>Ga0308158_10000447_pt1 | contig 67435 bp, 60 predicted proteins | sample PhyBR2_FD_201038 | JGI IMG/M metagenome (GOLD analysis project Ga0308158, IMG submission 201038) | Phyllosphere microbial communities from UC Gill Tract Community Farm, Albany, California, United States - DLSLB.R2 | ecosystem: Host-associated > Plants > Phyllosphere > Unclassified | place: USA... | reverse complement strand
GCGATTCCAGAAACGCGCGATCGGCGACACTCAACGCCAAAATATCCGCCTGACGACCAACCATCCATGCCTCCCGCCTTCGCGAAGAGATATGCAATGTAGCCTACTTCAGTTCCAGGTGACTAGGTCATCATGCTCTAATCCTCCCGTGCAAGGGGAGGAAAGACTCAGATCCCGCCTTCGTCCAGCGACAACAGCGTGGCGTTGCCGCCCGCCGAAGTCGTGTCGACCGACACCGCCCGCTCGGCGCAGAAGCGGTACAGGTAATGCGGACCGCCCGCCTTCGGCCCGGTGCCCGACAGGCCCTCGCCGCCGAAAGGCTGGCTGCCCACCACCGCGCCGATCATCGAGCGGTTGATATAGAGGTTGCCGACCGCCGCTTCCGCCTCGATCACTTCGCCGGCGCGGGCGATGCGGCTGTGCAGGCCCATGGTCAGGCCGTAACCCTTGGCGTTCACCTTCGCGATCGTCTCGGACAAGGTGCCCGCTTCCCAGGTCGCGACGTGCAGGATCGGACCGAACCATTCCTGGGTCAGATCCTCGACGCGGTCGAGCCGGATCAGCGTCGGGGGCACGAACAGGCCATCGGCGGGCGCATCGAGCGTCTTGATCGTCTGCGCCACCATCGACGCGCGATAGGCCATCAGCTTGTCATAGGCGGCCTGGTCGATCACCGGGCCGACATCGGTCGCCGGATGGCCGGTCGCACCGAGCACCAGCGTCTCCATCGCACCTTTCAGCATTGCGATGACATTGTCCGCCACATCCGCCTGCACCAGCAGCAGACGCAGCGCCGAACAACGCTGTCCCGCCGAACGGAAGGACGAGGTGATGACGTCCGCCACCACCTGCTCCGGCAGCGCGGTCGAATCGACGATCATGGCGTTGATGCCGCCGGTCTCGGCGATCAGCGGCACGATCGGGCGGTCGTCGTCCGCCACCAGGGTCCGCGCGATCCGCTTGGCGGTGGCCGTCGATCCGGTGAAGGCGACGCCCGCGATGCGGTGATCCTCGGTCAGTTTCTGGCCGACATCCGGCCCGCCGACCGCGAGCAGCAGCGCGTCACGTGGTACGCCCGCGCGATACGCCAGTTCGGCCGCTGCCTGGGCGATGGCGGGCGTCTGCGGCGCGGGCTTGGCGACGACGGTGTTGCCGGTGACGAGCGCCGCAACCGTCTGGCCGAGGAAGATCGCCAGCGGGAAGTTCCACGGCGCAACCGTCGCCCAGACGCCGCGCCCTTCGAGGTGCAGCGTGTTGCGCTCGCCCGTAGGCCCCGGCAACTCGACCGAACCGAGCCGCGCCCGCGCCTGCTGCGCATAATAGCGGCAGAAATCGGCGGCCTCGCGGACCTCACCGATCGCGTCGGGGATGGTCTTGAACGCCTCCTGCACCAGGATCGCCATCAGCCGCTCGCGGTCCTGCTCCAGCAGGTCGGCCAGCTTTTCAAGCACGCTCGCGCGGGCATCGAGCGGCGTCGCGTTCCACGCGGGGAAAGCCGCATGGGCGCGCGCGACCAGCGCGGCCACATCGGCGGTGGCGGCCACCGGCTTCACGGCAGGCGCGTTGACCGCCTTCACCGTCGCGTCGAGCGTCGCGATGTCGCTGAGGTCGATGCCGGTCGAGTTGCGATGCCCCGGGGCGAACAAGTCGATGGGCAGCGGGATGCTCGGATGCCGCGCGCCACCCACGGCGGCGATCTTGGCGACCGGATCGGCGAGGATCTCCGCCTCGGTCAGCCGCGCATCGGCCAGCTGGTGGACGAAGCTGGAGTTCGCCCCATTCTCCAGCAACCGGCGGACCAGATAGGCCAGCAGGTCGCGGTGGCCGCCGACCGGCGCATAGATGCGGCACTTATGGCCATGCTCGCGCACCAGCCGCTCGTACAGGCCGTCGCCCATGCCGTGCAGCCGCTGGAACTCGAAGTCGTGGCTGTTGCCCGCCCATTCCAAAATCGTCGCGACGGTCAGCGCATTGTGGCTGGCGAAAGCCGGGCGGATATTCTCGGCGGCCAGCATGTCCTTGGCGACCGCCAGATAGGACACATCGGTCGCCGCCTTGCGGGTGAACAGCGGATAGTCGGCCAGCCCCTCGACCTGGGTGCGCTTGATCTCGCTGTCCCAGTATGCGCCCTTCACCAGACGCACGTTCATGATCCGGTCGAGGCCATTGGCCCAGCCGATGACCGCGCGGGCGCGCTTGCCATAGGCCTGCACCGCCATGCCGAACCCGTCCCAGCCCTTCAGCGCCGGGAGCGCCGCGACACCACCGATGATGTCGAGGCTCATTTCCAGCCGCTCGGATTCCTCGGCGTCGACGGTCAGCGCGATGCCCTTGTCCGCCGCCTGCCGCGCCAGCTGCGCCAGCATGTCGGTCAGCGCGGGCACGCACTCATAGGCGCGCGGCAGTTCGTAGCGCGGGTGGAGCGCCGACAGCTTGACCGAGATCGAATGCCCCGCCGCCGGGTCCGATCCCACCGCGTCAATCGCCTTAACATAGGCGTCGAAATATCGCTCGGCATCCTCATGCGTCCGCGCCGCCTCGCCCAGCATGTCGAAGCTGGCGGTGAAGCCCTTGTTCTCGGGCTTCTTCATGCGGCGCATCGCTTCCTCGATGGTGCGGCCCATCACGAAAATCTCGCCCATCATCCGCATCGCGGCGCCGACCGCCTGGCGGACGAACGGCTCGCCCGCGCGCGACAGCAGCCGCTTGAGCGGCCCCGCCTCGCCCTCGCCCACCAGCGCGCGGCCGACGACCAGCCCCCAGGTGGCCGAGTTGACCAGCTTCGACGCCGAACGGCCGGTATGCGCGCGCCAGTCGGCTTCGCCCAGCTTGTCGGCGATCAGCAGGTCGGCGGTTTCGGGATCGGGCACACGCAGAAACGCCTCGGCGAGACTCAGCAGCGCGACGCCCTCCGACGAGTTGAGCCGATATTCCTGGAGGAACTGGTTCACCCAGCCGCGATTCTGCGCCGCGCGCAGGTCGGCGAGCAGGCCCGAGGCATGACCCATGATCCGCTCGCGCGCTTCCGGCGTCGCGGCGGCACGGTCGAGCAGCGGCTTCAGGACATCGGGTTCGGGCGCGCGATACAGCGATTTCATGGTCTTGCGTGCGTCGGCGGTAACGGCAGAGGTCATAGGTCCAGGTTCCGGTCGAGCGGCCCGGCGCGACCGAGGTGTGCCGCGAACCGCATTACGATGCTGTGATGGACCTGCGCTTAGCGGGAAATATGGGAATTGGGTATCGTTTGATACGATGCGGGGTGTAGCGATGCAGTTTGAAATCCGGCTCGTTCATCTGGTATGAAATGGCTGGCGACAGACATCCGCCATTTTGATGAGCCCCGACCGTTGCAGCGGTCTGAGCTCACGGCGTTGGGGCTCCGGCGGCTACCGGAGCCCCCGCCGGACATGTTACCTGTTTCGGAACTCAAGCGTCTTTAAGGCAAAGGTCGCGAAGGCGATCATGACGCCCAGGATCATGCACAATTCGGAAATACTCATTCTGACTTCCTTTAGCGTGTCGAAATGTTTCGACAGCCAGCTCCCTGGCACCATAGCCGATGCGTTTCCTCTTGTGGGATTTCCTCGCGCAACCATCCCCGCCCTCGCATCGTTCTCCCGCCAAACCCCTGAAAGGAGAGCCACGATGGCCGACGACAGCCCCCAGGAAATCGCCGCCAAGTTCCTCGACAAGCTGAAGAGCAGCCCGTTCGTCATGATCGGCCTGAACGATGGCCAGCATTCCGAGCCGATGACCGCGCAGATCGATGACGATCAGCCGAACACGCTGTTCTTCTTCGCCGGTCGCGACAATCGCATCGCCAAGGGTGGCGAGGCGATGGCGCAGTTCGTCGGCAAGGGCCATGACTTCTTCGCCTGTCTGGCGGGCCATGTGTCGAAGGACAACGACCCGGCGCAGATCGACAAGCTGTGGAGCAACCAGGTCGAGGCCTGGTTCCCGCAAGGCAAGTCGGACCCGAACCTGACGCTGCTGCGCTTCGACATCAACTCGGCCGAGCTGTGGGAAACCGACATCTCGCTGTCGGGCCGGGTGAAGATGCTGTTCGGCGGCACGATCCGCTCGGACGAGTCGTCCAGCCATGCGGTGGTCGGCTCGGTCGCGTAGATCGCGATTACTGGAATGTGAAACGCCCGGAGGCCAAGGCTTCCGGGCGTTTTTTCGTTCTACCCCTCACGCCGTTCAGCCTGAGCGAAGTCGAAGGCCAAGGGAAACCATCAGCCACGCACGGGGCAAAGGCTATCGCGTGGCCTTCGACTTCGCTCAGGCTGAACGGAGGGTGGGATTGGGGGTTATCCGGCCCTCACCCGTTCGCCTTGATCCACTCCTCCACCACCGGGGCGATGCGGTTGCGCCACTTGGAGCCGTTGAAGATGCCGTAATGGCCGACCTTCTCGGCCATGAAATAGCGCTTCTTCTCATCCGGCAGATGGGTCGCCAGCGTCAGCGCGGCGCGGGTCTGGCCCAGGCCCGAAATATCGTCCCGCTCGCCCTCGATCGCCAGCAGGCCGATATCGGTGATCGCGCCCGGATCGACAGGCTTGCCATGATGCAGCATCTCGCCCTTGGGCAGGGCGTGGCGCTGGAACACCAGCTCAACGGTCTGGAGATAGAATTCCGCGGTCATGTCGCACACCGCGCGATATTCGTCATAGAATCGCTTGGTGGAATCGGCGCTTTCGCCATCGCCCTGGACCAGATGCTTGAACATCTCCCAGTGCGAAATCATGTGGTTGCCCAGGTTCATCGACATGAACCCGGCCAGCTGCAGAAAGCCCGGATAGACCCGCCGCCCGGCCCCCGGATAGGTCATGGGTACGGTGGCGATCGCATTCTGCTCGAACCAGGCATGCGGGCGATCGGTCGCCAGCAGATTGACCGCGGTCGGGGCTTCGCGCGTATCGACCGGCCCGCCCATCAGCGTCAGCGTGCGCGGGGTGCAGGGATGCTTGTCCGCGCTCATCACGCAGGCCGCGACGTAACAGGGCACCGAAGGCTGGCACACTGCCAGCGCATGGGCGCCCGGCCCGATTTCGGTCAGGAAATCGATGATGTAATCGACATAATCGTCGAAATCGAACCGCCCGTCGGACAGCGGCACCAGCTTCGCGTCGCGCCAGTCGGTGATGTAAACCTCGCAGGTCGGCAGCATCCGCTGGACCGTGCCGCGCAGCAGCGTGGCATAATGACCCGACATGGGCGCGACGATCAGCAGCTTGGGGCTGTCCTCGACACCCTCACGGCGGAATCGCTTCAACTGGCCGAAGGGCTTGCGCAGCACGATCTCTTCATGGACCGCCACCTCGCGCCCGTCGATCTCGGTCTTGGTCAGGCCGAAAGCGGGCTTGCCGCGCGGCGCGGCGGCATGGGCGAACACCTCCAGCGCCGATCCCATGATCGCGCCGCCGCCCATATAGGCGAAGGGATTGGCCGGGTTCTGGAGCAGCCCCGCGCCGAAATTGGCCAGCGCGCTTGCGCCCGCCAGCATCGAGCGCTGCATTTCATAGGCGTCGTACAACATCGTCGATTCCCCTGCGCTCCGCCGGACGGAGCCGTGACTGGCGTTTGTCTATCACGAAACCGTTTGCGCATGATGACCAGAATATGGCCGATCGGTCATAGTGCCGAACCCGTGACAGGTTCATGATCTTCACCACACGCGCTGAACGCACCAAAGCGCCCAAACGATGCGTAGCAAGCCCTGCCCGGCGTTGAGCCGATGCGCCCACGCTGCTAGGCCCCCGGCATGGCCAGATCCGCCGCGTCCCGCAAATCCGCCGAGTCCCCCGTCCCGGCCAGCCGCCGCCTGAGCAACCTGAAGATGGTCTGGCGCTATACGCTGCGCTATCCGGGGCATCTGGCCGCCGCCACCGTTTCGCTGGCAGTTGCCGCGCTCGCGACCCTGTTCATCCCGCGCACCTTCCAGAAGGTGATCGACCACGGCTTCGGCAACATTGCCGACACCGGCGATATCGCGCCCTATTTCCAGGGGCTGCTGGCGGTCGTCGTGGTGCTGGCGATCGCAACGGCGTTCCGCTTCTATTTCGTGTCGTGGCTGGGCGAGCGGACGGTCGCCGATATCCGCATCGCGGTGCAGGCCAATCTCCTGCGCCTGGCGCCCCGCTATTTCGAGGAAAACCGCCCCTCGGAGATCGCCAGCCGGTTGACCGCCGACACCGCGATCATCGAGCAGGTCGTCGGATCGACCGTCTCGATCGCGCTGCGCAATACGGTGATCGGGATCGGCGGCACCATCTATCTCTTCGCCCTGTCGCCCAAGCTGACCCTGTCGCTGCTGGTCTGCATCCCGCTGATCGTCCTGCCCATCGTGGTGCTGGGCAAGAAGGTGCGCAGCTATTCGCGTGACAGCCAGGACAAGCTGGCCGAGATCGGCGCGACCGCCGTGGAGACGCTGGGCGCGATGAAGGTGGTCCAAGCCTTCGGCCAGGAACGTCGCGAGGCCGAGCGGTTCGAACTGGCCGTCAGCAACGGTTTCGCGACGTCGCGCAAACGCTTCCTGCTGCGCGCGGTGATGACCGCGATGGTCATCGGCCTGTTCTTCGGCGGGCTGACGCTGCTGCTGTGGGAGGCCGTGGCCGATGTCGCCAGCGGGCGGTTGTCGGGGGGATCGCTGACTGCCTTCGTCGTGACGGGGATGCTGGTCGCAGGGTCTTTCCAGGCCCTGACCGAGGTGTGGGGCGACATATTGCGCGCGTCGGGCGCGGCGCAGCGGCTGGCCGAGTTGCTCGCCGAACAGCCGGAGATCGCGCCGCCCCCCGCCCCCGCCGTCCTGCCGGTCATTCCGATGGGCGCGCTGCGGTTCGACCATGTCGTCTTCCACTATCCGACCCGGCCCGAGGTCGCCGCGCTGAACGACTTCACGCTCGACATCCGGCCGGGCGAGACGGTGGCGGTGGTCGGCCCGTCGGGCGCAGGCAAGTCGACGCTGTTCCAACTCGCCGAGCGCTTCTACGACCCGCAAGGCGGCCATATCTCGCTCGACGGCGTATCCTTGCGCGACGCCGATCCGGCAGCGGTCCGCGCGCGCATCGCGATGGTGCCGCAGGAAACGGTGATCTTCGGCGCCTCGGCCCGCGACAATCTGCGCTATGGCCGGTGGGAGGCGAGCGACGACGAGCTCTGGGCCGCTGCCGAGGCCGCCAACGCCGCCGAGTTCCTGCGTGCGCTGCCGCAGGGGCTGGACACCTTCCTGGGCGAAGGCGGCGCGCGGCTGTCGGGTGGGCAGCGCCAGCGGATCACCATCGCCCGTGCGCTGCTACGTGATGCGCCGATCCTGTTGCTCGACGAGGCGACGAGCGCACTGGATGCCGAGAGCGAACAGCTGGTCCAGCAGGCGCTGGAGCGATTGATGGCGAACCGCACGACGCTGGTCATCGCACATCGGCTGGCGACCGTGCGTGCCGCCGAGCGGATCGTGGTGATGGATGGCGGGCGGATCGTCGAACAGGGGCGTCACGGCGAGCTGATCGCGGGCGGCGGGCTCTATGCGCGCTTGGCGAGCCTGCAATTTCACGACTGATGGGGCCGGTTTAGTACCATTGGGGTGAGGGATTCCCTTGGCCTTCGACTTCGCTCAGGCTGAACGGGGGTTTGGGCTGCGGGTCTTCCCCCTACTCCGTTCCGCCTGAGCGAAGTCGAAGGCCACGCCCCCGCCTCCCTCACAAGCCCGCTTGCCGCCAGCCCCCCGCTCCCCTAGGCTTCGACAATACCAGTTAAATACCGGAGATTGAGGATGGCGCGGGCTGTATATAGATGGACGGGCGCGGCGATCGCCTTGGCGATGCTGACCCCGGCGGCGCAGGCGAGCCCCGTCACCCTCCCCGCGATCTTCCCCGCCCCCGCCGCGATGACGCTCGGCACGGGCGAAGTGCCGCTCGGTCGTGCCGCCACGCTGATCGTCGCGCCGGGCACCGCGCCGGAGACCGCCGCACTGGTCCGCGATCTGCTGGCCAAGGCCGGGATTACTGACATCGCGACCGCCAAGCGCCTGCCCGCCAGGCTCGACCGGCCGACCGTCGTCATCGGCCCGGACAGCGCCGCTTTGGTCCGCGACGCCCTGTCGCGCAGCAACGCCAGCGCCGACACCGCGCGCGAAGGCTATACGCTGACCGCCATCGCCTCCGGTCAGGGCGGCCTCATCACGCTGGCCGGGCATGACGCGGACGGACTGTTCCACGCCGCCCAGACCCTCCGCCAATTGCTCATCCGCCAGACCATCCCCGCGCTGACCATCCGCGACCATCCCGCCATGCCGATCCGCGGCACGATCGAGGGCTTTTACGGCAAGCCCTGGTCGATGACCGACCGGACCAGGCATCTGGATTTCCTCGGCCAGATGAAGGCCAACACCTATGTCTACAGCCCCAAGGACGATCCCTTCGCCCGCGACAAGTGGCGCGATCCCTATCCCGCCGCGACGCTGAGCGCGCTGGGAACGCTGGCGGCGCGCGCCAAGGCCAACCATGTCGATTTCGTCTATGCCATCTCGCCGGGGCCGAGCATCTGCTTCTCCGACCCGGCGGACGAACAGGCGCTGCTGCGCAAGTTCGGGGCGCTGCGCGGGATCGGCGTTCACAGCTTCTATGTCGCGCTGGACGATATCGAATATCAGAAGTGGAATTGTGACGCGGACAAGGCCGCCTTCGGCCCCTCGGGCGCGCAAGCGGCGGGGGTCGCCCAGTCCAAGCTGCTGAACGCCGTCCAGGCCGACCTGCTGAAACAGGACCCCGCCTCGCGCCCGCTGATCATGGTGCCGACCGAATATTATGATGCGAAGGAAAGCCCCTACAAGGCGGCGCTGCGGGCGAACCTGAACCCGCGCATCGTCGTCCAGTGGACCGGCACCGACGTCGTGCCGCCCGCCATCTCGGTCCCCGACGCCAAGGCCGCGACCAAGGCGTTCGGTCGCAAGACGCTGCTCTGGGACAATTATCCGGTCAACGATTATGCCAGTTCGGCCGGGCGGTTGCTGCTCGCCCCCTATGCCAAGCGCGAGGCCGGGCTGTCGTCGGAGCTGACCGGCATTCTGTCCAACCCGATGAACCAGGAAGCGCCCAGCCGCGTCGCGGTGACGGGGGTCCTGGCCTTCGGGTGGAACGACAAGGGTTACGACGCCGAGCGCACCTGGCATTATGCCGCGCGCGATCTGGCCGGAGGCGACGTGCGGGCGACCGCCGCGCTGCTGGAGCTGTTCGACACCCAGCATCTCGCCCCCACCTTCGGCAGCCAGCCCTGGCAGGAGCAGGCCCCGAAGTTGAAGGCGCTGCTCGACCATGTGCGCGAGGCGCTGGCGAATGGTGACGAGCATGAACGCCGTGCGGCATTAACCGAACTTCACGCCAAGGCCGATGCGCTGGCCGATGCCCCCGACACGATCCGTGCGGGCGTGGTCGATCCGGCCTTTGCCGAACAGGCCGCCCCCTGGCTGGAGGCGATGCAGCTCTGGGGCCGCGCACTGGGGCAGACCGCCGCCGGGCTGGATGCCGCCGAGCAGGAAAATGCGGCGGCGACGCGCTACTTCGCCGATGCCAAGCGGATCGCCGCGCAGGCCGCCGCCGTGCAGAGCATCAAGGGCGCGGTGCGCTTCGACGGGCCGATCAAGATCGCCGACGGCGTGCTCGACCGCTTCATCGCCGACGCCCCTGGCCTGATCTCGGTTACGGCGAAACCGTAACCGTCCGGCTGGCGCGGCGGCCATCGGGGGTACGAATGCGAAGCTCGACCGCCCCCGTCACCGCCACCGGGCCGGTGTAGCGGGTCCACGAGGAGCCGCCGGTCCGATACTCGATCGGCGTTCCGGCGAACTCGGCATTGGCCTCCAGCTTGCCACCGGAAACACGCGCGCCCGGCGGGGCGAGGCGATAGGTCACGCCCGCCCGGTCGAGCAGCCGCATCTGCACGCCCATCCGCCCGGCGAAATCCCGCCACCCGGCGAGCAGCTTGGTCCGGTCCACGCGGGGATCATTGGGTTCATAGCCGGTGCACGCGACATAGGCTGGCTCCCACTCCAGCTTGCTCCAAGCCCGCTCGGCCAGCGCCAGCAGGCGCGGGAAGAGCATGTAATCCACCTGGCTGTCGCGACGCACCGTCTCGCTCCACAACTGGGCCTGTATCCCGGCGATGCCGCGACCGGCCTGGAGCGGTACGGTGTCGGCAATCGCCTTGGGCTGGGCGAGAATATTGGGGATCAGCGCGGCGTTCGCGGCCAGATTGCCCGGCATGAAGCCGAACACCTGAAAACTGTCCACCCCGCGCGAGGCCCAGTCATAGCCGGTCTCGTTCGGATCGGCGGCATAGGGCATGTCGAAATAGCCGAGATCGGGGATCGACAGCACCGTCTTCCACCCGCGATTGGCCTGGCCATGCGCTTCGGCCACGCCCCCCGCGTGCAGGTTGCTCCAGATATTGGTCTGGACGTTCGCGGGCATCTTCGCCGGGTTGGTATGGCCCAGCCCGTCGCTCCACCCCGCGACCGCGATGCCCCGCCGGGCAAGATCGGCGGAAATCCGCTCGATGAAATAGGCCCCCAATTGCTTGGGCTGCATCCCCGTTTTCGCCATCATCCCCTTGCAGGCGGGCGACTGGACCCAGGCCCCCGCCGTCTCGTCCGCGCCGATATGATAGGTGGTCAGCGGCACGCCCGCCGCCTTGTGCAGCGCCGCGATCGAGTCGATCACCGCGTCGATGAAGCGATAGGTGCTGGGGATACAGACGTTCAGCGTGTTGTCGTTATAATGCTGGACGCTGGAATAGCGGGTGGTATCGCCCGGTTCGACCAGCCGGAACCGCTCCGCCCCCACACGGTCGCCCTTGGCCATCAATCGGTTGTAACGCACCTCCATCGACCGGATCGCCGCACGCGAATGGCCGGGCATGTCGAAGGAGGGGATGACCGCGATCTGCCGCGCGGCGGCGGCGCGCAGGATGTCGGTATAGTCGGCGGCGGTCAGATAGCCGTTGGTGGCGGCATCCCTGGCGGGGTCTGCCCCCAGTTGCGGCGACAGGCAGGTCTTCTCGGTCATTTCGGCACAGCGATAGGCCCCGATCTCGGTGAGTTCGGGCAAGCTGGCAATCTGCAACCGCCAGCCCTCGTCATCGCCCAGATGCAGGTGGAGTTTGTTGAGCTTGTACGCCGCCATCTGCTCGATCAGCTTCAGGATCTCGGCCTTGCTGTGGAAGTTGCGCGCCAGATCGATGTGCAGCCCGCGAAAGCCATAGCGCGGCGCATCCTCGACGATCAGCGGGCGGAGCATCGTCCCCTCCGCCGCCATCTGCTGCGCCAGCGAGCGCAAAGCGTAGGACGCCCCGGCCGCGTCTGCCGCCGCGATGTTTACGCCACCGTCAGCGATCGTCAGGCGGTAGCCTTCGGGTGCAATTCCCGACTGCTTGCGGATGGTCAGCGGCACCGTACCCATCGGCAATCCGGCCAGCGCGGGCGCGATGGCGGCGCGGGTAAAGCCTTGCGCCGTGACGCGCAGTCCCCTGGACAGGTCGACCGGCGCACCGGCCGGTCGCGTGACCTTCGCAGGCCGGGGCAGGATTGCGATATCGACCGGCGTCGCCGCCCCCCGCTCGGCATAGAGCGCAAAGGCCCGCTCGGGCGTGCGCCAGACCGTCTGGTCGTCGGGCGCGCTGCGGGCGAGCGCGGCTTCGTCGGTCATCGGCGCGACGAAGGGCAAGGTCTCCAGCCCGGTCGCGGCATCGGTCCCCGTCCGGGTCGCGGCGATGACGCGCGGGGTGAGGCCCTTGGCTGCCAGCATCGCGTTGGGCATCATATGGTTGCGCGAGAAGAACGCGCCCAGCCCGGTCAGCTTCACATGATAGGTCTGTCCCGACTTCAACGACTGGCCGGGCTTCAGGGTCAGGACGTTCAGGTCGCCGTTGATCGTGCGATTGTCGAACACCTCGCTGTCGATCTTCAGCACCGGGTTGACCAGGCTGTAGCGGATTTCGACCGGCAGGCTCGGCGCGCTGTCGGGCACGGCGATGGCGATATCCGCCTCGAAACAGCGGGGCACGCCGGTCGGGCAGGACGCCGGGCGATTGGTCAGGATGGTGTAGCGATAGCCCAGCGTCGCCGCCAGCCGGTCCAGATCGGCCTGCGCTGCGGGAGTCGCCGCCAGGATCGCGGCCGAAGCCCATAAAGTCATCATGTTCTGCCCGTCCCGCTACGCTGTACTGGTATTACATTGGATCATGTCGTTATTAATCCTCCCCTGCAAGGGGAGGGGAACAGCGAAGCTGGTGGAGGGGGCGTTCCACCAAGCGAACCCTATGTGGCGATCCCCCTCCACCGCCGCTTCGCGGCGGTCCCCCTCCCCGTGCCGGGGAGGATCAGCTTCGGGGGTGACGCCGCCTCCCCTACCCCCTATCTCCACCCCATGAAAAAACCCCAGCCGGGTCTGCCGACCCGTGAGCAAATCCTCGCCTTCATCGAACAGTCGGACCAGCCCGCTGGCAAGCGCGAGATCGCACGCGCCTTCGGCCTCTCCGCGCAGGAAAAGATCGGGTTGAAGGCGCTGCTCAAGGACATGGCCGATGAAGGGCTGATCGACAGCGCACCGGGCCGCGCCTTTCACAAGATGGGCGGCCTGCCCAAGGTGACGGTGCTGCGCGTCGTCGATGTCGATGACGGCGGCAATGTCTGGGGCCAGCCCGAACGCTGGGAAGCGGACGGCATTCCCATCCCCCGCCTGCGCATCCGCGAGCGCAAGCGCGGGAGCCTCGGCATCGGCCAGCGCGTGCTGGCGCGGACCGAGGAAGCGGGCGGCGGCTGGATCGCGCATGTCATGAAGACGATCGCCCCCGCCTCCGAACAGGTGCTGGGCGTGCTGCGCGAGGAAGCGGGGCGGTTCTGGCTGACCTCCGTCGACAAGAAGGACCGGCGCGAGATGCTGGTGTCCGACACCGGGGCTGCGGAAGCGGGCGACCTGGTGCTGGCCGAGAAGGCGGGCCGCCCGCCGCGCATCACCGCAAAGGTGGTCGAGCGGCTGGGCGATCCCTTCGCCCCGCGCAGCTTCTCGCTGATCGCGATCCACAAGTTCGAAATCCCCGACCGCTTCCAGCCGGAGACGCTGGAAGAGGCGGCGCGGGTCGCGCGCCAGCCGCTGGGCGACGATCGCGAAGACTTGCGCGACCTGCCCATCGTCGCGATCGATCCGGTCGATGCGCGCGACCATGACGATGCGGTCTGGGCCGCGCCCGACGACGACCCCGCCAACCCGGAAGGCTGGCGCGCCATCGTCGCCATCGCCGACGTCAGCTTCTATGTCCGCCCCGGCTCGGCGATCGACAAGGATGCGCGGCGGCGCGGCAACTCGGTCTATTTCCCCGACCGGGTCGTGCCGATGCTGCCCGAGATCCTGTCGGCCGATGTCTGTTCGCTAAAGGAGGGGGAGGACCGCGCCGCGCTGGCCTGTCACCTTCAGATCACCAAGGACGGCAAGCTCAAGGGGTTCCGCTTCACCCGCGCGGTCGTGCGGCTGGCGGCGAACATCGCTTACGAGGATGCGCAGGCCGCCATCGATGGCGAGTTGTCGCATCCGCTGACCGAGACGGCGCTGCAACCGCTCTGGGGCTGCTGGGACGCGCTCGCCAAGGCGCGAGATGATCGCGAACCGCTCGACCTGGACCTGCCCGAGCGGCGCGTGGTGCTGGACCAGAATGGCCGCATCCTGTCGGTCGCGCCGCGCGCGCGGCTGGATGCGCACCGGCTGATCGAGGATTACATGATCGCCGCCAATGTCGCCGCCGCCAAGGCGCTGGAGGCGAAAAGGGCCCCCGTCATGTACCGCGTCCATGAGGTGCCCAGCCGCACCAAGCTGGTCGCGTTGAAGGAGTATCTCGAAACCTTCGACATCCCGTTTGCCATGGGACAGGTGATCCGCCCGGCGACCTTCAACCGGATCGTCGACAAGGTGGGCGACGCCGATTTCCGGCCGCAGGTGATGGAACAGATCCTCCGCTCGCAGACCCAGGCCTATTATGCGCCGGTCAATCAGGGGCATTTCGGCCTGTCGCTGGGATCATACGCGCATTTCACCTCGCCGATCCGGCGCTATGCCGACCTCGTCGTCCACCGCGCGCTGGTCGGCGCATACAAGCTGGGCGACGGCGGCCTCCTGCCGGAGGGCGACGAGATGGAGCGGCTGGGCACGGCGATCAGCCAGATGGAGCGCCGCGCGATGGAGGCGGAGCGTGAGACGATCGACCGCTATGTCGCGGCCTATCTGTCCGAGCATGTCGGTCAGGTGGTCGAGACGCGGATCACCGGCGTCACCAATTTCGGCTTTTTCGCGACCGTCGACGGCGTGGGTGGTGACGGGCTGATGCCGATCCGCGATCTGGGCGGCGATTACTTCCATTATGACGAAGGCTCGCAGCAGCTGCTCGGCGAGAAGAGCCGCGAAATCTACAAGCTGGGCCAGCGCCTGCCGCTGCGCCTGGCCGAGGCGAACCCAGTGTCGGGGGCGCTGCGCTTCGAGCTGCCCGATGGCAAGGGCGCTGCTCCTGAACCGCGCCGGGTGCTGAAACGGCGCGGGCGCCCCGCGAACATCCGCCACAACGGCAAACGGCGCTGACGGAGGGGGGGGCTTCCACAAGCGACTCGCTTAACGGCACGCCCCCTCCACCACCGCTTCGCGGCGGTCCCCCTCCCCGTATCGGGGAGGATAGTGGGATCGCTCCCCCACCCCCATGCGTACCCTCATCAAAGGAGACACACGCATGGGCAATATGGTGGACGGCGTCTGGCACGCCGAGGGACTGTTCAAGTCGGACGCAAAGGGCAGCTTCCAGCGTCCCGATTCGGGCTTTCGCGACTGGGTGACAGCGGGGGGCGAACCCGGCCCGGACGGTCAGCCCGGCCACCGCGCCGAGGCGGGACGCTATCACCTCTACGTCTCCTATGCCTGCCCCTGGGCACATCGCACGATGATCGTCCGGGCGCTCAAAGGGCTGGAGGACATGATCGGCCTGTCGGTGGTCGATCCGCTGATGTGTGAGAATGGTTGGACCTTCGCCACCGAGCGCGGCGGAACCGGCGATCCCCTGCACGGCGCGGACTATCTCTGGCAACTCTATGGCCGCGCGCGTGACGGCTATAGCGGCAAGGTGACGGTGCCGGTCCTGTGGGACAAGGAACGCGACACGATCGTCAGCAACGAATCGGCCGAGATCATCCGCATGTTCAACACCGCGTTCGACGGACTAGGCGCGCGAGAGGGGGATTATTACCCGCCCGAGCTTCGCGACGAGATCGATGCGGTGAACGCCCCCGTCTATGACCGGGTGAATAACGGCGTCTACAAATGCGGCTTCGCCAAGTCGCAGCAAGCCTATGACGCGGCGGTCGGCCCGCTATTCGCCGAGCTGGACCGGCTGGAAGAGCGGCTGACCGGCCGCGAATGGCTGGTCGGCGACCGGTTGACGGAAGCGGATATCCGGCTGTTCACCACGCTTGTCCGTTTCGATGCGGTCTATCACGGGCATTTCAAATGCAATGTCCGGCGGGTGCGGGATTATCCGGCGGCGGAGGGGTTGCTGGAGCGGATGCTGGCGATCCCGGAGATCGCGGCGACGGTGCATCTCGATCACATCAAGACGCATTATTACGCCAGCCATCTGGAGCTGAACCCGACCGGCATCGTGCCTGCCGGGCCGGATCTGCCGTGGGCGGGGTTGGTTCGGGGTTAACACTTCTTCTTATTCTTTAAGCCCCTCCCGCAAGCGGGAGGGGTTTGGGGAGGGCAAGGAGTCTCACCGAGACCATCGCTTGTGGCCTGCCCTCCCCCATCCCCTCCCGCAAGCGGGAGGGGCGTGCCTGGCATTGGGCGTTCGGCTACTTAATACGCCCGACCGATCAGCACACGCTCGACCGCCTCGCGGCCGGTGAAGATGCAGGGGCCGTCGTCGCAACCGGTCTGGCCCATCGGCGCATTGCGGATGGTCAGCTTCAGGCCCTTCAGCTTCTCGACCACCTGTTCCAGTTCCTCGCCGGTCGGCTTGGCCCAGCGGACATCGACCCAGCCGGGGTTCTTCACACCGTCCGCGAAATGCGCCTCGACAGCGGCCCAGTCGTCCACCGGCACGATCTGCGCCTTCAGCCGCTCGGCCGACTGGCGGTGGAGTTCGCCCTGGATATCGGCCAGCAGCGCCTCGACGCCCGACACGAAATCACCGCGCGCCTGGACGACCGAGTCCAGCTTGCCGTCCTCGCGGTACAACCGGTCGCGGCGGATCACCGAGACGTTGCCGCCCGCCATGTCGCGCCCGCCGACCTCGATCACCACCGGCGCGCCCTTCTTGACCCAGCCCCAGCGCTTGGTCGCGGCCTTTTGCGCCCGCGCATCGACCATCGCGCGGATCGGCTCGCCCAGCGCGGACTGGCCGACCAGTTCCTTCTGCAAGTCCCGGCAATAGGCGAGCAGCGCCTCGTCCTCGGGCTGGTCGCGCAGCATCGGCACGATCACCACCTGCCACGGCGCGACCTTGGGCGGCACGCGCATCCCGTCATCGTCGCCGTGCACCATGATCATGCCGCCGATCATCCGGGTCGACACGCCCCAGCTTGTCGTCTGCGCATAGTCCAGTCCGCCCTCGGCATTCTGGAAGCGGATATTCTGCGCCTTGGCGAAATTGTCGCCCAGGAAGTGACTGGTCCCGGCCTGGAGCGCCTTGCCGTCCTGCATCATCGCCTCGATCGAATAGGTCTCGACCGCGCCGGGGAAACGCTCATTCTCGGGCTTCTCGCCCGCGATGACGTGCATGGCGAGGCAATCTTCGGCGAAGCTGCGATAGACTTCCAGCATCTGGATCGTCTCGGCCCGCGCCTCGTCGACCGTGGCATGGGCGGTATGCCCCTCCTGCCACAGGAACTCGGCGGTGCGCAGGAACATGCGGGTGCGCATTTCCCAGCGGACGACATTGGCCCATTGGTTGATAAGGACCGGCAGGTCGCGCCACGACTGGACCCAGCGGGCAAAGGCGGTGCCGATCACCGTCTCCGAGGTCGGGCGCACGACCAGGGGCTCCTCGAGCTTCGCCTCGGGATCGGGCACCAGCCCGCCCTTGCCATCGGCGATCAGCCGGTGATGCGTGACGACCGCCATTTCCTTGGCGAAGCCGTCGACATGCTCGGCCTCCTTCTCGAAATAGCTGAGCGGGATGAACAGCGGGAAATAGCAATTCTCGTGGCCGGTCGCCTTGATGCGATCGTCGAGCAGCCGCTGGATACGCTCCCAGATGCCATAGCCCCAGGGGCGGATGACCATGCAGCCACGGACGCCCGATTCCTCGGCCAGATCGCCCTCGGCGATGACGGACTGATACCAGGCGGAGAAATCCGCGTCGCGGGTGACGGACAGAGCGTGCTTCATGCGTGCGCGATAGCGGCAAAGGGGGCGGTTCGCCAAGGGGGCGGACGCCTGCGGCCTTTCGTCATCGGCGCGCAGCGGCTAGGAGCCGCCCCATGTCCGACGACCGCGTGCTGAAAGGCATCGGCCTGCGCCTGATCGCCATCTTCTTCCTGTCGACCATGTCGGCCTTCGTGAAGCTGGCCGAGTCGCGCGGGGCGACCTTGTCCGAAACCATGTTCTTTCGCCAGCTGTGCGCGCTGCCGGTCGTGCTCGCCTTCGTCCTGGCGGGGCCGGGCCTCGCCTCGCTGCGCAGCACGCGGCTGAAGGGCCATGCCAAGCGGGCGATGGTCGGGCTGGTCGGCATGGTCTTCACCTTCGGCGCGGTGATGCTGTTGCCACTGGCCGAGGCGACGACCTTCCAGTTCACCGTGCCGATCTTCGCCACGCTGCTGGGCGCGCTGGTGCTGGGCGAGAAGACGGGGGTGCAACGTTGGGCGGCGGTGCTGGTCGGCTTTGCGGGCGTATTGCTGGTCGTGCGGCCAGGGGCCAGCGACATGTCGCTGTTCGGGGCGGGCGTCGGGCTGATGGCGGCGATGTTCGTCGCCATCGTCGCGATCGTCCTGCGCCAGCTGCGTGACGAGCCGGCGACGACGACGGTCTTCTACTTCACCGTCCTGACCCTGCCCTTCATCGCCGTACCTTACGCCTTCCATCTTAAGATGCATGATCCGCTGACCTGGGTGGTGCTGGTGTCGATCGGGCTGGCGGGCGGCCTGGGGCAGCTGGCGCTCACCGGCGCGTCGCGGCTGGCGCCGGTCGCCGCGGTGGTCCCGATGGACTATTCGGGGCTGATCTGGGCGACCATCTATGGCTGGCTGATCTTCGGCGTGCTGCCCACGGCGGGCACATGGCTCGGCGCACCGGTCATCATCGCGAGCGGGTTGTTCATCGTCTGGCGCGAACAGCGGCTGGGCAAGCAGCAGACCAGTTCGGCGGCGGCGGAGGATTGATCCTCCCCGGCACGGGGAGGGGGACCATGCGCAGCATGGTGGAAGGGGCGTGCGGCCGGGGACGTCCCGTGCGGAAGTCCCCCTCCGTCACGCCTTCGGCCTGCCACCTCCCCGTGCCGGGGAGGATTTTCAGCGCACATCCCAGCGGGTCGGCGCATTCTCCTGCCACCCGGCCCGGTGGAGCAACGGCGTGTCGTCGTCCCATTCGGCATGGCCGAGACAAAGATACGCTGTGAAGGCCCAGTCCTTGGGCACCGCGAAGATCCGCTCCATCGCGGCGGGGTCGAGGATCGACACCATCCCCATCCCCAGATTGGCCGCGCGCGCCGCCAGCCACAGCGTGTGGATCGCCATCGCGGTCGACTGGCGCAGCGTCTCGGGCATGGTGCGACGGCCCAGACCATGGCCTGCCGCCGGATCGATATGGGTGAAGACCGCCAGCTGCACCGGCGCGACGTCCAGCCCGGCCAGCTTCAGCGCGCGGTATGCGGCGGCCTGTTCGTCGGCATAGTCGGCCGCTGCCACCGCGTCGCATCGCTGGAAATCGGCGCGGACGGCGGCCCGCAGCGCGGGGTCCTCGACCCGGATCACCCGCCACGGCCGGGCATTGCCGACCGAAGGAGCCAGCGCCATCGCCTCGGCCAGCCGGGCCAGCGCCGCTTCGTCCACCGGACGGTCCAGGAAATGCCGGACATCGCGCCGCCAGCGCAGGATGGCGTCCAGCGACCGGGCCTGGGTTTCGTCAAAGCGCATGATCGCCCTCTCCCCGACCCGGAGCATCCTGCCGCCCTTGTGCATTGTGCGGGAACGCTTCAATCGATTTATCAGCCATTTTGAGGAGATCCCGACACTGTGAGCGAACGGAAATTGATGCTGCTCGGCTGGATTGCGACGGCCACCGCCGTGGCGATGTATCTGTCCTATATCGACCAGATTCAGCTCAATCTGGCGGGACAAAAGGGTTCGGTGATTCAGCCGCTGGCGACGATGGTGAATTGCTCGCTCTGGGTCGCGTACGGATTTTTGCGTGAGAAGCGCGATTGGCCCATTGTATTCGCCAATGCGCCGGGCGTGATACTGGGCGGAATCTGTTTGTTTACGGCGCTCTAGAGCATGACGACATGGGATAGAACCAAGCCTAGCCCCTCCCCTTCGGGGGAGGGGTTGGGGTGGGGCGTCGCCAAAAATAGCATGCTTGCGGAAATGCCCCACCCCCGGCCCCTCCCCTGAAGGGGAGGGGTGAGTCCACCTCATGTCATCACGCCTCAGACGGCGCAGGATCGACCGATCAGGCCGCCTTGTCCTTCCACACCAGCACGGGCTTGCGCGCGGCCAGCGTTTCGTCGAGCCGCGCACGCGGCGCGAAGTGCGGCGCGGTCTTGAGCGACGCATCGCCCGCCTTGGCCCGCTCCGCCACCGACGCCAGTGCGCCGATGAACTGGTCGAGCGCCGCCTTGGATTCGGTCTCGGTCGGCTCGACCAGCATCGCGCCGTGGACGACCAGCGGGAAATACATGGTCATCGGGTGGAAACCCTCATCGATCAGCGCCTTGGCGACGTCGATCGTCGAGAAGCCCTCGGCCAGGCCTTCGTCCGAGAAGATCGCTTCGTGCATGCACGGGCCGCTCTTGGCGAAGGGGGCGTCGAGCGTGTTCTCCAGCGAGCGCAGGACGTAATTGGCGTTGAGCACCGCATCCTCGGCGACCTGGCGCAGGCCGTCGGCGCCGTGGCTGAGGATATAGGTCAGCGCCCGGGTGAACATGCCCATCTGGCCGTGGAAGGCGACCATGCGGCCGAAGCTGTCGGCGTGATGGTCGTCGGCATTTTCTTCCTCGACCAGGCGGAAGCCCTCGCCCGTCTTCTCGACGAAGGGCAAAGGTGCAAACGGCGTCAGCGCCTCGGAGAACACCACCGGCCCCGAACCCGGCCCGCCGCCGCCATGCGGGGTCGAGAAGGTCTTGTGCAGGTTGATGTGCATCGCATCGACGCCCAGATCGCCCGGACGCACACGACCCACGATGGCGTTGAAGTTCGCGCCGTCGCAATAGACATAGCCGCCCGCCGCATGGACCGCGTCGGAAATGTCCTTCAGGTCACGCTCGAACAGGCCGCAGGTGTTCGGGTTGGTGATCATCACACCCGCCACGTCCGGCCCCAGACGGGCTTTCAGCGCCGCCGTGTCGACACGGCCATCGGCGGTCGCGGGGATATCCTCGACCGAGAAGCCCGCAAAGGCCGCTGTCGCCGGATTGGTGCCGTGTGCCGATTCGGGCACGAGGATCACCTTGCGATGGCCCTCGCCACGCTTCTCCAGCGCCGCCTTGATCGCCAGGATGCCGCACAGCTCGCCATGCGCGCCCGCCTTGGGGCTCATCGCGACCGAGGTCATGCCGGTCAGCGTCACCAGCCAGTGGGCCAGCTGGTGAATGACCTCCAGCGCGCCCTGCACCGTGTCGACGGGCTGGAGCGGGTGAACGTCGCTGAAGCCCGGCAGGCGCGCCATCTTCTCGTTCAAGCGCGGATTGTGCTTCATCGTGCAGGAGCCGAGCGGGAACAGGCCCAGGTCGATCGCGTAATTCTGGCGCGACAGACGGGTATAGTGGCGGACCGTCTCCGGCTCCGACAGACCCGGCAGGCCGATCGGGTCCTTGCGCGACAGGTCGCCCAGGCGCGAACCGGCGACATCGCCGTCCGCGAAGTCGACGCCGGTCGTCTCGCTATCGCCGATCTCGAAGATCAGCTTTTCTTCCAGCATCAGCGCGCGGTTGCCGGTGAAGGTCGCGGGGACCGTCGCGTCCTTGGCTTCGGGGCTCGTGGGCTTCCAGCCGCTCTGGTTGATCGTCATGCCAGCACCTCCTCGAGCGCTTGGGCAAGCGTCTCGATATCCTCCGCCGTCACCGTTTCGGTGACCGCCACCACCAGTCCGTTTGCGAGCGCGTCCTCGCCCGGATAGAGCCGGCCGAGCGACACGCCCGCCAGCACGCCGCGCTCGGCCAGCGTCCGCACGATCGGCCGCGCCTCGCGGCCCAGATCGAGCGTGAACTCGTTGAAGAACACGTCGTTGACCAGCTTGACCCCCGGCACCTTCGCCAGACGATCGGCCGCGCGGCAGGCGTTCGCGTGGTTGATCCCCGCCATCCGGCGCAGACCCGCCTCGCCCAGCAGGGTCATGTGGATCGAGAAGGCGAGCGCGCACAGGCCCGAATTGGTGCAGATGTTCGACGTCGCCTTTTCGCGGCGGATATGCTGCTCGCGGGTCGAGAGCGTCAGCACAAAGCCGCGCTTGCCGTCCGCGTCCACCGTCTCGCCACAGAAGCGGCCCGGCATCTGGCGGATATACTTGTCCTTGCAGCCCATCAGGCCGACATAAGGCCCGCCGAACTGAAGCCCGACACCCAGCGACTGGCCTTCGCCGACGACGATGTCGGCGTCCATCTCACCCGGGCTGCGGATCGCGCCCAGCGCCACCGGCTCGGTCACGACGGCGATCAGCAGCGCCTTCCTGGCGTGGCAGGCCTCGGCCAGCGGGGTCAGGTCGGCGATGCGACCCAGAATGTCGGGATATTGCACGACGACGCACGAGGTGTCGCCGTCGATCGCCGCGATCATCTGGTCGATATCGGTCTCGGCGGTCAGCACGGGCGTGCCGGTCTCCAGCGTGTCGCCGGTATATTTCGCCATGGTCTTGGCGACCGAGACATAATGCGGGTGGAGGCCCGACGACAGGATCGCCTTGCTCTTCTTGGTGATGCGCCGAGCCATGCCGATCGCTTCCCAGCAGGCGGTCGAGCCGTCATACATCGAGGCATTGGCGACATCGGTGCCGAGCAGACGCGCGACCTGCGTCTGGAACTCGAACAACATCTGCAGCGTGCCCTGCGCGATTTCCGGCTGATAGGGCGTGTAGGCGGTCAGGAACTCACCGCGCTGGATCAGGTGATCGACGCTGGCGGGGACATGATGGCGATAGGCGCCGCAGCCCAGGAAGAAGGGCACGTCGCCCGCCACGGTGTTCTTGCGGGCCAGCGCCGTCATGTGCCGCTCGACCGCCAGTTCGGAGGCGTGGGCGGGCAGACCCTCGATGGGGCCGGACAGGCGGGCGGATTCGGGCACGTCGACGAACAGGTCGTCGACCGATCCGGCACCGATGACCGAGAGCATCTCGGCCCGGTCGGAAGAGGTAAGGGGCAGGTAGCGCATGCGTTCCATTTCTCCGCCCCTCACCCCGAAAACCTCGCGGATCGAGGGGTCATCGCCCTTCCCTTCTTCTCCCCTCCCGCAGGCGGGAGGGGTCGGGGGAGGGCAGTCGGCTTCAACGAGCCTGATGGTCCGAGGGAGAGCGAGTCCCCTCCCCCAGCCCCTCCCGCCTGCGGGAGGGGAGAAAGTAAGTTAGAGTTTCGCGACGAACGCGGCGTAGGCGGTTTCGTCCATCAGGCCGTCCAGCTCCGAGGCATCCGACAGCGTGATCTTGAAGAACCAGCCCTCGCCCTCGGGATCGCTGTTCACCAGCGCAGGCTCGTCGGCCAGCTGGGCATTGCCCTCGATGACGGCGCCCGACACCGGCGCATAGACGTCCGACGCGGCCTTGACCGACTCGACCACGGCGGCCTCGTCGCCCTTGGTCAGCTCGCGGCCTTCCTCGGGGACGTCGACGAACACGATGTCGCCCAGCGCGCCCTGCGCATAATCGGAGATGCCGACCGTGCCGACATCACCGTCGACGTCGATCCACTCATGATCTTCGGTGAAATAGCGGCTCATGGTCACTTGGCTCCTGAACGAACGTAACGATGGGGGACGAAGGGCATCGCCGTGACGGTGGCGTCATGGGTCTTGCCGCGCTGAAGCAGTTTGAGGGTCGTGCCGGGCGTCGCCAGCTCGGTCGGCACATAGGCCATGGCAATCGGCGCACCCATAGAGGGGGCGAAGCCGCCGCTGGTGACGCGCCCGATGACCGAGCCGTCCTCGGCGACCACCGACGCACCCTCGCGCACCGGCTGGCGGCCCGCGACGGTCAGGCCGACACGCTTGACGGCGGGGCCGTTCTCGCGCTCGGCGAGGATACGCTCGGCGCCCAGGAAGTCGGCCGCCTCGCGACGCTTCTTGGCGAGCGCGAAGCCCAGATCGGCCATCACCGGCGTCGTCTCGGGATCGAGGTCATGGCCATAGAGCGGCAACCCGGCCTCCAGACGCAGCGAGTCGCGCGCGCCCAGGCCGATCGGCTTCACTTCCGCCTGTTCGCAGAGCAGGTCGGCAAAGGCGGCGGCATGTTCGGCCGGGATCGAGATTTCGTAACCGTCCTCGCCGGTATAGCCCGAGCGGCTGATCCACAGCGGCACGTCGTTCCACGCGAAGTCGGCGGCGGTCATGAACACGAGGTTCTCGACGCTTGGCACGATCCGCGCCAGCGCATCGACCGCCTTCGGACCCTGGAGCGCCAGCAGCGCCTGCTCGTCGAGCAGGTTCAGCGTCGCATCGTCGGGGATGAAATCGAGCAGATAGGCGATATCGTCATACTTGGTCGCACCGTTGACGACCATGTACAGCTCGTCCGCGCCATCGAGGGTGCGCTTCGTCACCATCAGGTCGTCGAGGATGCCGCCCTCTTCGTTGAGCAGCAGTGAATAGCGATTCTTGCGATCGCCCAGCCCGGTGATGTCGCCCGGCAGGACCTTTTCCAGCGCAGCGATGACGGGCGCGAGGCCGTTCTCGCCGGTGAAGACCACCTGCCCCATATGGCTGACGTCGAACAGCCCGGCCGACTCGCGGGTCCAGAGATGCTCGGCCATGATGCCTTCATACTGGACCGGCATCTCGTAACCGGCGAACGGGACCATCCGGCCGCCGCGCGCACGATGCCATGCGTCCAGCGGCAACGTCTGGATGATCTCCTGACCCTCGGGGGCGTCTTCTACGTTCAGGTCGGTTGCGTCGCTCACGGGGCCGGTCTCCGTCAAAAGGGTGTCGGCTAGGGACGCAAATGTCCTTACCCGATCCGATCCCCCTCTGTCACGGAACCTGAGAGCTTTCGCCGGAAATTCCGGCTTACCCCTTCGGTGGCACGACGACCCGAGGCCGAGGCGCGCTTTCCAGAGTGTCGATGGCGATCGCGCGGTCCCATTTGCCTGAGAGATTCCGGGGTGGTTGCTCCTTCGGCGGCCGGGTTTACGTCACCTGAAAGATGAACCCGGCGCTCTCCCGCGCGCGCCTATGTCGGACATGTCCGACATCGACGCCGCGCCCTCTGCCGGGCGGGTGGTTCCAAGTCAATCGGGAACGGTGGAGACTGCGATCAATCTTGTGGATTGTGCGATGCTATTCCTCCCCTGCGAGCGGAGGTGGCAGGCCGTCAGGCCTGACGGAGGAGTGTCGCACCCTCGATAGCGGGACACCCCTCCACCATGCTGCGCGTGGTCCCCCTCCCCCTTGCAGGGGAGGAATAAGAATTTATCGAGTCGCGTTGTACCGCAGCTGCGCGTCGGTCAGCTGGAATCCGACCAGCGCCTCGAAGCTGGCGCTCGCCACCGCCTGGCGCACTTCGGGATTGGTCAGCGGATCGACCGCCGCATCCTCGTCCCCGGCCTTGCGACGGCGGGTCAGCTTGTCGCGGACGTCCTCGGGCAAGGTCGCCGCCGCGCGCGCGATGGTGGTGGACGCCTCGCCCGCCACCTGGCCGCGTGCCTGGCCCGCGTCGAAATGCACGTTCACCCGGCCGACTCGCTTGGCGACGACATTGGTCCCGCCGCGTACGATCGCGATATAGTAAGGCAGCACCACGTCGCGCGCCGCCGCCGTGTCGGTACGCCGTGCCTCGACCTCGAAACTGACCGTCGTCACGATGTCGGACCCCGCATCGGCGCAGGTGCCGCGCACATGGGTCAGGTTGGCGATCAGGTCGATCGAGCCCTGGTCGGTCGCACCCGGCGTCTTGAACAGCGTGATGTCGCCGGTCCCCGCCGCGACACCGACGATCGGGCAAGCCGAGCGGACGGCGGTGATGCCGCCCGATGCATCGATCTCGCCCGTACGGGCGCAACCGCCGAGAACGAGCGCAAGGGCGACGGGAGCGAGAAACGATGCTTTCACAGGTCGAAACGCCTATTCTGGATGCCGAAGCGGGATGCCGGTTTGGTCGCCAGCATAGGAACCGGGTTGGACGCACGCAAGCAATGGCGTAGAGCCGTGTCCATGACCCCAGCCACGACCGATGCCCCGAAGCCGCCGCTCGACCTGTTGATCGCCGCCCCACGAGGTTTCTGTGCGGGTGTCGACCGCGCCATCCGCATCGTCGAGCTGGCGCTCGAGAAACATGGCGCGCCCGTCTATGTCCGGCACGAGATCGTCCACAACAAGTTCGTCGTCGACAGCCTGAAGGCCAAGGGCGCGATCTTCGTCGAGGAACTGGACGAGGTGCCCGCCAACGCGCACGTCGTCTTTTCCGCCCACGGCGTGCCAAAATCGGTGCCTGCCGATGCCGAGAGCCGGGGCCTCGAATATTTCGACGCCACCTGCCCGCTCGTGTCGAAGGTCCACCGCCAGGCCGAACGGCTGGTCGAGATGGGCCGCCACATCGTCTTCATCGGCCATGCGGGCCACCCGGAAGTCATCGGCACCTTCGGCCAGGTGCCGCAGGGGTCCATGTCGCTGGTCGAGACGGTCGCCGATGTCGAGGCGTTCACGCCCGCCGATCCCGACAACCTCGCCTTCCTGACCCAGACCACCTTGTCGGTCGACGACACCGCCGCCACCATCACGGCGTTGCAGCGCCGCTTCCCGACGATCCAGGGGCCGCGCGGTGAGGATATCTGCTACGCCACCTCCAACCGTCAGGCCGCCGTCAAGGCCATCGCGGCCGAGTGCGACGCGGTGCTGGTGATCGGCGCGCCCAATTCTTCCAACTCGCTGCGCCTGGTCGAAGTGGCCGAGCGGGCGGGCAAGCGCGCCATGCTGATCCAGCGCGCCGCCGAACTCGACTGGGCCTTCCTGGACGGCGTGAAGACGCTGGGCCTGACCGCCGGGGCCTCCGCGCCCGAACTGCTGGTCCGCGAGCTGGTCGACCGCCTGTCCGAACGCTTCACCGTCACCGAGCGCGAGGAAGAGACGACGCGCGAGACGATCGCGTTCAAGCTGCCCCGCGGGCTGGAAACGGCCGCCTGAGCCATGGCCGTCTATACGCAGGTTTCGGCCGAGGCGCTGTCCGCGTTTCTGGCACGCTATGACGTGGGCGACCTGATCTCCGCCAAGGGGATCGCCGAGGGCGTCGAGAACAGCAATTACCTGGTCGACACCACGACCGCGCGGTTCATCCTGACGCTATACGAAAAGCGCGTCGCGGCGGGCGACCTGCCCTTTTTCCTGGCGCTGCTCGACCATCTGGCGGCCAAGGGGCTGCCGGTGCCGCCCGCGATCAAGGACCGGAACGGCGTCGAGATCCAGGAATTGGCGGGCCGCCCTGCCTGCCTGATCCAGTTCCTGACCGGCGTGTCGCTGTCTCACCCCAGCCCGGCGCAGGCGCTGGCGGCGGCGGACGCGATGGGGGCGATGCACCGGGCGGTGCAGGACTTTCCGCAGACCCGCACCAATTCGATGGGCCATGCCAGCTGGCGGCCTTTGTTCAAGCAATGCGGGCGCGATCTCGACCGGATTCAGCCCGGCCTGCATGACGCCATGGCCGCGGCGCTGGACACGGTGCTCGACGGCTGGGACGACCAACCGCTGGATGTTTGCGTCATCCATGCCGACCTGTTTCCCGACAATGTTCTGGTGCTGGGCGACAAGGTTACCGGACTGATCGACTTTTATTTCGCCTGCACCGATTTCCGCGTCTACGACCTTGCCATCATGCACTCCGCCTGGAGTTTCGACGCGACCGGCGAGACCTATGCGCCCGAGATCGGCGTGGCTTTGGTCGAGGGTTATGCCCGCCACTTCCCGCTGACCGATGCCGAGCGGGCGGCGTTCGCAAAGCTGGCTATGGGGGCCTGTCTGCGCTTTGCCCTGTCGCGCGCCTGGGACTGGCTCAACACCCCCGCCGATGCGCTGGTGACGCGCAAGGACCCGCTGGCCTATTGGCGGCGCTATATCGCCTATCGCGACGGAAAGGCCGGCCTGTGACGCCCCCGATGACCCCCGTCGAGATCGCCACCGACGGCGCGTGCAAGGGCAACCCCGGCCCCGGCGGCTGGGGTGCGCTGATCCGCTCGGGCACGCACGAAAAGGAATTGTCGGGCGGCGAGGCGCTGACGACCAACAACCGCATGGAACTGATGGCCGCGATCGAGGCGCTGAACGCGCTCAAGCGCCCCTGCGCGGTCACGCTGTCGACCGACAGCCGTTATGTGATGGACGGCCTGACCAAGTGGATCCACGGCTGGAAGCGCAACGGCTGGCGCACGGCGGACAAGAAGCCGGTTAAGAACGCCGAGCTTTGGCAGGCACTGGTCGCGGCCGCCGAGCGCCACCAGATTGAATGGAAATGGGTCAAGGGCCATGCCGGCCACCCCGACAACGAACGCGCCGACAAGCTGGCGAGTGATGCAGCGGAGACGTTTCGGAAATAGAGGTAGCGGGTGGGTGAGGCCCGATACACGCTCCCCCGATCAGGGCGTATCAGCGGCCACCACCCATTGCCCGAACAGCGCAAAGCCGCATGATCGCGCCAACGCCACCGATGCGACATTGTTGAGCTGGCAACGATATTGCGGCTCATGGCCCTGCTGCCGCGCATAACGACTGATCGCGTCGACGACGGCCCGCGCGAAGCCCCTTCCGCGCGCATCGGGAAGGGTCAGTACGCCCAGGTCGGCGATAGGGCTGTCATCCCACAGGTTCATGCTTGCCGCACTGACAAGCCTGTCGCCGTCGAAGCACCCGAACACCGCCGAATGGTCCAGGTCGACCCAGGCATCCTCCCGGTCCTGTTCGGGGGCCTCTTTATGAAACATCTCAAAAACGCGCCGGTCGGCCTCGGTCAATTGACGGGGTTTCAGCGCTTCGTCCGACGCATTCCCGGCATCGGCGGGCAGGTAGAAGAGATAGTCCGCATCATGCAGCACCACACCGACCGCTTCCCATTGGCGCTTCAACGCGTCCGCTGAATACCCGCCCGGTGGCATGCCATCGAGGCGTTCGGCTATCTCCGGCCTGACGACCGCCTGCACCGAAGCATCCTGCCTTAACAGCATCATGGCCGGACGCGTTGGGTTCAGCGCTGCACTGACGGCCGAGGCCCCTGTCCCGTGGATGGGGGCGCCGTCCGTGGCAAAGGTTCGACACCAATAGTCGAGAACCAGCGGAGGAAAGTCGGTCATGCCGCGTCTTTTGCACGGTAGCCCGGCAAACCCGAAATAATGCTCCCGGCAACCGGCGGAAAATCGACCCAACTCCCACGCTGCTCGACATTCATACAGGTGCTCACGACCATTTGATCCGAACAGCGACAGATTATGAGGGCGTCGGCTATTCCGGTTCGTGGATCGGCGCGTTCGGGCCGTTCTTCAGGATCGACTCGATGGCGTTGCGGGCTCCGGCTTTGCTGGCATAGCCCTCGGTCCACCAGATCAGTTCGCCGTTGTAGCGGAACTTGGCGACATATTCGCCCGCCTTGTTCTTCTCGATCGCAAAGCTGTGCGCCATGATGATCTCTCCTGAAAAGAAGCGATCATTCCTTAGCAGAAAATCGGCCTGCGCCATAGCGTTCGGGGTCGAGCCCTTCGGGCACATATCCCTCACCCAGCAACAGCGCCGCCGCCAGCGCCGAGGCGGCAGGTGCTGTCTGGATACCGAAACCGCCCTGGCCTGCGCACCAGAAGAAGCCCGGCACGCATGCATCGAATCCATAGACCGGCGCACGGTCGGGGGCGAAGCTGCGCAGGCCTGCCCAGCGGCGCTCGACCGCCTCGACGCGCCAGTCGACGACCTTTTCCAGCCGGTCGATGGCCACCGCCACGTCCCATTCCTCGGGCGCGATGTCGCAGGCGACGCTGGGGGTCTCGTCATGGGGGGTCAGCCAGAGCCGCCCGCCCGCCTCGGGCTTGAAGTAGAAGCTCCCCGCTATGTCGACGACATGGGGCAATCCCTCGGGCACGGGCGGGTTGGTGCGCAACTGCACCATCGTCCGGCGATAGGGGGTGATGCCGATCGGCGCGACGCCCGCACGCTTGGCCACGTCATCGGCCCAGGCGCCCGCCGCGTTGACCAGCATTCGGGCCGCGAACGGCCCGGCGCGGGTTTCCAGATGCCAGACGCCGCCGCGCCGCTCGGCCGCCAGCAGCGGCGCATCCGTCCTGATCTCCGCCCCGGCCGCTTTCGCCGCCGCCAGATAATCGGCGTGGAGCGCCGCGACGTCGATATAGGCACAGCTCGGCTCCCAGACGCCATGCACCCATTCGGGGCGAAGGCCCGGGATACGCGTCGCCGGATCGACGCGTGACAGCGCCACACCGCTGCCTGCAAAATCGGCGAGCAGCCGCTCCACCCGCGCCTCGTCCTCCGCGCAGCCGACATGCAGCGAGCCGAGCGGGGTCAGATAGCCGCCTTCGCGCAACGCCGCCCCGGAGGCGGTGGTCAGCGGCTGCACCGCCGGGCCGCCATAGGTTTCCGACCAGAACGCCGCCGAACGCCCCGTCGCATGGCGGCCGGGCATATCCTCGGCCTCCAGCAGCAGGACGCGCGCGCGCGGACCGATCGCGGCGGCCAGACTCGCCCCGGCCATGCCCGCGCCCACGATCGCGATGTCGTGGATCACGCCGCCACCCCGTCCAGAAAGCCATCGATCGCCGCCAGCGCCCGTAACCGAACCGGATCGACCTCGCGCAGCACCTCATGCGCCGCCTCCGGCCCGAACCGCTCGACCTGCGCGCCGATCCGGGTGGCGATGGCGGTGGCGGCCTTGGGATCGACCAGACGGTCGGCTTCGGCGATCAGCATCAGCGAGCGGATGCTCACCCGGTCCAGCCGGGGATCGCGCTCCAGCGCCCGGATCGAGCGTAGCGCGGCGGCGAGCCAGCCCCAGCTCGGCGGCCCCAGCGCCAGATCGGGCTGTTGGCTGTACCAATATCCCTCATCCTCGAACCGCTCGACATCATGGGTCAGGTTGCGCTGGCGCGTGTGATGGCCGGGGCCTTCCCTGGCCTCCCATATACCCCGCTCGGCCCGACCCAGTGCGTTCATCACGGCGATGATCCCCGCCCCCAGCAGCGCGCCGGTCGGCAGGCGCAGACCCAGCATCGGCGCGACCAGGATCAGCGCGTCCAGGTCAACCGCGCCCTCGACCACCGCCCGCAGCGCCAGATGCCCGCCCATCGAATGGCCCAAAAGGACGTGAGGCCGCTCGCCCGCCAAATCCTCGGCCCGCCATGCCGCCCAAAATGCGCGCAGATCCTCGACCAATATCGAGAAATCGCCGCCATGCCCGACATGGCGATCGGCCAGCAGCCGCCCCGATCCCCCCTGCCCGCGCCAGTCGAAGGCGGTGACGCTCCACCCCCGCCCGACCAGATGGGCAAAGACTTCCAGATATTTCTCGATCACATCGGCCCGGCCGGTCTGGAACAACAGCCGTCCGCGCGGCGCGCGCGCCGTCCAGTCGAAGCGCCGATGCTCCCACCCGTCGGGCGCGTACCAGCGCGACAGCGTGGCGGCGGCCGGGAAACTGCGGCGAAGGGACAGGGTGTCGGTCATCCGCATCCCGGTTACGGTTTTGAAAGCCCCGCCGTCTAGGGCTTCATGCCATGGAATGGACCATAATGCGTATCGCGCTGCTGGTGGCGCTCGTCCTGCTGCTGGTGTCGGCGGGGATCGAGGATGCGCGCACCCGCGAGATCGCCGATCGCAAGAATATCGCCATCGCGCTGCTGGCCCCGCTTTGGTGGTGGGCGAGCGGCATGTCCGTCTGGCCCGGCATGGCGGTGCAGATCGGCGTCGGGCTGGCGATGTTCCTGCTGTTCGCCCAGGCCTTTCGCATCGGCATGATGGGCGGCGGCGACGTGAAGATGATCGCGGCCATAGCGCTATGGCTGCCTCTGCCGTCGCTGTTCCGGATGTTGCTGGTCATGTCGATCGCGGGCGGCGCGGTCACGATCGCGATGCTGATCGACCATCGCCTGCGTGTCCGGACGCTGGGCGATGCCGCCCCGGCGATCGAGGTTCCTTATGGCGTGGCCATCGCGATGGCCGCGCTCGTCGTCCTTCAGGAACCGTTATTTAACCCCTTTCCGTCTACTTAACCAACCAATCGAACCGAGCATCGGGCTCGGCAAAGGCCGAAGAACGCAGGATGGACAGTCGAAAAGTGTTACTGCTGGTCGGTGCCCTGCTGGTCGCGGGGATCACGGCCCTATTCGCCCGGACCGTCACCGCCGGCAGCAGCGTTCCCCAGGCCCAGGCCGTCACGGTCGCCGCTCCCGTCGAGCCGCAGGCCGAAATCCTGGTCGCCACCCGCACCCTGCCGGTCGGCACGATCATCGACCCCACCGCCCTGAAGTTCCAGCCCTGGCCCAAGGACATGGTGGCCGGTGCCTATTATGTGCGCGGCAAGGCCGATCTCGCCAAGCTGCAGGGCACCGTGCTGCGCTATGCGATCACCGCCGGTCAGCCGCTGACCCAGGGCGCGGTCGTCAGCCCGGGCGATCGCGGCTTCCTGGCCGCCGCCCTCACGCCCGGCATGCGCGCCGTCACGGTGCCCGTGTCGGCCCAGACCGCGGTCGCGGGCTTCGTGTTTCCAGGCGACCGGATCGACATGGTCCTGACCCAGGATGTCGCGGGCGGCGGCGATGGCCCTCCGCTCAAGGTGTCGGAGACGATCCTGCGCAACATCCGCGTGCTGGCGACCGACCAGCGCACCGACAATCAGGCGGCCGAGGACGGCAAGACGCAGGTCCACACCTTCACCACCGTCACCGTCGAGGCGACGCCGAAAATGGCCGAGCAGCTGGCGGTCGCACAGACGGTCGGCACGCTGTCGCTGTCGCTGCGCGCGCTGGCCGAGCGGCCGGCCGAGCTGGCCTCAGGCGGCGATCCGGCAGCCGTCGCACAACCGGCAATCGACCATGACTCCTATGCCACCGGCGCCGACGTGTCCCGCTATCAACGCCGGACCGTCCCCGGCCGCAACGCCAATAGCGCGCCGGACCACGGCACGATGGCCATGGCCAATGACAATTCCGCCATGGGCCGGAATGCACCTGCCGTCGGTCAGGCCACCGGTGGCAGGTCCGACAACGCGGGCGTGCGCGTCGCACGCGGCCGCTCCGTCGACACCGGGTCCACGCCGGGCGCCCCGCCGATGGGAAATGGAAATTGACCATGTCGCTTCGCTCGCTTCTGTCGCGCGCGCCGCGCACCTCGGCCTTCATGCTGGTGCTGGCCCCGCTGCTTCTCGCCCCGTCGCCCGCGTGGTCGGCGCCGTCCGGGCCGGGTGATTCACCCCCGGCCAGCGATGGTTCCGGCGCGCTGGAGATCAATACCGGGCGGGCGCGACTGATCACCCTGCCCCGGCCGATGACCGACCTGTTCGTCGCCGATGACAGCATCGCCGATGTGCAGGTCCGCTCACCGACCCAGCTCTATATCTTCGGCAAGAAGCCCGGCGAGACCACCGTCTCCGCCACGGCGCGGGGCGGCGCGGTCGTCTATGCCGCGACCGTCCGGGTCGGCAACAATCTCGACTCGATCGGCCGGATGCTGAAGCTGGCCATGCCAGAGGCGCAGATCGTAGCCACGCCGATGAACGGCCTGATCCTGCTGACCGGCACCATCGCCGCGCCCGACGACGCCGCCGAGGCCGAACGGCTGGTCCAGGCCTATGTCGGCAAGGACACGCGGATCATCAGCCGGTTGAAGACCGCCACCCCGCTTCAGGTCAATCTTCAGGTCCGCATCGCCGAGGTGAATCGCAGCTTCGTCAAGCAGATCGGCGTCAACCTGCTCAACCGCGACGCCAATTCCAGCGGCTTCGTGTTCGGCATCGCGTCGGGCCGCAATGCGGGCAGCATCGACAAGTTGACCGATGCGGCGGGTCTTCCGGCCGGCACCCGATATACGTTCAACCCCGGCACCCAGCGGACGACGCTGGGACTGGGCGGGCGCGTGCTGGGCATGGACCTGCTCGGCGCGATCGATCTGGGCGAGTCGCTGGGTCAGGTGGCGACGCTGGCCAACCCCAATCTGACCGCCCTGTCGGGGGAGACCGCGACCTTCCTGGCGGGTGGTGAGATTCCCATTCCGCTCGCCAGCGGCTTCGGCGCGGTGTCGGTCGAGTATAAGCAATATGGCGTCAGCCTGTCCTACACGCCGACGGTGCTGTCCGACGGGCGCATCTCGCTGCGCGTCCGGCCGGAGGTGTCGCAGCTGTCGTCTGTGGGATCGGTGACGATCAGCGGAACGTCGATCCCCGCGCTGACCACCCGCCGGGCCGAGACCACGCTGGAGCTGGGTTCGGGCCAGAGCATGATGATCGGCGGCCTGCTGTCCAACTCGCGCGACAATTCGATCGAGAAGACGCCGTGGCTGGGCGACCTGCCGCTGATCGGCTCGCTGTTCCGCTCCAACGCGTTCAAGCGCAACGAGACCGAGCTGGTCATCATCATCACTCCCTATCTGGTGAAGCCGGTCAACTCGCCCTCCGAGATCGCGCTGCCGACCGACGGGATGCGTCCGGCCAATGATGCCGAACGCGTATTGCTGGGCCGGATGGGCGGCGGCGGCGACACGGCGACGCCGCGCCCGGTGCCGAGCATGGCCCCGCCGGTTCAGGGTCGGCCGATGGCCGCCGGGGTCGCACCCGTCCCGCATGGCGCCGCGACGGCGCTGCCCGCGAAGAAGAAGAACATGCCGACTCCGGGCTTTTCCGAATGACCGCCTGCCCAAGGACAATGCGCTCCATGCGTCGCTTACCCCTCCTTCTGATGCCGTTCGGCCTGACGCTGATGACCGGTGCCTGCATGGGTGCCGGTCAGCCGGATCTGGAAACCCGGCACCAGCCGGTCGTGTCGCAGGCCGAATATGCGCTCGACCTGGCGCTGTCCGGCGGGCGGCTGGCGGCGGATGAGGATCGGCGGCTCGACGGTTGGGCGGGCAACCTGCATCTCGGCTATGGCGACCGCGTCGCGGTGGAGGACCCGGCGGGCGAAGGCCCCGGCGCCTATCGCGAGGTGGCGGGCATCGTCGGCCGCTATGGCCTGCTGCTCGGTCAGGCGTCGCCGATCACGCGCAGCCCGGTCGCGCCCGCCACGATCCGCGTGGTCGTGACGCGTGCCCGTGCCACCGTGCCGGGCTGTCCCGACCTGCGCAGCGACACCGCGCTCGACTGGGAGGGCAAGACCTCGTCCAACCATGGCTGCGCGGTCAACCGCAACCTCGCCGCGATGATCGCCAACCCCACCGACCTGGTACAGGGCGTGCCCGGTGCCGCCACCAGCGATACCGAGATGGGCACCCGCGGGATCAAGGCCTTGCGCGCCGCCGCTCCGACCGGCCGTGGCGGCACCGTGCTGCGCGATCCCAATAGCAGCCAGGGTGGCGGTGGAGGTGGCGGCGGGGGTGGCGCGTCGGCAGGAGGCACGCCGTGAACGCCCCCTGGAAACCCGCCATGCTGACCGTCCGCGACCCGTTCCTCGCCTTTGTCAGCGACGACTGGACGGCCGAGGCGATCCGCCCGCTGGTCGCCGAGCAGGGATGGTCGGTCGACAAGGTCATGAAGGGCGGCCTGTCCGGCGCGATCCAGTCGCTGTCGGTACAGGCCAGCCCGCAGATCCTGCTGGTCGACCTGAGCGACACGCCCGATCCCGCCAGCGAGATCGGCAATCTGGCCGAAGTGTGTGAGCCCGGCACGATCGTGATCGCGGTCGGATCGGTCAACGACGTCCGGCTGTACCGCTCGCTGATCGCCAGCGGGCTGCACGACTATCTGCTGAAGCCGATCAACGCCGACCAGCTGCGTGAGACGATCGCGCAGGCCCGCACCATCCTGCACGCGCCCCGCGCCATGGAGACCGCCCCCGAAAAGGCGACGTGCAGCGTCGCGGTGGTCGGCGTGCGTGGCGGCGTGGGCGCCTCGACCATCGCCACCTCGCTCGGCTGGCTGATGGCGGAGCGGCTCGACCGGACGACCGCGCTGCTCGACCTCGACGTGCATTTCGGCACCGCCGCGCTGGCGCTGGACCTGGAGCCGGGACGCGGGCTGGTCGATGCGATCGACAATCCCAGCCGCATCGACGGGCTGTTCCTGGAACGCGCCATGGTCAGGGCGTCGGAAAAGCTGGCGATCCTGTCGGCCGAAGCGCCGATCAGTGCGCCGATCCTGACCGATGGCCAGGCCTTTGCGCAGTTACAGGACGAGATGCGCCTGAATTTCGAGACGACGATCGTCGATCTGCCGCGCGGGATGATGATCCAGCAGCCGATGCTGGTCGGATCGGCGCAGACCATCGTGCTCGTCACCGAACTGACCCTGGCCGCCGCGCGCGACACCATCCGCCTGCTGTCCTGGGCCAAGACCCATGCGCCGCAGGCGACCGTGCTGACCATTGCCAACCGGGTCCAGCCGCCCGGCCAGTGCGAGATCGCGCAGGGCGATTTCGAGGGATCGATCGAACGCCCGATCGACTTCGTCATGCCCTATGATCCCAAGCTGGTCGTCCAGGCCGCCAAGGTCGGCAAGCCTATCGCCGAACTCGGCCGCACCTCGCGCACCATCGCACCGCTGATCGAGCTGACCCAGCGGCTTTGCGCCTCGGCCGAGGGCACCGTCGACATGTCCGCCAAACGCAGGCTGCTCGACCGGTTCGACCTGAAGTCGCTGCTCGGCAAGCGGGCACGGGCCGACTGACGATCATGTCGATGACGGCGACCCTGATCCTGGCCATGGGCGTCTTCCTGACGCTGGTGCTGGCGATGGCGGCCTTTACCGCGCCCGCCCGCTCGCGCAGCCAGGCGCGGCGGCTGGCGGGACTTCGCGGTCGCGTCGCGCTCGACCTCGGCAAGCCGCTGGAGGCCGTCGCCGCCTCGCGCGGGATCGCGCTGGCCGGTGACACGCGGATGGACAAGGCGTTCGGTCGCCTGCTCCCCAATCCCGCCAAGCTGGCCACGCGGCTGGACAGGACGGGCCGCGACTGGACCGTCGGCCAATATGGCATGGCGAGTGCGGGGCTGTCGTTCGGGCTGCTCATCCTGCTGATGCTGTTCGGCCTGCCCTTTTTCGGCGCGCTGCTGCTCGGCCTGGGCCTCGGCCTCTGGGTGCCGCACCTCGTCGTCGGCCGCCTGATCGCGCGGCGGCGCAACAAGTTCGTCACCCGCTTTCCTGATGCCATCGAGCTGCTGGTCCGCGGCCTGCGTTCGGGCCTGCCGATCAGCGAGACGATGGCGGTCGTCGCGATCGAACTTCCCGGTCCGGTCGGCGAGGAATTCCGCGCCGTCACCGACCGGATGCGGATCGGCCGCAGCATGGACGCAGCACTTCAGGAAACCGCCGACCGGCTCGACATTCCCGAGTTCCGCTTCTTCGTCATCGCCATCGCCATCCAGCGCGAGACCGGCGGCAACCTGGCCGAGACGCTGTCCAACCTGGCCGACGTGCTGCGCAAGCGCGCGCAGATGAAGCTGAAGATCAAGGCGATGTCGTCCGAATCCAAGGCATCGGCCTATATCATCGGATGCCTGCCCTTTGCCGTGTTCGGCATGATCTGGATGATCAACCAGCCCTATATGGCCCGCTTCTTCATCGATCCGCGCCTGATGATGGTCGGGGCGGCGGGCTTTGTCTGGATGGGCCTGGGCGCCTTCATCATGTCCCGCATGATCAGTTTCGAGATCTGAATGACCAGTCCCGCGCCCGCCATTCTCGGCCTCGACCCCGCATCGCTCGGTGCATTCCTGTGGGGCGTCTGCGTCTTTGCGCTGCTGGTCGCGGGCTATGTCCTGATCGGGAGCCGCGACCCGATGACGAAGCGGGTCCGTGCCCTGAACGAACGGCGCGAGCTGCTGAAGGCCGGGATCGACAGCGCGCCGAAGCGTCGTGCCCAGCTGATCGACCGCGCCACCCTGCTCGAGCGGATGCGTACCGTCCTGGGCGCGCTGAAGATGCTGCAGGACGAACAGGTCAAGGCGATCCAGCTGCGCCTGCTCCAGGCGGGCATCCGGTCGAAGGAGATGGCGTTCGCGGTCATCTTCGGGCGGCTGGCCCTGCCGATCGTGCTGGGCGGCGGCATGGCCCTGTGGGTCTATGGCACCGGGGACTTTGCCGACTGGAGCGGCTTCAGCTGCTACATGATCGTCGCGGGCACGCTGATCCTGGCCTATAAGGCTCCCGACCTGGCGTTGAAGAACCAGGTCGACAAGCGGACCGCCGCGATCCGCAAGGGCCTGCCCGATGCGCTCGACCTGATGGTCATCTGTGCCGAGGCGGGCCTGACCGTCGATGCCGCCTTTGCCCGCGTCTCGCGCGAGTTGCGCCGTGCCTATCCCGAACTGGGCGACGAGTTCCAGCTGACCTCGGTCGAGCTGGGCTTCCTGACCGACCGGCGGCAGGCGCTGGAAAACCTGGCCATGCGGGTCAATCTCGATTCGTTGCGCGGGGTCGTCACCACGATGATCCAGACCGAGAAATACGGCACCCCGCTGGCCAGCGCGCTGCGCGTCCTGTCGGCCGAATTCCGCCACGAACGCATGATGCGCGCCGAGGAAAAGGCCGCGCGCCTGCCCGCGATCATGACCGTGCCGCTGATCCTGTTCATCCTGCCGGTGCTGTTCGTCGTGATCCTCGGCCCCGCCGCCTGTTCGATCAAGGATACGCTGATCGCGGGGCAATAGCCCCGGCTTCGCAACCAGCGCCCCCGCCAGTCGTTGACCGGTCGTAACAGACCTAATTCAACAGGATGGGATCGACGCGATGCTGTTCACTTCGACGACGCAATTTGCCGTGCTGGGGCTGGTCCTCATCGCCGGGTGGCTCTTCGGGCTGGCCAGCCATCCCGGCGGCCGCAAATGGCGCAACCGCTATGCCACCGAGCGCGACGCCCATGCCGCACAGGTGAAGGACACCGAGGCCAAGCTGTCGGCGGCACAGGCCCGAATCGCCGAGCTGGAAAAGGAAAACCAGCGGCTGGTCAGTGCCCAGCCGGTCGTGGCCGCTCCGGTCGTGGAGCGGACGGCGCCCGCCTCGACCTATCGCCCGGTCGCGGCGAGCGCTGCGCGTCCGGCCTATCCGGCGGGCGAGCGTCGCGGATGGTTCGATTTCGGGAACCGGGTTACGACGCACGGGTGATCAGGATGGGGACGGCTCGGTGAGACACCCTGCCCTCCCCCATCCCCTCCCGCCTGCGGGAGGGGAGCGTTGCCTGGCAGCTGTTTCGCTCCCCCGAGAAGCCATAGTCTTGCTGAAGCGCTGGACGTTCCCGCTTGGCACGCCCCTCCCGCAGGCGGGAGGGGAACGTTGCCTGGCAGCTGTTTCGCTTCACCGAGAGGCCATAGTCTTGCTGAAGCGCTGGACGTTCCCGCTTGGCACGCCCCTCCCGCAGGCGGGAGGGGAACGTTGCCTGGCAGCTGTTTCGCTTCACCGAGAGGCCATAGTCTTGCTGAAGCGCTGGACGTTCCCGCTTGGCACGCCCCTCCCGCAGGCGGGAGGGGATGGGGGAGGGAAGGTTCCAGGCGATAAAATCGCCGAAACCGCCCCTCCCCGATATCACCGCGCCTTCAACGCCGCCTGCGCCGCCGCCAGCCGAGCGATCGGCACGCGGTACGGGCTGGCCGAGACATAATCCAGCCCGACCTGCTCGCAGAAGGCGATCGACGCCGGATCGCCGCCATGCTCGCCGCAGATGCCGAGCTTGATCCCCGGCCGGGTCGCGCGACCGCGCTCGGCGGCCAGGCTGACCAGCTCGCCGACGCCTTCGACATCCAGGCTGACGAACGGGTCCTTGGCGTAGATGCCCTTCTCGACATAAGCACTCAGGAATCGCGCCGCATCGTCGCGGCTGACGCCCAGCGTGGTCTGAGTCAGGTCGTTGGTGCCGAAGGAGAAGAATTCGCCCACCTCGGCGATCTCCCCGGCCTTCAGCGCGGCGCGTGGCAGCTCGATCATGGTGCCGACCAGATATTCGACCGTCTTGCCGCGTTCGGCAAAGACCGCCTGTGCGGCCTTGTCGACCACCGTCTTCATCAGCTCCAGCTCGCGGCGCGTGGCGACCAGCGGGATCATGACCTCCGGGATCGGCGCCTCGCCCGACTTCTCCGCGACGTCCAGCGCCGCCTCGAAGATCGCGCGGGCCTGAATCTCGTAGATTTCCGGGTAGGTCACACCCAGGCGACACCCGCGATGGCCGAGCATCGGGTTGAACTCATGCAGTTCATTGGCCCGGCGCTTCAGCGTATCGACATCGACGCCCGCTGCGGTCGCCACCTCGGCGAACTCGGCCTCCTGCTGTGGCAGGAATTCGTGCAGTGGCGGGTCGAGGAGGCGCACCGTCACCGGCAGGCCCGCCATCACCTCGAAGATCGCGGTGAAGTCGGCACGCTGTTCGGGCAGCAGCTTGGCGAGCGCGGCACGACGCCCCGCTTCGTCCGATGCCAGGATCATCTGGCGCACCGCCGTGATCCGGGCCGAATCGAAGAACATATGCTCGGTCCGGCACAGCCCGACGCCCTCCGCGCCGAACTCGCGCGCGGTGCGGCAGTCGAGCGGGGTCTCGGCATTGGCGCGCACCTTCAGGCGACGGACCTGATCGGCCCATTCCATCAGCGTGCCGAAGTCGCCCTCCAGTTCGGGCTGGACGGTCGCCACCGCGCCGACCATCACCTCGCCGGTCGACCCGTCGAGCGTCAGGATGTCGCCTTCGCGCACCTCGCGCGAGCCGACCCGCAGCAACTTGGCCTTGTTGTCGATCGACAGCGAGCCTGCGCCCGACACGCAGGGCCGTCCCATGCCACGCGCCACGACCGCCGCATGGCTGGTCATGCCGCCACGCGCGGTCAGGATGCCCTTGGCCGCGTGCATCCCGTGAATATCCTCCGGCGATGTTTCAACCCGGACGAGGATCACTGCCTCGCCCGCCGCCGCCGCGCGCTCGGCGGCATCGGCGTCAAACACCACCTTGCCCGACGCGGCACCCGGCGAGGCAGGCAGGCCCTTGGTCAGCACGTCGCGGTGCGCGTTCGGATCGAGCGTCGGGTGGAGCAGCTGGTCGAGCGCCGCCGGATCGACCCGCGCGATCGCTTCCTCGCGGGTGATCAGGCCCTCATTCGCCATGTCGACCGCGATCTTCAGCGCGGCCTTGGCGGTGCGCTTGCCCGAGCGGGTCTGGAGCATCCAGAGCTTGGCCTGTTCGACCGTGAACTCGATGTCCTGCATGTCGCGGTAATGCGTCTCGAGCTGGTCGAACACGGCGGCCAGCTCGGCGTACACCTCCGGCATCGCCTCTTCCATCGAGGCGGGCTTGGCATTCGCTTCCTCGCGCGCGGCCTTGGTCAGATATTGCGGCGTGCGGATGCCCGCGACCACATCCTCGCCCTGCGCGTTGATCAGGAACTCGCCATAATAGGCGCGGTCGCCCTTGGACGGATCGCGGGTGAAGGCCACGCCGGTCGCCGAGGTGTCGCCCATATTGCCGAAGACCATCGCCTGCACGTTGACGGCAGTGCCCCAGTCGGCAGGGATGTCGTTCAGGCGGCGATAGACCTTGGCGCGCTCCGACTGCCACGATCCGAACACCGCGCCGACCGCGCCCCAGAGCTGGTCATGCACGTCCTGCGGGAAGGGCTTGCCCCATTGTTCCTCGACCAGGCCCTTGTAGACGGTGACGAGCGCCTTCCAGTCCTCGGCCGACATCTCGGTGTCGAGGGTGAAGCCGTTATCCTCCTTGGCGATCTCCAGCGCTTCCTCGAAAGCACCGTGATCCAGCTCAAGCACCACATCGGCATACATCTGGATGAAGCGGCGATAGCTGTCCCAGGCGAAACGCTCGTCGCCCGCCTTCTTCGCCAGCCCCTCGACGGTTTCGTCGTTGAGGCCCAGGTTCAGCACCGTGTCCATCATGCCCGGCATCGACACCCGCGCGCCCGAGCGGACCGAGACGAGCAGCGGGTTTTCAGGGTCGCCGAAGCGCTTTTCCGTCACCGCCTCGATATGCGCGATGCCGTCGGCCACCTCGTCGCGCAGCTCCTGCGGGAACTGCTCGCCATCCTCGTAATAGCGGGTACACATCGCGGTCGAGATGGTGAAGCCGGGGGGCACCGGCAGGCCGATCGAGGCCATTTCGGCCAGGTTCGCGCCCTTGCCGCCAAGCAGATTCTTGTCCCCCTTGCCGCCGTCCGAAACGCCGCCGCCGAAACGGTACACATAGGTCATCGGTTCGATCCTTTACTGGTCGTCACGTCCGACGCCCTGGGGACACAGGCGTCGGGTTTAATAAGGCGATATTGCCGGAGGGGAAGACAGGAACGTTTACCCCCGCCTCCCGATCCGGCTCAGCTCATCCCTCGATCCGCGAGAAATCCGCCACGGTGTGGACGGCCGCCCGGACACGCGCGAGCAGCGCGAGGCGCGCGGTCCGCTTGGCCGGATCGGCGTCGTTGACGGTCACGTCGTCGAAGAACCGGTCGATCGGCGCGCGCAAGCTCGCGAGCGCGGCCATGGCGGCCTCAAAATCCTCGGCCTGCACCGCTTGCGCCGCCTTTGGCTCGGCCGCGTCGAGTGCGGCGATCAGATCGGCCTCGGCGGGTTCCGGGGTGTAGGTCGGCGCGGTCCAAGGCTGGTCGCCCTCGACACCTTCCTTCTTCAGGATGTTCGCGGCGCGCTTGTAGCCTGCCAGCAGGTTGGTGCCGTCGTCGGTGGTGACGAAGGCTTGCAGCGCACGAACGCGGGCGAGCAGGCGGACGAGGTCGTCCTCGCCGCCGAGCGCGAACACGGCGTCGATCAGGTCGTGACGGACGCCCGCTTCGCGTTGCTGGACCTTGAGGCGGTCGATCAAGAACGAACCCAAAAATTTTGGTGCGTCCTTGACAGACGCGTCAATCCCTCGCGCGGTTTCTAAGAATTTTGTGATAGCATCCGCCGAATACCCATATTCGTCTTGATCTGGATGATCCGGATACCGATAGGAAGACAAGCCATAAGCGACGTCATCACCTAAGTCTTTCAGGCTTGCTGCGACAAGAGGCTGATAGACAGCATCCGCTGCTTCGAAAAACGCAGCGTTCCAATTCATACGAAGATTGTTGGCCTGAACGGTGGAAATCCAGCCCAACATTGCTCGACGAAGTGCGAATGGATCTTTTGATCCACTGGGAAATTGCTCGGCCGCGAAAAAGGCAGCCATCGTATCCAGCTTATCCGCCAGTGCCACGGCCACCGTCACCGGCGCAGTGGGGACATCATCGCTTTGCCCGACCGGCTTGTAGTGATCGCGGACCGCCTCGGCCACGCGCGGGTCTTCGCCCTGTGCGGCGGCGTAATAGCCGCCCATCAGGCCCTGCAATTCCGGGAATTCGCCGACCATGCCGGTGACGAGATCGGCCTTCGCCAGATACGCGGCGCGCTCCGCCAGATCGGCAAGCTCGCCCCCCCCGTAAACGGGGGGGGATGGGGGGGGGACCTCTCCACCAGCGACGTCGCTCGGGGCACTGCCCTCCCCTAGCCCCTCCCGCCTGCGGGAGGGGGATTCGGTGACGATCCCCTCTTCCACCAGCCAGCGGGCGAGCTTGGCCACCCGCTCGACCTTGTCGGCGACGGTGCCGAGCTTTTCGTGGAAGACGATCTTTTCCAGCTTGGGCCGCAGATCGTCGAGCTTGGTCTTCAGGTCCGTCTCATAGAAGAAGCGCGCGTCGGACAGGCGGGCGGCGAGCACCTTGCCATTGCCCTCGACGATCTTCGCGCCGCCATCGGTCGCCTCGATATTGGCGGTGCAGACGAACGCGTTCGCCAGCTTGCCGTCGTCCGAGCGACAGACGAAATATTTCTGGTTCACCCGCGCGGTGAGCTGGATGACTTCCGGCGGCACGTCGAGATAGGCTTCGTCGAAACGACCTAGCAGCGGCACCGGCCATTCGGTCAGCCCGGCATTCTCGGCGACCAACCCATCGTCCTCGACCAGCTCCAGCCCGGCCTCGGCGGCCAGCGCGGAGGCACGTTCGCGGATGATCGCGGCGCGCTCGTCCTGGTCGACCAACACCTTGGCCGCGCGCAACTGCTCGACATAGGTGTCCGCGCCGGTCAGCACGATCTCGGCGGGCGAATGGAAACGATGCCCTCGCGTCGTGTTGCCGCTGGTGATCCCGGCGATCTCGAACGGCACCACCTCACCACCGAACAGCGCGACGATGGCGTGCAGCGGGCGGACCCAGCGCATCGACTCGGTCGAGGCGGACTCCGCGCCCCAGCGCATCGACTTGGGCCAGGGGAAGGCGCGGACGATCGCGGGGATCGCCTCGGCCAGAACCTCGGCGGTCGCGCGGCCGGGCTTCTCGGTAATCGCGAAGAGCACGCCGTCACGCTCGGTCAGTTGCTCGCGCGTCAGCCCGGTCTTGCGCAGGAAGCCCTCCAGCGCCTGCGGCGGGGCGGAGGCACGCGGCCCCTTCACTTCCTCGGACACCGCCTCGGTGGCGGCGGGAAGCCCGCGCGCGATCAGCGCCAGGCGGCGCGGCCCGGCATAGGTGACGATCTCACCCGCCGACAGACCGGCCTTGGCGAGTTCGGCGGTGAAGAGCTTGGCGAGGTTCTCGCGCGCGCCCGCCTGCATCCGGGCGGGGATTTCTTCGGAGCGGAGTTCGAGCAGAAAATCGGTCATCACGCGGCCCAGCCGTTCTTGTCCATCCAGGCGCCGCACGCGCCCTTCGCGAGGTCGCGGACGCGGCCCATATAGGCCTGGCGCTCCGCCACCGAGATCACGCCGCGCGCCTGCAACAGGTTGAAGGTATGGCTGGCCTTGATCGCCTGTTCATAGGCGGGGATGGGCAGCTTGGCATCCAGACAACGCTCGCACTCGGCCGCCGCCTTGCGGAAGGCGTCGAACAGCGTGTCGGTGTCGGCGACCTCGAAGTTCCAGGTCGACATCTGCTTCTCGTTTTCGAGAAACACGTCGCCGTAACTCACGCCCTGATCGTTGAAGCGCAGGTCGTACACATTGTCGACGTCCTGAATATACATGGCCAGCCGCTCCAACCCGTAGGTCAGCTCGCCCGCGACCGGCTTCATGTCGTAACCGCCCATCTGCTGGAAATAGGTGAACTGGGTCACCTCCATCCCGTCGCACCAGACTTCCCAGCCCAGCCCCCAGGCGCCCAGCGTCGGGCTTTCCCAGTCATCCTCGACGAAACGGATATCATGCTTGGTCATGTCGACGCCGATCGCCGCCAGGCTGCCCAGATACAGGTCCTGCAGGTCGGCTGGCGACGGCTTCAGGATCACCTGATACTGGTAATAATGCTGGAGCCGGTTGGGGTTCTCGCCATAGCGGCCATCGGTCGGGCGGCGGCACGGCTGGACGAAGGCGGCGTTCCAGCTGTCCGGCCCCAGCGCGCGCAGCGTGGTCGCGGGGTGAAAGGTGCCCGCCCCCATCTCCATGTCATAGGGTTGCAGGATCACGCATCCCCGCTCGCTCCAATAGTCATGGAGGGTGAGGATCATGCGCTGGAAGGAAAGTGGGCCTTCCGGGGAGCCGTTTCGGTTCTGCATAATGGGGCAGGCTTTGGCGGATGCCCCTTTCGCGGTCAAGGCGAGCGGCTATGCCTCCAAGACCTTCCAGTCAGTGACGCATGATATTTTGTCAGGTCTTGTTGACAATGTCGCGACTCACTGTCACTTTGTCATGGTCACCTGACATTACGTCATGCATGGGTGACAAAGGGAGGTTGGCCATGCAAGAGGAGGTGGACATGAAAAATCGCCTCAAGGTGCTGCGCGCCGAACGCAACTGGAGCCAGGCGGAACTCGCCGGGCGGCTGGATGTGTCGCGCCAGGCCGTCAACGCCATCGAGACGGGGAAATACGACCCGTCGCTGCCGCTCGCCTTCCGCATCGGACGGCTGTTCGCCATGCCGATCGAGGAGATTTTCGATGATGAACATGACGGCGAGTGAGCGCGACGCCCGCTGGGGCGAAAGCCGCGAGGCCGCGCGGGCGTCCCGCCGTAAGCAGCGGCGAATCTTGTTGGTCGTCATGGCGATCCTGCTGATCGTCGGCCTGCCTTTTGTGGAGGGGTTCATCGACGGCTTCCTCCATCGTCCTCAAGCACCCATGCCCCATCCTTCGGCACAGCTTGCTGCGGTCATCATGCTGATCGTCGTCGGCGTCATGACGTGGCGCAACTGGCGCGAAACCGACGAGATGCAGCGGCGGCTGGCAATCGAGACCTGGGCCGTGATCGGGGTGACGAACTTCGTGCTTCATCCGCTGCTGACCATTATCGGCGCGCAGACGGATCGGGCCGATTTCGAGGACTATAGCTGGGGCGTGTCGGTCATGATCGGGCTGGCCTTCTACCTCATCCGGCGGGTGCGGTCATGAGCCGCCGCCTGACCCGCGCGGCCATCGGCAGCGGCATCGCGCTGTCGCTGCTCGGCTGGGGAGCCGGACGGGTGGGCGAGGTCACGCTCGACGCGATCCGCCCCGACATCCAAGCCGCCGCCGTCGCCGCCCATGGCGCGCGAATGCCGACATTCTCCGTCCATCTGTCCATCGAGGTGCGACCATGACCATGAATTCCTCGCGCATCGCCAGGGGGCCGAGCGAGCGCGCCAACCACCGGCTGTTGGCGATTTCCGGCGCTGTCGGCGGCATCGCCGGGCTTTCGACCGCACTGATCGTCCTGCAACAGCCCAAGGATGCGGTCGCACCTGCCGATCCCTGGTCCTCGCCGCTGCCGCTCTGGTTCGCTGTGCTGATGGCGCTGATCTGGGGCGTCGTGATACCCGTCATATCATGGCGCTGGCACCGGGTCGTCGACGAGCATGAGCGCCAAGCGTATCGCGACGGTGCCGTCGCCAGCTTCTATACGGTCGGCCTCGGCGTGCCCGTCTGGTGGTTCCTGTGGCGCGGCGGCGCGCTGCCCCCGGTCCAGATCGAATGGGTATATGGCGCGATGCTGGGCGTCGGCGGCATCGTCTGGCTGTGGCGCAAATACGCCTGATCGTCGCCGCCTTCTACCATCCGGCCCCTTCCTTTTCCGAAAGTCCGATCCCATGAAGACGATCATGAAAGCCGCCCTCACCTCGCTCGCGCTGATGCTGGCGCTTCCCGCCTGTGCGCAGAGCAAGCCCGCGCCGAACCCCAATGACGCCGATCCCGCTTTGTGGGTGGTCAAGGATGCCGATACCACCATCTATCTGTTCGGCACCATCCATGTGCTGAAGCCCGGCCTGTCCTGGTTCGACGAGGCGGTGAAGACCGCCTTCGACAAGTCCGACCAGCTGATGCTGGAAATGGTGCAGCCGGATCAGGCAACGATGCAGCAGATCGTGATGAAGAACGGCATCGTCACCACCGGCCCGACCCTGACCGAGCAGTTGCCCGCCGACAAGCGCGGCGCCTATCTGAAGGCGCTGACCGATGCGGGCCTGCCGCCCCAGGCGTTCGACCGGATGAAGCCGTGGCTGGCGGGCGTCACCCTGTCGCTCGCGCCGATCCAGAAGCTGGGCTATGATCCGAAGAACGGGCCGGAAACCGTGCTGGCCGACGCCGCCAAGGCCCAGAACAAGCCCGTCGCCGGGCTGGAGACCGCCGAGCAGCAGATCGGCTTTTTCAACGGCCTGTCGCAAAAGGCACAGATCGAGTTCCTGACCTCGACGGTCGACGACCTGCCCAAGGCGGGCGAGGAAATGGCCGAGATGGTCGACGAATGGGCCAAGGGCGATCCCGACGCGCTGGCCCGCACGATGAATGAAAGCCTGAAGGACTCGCCCGAGGTCGCCAAAACCCTGCTGACCGACCGCAACGCGCGCTGGGCGACGTGGATCAAGCAGCGCCTGGCCAAGCCCGGCACCGTCTTCATCGCGGTGGGCGCGGGCCATCTGGCGGGCAACGACAGCGTCCAGGCGCAACTCGCCAAGCAGGGCATCAAGGCGCAGCGCGTCGCCTATTGATCGCGCGGCGGCACCGGCCTTGTATTTTTCAGCCTTTGCCGCTATGCGCCGCGGCTTCCGGTCATGGTCATCCCTGGAGGCGTGGTCGGAAGCCTATATCCATTTTGTTTCGGAGTAACTGGAATGAGCGACACCCTTACGCTCGCCGCCGAGACGCGCGATCAGGTTGGCAAGGGAGCCTCCCGTTCGCTGCGTCGTGAAGGCCGCGTCCCCGCCGTGATCTATGGCCAGAACAAGGCCGCCGCGTCGATCCATCTCGAAGAGAAGGCCCTCGTCAAGGCGCTGATGACCGGTCATTTCTTCACCTCGGTCATCATGGTGGACGGCCAGCGCACGCTGGCGAAGGACGTCGCGTTCCATCCGGTCACCGACCGCCCGCTGCACGTCGACTTCCTGCGCATCGGCGAGCATGAGACCGTCACGGTCGCCGTGCCCGTCGTGTTCACCGACGAAGACGAGAGCGGCATCAAGCAGGGCGGCGTCCTGAACGTCACCCGCCACGAGATCGAGCTGGTCGTCGACGCCGCCAACATCCCGACCGAAATCAGCATCTCGCTGAAGGGTCGTGCGGTGGGCGATTCGATCCACATCTCGGACGTGAAGCTGCCCAAGGGTGCCGAGCCCGCCATCGACGACCGCGACTTCGCGATCGCCACCATCGTCCCGCCGACGGTCCCGACCGCCGCGGACGAAGCGGCCGATGCCGAGGCGGCTGCCGAAGGTTCGGAAGAGGCCTGATCCGGCCTCGCTTTCTCTTACGAGCAAGCGAACGAAATCAGGGCAGGCGGCGGCAACGCCCCTGCCCTTTTTCGTGCCGGTTTCAAATCCTCCCCAAGCCATGCTTGGGGAGGGGGACCATCCGAAGGATGGTGGAGGGGGACGACGACGGACCGGCCATGCCCCTTCACCACGCCCTGCGGGCGCGGTCCCCCTCCCCATCTGACGATGGGGAGGACTACAAGAATAGCAAAAGGGCCGCCGAACCCGAAGGTCCGACGGCCCCGCTCATCCCCGCTCGGGGACTCGTCGGAACGGAGGGGGTGTTCCGATTTAGCCCTGACCCTGGCTCAGAAAGCCGGTCAGTTCGGTCTTGGACACCGTCTTGTCCTTGTCGGTGTCGGCCTGCGCAAAGGCGCTGCCGACCCACTTCTTGGTGGCGGGCGCGTCCGCCTTGGTCGACGGGTCGGTCTGCGACTTCAGCGCGACCATCCACTGGGCGAATTCGGCCTTGTTCAGCTTGCCGTCGCCGTCCTTGTCATAGGTCGGGAACTGGGTGTCGACGACCTGGGCGATCTGGCTGCCGGTTGCCTGGACCTGACCCTGGGCAGGAGCCGCGGGTTCGGCCGCAGGCTGCGCAGTTTGCGTCGGGTCCGCCGTTGTTGCGGCCGCCTCTTGCGGCGCGGTCGAAGTGGTCTGGGCCGGCGCAGGCGTGACCTGCGCCAGAACGGGGGCAGACGCCATCATCGCGGCGCCAAGAAAAGCATATTTCATCATCTCGTCTCTCCCTTACGTTGGTCGATCGATGACTGCGAAGATCAGGAACGCATCTTCATCATTAGTGATACGGTCCTAAACTCCATTATGCCAGATGGGGATCCGTCCTTGGGATTTGAAGGCTCGGCTCGTCCCTGCTAACGGCACGGTACGCCGTGATTCCGAAAGGGACTGCACGGTGAGCCGTGCCGTTTCCACGACCTGAAGGTGTCCCGATGATTCCGCGCTATTCCCGTGCCCCCATGACCCGGATCTGGGATCCCCAGACCCGTTTCCGCATCTGGTTCGAGATCGAGGCCCATGCCACCGATGCGCTCGCCGAACTGGGCGTGGTTCCAAAGGAAGCCGCCGCGCGTATCTGGGAAGCCGACAAGGCAGCGGGCGATTTCGACATCGACCGCATCGATTCGATCGAGGCGGAGACGAAGCACGACGTCATCGCCTTCCTGACCCATGTCGCCGAGCGGACCGGGCCGGAAGCGCGCTTCCTGCACCAGGGCATGACCTCGTCCGACGTGCTCGACACCTGCCTCGCGGTGCAGCTGGCGCGCGCCTCGGACATCCTGATCGAGGACCTCGACGCACTGCTCGCGGTCATCAAGCGCCGCGCGTACGAGCACAAGCTGACCCCGACCATCGGGCGCAGCCATGGCATCCATGCCGAGCCGGTCACCTTCGGCCTGAAGCTGGCCCAGGCCTATGCCGAGTTCGACCGCAACCGCGCCCGCCTGGTCGCGGCGCGCGCCGACATCGCCACCTGCGCCATCTCGGGCGCGGTCGGCACCTTCGCCAATATCGACCCCAGCGTAGAGGCCCATGTCGCCGAGAAGATGGGGCTGACCGTCGAGCCCGTCTCGACCCAGGTCATCCCGCGCGATCGTCACGCGATGTTCTTCGCCACGCTGGGCGTGATCGCCAGCTCGATCGAGCGTCTGGCGACCGAGGTCCGTCATTTGCAGCGCACCGAAGTGCTGGAAGCGGAGGAATATTTCTCGCCGGGCCAGAAGGGTTCGTCGGCGATGCCGCACAAGCGCAACCCGGTGCTGACCGAGAATCTCACGGGCCTCGCCCGCATGGTGCGCGGCTATGTCACCCCGGCGCTGGAGAATGTCGCTTTGTGGCATGAGCGCGACATCAGCCACTCCTCGGTCGAGCGCTATATCGGCCCCGACGCGACCATCACCCTGGATTTCGCGCTCGCCCGCCTCACGGGCGTGATCGACAAGCTGGTCGTCTATCCGGCACGGATGGAGAAGAACCTCAACAAGATGGGCGGCCTCGTCCATTCGCAGCGCGTGCTGCTGGCCCTGACCCAGGCAGGCGTGAGCCGCGAGGACAGCTATCGCCTCGTCCAGCGCAACGCGATGAAGGTGTGGGAATCGGACGGCGAATTGTCGCTGATGGAGCTGCTCAAGGCCGATGCGGATGTGACGGCGGCGCTGTCGGTCGAGGAGATCGAGGCGCGGTTCGACCTCGATTATCATTACAAGAATGTCGACACGATCTTCGCGCGGGTGTTCGGCGAAGCGTGATGATGGGGGGAGTTCCATTGGCGTGGTGACGCGCTGAACCGGACTCCCCTCCCCCAACCCCTCCCGCCTGCGGGAGGGGAGTTTATGGGGGAAACGTTTGCCCATAACCTCTCCCCTCCCGCAGGCGAGTTTCAGGTCGGTCATGCCCCCGGCATGACCTAAACGATGCGGGGCATCGTTTACCTGAAACTGGGCTGGTGAAGGGAACGCCGGTCGTTATTCGAGCCACCGGCCTGTGGGCCTCAAATCACCCCACCCAACCGGCCAGCCAGTCCGCCACCGCCTGCGGCGTCATCGCCCGTGCATCGGCCAGCGCCGTCTCACGCCCCGCATTGACCAGCCTGTTGGTCTTCGGATCGACGATCAGCACGGCAGGCACACCCGCCAACCGCCCCTTGATCCCGTAAGCCGCCGGGATATCCATATTCTGGTCGAACCGGCCGACATCGACCGTCACCACCTCGAAATGCTTCGCAACGAAGCTCCGCATCTGCGGCGTTTCCATCACCCCGGCCAGCAACCGGCAGTCGAGACACCAGTTGCCGCCCAGATCGATCAGCACCCGCTTATGCGCCTTCGCCGCCCGCACCCGCGCCGCCGCGATCTCCGCCTTGGCGTCACCGGCATGATAGGGCAGCGGCAGCGGTTTGCGCAGGTCCTCGAAACTGGAAACCCCGACACGCGGAGCCGACACCGGCGCGGCGGCGGGGAGCAGCACGCACGCAGCGAGCAGGGGCAAGGCGGCTTTCCACGGCGACATGACAATCTCCCTCATTCGATGCGCCATTGGAGCGCGCCCATTGCCGCAATGCAACGTGGTTTTACTTGGGTTCGATGCGCAAGCCCTATGGCCCCCCTTTAGACCAGGCGCGGACGAATGAGCTTTCGCCACCCGATCGAGAGCAGCGCATAGGCGACAATGGCGATGACGATCGTCCCGATCGTTTGAACCACGATGATGCCTTCGCCGGGCGGCGGCCTCGCCGGGTCCCGGCTTCCGCCGAACAGACCGAAGGAAATGGTCACGACCAGCCACCAATAACCAGCGGTCAGGGCGCTCTCCACCAGAGCGATGAGGAAGGTCTTCATCTGTTCTTCCCGACTGCGAAGGGGATGAGGTTCACATAATCCTGATAGGCGCCGCGACCTTGTTGCGGCGTCTTGCCATGGGCGACCAGGAAATAATCTTCGACGATCGAGGCCTGAGCCTCGATGCCATAGGACAGAAAGGATTTTTGCGATTTCGAAAGGTCGCCATATTCGTAACTGCGATTGAGCATGGCGCGAACACGCACCCACATGCCCTGCTGATATTGCCAGCAATGGGTGAGTTCATGGATCAACCAGGCCGCGCTGGTGATAGAGCCAGAAAAATCAGGCTTGTAGCTGGCTGGCGGAAAATAGACTTCGCCGTTGGGCGTGATGGCGGTGTCGCTCGGCTGGAAAAAATATGCGCGCTCATTATGCACATTGACGCGCTTGTAATCGAGCGCGGTCCCGAAGACCTGCATCGCATATCGCAGTTCACCCGGCGTGAGTGCCCGGCTTATGCTTTTGCTCGCCATCCCAGCCTCCCGATCGCAGCACTCAACGCGGGATCGCCACGATGGTGCCACGGAAGACCTCGACACCCTGACGATCAGTCCAGCGCAGGTATATCCGATCAGCGCTCCGTGACGGAGGCTGGCATGGCGGAGAACATCACTCCCCCGCGAAGACACTCTTCAACTTGGCGAAAAAGCCCTGGCTTTCGGGGCATTCGTCGCCCGTCTCGGTCTCGCGGAAGAGTTCGAGCAGTTCGCGCTGGCGGGTCGACAGCCTGGTCGGCGTCTCGACCTCGATCTGGATGACCAGGTCGCCGGTGCCGCGCCCTTGCAGGACGGGCATCCCCGCGCCACGCTGGCGAAGTTGCTTGCCCGACTGGATGCCCGCCGGGATCTTGATCTCATGGCTACGGCCGTCGAGGCCGGGGATGGACAGTGAGCCGCCGAGCGCCGCCGTCGTGAAGCTGATCGGCGCACGCGCGAACAGGGTCGTGCCCTCGCGCTCGAACAGGGCGTGCCGCTTGACGTGAAGAAAGATGTAGAGGTCGCCCGCCGGGGCACCGCGCGCGCCCGCCTCGCCTTCGCCGGTCAGGCGGATACGGGTGCCTTCGTCGACGCCCGCCGGGATGTTGACGGCCAGCGTCTTGGTCTTTTCGACGCGGCCCTCCCCGCGACAATCGGGGCAAGGATCGGCGATGATCTGGCCCGCGCCCTGACAGACCGGGCAGGTCCGCTCGACCACGAAGAAGCCCTGCTGCGCGCGGACCTTGCCGTGGCCGCCGCACTGCTGACAGGTCTTGGCGCTGGTCCCGGATTTGGCGCCCGTGCCGTCGCACGTGTCGCACGCTGCCGAGACATCGACGGTGATCTCAGTCTGCTTGCCGTGGAATGCCTCTTCCAGCGAGATTTCCATGTCGTAGCGCAGGTCCGCGCCACGACGCGGCTGTTGCCGCCCGCCGCCGCGTCCGCCGCCCATGAATTCGCCGAAGACGCTTTCGAAGATATCCGAAAAGGCGCCGAAGTCCTGCGCGCCGTGACCGCCGCCGCCGCCCATGCCGCCCTGCTGGAAGGCGGCATGGCCGTAGCGGTCATAGGTCGCCCGCTTCTGAGGGTCCTTCAGGCAGTCATAGGCTTCGCTGATCGCCTTGAACTTGGCCTCGGAGTCCTTGCAGCCCGCATTGCGGTCCGGATGGTACTGCATGGCCAGCTTGCGGTAGCGCGACTTGATCGTCGCATCGTCCGCCGTGCGCTCGCATTCGAGCAGTTCGTAATAGTCGATCGTCGTGCTCATGCCCGGTCTCGCCCCGTCCGCCCGTGCGCGCCTCGCTGGCCGACCGTGCCCTCAGGCCGGACGGAGCGACCGCCCAAGCGCTTCGCCACTTCATGCCCCGGAACGAATGGCCGGGGCGGTATTCGCAAATTCTGAACCGAAGGCCCGGCCCCACCCGAAGGGGGAGCCGGGCCGACCGTCTTACTTGGTGTCGTCGACTTCCGAGAATTCGGCGTCGACCACATCGTCCTGCTTGGCCTGGCCGGCATCAGCGGCGGGCGAAGCCTCGCCCTGCTGCTGCTTTTCGTAAATGGCCTGGCCCATCTTCATCGCGACCTGAGCGAGGGCCTGCGCCTTCTCGTTCATGGTGTCGGGGTTGCCACCCTCGACCGCCGTCTTGGTCTCGGCGATCGCCGCCTCGATTTCCGACTTCAGCGATGCGTCGATCTTGTCGCCATTGTCGGCCAGCTGGCGCTCGGTCGTGTGGATCAGCGACTCGGCGTTGTTCTTCGCCTCGGCCTCGGCACGACGCTTCTTGTCCTCTTCCGCGAACTTCTCCGCGTCACGGACCATCTGGTCGATGTCGTTGTCCGACAGACCGCCCGACGCCTGGATGCGGATCTGCTGCTCCTTGCCGGTGCCCTTGTCCTTGGCCGAGACGTTGACGATGCCGTTGGCGTCGATGTCGAACGTGACCTCGATCTGCGGCACGCCGCGCGGCGCGGGCGGGATGCCGACCAGGTCGAACTGACCCAGCAGCTTGTTGTCCTGCGCCATCTCGCGCTCGCCCTGGAAGACCCGGATCGTCACCGCATTCTGGTTGTCGTCGGCGGTCGAATAGACCTGGCTCTTCTTGGTCGGGATCGTCGTGTTGCGGTCGATCATCTTGGTCATGATGCCGCCCAGCGTCTCGATGCCCAGCGACAGCGGGGTCACGTCGAGCAGCAGCACGTCCTTGACGTCGCCCTGCAGCACGCCCGCCTGAATCGCCGCGCCCATGGCGACGACTTCGTCCGGGTTCACGCCGGTGTGCGGGTCCTTGCCGAAGAAGTTCTTCACGACCTCACGGACGCGCGGCATGCGGGTCATGCCGCCCACCAGCACCACGTCGGCAATCTCGTCGGCCTTCATGCCCGCATCGGCCAGCGCCTTCTTGCAGGGCTCCAGCGTGCGCTGGATCAGGTCCTCGACCAGACGCTCCAGATCGGCGCGGGTGATGGTCTTCACCAGATGCTTCGGGCCGTTCTGGTCGGCGGTGATGAAGGGCAGGTTGACCTCGGTCGACTGGGCCGACGACAGCTCGATCTTCGCCTTTTCGGCCGCTTCCTTCAGACGCTGCAGCGCCAGCTTGTCCTTGGCGAGGTCGATGCCCTCGTCCTTCTGGAAGCCCGACGCCAGGAACTCGACGATCTTGTTGTCGAAGTCTTCGCCGCCCAGGAAGGTGTCGCCGTTGGTCGCCTTCACCTCGAACACGCCGTCGCCGATCTCGAGGATCGAGATGTCGAAGGTGCCGCCGCCCAGGTCATAGACCGCGATCGTCTTGCCGTCCTGCTTCTCCAGGCCGTAAGCCAGCGCCGCCGCGGTCGGCTCGTTGATGATCCGCAGCACTTCGAGGCCCGCGATCTGGCCGGCGTCCTTGGTCGCCTGGCGCTGCGCGTCGTTGAAGTACGCAGGCACGGTGATGACCGCCTGGGTCACCGTCTCGCCCAGATACGATTCGGCGGTTTCCTTCATCTTCTGAAGCGTGAAGGCCGAAATCTGCGACGGGCTGTAATCCTTGCCGCCCGCATTGACCCAAGCATCGCCGTTCGGGCCGCGCGCGATCGAATACGGGACCAGCTCGGTGTCCTTCTTCGTGACGGGATCGTCGAAGCGACGGCCGATCAGGCGCTTCACCGCGAAGATGGTGTTGTCGGGGTTGGTCACCGCCTGGCGCTTGGCCGGCTGGCCGATCAGACGCTCGCCATCCTTGGCGAAGGCGACGATCGACGGCGTGGTGCGCGCGCCTTCCGCGTTTTCGATGACCTTGGGCTTGCCGCCCTCCATGACAGCGACGCAGCTGTTGGTGGTGCCGAGGTCGATGCCGATCACTTTTGCCATAAGTCTCTAAATGCCCCTCGAGAACATAGTCTGAAAGTCGGATGCCGGGGTCCCTCGGTCCCGAAAGCGGCAACCGAAAACCCCGTTCACGAAGGCGGATATAGGTGGGCGATCCGTTGCCGCAAGATTGGATGGAACCTAGGGTCGTCTCGGGATTTGCCGAAACGGAAAGGTTTGCCATGCGTCGCGCTGTTTTTCTGGGCCTCTGGGCCACTGCCGGAGCGATGGCGTTGGGGGCGCTGGGTGGCTGTTCCGCCAAGCCCGAACTTTCGACCGAAGAGGGCTGGGTCCGCCTGGCCGCCGTGCCGGGGCGCCCGGCCGCCGCCTATTTCGTCATCCATGGCGGCCCCAGGCCGCTCGACCTGATCGGGGTGAGCAGCGACGTCGCGATCACCAGCGAGATGCATGAGGGCGGCATGGCGATGAAGAAGGTCGATTCCGTGCCCATCCCGGCCGGGGCCACCGTCGCCTTCGAGCCGGGCGGGCGGCATGTGATGCTGTACGACATGAACCAGGGGGTGAAGCCGGGACGCATCCTGTCGCTGCTCCTGACCTTTTCGGACGGCACCCGCCTGCGCCAAGGCGCGCGGGTGATCGCGGCGGGCGATCCGGCTCCGGGGAAATAAGCTCTCGGAGCACGGGAAAAACTCGCCGACGCGCAAGGACGGCTATTTCGGCCATATAGGCGGGGTCCGTATCGTTGCCAGGCCGCTGACCAACACCCAGTGGCTGACCGCGCGCCGGAGCTGAAGAATGGGGGCGGGCCGTGCGGGCGGCCTGCCCCTTTCCTACCCTCTCGATGCGCCCCATCTGGGCGTCATGACCAAGCGCCTCCTCACCCCCGCGGAAGAAACGCTGGCCCGGTCCGTCTTCGGCGACGCGATCGACTATGCCCGGGTTCACCTGTCGCCGACCAAATGGGCGTTTTTCCAGCCACGCGACACGGTGATGGCACCCACCGGCTGCATCCATTTCCATCCCAGGGGCGATCTGTGGCGCGAGGATTTCGGCGCTTGCCCGCTGCATGAGCAAGGACTGTTCATCCATGAGATGGTGCATATCTGGCAGCACCAGCAGGGCCTGTTCCTGCCGCTGAAACGCCATCCCTTTTGCCGCTACACCTATTGCCTGAAGCCGGGGCAGCGTTTCGATCGCTATGGGATCGAGCAGCAGGCGGAGATCGTCCGCCATGCCTTTCTGCTGAAGCGCGGGGCGGTGGTGGCGGGGGCGCCGCCGCTGGCGCAGTATCGGACCCTGGTGCCGTTTCAGGGGATGGACTGACGCGTTGTCGCCTGGGGCGAATGCCCTCCCCCATCCCGTCCCGCCTGCGGGAGGGGCGTGCCTGCCGCACCCGCAGGCGCCGCCTTATCGTTGGTCCCTAAGGCCGCCGAGCATCGCACCCCTTCCGCAGGCGGGAGGGGATGGGGGAGGGAAAATCCCGCACCCGGACGAACCACACCGCCCGCCCATATCCGGGAAAAGCCCGGATTGTTCGATCATGGTTAATTTCGTCAACCATCTTTTTCGCGCGCGGGGCCTCCCGCGCACGTCAGGGGATGGGAGTTACCATGACGGTCATCAACACCAATGGCGCCGCGCTTCGAGCGATGGCGGCCACGCAGCGCGCCAATACCGATCTGGCGCAATCCATGGCGCGACTGTCCTCGGGCCAGCGGATCAATTCGGCCAAGGACGATGCGGCCGGGCTGGCGATCAGCAGTTCCATGACCGCACAGATTCGCGGCATGACCCAGGGCATCCGCAACGCGATGGACGGCGTCTCGCTGGTCCAGACCGCCGACGGCGCGCTGACCGAGGTGTCCAACATGCTGCAACGGATCCGCGAGCTGGCGGTGCAGGCGGGATCGGGGACGTACAGCATGAGCGACCGCGCGGCGCTTCAGCTGGAAGTGACCGCGCTGTCGACGCAGATCGACCAGACGCTTCGCAACGCCTCATTCAACGGGGTGGCATTGTTCAATGCCAATGCGCCGGTTTACGACAGCAATAACCAGCTGGTCGATGCCAGTGTAAAGTTGAACGTGCAGGCAGGGCCAAACATCACCGACACGATCCCGATTTCAATTCCCCCCATTCCCATCAACTACATGCGTGACGATATCAGCACTTATTGGAATAGCTACGATGGCCGACTTACTCCTCCACTTAATATAACCATTCCATATACCGGCCCGTCGTCACACCTCGTTACGTTTGACGACTATATGGCTGGAGGTAAGATTGCGGGCAACGCCATTACGCGTGATGATATCGGCAGGATCACTTACCCGAACAATGGCGATCAATGGTATGATCCCAACGGATCACATTATGACAACATCAATTACGACACATATTACCAACGTCGTCAATTTCCGCTGACGGACGAACTGAACGTCACCAATCGCTACCGGACAGACCACACGATGAAGCGCGTCGACGAACTGCTCAGCACCGTGGCGAGCGTTCAAGGGCAACTCGGTGCAACGGCGAACCGCCTGCAATCCGCTGTCTCCACCCTGACCAGCGGCACGACCAACTTGTCGGAAGCCCGTTCGCGCATCGCCGACACCGATTATTCCGAAGAGTCCGTCAAACTCGCCCGCGCCCAAATTTTGGCCCAGGCCTCGACCGCCATGCTCGCCCAGGCCAATCAAAGCCAGAAGGACGTGCTGAAACTGCTCGGCCAGTAACGAAAAAGGGCGGCCCCGCAGGACCGCCCTTTCGTCATCGGTCAAGAAAACCTGATTATTCCGGCTTCTTCGCCACCGCGACCAGTGCTGGGCGCAGCAGGCGGTCCTTGATCATGTAACCCGACTGCATCTCCTGCACGATCGTGCCCGGTTCCTGGTCGGAGGGCATTTCGATCATCGCCTGATGCTTGTTGGGGTCGAGCGGCTGGCCCATCGCCTCGATCTTGGTGATGCCGTGGCGGCCGAGCACGCTGTCCAGCTCGCGGCCGGTCGCATCGAGGCCGGTCACCAGCCCCTTCCACTTGTCATCGGTGCGCAGATCGGCCGGGATCGCCTGCAGCGCACGCTGGAGATTGTCGGCGACCGACAGGACGTCGCGCGCGAACGCGGTCGCGGCATAGTTGCGCGCGTCGACCGCTTCCTTCTCGGCACGGCGACGGACATTCTGATTCTCGGCCTGGGCATAGAGATATTGCTGCTTGGCCTCGGCCAGCTGGTTCTCCAGCTCGGCGACGCGGTCCTGCACGGCCACTTCGGGCGCGGCCTCGGCCGTCTCTTCGCGCAGGTCGTTCGGGGTTTCGTTGGTCGTGTTGTCGCTCATCATAATCCCTGTTCAGCCCATCATCCGGGCGAGCGTTGCCGCCGTGAAATCCACCATGGGCACGACGCGGGCATAGTTCAACCGCGTCGGCCCGATTACGCCGACCACACCGACCACCTGGCCGTCGAGGCCGCGAAAGGGCCGGGCGATCACCGAAGATCCCGACAGCGCGAACAACTTGTTCTCCGCGCCGATGAAGATGCGGGTCGAATCGCCCGCGCGCGCCGAATCGAGCAGATGCGCGATTTCCTGCTTGCCCTCCAGATCGTCGAGCAGGTCGCGGACCCGCTCCAGATCGGCGGCGGCGGCGGCATCGATCAGCCGTCCCTGCCCCCGCACGATCAGGATCGGACGCCGCTCGCCATCCTCGCTCCAGACGGCCAGCCCCTGTTCGACCAGCGCGCGCGCCGCACCGTCCAGCGCCGCACGTCCCGCCGCCAGCTCGCGCTCCAGCCGCTCGCGCGCCTGGCCCAGCGTGAGGCCCGCCAGCGTGGCGGACAGATAATTGCCCGCCTCGACCAGTGCAGATCCCGTCATGCCCGGCGGCAGTTCGAGCACCCGGTTTTCCACCGCGCCATCCTCCGCGACCAGCACGGCCAGCGCCTGGGTCGGTGACAGGGGCACGAAGCCGATCGAGCGCAACTTCATCTCGCGCTTGGGCACCATGACAAGGCCCGCACAGGCCGACAGCCCCGACAGCACCGCCGTCGTCGCCGCCAGCGCCTCCTCGACCGGGCCGGAGCGCGCGGCGCGTGCCTCGATCGCGGTGCGCTCCTCGATGCTGGGCTCCATCGCGTGCATCATGCCGTCGACGAACAGCCGCAGGCCGATATCCGTCGGCATCCGTCCCGCACTGGTATGCGGCGCCGCCAGCAACCCGCGCTCCTCCAGTTCCTGAAGGACGTTGCGGATCGAGGCGGGCGACAGGTTGATCCCCGACAGCGCGATGGTCTTCGACCCGACCGGCTGTCCGCTGGTCAGATAGCTGTCGACCACCACACGAAAGATATCGCGCGCGCGGTCGGTCAGCTCGGTGATCGGTGGGGTGACCATGCCGCGAATGTAGGCATCACCCCGCACCGGCTCAAGCGATCGGGAGACACTCCCCTTCCTCTCTGCGTCCTCTGCGCCTCTGCGCGCAAAAAAAAGATTGGTTCACGCGGAGGCGCGGAGACGCGGAGGAGGAGCCAAACAATCTCCGCGGCTCCGCGTCTCCGCGTGAGAAAATTTCGCGCAGAAGTGCAGAGGACGCGGAGAAGAAGAGTGTCTTCCGATCGCCACCGTCCCATCTGGCGCTCTAGGCGGGGGGCGGTTAGGGCTGTCGCCAAGGAACAAGGAGAAGACTATGCGCCCGTCCGGCCGGATGCCCGACCAGATGCGTCCCATCACGATCGAGCCGAACTTCACCCGCCACGCCGAAGGTTCGGTGCTGATCGGGTTTGGCGATACCAAGGTGCTCGTCACCGCCAGCGTCGAAGAGCGCGTCCCCCCCTTCCTGCGCGGCAAGGGCGAAGGCTGGGTCACGGCCGAGTACGGCATGCTCCCCCGCGCCACCCATACGCGCGGCAGCCGGGAAGCGGCCAAGGGCAAGCAGTCGGGCCGTACCCAGGAAATCCAGCGGCTGATCGGCCGTTCCCTGCGCGCCGTCTGCGACCTGAAGGCGCTGGGCGAGCGGCAGATCACCATCGACTGCGACGTGATCCAGGCCGATGGCGGCACCCGCACCGCCGCCATTTCGGGCGCCTGGGTCGCGCTGCGCATGGCGGTCAACAAGCTGATGGCCGAGGGCAAGCTGGCCAGCGACCCGATCCGCAACAAGGTCGCGGCCGTCTCGTGCGGCATCCATCAGGGCACGCCCGTCCTCGACCTCGACTATATCGAGGATTCGGCCGCCGATGCCGACGCCAATTTCGTGCTGATCGAGAACGGCCATATCGCCGAGGTCCAGGCGACCGCCGAAAACGCGACCTATGACGAAGAAGCGCTGCTGCGCCTGCTGCGTCTCGCGCGTATGGGCTGCAACGAGATCTTCGCCGCGCAGGACCGGGCGATCCGCGCATGAGCGGCGAAGGAAGCGGCCGTCAGGCGATCCGCAAGCTGACGCCGGGCAAGCTGGTCCTCGCCAGCCATAACAAGGGCAAGATCGTGGAATTCCGCGAACTCCTCGCGCCCTATGGCATGGAGGTGATCGCAGCCGGTGACCTGGACCTGCCCGAGCCAGAGGAAACCGGTACGACCTTCGTCGCCAATGCCGAACTGAAGGCGCTGGCCGCCGCCGACCTGTCGGGCCTGCCCGCTCTGTCGGACGATAGCGGTCTGTGCGTCGAGGCCCTGGGCGGCGATCCGGGCCTCTTCTCGGCGCGCTGGGCGGGGCCGGAGAAGGACTTCGGCATGGCGATGCGCGCGGTCGAGGATCGGCTGAACGAGGAGCCCGATATGGCCCGCGCGGCGCATTTCATCTGCGCGCTCGCGATCGGCTGGCCCGATGGTCATGTCGAATGGTTCGAGGGGCGGGTGGACGGCACGATCGTCTGGCCGCCACGCGGCGACAAGGGCCATGGCTACGACCCGATCTTCCAGCCGACCGGCTATGCCGAAACCTTCGCCGAGATGGATCAGGACGAAAAGAACCGCATCAGCCACCGCGCCGATGCCTTCAGCCAGCTGGTGAAGGCGGTGTTCTGAAAAAAATCCTCCCCGGCACGGGGGAGGTGGCAGGCCGAAGGCCTGACGGAGGGGGGCTTCCGCAGAGGACGACCTATGTGGTCATCCCCCTCCACCAGCCTGCGGCTGGTCCCCCTCCCCGTACCGGGGAGGATTTAAGACTTACCCCTTCGCCAGCCGCTTCTGGTTCGCCGTGACTGCCTTGTGAACCGGCGCCATCGCCTGCACCGGCATCGACGCGCCGATCAGCATCGCACGCGCCATCGCTTCCCAGGCATCCAGCATGTTCCCATGCGGGTCGTGCCGCGACAGCCGCGACAACGCAGCCTGATCCCGGTTCCACACCTTCGCCGACTGGTCGAAGGCCTTCACCTTCTCGCTGACCATAAGCGTCATTTCCGCCGCCGAAGACGTGCCCGTCGCCATCGCGCCCATGCGCGAGGCGATGACGCTCTGCGCGCTCAGCATCGACTCGCCCGCCATCACCGCGAATCGTGCGGGTGCGGTCCAGAAGGATATCCACGCCATCGGATCATAGGGATTCGCCATCGCGTCAGTACCTTCCCGTCATGCCCGGCCGAGTCAGAAAGTCCGCTCGCCGAAGACGTTGCCGGTCGGGCTATAGCGACAAACGAGGAAATCGTCGCGCGCATTGCTCGCCATCGCGCAACCGACCGCCGTGGAACGCGCCCAGACGATCTGTGTGTAATGCGCCACATCGCCGAACCGGCCGGTCCGGCTGGCCTGCGGCACGGGCAGATTCACGAAGTCGCGCTTTTCGGCGACCCAATGCCCGATCATCTCGTCATAGCGATAGGCGCCGCGCGTGCCGGTCCACAGATTCTCGCCCTGCCGCGTCGGTCCCTGCGGCTGTTCCGCATGTTCGAACCGGCCGGTGCGCGCCAGGTCCTGCGCATAGGCCAGCGCGCTCGCCGCCAGCCCCTCGTCCCAGACCAGCGGGCGCAAACCGACCTCTGCACGCGCCGCCCGGTGGCCGTTCAACATGGCCTGCCGCAGCAACCCGGCCCCACGCGGCGCGGGCGCATCCGAGGTCCGCTGCTCGACGATCCGGGGCGGCGGCCGCTCCACCCCGCCGGTCTGCGAGGGGATCATCGGCCCGCATCCCGCCAGCAGGATCGCGGCGGCCGATAACGATAAGAGATGGCGAAGCGTGCGCATCGCCGCCATATCGGGGCGCATCATGTCCTCCGCAATATCGCCGTCCCCCGCCCCGCTCGCGCTTTATGTCCATTGGCCCTTCTGCGTCTCCAAATGCCCCTATTGCGACTTCAACAGCCATGTCCGCGAGTCGGTGGACCAGGCCGCCTGGGCCGATGCGATGCTCGCCGATCTGGCCCATGAAGCCGCCATGCTGCCGGGACGGCGGCTGACCTCGATCTTTTTCGGCGGCGGCACCCCCTCGCTGATGCCGCCTGCCACCGTCGCCGCGATCCTGAACGCGGCCGAGCGCCACTGGGGCTTTGCCGAGGGGATCGAGATCACGCTGGAGGCCAATCCCTCCTCAGTCGAGGCCGCGCGCTTCGCCGATCTCGCCGCCGCCGGGGTCAACCGCGCCTCGCTGGGCGTGCAGGCGCTGGATGACGAGGCGCTGCGTTTCCTGGGCCGCGCGCATGGCGTGGACGAGGCACTGCGCGCGCTCCAGACCGCGCAAGGCGTGTTCGGGCGAGTCAGCTTCGACCTGATCTATGCCCGTCCCGGCCAGCCCCTGCCCGAGTGGGAAGCCGAGCTGACCCGGGCGATCGGCTATGGGACCGAGCATCTGTCGCTCTATCAACTGACCATCGAGCCGGGCACGCGCTTCCATACCGAGGCAGCGGCCGGGCGGCTGGTCATTCCGGACGGCGATGCCGCCGCCGACCTGTTCGAGACGACACGCGCGATCACCGCCGCCGCAGGCCTTCCCGCCTACGAGACCTCCAACCATGCCCGAATCGGCGCGGAGAGCCGTCACAACCTGACCTATTGGCGTTACGGCGATTATGCCGGGATCGGCCCCGGCGCGCACGGCCGCCGCGAAGGCGTCGCCACCGCGCGACGCAAGAAACCGGAAAACTGGATGGGTGCGGTCGACCGCAACGGCCATGGCATCGAGCTGGAGGAAACCCTCCCCCCGGCCACCCGCGCGACCGAAGCGCTGGTCATGGGCCTGCGCCTGGCCGAAGGCGTCGACCTGTCCCGCGTCGCCGCACTGGCCGAGGGACGCGAGATGGTGAACCACGCCGCCGTCACCACCCTGGCGCGACAGGGTCTGGTCCGCCTGGACGGCGAGCGGCTGATCGTCACCGAAGCGGGGGCGCTCCTGCTCGACGCGATCCTGCGTGAGGTGGTGCTGTAAGCCACCTGTTTCCCGGCGAGCGCGTTTTTATAGCCCGCGACGGTGCCGTTGCCGCGGAAGGGCTGACATACGCAACATCGGCATAGCCTTGACGGCTCCTGTTGCAGCAAAACAACATCTGAACATGAAATGAATGACATTTCAGGGCACATTTGGTATTTTTTGATACATTTATCACATAAGTTAGTTTTTCTGTAAAAAATCAGTCATTTAATAGGTGATATAGATTAATAATACAATAAATTATACTATATTGACCCCCCTTCGACGGTTTGCCTAAGTTGAGCGCAAGGCCACACCAATAAATTTGGGGCCTTGCCAAATGCCATGCTCGATATCGGGCGGGCATATGAGGGGGATATCATTGATGAGCATGGTAACAATGCGGCGTCGCCGCAAAGGCATACTCCTGTCCGCAGCAGCCGCGATCGTCGCCGCTTCCGGACTTACCGTCGTTGCGACGCCGGCATCCGCCCAAGGCTATGTGAACGTCATCGCTGGCGGCTCGGTCACCGACGCTGCAGGCAAACCGGTTGCGGGGGCAACGGTCACGGTGACATCTGGCGCACAGGGCTTCACCCGCAGCGCGACCACCGACAAGGACGGCAGCTATCAGATTCCGGAATTGCCGCCCGGCAGCTACAGCTTCACAATCACCGCTCCGGGCTATGCCACCTACCGCGAGGACGAAGTCCAACTGCGCGCCGGTTCCGCCTCCAACCGCTTCGCCTTGGGTGCCGAAAGCACGTCTGGTGAAATCACCGTGTCGGGTCGACGCATCCGTACATCTGACTTCGACAGCACCACGACCGGATCGGTCATTGACGTTTCCGATATCGCGACCCGCCTGCCTGTCGGTCGTGACCTCCAGTCGGTCATCCTACTCGCGCCAGGCGCCAATGCGGGTGCCGGAGCATTCGGCGGCCTGCCATCGATCAACGGCTCTGCGGTGTCGGAAAACGCGTTCTTCGTGAACGGCCTGAACATCACCGACTTCCGCAAGAGCCTCTACGCGGTGACGGTGCCTTTCGACTTCTACCAGACCGTCGACGTCAAGGCAGGCGGCTATGCGGCCGAATTCGGTCGTTCGACCGGTGGCTTCATCAACGCGACGACCAAGTCGGGTTCGAACGAATTCCATGGCGGCATCCTGTTCAACTGGAACCCCGACTCGCTAGTCACGCGGACCAAGGATACGATTTACTCGGCGAACAAGTTTACGCGCAGCGAGTCCTCCAGCATGACGGCCGAACTGTCTGGCCCACTGTGGAAGGATCACCTCTTCTTCTATGGCCTGTACCAAGCGCGCAATGTTGCTTCCACGGGTGCTGGTCGTCAGTTCTTTCCGGCAACCAACACCTTCCTCGGCACCTCGCGCAGCTTCTATCGCACGACATCACCCTTCTACGGCGGCAAGATCGATGCGGTCATAACCAATGGGCAACGCCTGGAATTCACCTATTTCAACACGTCCGGTGAAGAAACCACTCGCCGGTACGGCAACACCAATTCGCTTGCCAACCGCTTCAATCTGACGACGGGGCAGGATGGCCCCTATCAGGGTTATACCTACGGCAAATATGGCGGCTCGAACTATGTCGGCCGCTACACCGGTGTGATGAGCAATTGGCTGACTGTCTCCGCCGCTTATGGGCGCAACGAGAACATCTCGTTTGGCCAGTCGATCAATTCCGCCAACTCGACCCTGCCGCCCGTCAGCGACTCGCGTACCGATCAGTCGATCAGCCTGACCAATCCAGGTGGTGCGATCAATTCGGCTCAGGACGTGCGCAAATTCTATCGCGGCGACGTCGACGTCTACTTCAAGCTGCTCGGCGCTCATCACGTTCGCTTCGGCTATGATCGGGAAGACCTGTCCTCGGTGGTGCAGAATCTCGGCAACGGCAACGGCATCAACTACACGATCCTGAAGAGCCGTCCAGGCGATCAGTTCGGCGTGCCAGTCGGAACCGATTATGTCCGCCAGAGCACCTACCAAGTCGGCGGCGGCTTCTCGTCGCGTAACGATGCCTTCTACGTTCAGGACAGCTGGTCGCTGATGGAGAACCGGCTGAACCTCAACGTTGGCCTGCGTCTCGACCGGTTCGAGAACAAGAATGGTGACGGTGACACTTTCTACAAGTCGGGCAATCAGTGGGGTCCGCGTCTGGGCTTCGCCTTCGATCCGATCGGCAACCAGACCGACAAGTTCTTCGGCAGCTACAGCCGTTTGTACGTTCCGGTGCCTGCAAACACGAACATTCGTCTAGCTGGCGGCGAGACCTATTATACCCGCACCAACTTGCTGGCAGGCCTTGGCGCGAACAATGTGCCGATCCTCGGCTCGCCGGTCCTCTATGCCGGTGCAGCCAACTGCCCCGATACTGGGATCGCCAACTGCGACGTCACCGGCACCGGCAAGGCACCCGATACGCGTTCAGTAGTAGCCCAGGACTTGAAGCCGCAATCCGCAGACGAATTGATCTTCGGTTATGAAAAGCGGATCGACCGCTGGCGTTTCCAGACGTTCCTGACGGTCACGCGCCTCAACGAAGTGCTGGAGGACGCCGCAATCGACCTGGCCGTCAACAATTATTGCACGGCGCAGAAGATCGCGGGGTGTGACCAAATCTGGAATGGTTTCCACCAGTATGTTCTGATCAATCCGGGTTCTCCCGCCGCGATCACGCTGTCGGACCCGATTAACGGCGAAACCTCGCTGCGCACCGTCAACTTCACGGCCGCCGAGCTTGGATATCCCAAGGCGCAACGCTTCCACCGTTCTATGACCTTCCGCGTGTGGCGTGAATTCGACGGCGTGTGGAGCATCGAAGGCTCGTATGTCTACGGCAAGACCTATGGCAATTACGAAGGCGGCGTGAAAAGTGACAACGGGCAGAGCGACACCGGCCTGACCCAAGACTTCGACCAGCCCGGCCTGACGCGCGGCATGTATGGCTATACGCCGAACGATCGCCGTCATGTCTTTAAGCTGTTCGGCAGCTATCAGCTGGGCATCTTCAACATCGGCGGCGTCTTCTCCGCCACCGCGCCGCGCAAATATGGTTGTATCGGCACGGTTCCTCGCTCGGTCGACCCTTATGCCCGTGCTTACGGTGCGGCGGGTGCCTATTGCCAGGTGAGGCCGGACGGCTCGATCAACACCGATCCGACGATGGCCTTCCCGGTTCAGTTGGTCCGGCGGGGCACAGCGTTCAGCGGACGCTGGCTCTTCACCGACGATATCGACATCTCGACGAAGATCCCGATTGGCCGTTCGACTGCGACACTGCGTCTGTCGGTGTTCAACGTCCTGAATCTCCAAACGCCGAACAATTTCAGCGAATTCGGCACGACCAGCAACGGCACCGCGTCGATCTTCTACCGACAGATCCAAGGCTATCAGGCTGCACGCCGTGCCCGGATTCAATTCCAGTACGCCTTCTGATCCTTACCCCCAAGGGTTGCCCAGACCGATGGTCGGGGCAACCCTGGACCTGGGGCCGGGCCGAGCGATCGGCCAGGCCCCATTTTTATTATACGGTCATTATAGTGGCCTCGCCAATCATCCCCCGAACCCCGTGGGTGCTGGGCTGACGGTCACGGCGGTGCCGTCGCGCAGTTCCTGCACCTCCAACGCGCGTTCGGCCACGCCGTCGCGGCCGAAGCGAAAGGCGCCGTCGATCCCGGCGAAGCCGTCCGAGGCGCGCA
>Ga0308158_10000444_pt1 | contig 67769 bp, 48 predicted proteins | sample PhyBR2_FD_201038 | JGI IMG/M metagenome (GOLD analysis project Ga0308158, IMG submission 201038) | Phyllosphere microbial communities from UC Gill Tract Community Farm, Albany, California, United States - DLSLB.R2 | ecosystem: Host-associated > Plants > Phyllosphere > Unclassified | place: USA... | reverse complement strand
AGCATCAGAACGTTGACGAACTTGGCGACATCGGTATTGCCGAATTTCGGATCCGGCAGAATCTCGCGCTTGGGTACTTCACGACGACGTGGCATTTCAATTCCTTCCTGTCTTCAGTTGAGTGCTTTTTCCGCACTCGCGAAAAACCCTCATGGTTTTTCACTTACTCGGCCTTCCGGCCGGCTCAACTCAACAAATTAATTAAGCCAAAGTGGCGAAGAATTACTTCTTGGCAGCTTTAGCGCGCTTGGCACCGTACTTCGAACGGGCCTGCTTACGGTCTTTCACGCCCTGGGTATCCAGTGCACCGCGGACCATGTGGTAACGCACACCCGGCAAGTCTTTCACACGGCCGCCGCGAATCAGGACGACGCTGTGCTCTTGCAGGTTGTGGCCTTCACCGCCGATGTACGAAATGACTTCGAAACCGTTGGTCAGGCGAACTTTGGCGACCTTACGCAGTGCCGAGTTCGGCTTCTTCGGGGTCGTCGTGTAGACACGGGTGCAAACACCACGCTTTTGCGGGCAGTTTTCCAGTGCCGGCGACTTGCTCTTCACAACCGCGGCTTCACGCGGCTTGCGAATCAGTTGATTGATGGTTGGCATCGTTCTTAATCCAACAAAATTTGCTACTACGTTGATGACCCGGACTGTCCAACTGCCCGGGGACTGAAACCTAGTCCCGGATTGCTTCCTGTACAGGCGACGAAAGCCACTCACCAATGGGAGCGGCTTGAATGCGTATACGATGTGCAGAATAAATTCGAGAACTCGCGAGTATAGCCCCAAAGACGCGCAAGGTCAACCAGCTTGCGGTCCCGATACCGCCAGGATGGCGATGGATAGCGAAATAACCAGGAGAATGTCGTACTTGCGACACAAGCATTGTACGCTGGTTTCCCCTTAGCAAAGGCGAGATAATGACGGAATTCTCCCCGAATTTTTCCCTCCCCTGGCTTCGATGCGATTCCTGCTGCGTCCGCGCAACCTGTATGTGCTGCTGAGTTACCTCGTGCTGTCCGGCATGCCTTTCGCGCCCCGCCTGTTCGGCCACCCGGTCGCGCGTCCGGGCCAGCTGCTGGGTATCGAGCTGGTCTGCTGGATCGGCGCCTGGGCCTTCTGCAAGCGTCCCGCCTGGTTCCACTGGCTGCTGCTGCCGGCCTTCCTGGCGCTGCCGGTGGAGCTCTATTTATATGCGTTCTACGGCCAGGGCATCTCGACCCACCATCTGGGCATCATCGTCGAAACCAGCCCGGCCGAGGCGCTGGAATTCCTGGGCAGCAAAGTCTGGCTGATGGCGGGCGTCTTCCTGGGCGTGATTGCCTGGTTCGCCAGCACCTGGATCGCCGCCTGGCGCACCCGCGACCTCGACTGGAACGACGTCTCGCGTTTCGTGGTGATGGGCGTGCTGGGCCTGGGCGTGGCGGTGTTCTTCTACGGCCGCATGTACGGCATCGCCTCGCCGCCGCCGGCGCGCACGGCCGCCGCATCGGCCAGGCCTGCGCCGGTGAAGACCGGCGGCCCGGCCAGCGCCCCGGCCTCCAGTAGCGAGGAAACCGCCGCCCCGCGCCCCGGCAGCGTGCCGTCGCCCGGCCGGCTGCCGCCGCTCGTGTACTGGGCCAGGCTGCCGTTCGACCTGGAGGCCTTCGCCCGCTCCTGGCCCTTCGGCCTGATGGCGCGCGGGATCGACTTCTACAAGGAGCGGGTCTACCTGGCCGACCTGAACCGGCGCAGCGCCCATTTCCGCTTCGACGCCCACGCGGGCCGCCCCGCCGACGAGCCGCAGCTGGTGGTGATGGTGATCGGCGAGTCTTCGCGCTACGACCGCTGGAGCCTGAACGGCTATGCGCGCGAGACCAATCCGCTGCTGTCGAAGGAATCGAACCTGGTGGCCTTGCCGGACGTGATCACCTCGGTCTCGGCGACCCGCCTGTCGGTGCCGGTGATCATCTCGCGCAAGCCCGCCACCGAGAGCCTGAAGGACGGGTTCTCGGAAAAATCCTTCCTGACCGCCTTCAAGGAAGCCGGCTTCAAGACCTTCTGGCTGTCGAACCAGATCTCGTTCGGCAAGTTCGACACCCCCGTCTCGGTGTTCGCCAAGGAAGCCGACGTGGTCGATTTCCTGAACCTGGGCGGCTTTACCGACAACTCGAGCTACGACGAGGTGCTGTTCGGGCCCTTGAAACACGCGGTGGCCGATCCTGCGCCCAAAAAGCTGATCGTGCTGCACACCCTCGGCAGCCACTGGAACTACAGCCACCGCTACCCGAAGCAGTTCGACAGGTGGCTGCCCTCGCTGTACGGGGTCGACAAGCCGGTCTACACCGACATCCGCATCAAGGACAAGCTGAACAACAGCTACGACAGCTCGATCCTGTACACCGACTGGTTCCTGGCCCACATCATCGATTCGCTGAAAGAGACCCAGCAGCCGGCGTCGATGCTGTACGTGGCCGACCACGGCCAGACCCTGTACGACAACAGCTGCCGCCTGGCCTTCCACGGCCACAACACGCAGTACGAATTCCACGTCCCGGCCTTCGCCTGGTATTCGGACGCCTACCGGGAGCGCTATCCCGGCAAGGTCGCGCAACTGCTGCGCCACCGGAAGGCGAAGCTGGCGACCGAGAACATGTTCCACACCCTGCTCGACATGGCCGAGGTGCGCTACCCCGACGAACGCCTCGACTGGAGCTTCGTGAACCCCGGCTTCAAGCAGCACAAGCGCTACGTCGACAGCTACGGCTGGACCGACTACGACAACGCCACCATCCAGGGCGAATGCCACGAAGTGATCGCCAAGGGCAAGCCGCTGCCGCGTACCTGATTTGTGACTCCCAAGCACAAATAAATTCGGGGTCAGAGCACATTATCAAAATGTGCTCTGACCCCGAATTTCATTCAAGCCTGTCCGGAGGTGTCCGTAGCACAGCTCGCGCGGACACGGCGGACAACTCATCCGCAACACCTCATACCTTACGAATCAAGGACTTACACGACTGGCACGGATCGTGCAAATACAGCACCGTCCAAACCCAGAATGTCCACCACTATGATTCGCGATACCTCACACCAAGACGCCGTCATCGCCCCGCCGGCCGGACACGCCATCAAGCGCCGCGCCGTCTGGATCGGCGCTGCCGTCGGCGCCGCCGCGCTGTGCGTCGCCCTGTTCTCGAGCTGGCGCAGCAGCGAAGCCTCGGTCAACGCGTCGCGCCTGCGCGTGGCCGAAGTCACCCGCGGCACCCTGGTGCGCGACGCCGCCGTCAACGGCCGCGTGGTCGCCGCCGTCAGCCCGACCCTGTATGCCAAGGCCTCCTCCACCGTCAACCTGAAGGTCGCCGCCGGCGACACCGTCAAGAAGGGCCAGGTGCTGGCGGTGCTGGAATCGCCCGACCTGGCCGACGTCCTGAAACGCGAAGTCTCGTCCTACGAAGGGCTGAAGGCCGAGGTGGCGCGCCAGCAGATCCTGGCGCGCAAGCAGAAGCTGCTGGCGCAGAAAGAGGCCGACACCGCCGAGATCGAGCGCCTGTCCGCCCAGCGCACCCTGGAGCGCTACGACAGCGTGGCCCAGGTCGGCGTCATCGCCAAGATCGACTACCAGAAGGCCAAGGACGCGCTGCAGTCGGCCGAGATCCGCGCCAGGCACGCCTCGCAGGCCGCCGCCCTGGAAGGCGACGACGTCCAGCTGGCCCTGAAGACCAAGGTCAACGAACTGGAACGCGCGAAGCTGTCGATGGAAGAAGCGCAGCGCCGCGTCGACGAACTGACCGTACGCGCTCCGGTGGACGGCTTCATCGGCACCCTGAACGTGCAGAACCGCATGGTGGTGGCGGCCAACGCTCCCCTGATGACGCTGGTCGACCTGTCCAAGCTCGAAGTCGAGGTCGAGGTGCCGGAGACCTACGTGGCCGACATGGGCCTGGGCATGGGCGCCGAGATCGCGCTGCCCTCGGGCACGGCGACCGGCAAGCTGTCGGCGCTGTCGCCGGAAGTGGTCAAGAACATGGTGCTGGCGCGCGTGCGCTTCGATGGCGAGCAGCCCAAGGGCCTGCGCCAGAGCCAGCGCGTGACCGCGCGCCTGCTGATCGAGGAAAAACCGAACGTGCTGATGCTGCCGCGCGGGCCTTTCGTCGAAAACGATGGCGGCCGCTATGCCTACGTGGTCCGCGACGGCATCGCCGTGCGCACCCCGATCACGATGGGCGCGACCAGCGTCTCGTCGGTCGAGATCCTCTCCGGACTGAAGCAGGGCGACAAAGTGGTGGTGGCAGGCACCGACGCATTCAACAACGCAACCCGCGTCTCGATCAACCAGTAGTGGAGCCTCGATAAACCTGCTGCGCGTTGCATTTTCGTCCTGCGATGCTCGCCGTACCGTAAGTACGGCTGCGCTTCTCGGACGAAACTGCGGCCGCTCGCTACGGTTTCTCGAGACTCTTTAATTATCTCGAAAGGACATTCTCATGCTGCGCATGACCAACCTCTCCAAGGTGTACCGTACCCACATGATCGAGACGCACGCCCTGCGCGGCTTCGAGATCGAAGTCAAGGAAGGCGAATTCGTCACCGTGACCGGCCCGTCCGGCTCCGGCAAGACCAGCTTCCTGAACATCGCCGGCCTGCTGGAGGAATTCACCTCGGGCGAATACATCCTCGACGGCGTGAACGTGAAGGGACTGGACGACAACCAGCGCTCGCGCCTGCGCAACGAGAAGCTCGGCTTCATCTTCCAGGGCTTCAACCTGATCCCCGACCTGAACCTGTACGACAACGTCGACGTCCCGCTGCGCTACCGCGGCTTCAACGCGTCCGAGCGCAAGAACCGCATCGAGGACGCGCTGTCGAAGGTCGGCCTGGCTTCGCGCATGAAGCACTACCCGGCCGAGCTGTCGGGCGGCCAGCAGCAGCGCGTGGCGATCGCGCGCGCGCTGGCCGGTTCGCCGAAGCTGCTGCTGGCCGACGAACCGACCGGTAACCTCGACACCGCGATGGCGCGCGGCGTGATGGAGCTGCTGGAAGAGATCAACGCCGCCGGCACCACGATCCTGATGGTGACCCACGACCCCGAGCTGGCCGTGCGCACCACCCGCAACGTGCACATCATCGACGGCCAGGTGTCCGACCTGGTGCGCCGCGGCCCGACCCTGGTCGACACCAAAGCCACCGTGAGCGCCTGAGGCACTGGGAGAAATCATGTTCGCTTACTATTTCAAGCTGGGCGTGCGCAGCCTGCGCCGCAACCCGGCGCTGACGGCCCTGATGGTGCTGACCCTGGCCGTCGGCGTGGCCGCCAGCGTCTCCACGCTGACCATCCTGCACGTGATGTCGGCCGACCCGATTCCCGAAAAGAGCAGCCGCCTGTTCGTGCCGCAGTTCGACAACGGCCCGGTCGAGGGCTTCAATCCGGGCGACGATCCCGACGACATGCAGATGAGCTACCCGGACGCCGCCAACATGCTCAAGAGCGGCCAGGGCGAGCGCCGCACCGCGATGTACGGCGTGCCGGCCGCGATCGAGCCGCCGCGCAAGGACATCCCGGCCTTCTCGGCCACCGGCCTGGCGCCGACGCGCGACTTCTTCGCCATGTTCAACGTGCCCTTCCTGCATGGCCAGGCATGGAGCGAGGCCGACGACGCACGTGGCGCCGACGTCATCGTGCTCGGCCGCGAGACCGCCGAGAAGCTGTACGGGAACGCCAACCCGGTCGGCCAGCGCCTGATGGTGATGGGCTTCCCCTTCACCATCGTCGGCGTGACCGACACCTGGGCGCCGCTGCCGCGCTTCTATAAACTCATCGGCGGCAACCGCTTCGGCACGCCGGAGGAGTTTTTCCTTCCGTTCTCGACCGCGCTGCGGCACGAGACCCAGCACTCCGGCAGCATGAGCTGCAGCGCCAACCGCGACCCGGGCTTCGCCAGCCTGCTGACCTCGGAATGCACCTGGATCCAGTTCTGGTTCGAGACCCGTTCCGCCAGCGACCGCGCCGAGCTGCAGACCTTCATCGACAACTACGCCAACGAACAGCGCAAGCTGGGCCGCCTGAAGCGCAACGCCCCGAACATGCTGTACAACGTGAATGAATGGATGGAAAAGCTCAAGGTGGTGGGCAACGACAGCAAGCTGTCGGCCTGGCTGGCGTTCGGCTTCCTGGTGCTGTGCCTGGTGAACACGGTGGGCCTGCTGCTGGCCAAGTTCTCGGTGCGTGCATCCGAAATCGGCGTGCGCCGCGCGCTGGGCGCCTCGCGCTCCGAGATCTTCCACCAGTTCCTGATCGAGACCGGCGTGGTCGGCCTGGTCGGCGGCATACTGGGACTGGTGCTGGCCTTCGGCGCGCTGGCCCTGATCGGCATGCAGAGCAAGGGCATGGCCAACATCGCCCACATGGACTGGCAGATGCTGGGCCTGACCTTCGTGATGTCGGTGTCGGCGGCCCTCCTCGCCGGCCTGCTGCCGACCTGGCGCGCCTGCCAGGTGACGCCGGCCATCCAACTCAAATCGCAGTAACCGGGAGACATCCATGGAAATCCGTCCCATCCTGTCCGCGCTGATGCGCAATAAAACGGGCCCGATCCTGGTGGCCCTGCAGGTCGCACTCAGCCTGGCCATCCTGGCCAATGCCATGCACATCGTGAACGAGCGCCGCGCCGCGATGGCGCGTCCGTCCGGCCTGTCCGACGAGCACGCGACCTTCTACATCATCGCCCGCACGCTGAACAACGACAGCGCCGAACAGCAGCTGGCCAACATGAAGCGCGAGGCCGACATCCTGCGCGCCGTGCCGGGCGTGGCCTCGGTGGCGAACGTGTCGCAGATGCCGCTGTCGCGCAGCGGCAGCAACAACAGCGTCGCGATCGACCGCCGCCAGACCCGCCAGAGCGCCAGCGCCTCGACCTACATCTCGGGCGACTCGGTGATCAAGACCTTCGGCCTGAAGCTGGTCGAAGGCCGCGACTTCCAGCCGCAGGAACTGGTCGACCTCAACGAGAACGAAACCCGCAACCCGCCCGGCCAGGTGATCATCACCAAGCCGCTGGCCGAAAAACTGTGGCCGGGCGCCCCGGCGGTCGGCAAGACCATGTACTTCGGCACCGGCGAAGGCGCCTCGGGCGCGCTGGTGGTCGGCGTGGTCGAGCGCCTGCAGGCCGCCCACGTCAACCTGGAAGAACGCTCGGAATATTCGGCCCTGATCCCGGCGCGCCTGTACGGCAATCCCGGCGCGCTGTATGCGATCCGCGCCGAACCGGGCCAGCGCGACCGCGTGATGAAGGAAGCCGAAGCGGCGCTGCGCAAGTCGTCGGCGTCGCCGATGATCCTGCGCCTGAAGACCTTCGACCAGGACCGCAAGGAGCTGTACCGCGCCGACGCCGCCCTGTCGTGGATGCTGGTCACCGTCAGCGTGTTGCTGCTCCTGATTACCTGCTCCGGCATCGTCGGCATGGCCAGCCTGTGGGTCACCCAGCGCCGCAAGCAGATCGGCGTGCGCCGCGCGCTGGGGGCGCGCAAGCTGGACATCCTGCGCTACTTCATCACCGAGAACTTCATGATCACCAGCGCCGGCGTGTTCGGCGGCGTGGCCATGGGCCTGGCCGTGAACCACCTGCTGGTCAGCAAGCTGGAGATGGCGCGCCTGCCGGTCGGCTACCTGGTCGGCGGCGCGGTGGTGTTCTGGGCGCTCGGCATCCTGGCGGCATACGGACCGGCCTGGCGCGCGGCCAGCATTTCGCCGGCCACGGCGACCCGCAGCGTGTAATGCTGTTGTATGCTAGCGCCCATGCCTACTGTACTGATCATTGACGACAACGCCGCCGTCGGCGTCGCCCTGGACGTGCTGTTTTCGCTGCACGACATCGCGGCGCTGCACGCGGCCTCGCCCGAGGAAGGCCTGGGCCTGCTGGCGCGCCAGCCGGTCGACCTGGTGATCCAGGACATGAACTTCACGGCCGACACCACCTCGGGCGAAGAAGGCGTGGCGCTGTTCCGCGAAATCCGCAAGCGCCATCCGGACCTGCCGGTGATCCTGCTGACGGCATGGACCCATTTGGACGCCGCGGTCGACCTGATCAAGGCGGGCGCGGCGGACTACCTGTCCAAGCCCTGGAACGACGACCGCCTGCTGGCGACGGTGACCAACCTGATCGAACTGGGCCAGGCCAACCGGGCCCTGAACCAGCGCCTGCAGCGCGAGCGCCGCGCGCGCCGCGAGCTGGAACAGAACTACGACCTGCGCGGCCTGGTGTGGGCCGACCCGGCCACCGAACGGGTGCTGAACCTGGCCTGCCAGGTGGCGCGCGCCGACGTGCCGGTCCTGATCACGGGGCCGAACGGCACCGGCAAGGAACGCATCGCCGAAATCATCCAGGCCAATTCGCTTGTGCGCAACGGCCCCTTCGTGGTGCTTAACTGCGGCGCCCTGCCCTCCGAGCTGATCGAGGCCGAACTGTTCGGCGCCGACGCCGGCGCCTACACCGGCGCCTCGAAGGCGCGCGAAGGCAAGTTCGAAGCGGCCGACGGCGGCACCCTGTTCCTCGACGAGATCGGCAACCTGCCGCTGGCCGGGCAGATGAAGCTGCTGCGCGTGCTCGAGACCGGGCGCTTCGAGCGTCTCGGCTCGAATCGCGAGCGTCAGGTGAAGGTGCGCGTGGTCAGCGCCACGAATGCGGACCTGGGAGCCATGATCCGCGCCGGCACCTTCCGCGAAGACCTGTTCTATCGCCTGAACGTGATCGAACTGAAACTGCCGCCTCTGGCATCCCGTCCCGGCGACATCCTGCCGCTGGCGCAGTCCTTCCTCCCGCACGGCAAGACCCTGCACCCGAGCGCGGAAGCGGCCCTGATGGCGCATGCCTGGCCGGGCAATGTGCGCGAACTGAAGAACGTGATGGCGCGCGCCAGCCTGCTGGCCAACGGCGACGTCATCAGGCCGGCCGAACTCGGCCTGCCGGCGCCGGCGGGCAGCGCACAGGACGCCGAGCCGGACCGCGAAGCCATCGTGCAGGCGCTGGCGCGCGCGGGCGGCGTCATCGCCCAGGCCGCGGCCGACCTCGGCCTGTCGCGCCAGGCCCTGTACCGCCGCATGGAGCGCCTGGGCATCGCGCGCGCTGCATGAGCTTCCCATGAGTGAAGGGAAGCGCTTCCGGCTCTCGCTCGTCACGCGCTGGTCGGCCCTGGTCGGCACGCTGCTGGCGGTCGGGATCCTGATCGCGCTGGCCCTCGACCACCTGCTGCCCGGCCAGCCGCTGGCCGTGCTCGGGATCTGCCTGCTGTGCGTGGTGCCGATCGCGCTCATTACGATCCGCTCGCAGATCCAGCCGATCCTGTCGCTGTTCCGCGCCCTGGAGGGCACGGTGGCGAGCTACCGCGACGGCGACTTTTCCTTCAGCCTGCACTGGGGCCAGAACGACGAACTGTCCGACCTGATCGAAGCCCACAACGCCCTCGGCCAGGTGCTGCGCGAACAGCGCCTCGACCTGGTGCAGCGCGAGCTGCTGCTCGACACCATGGTGCAGAACACGCCGGTGGCGATGCTGCTGGTGGCGGAGCTGGCCAACGCCCCTCGCACCATCGTCTACGCCAACCTGGCCGCGCGCCAGCTGCTGTCGAGCGGCCGCAAGCTGGAAGGACACGCGCTGAACGAGGTGCTGGAGCAGGCGGCGCCGGCCCTCATCGAAGCCCTGGGCCGCGGCGGCGACGGCCTGTTCACCGCCGGTGAAGGCGAGGACGAAGAGGTCTACCACCTGGCGCGCCGCAACTTCAGCCTGAACGGCCGCCGCCACGAACTGCTGCTGCTGCGCCAGCTGACCACCGAGCTGCGGCGCCAGGAAGTGCAGACCTGGAAGAAGGTCATCCGCGTCATCAGCCATGAGCTGAACAATTCACTGGCCCCGCTGGCCTCGCTCGCGCACTCGGGCGCGGAGCTGGTGCGGCGCGGCCAGACCGAGCGCCTGCCGCAGATCCTCGAGACGATCGGCGAGCGCACGCGCCACTTAGAGAGCTTCATCCTCGGCTACGCCCGCTTCGCCAAGCTGCCGACCCCGCGCATCGACGCCGTGCCGTGGGACGCCCTGGTTTCCCGCCTGGCGGGCCAGGTGGCGTTCCGCCTGGTCGGCGAGCTGCCGCCCGAGCCGGCCCAGATCGACACCGCCCAGATGGAGCAAGCCCTCCTCAACCTGCTCAAGAACGCGCACGAATCGGGTTCCTGGCCGGACCACGTGGAACTGCAGATCCGCCGCGTGCAGGAAGTGGTCCGCATCGACGTGCTGGACCGCGGCAGCGGCATGAACGACGCCGTGCTGACCAACGCCCTGGTGCCCTTCTACTCCACCAAGCGCACCGGCACCGGCCTGGGCCTGGCGCTCGCGCGCGAGATCGCCGAAGCCCACGGCGGGCGCATCACGCTGGCCAACCGCGAGGGCGGCGGACTGGCGGTGACCATGATCCTGCCGGTGGGCCCGGGCCCCGCCTGAAATCCGGGTCAGAAATTCGGGGTCAGGAAATTCGGGGTCAGGAAATTCGGGGTCAGAGCACATTTCTTCGGCAAGAATCGCTGCGATAGCAGCGATTGGGCCCACATGTGCGACGATACCGGCAAGTTAACTTCAAAGACAAAAAATAATGCGCTCTGACCCCGAATTTTCGCGGTCGTGATCAAATCCAGCGGTTTCAAGCGCCTGGACGATGCGGCCGAATCGGCGCTCAGGCTCTGCAATTTCAAACCTGCCTACAAGGATGGCAAGCCGGTGGAAGCGTGGCAGCCCGTCGATTACGCCTGGTCGATCGAGGAATCCTGACCGAGCGCGCGGGCATGATGTCCTGCGCGCTGGTCCGGTGTACCAGGGGTCAGCCGCGCAATACCCCAGCCTTCGCAATCGCCGCGGCACTCGGCAAACGCTCGACCTGCCAGCAGGTCTCGATCAGCTTGCGCACCTGGGCCGCGGGCAGCACGGCTTCGGCCAGGTCGGTGAACTTGGCTTCCAGCTGCTGGTCCGTCATCGGCACCTCGACGCTGCCGATCGCATGCTCGATGTGCTTGTGCAGCGTGCGGCCGTCCTTGAGCGTGACCGTCATGTCGACCTGCTCCGGCTTCACCGACGGGTCGACGACGGCGTTGACGCGGTCACGCAGGGCGATGACCTGCGGATCGCGCACCGCGCGGTCGCTGTACTGCTTCTCGCCGGCCGCGCCTTCGATGATCGCCACCGCCACCGAGTGGTACACGCTGAACTTGCCCTCCAGGCCGATCTGCGGGGTCTTCTTGCCGGTCAGCTCGAGCACCAGCGGATGCACCTTCAGGTCGATCCGGGCGATCTGGTCGGCGGTCAGTCTGTTCTCGTTGCGCAGCTGGATCGCCGCGTCGATCGCCGGATGGATCACGATGCCGCACGCGAAGGGTTTGTAGGTGTTCAGCGCCGCTTCGTAGCGCTGTCCGAGACCCTCGGTGATCTGACGGTAATCCTGCTTGGTGCTGATGGTGTTGGCCCATCCTCGCTTGGCTTCGATCATGCCTTCGGAACTGGTGTAGTTCTTCGATGCGAGCAGCGCCGCGAACAGGCCGTTGCTGGCCGCGCGCCCCGGATTGAAGCTCTTGTTCATCGAGCCGAAGGATTCGCGCAGGCCGACCGGCTGCGATGCGGCCAGCCCCAGCGCCCACACCATCTGCTGCTCGCTCAGCCCGAGCAACTTGCCGGCCGCCGCCGCCGCGCCGAACACGCCGGCGGTGCCGGTGATGTGCCAGCCGATGTCGTAATGGTTCGGATAGACGGCATTGCCGATGCGGCATTCGGTCTCGACACCCAGCACCAGGGCATTCAGGAAGTCCCTGCCGCTGACCGGGTGGTATTCGGACAGCGCGACGATCGCGGAGGCGACCGGGCCGGCCGGGTGGATGATCGTCTTCAGGTGCGTGTCGTCGAAGTCGAAGATATGGCTGCTGACCCCATTCAGGAAGGCGGCATTCATGATGTCGAAGCGCTCGCGGCGGCCCAGCAGGCTGGCCTGGGCGGGGCCCGAGAACGGCGCCAGCGCGGCCACTGCGCGGTCGACCGTCTCGTGCTGCGATCCGCCGACGGCGACGCCGATCCAGTTCAGCAGCGTGCGCGTGCCCTCCTTGCGCACGTTCGCCGGCAAGTCCTCGTAACGGGCGCCGACGATGTAGCGCGCCAGGGTACGCGTCACGCCCGTTGCGGCCGGGCCGGACGCGGGCGCCTTGTCGTCGGCGGCGCCGGCCGGCATGGCCAGCGCGGGCGCGATGGCGCCGGCGATCGATGCGGCGGCGCCTGCTCTGAGGAAGTTGCGGCGATTGGTGGTGCTCATGGTGTTCGTCTCCATTGATGGTCGGTGGTGGTTGGTCCCGGACGATCATGCATGAGCAGTGCTAGTATGTGAAATGCAAAATTCTTAGCGATTAATGCATGTCCAACATGAATCTAGATCTCGGCGATCTGCGCGCCTTTGTCGCGGTCGCCGAGCGCGGCAGCTTTCACGCCGCGGCAAGCGACATCCACCTGTCCCAGCCGGCGCTGTCGCGCAGGGTGGCGAAACTCGAAGCCTCCCTTGGCGTCAGGCTGCTCGAACGCACCACGCGCAAGGTCGAACTGACGACGGTCGGGCGCGACTTTGCGCGCAAGGCGCGCGACCTGCTCAATGGCTTGGACCAGTCGCTGCTGGGCATCGGCGCGATCGCCGAACGCATGAGCGGCGAGGTGACGATCGCCTGCGTGCCGTCGGCGGTGCGCTACTTCCTGCCGGAGGTGCTGCAGCGCTACCACGCGATGTATCCGCGTATCCTGCTGCGGGTAGCGGATGAGGGCGCCGGCGACGTGCTGTCGAGCGTGGCGCGCGGCGAGGCGGACTTCGGCATCAATTACGTCGGCGCGCACGAACCGAACATCGAGTTCGAGCCGGTGATGAAGGAGTCCTTCGTGGTGGCCTGCCGCAAGGACCATGAGCTGGCAAAGCGCAAAAAGGTGACCTGGGCCGAACTCGGGAAATACGATTACATGACCGTCGCGAAGGCCAGCGGCAACCGCTTTTTGCTCGACCTGGCGCTGGCCGAAACGCCGACCCGGCCACGCTCGTTCTGCGAGGTGCGCCACGTGATGACGGTGGTCGGCCTGGTGGAGGCCGGGCTGGGCATCGCGGCCGTGCCGCAGCTTGCCATGCCGCCGGGCGATCACCCGACCCTGGTCAGCATTCCCCTGGTGGAACCGGCCGTCAAGCGCACCGTCGGCCTGATCCGGCGCCGCGGCATCGCCCTGTCGCCGGCGGCGCAACAGCTGTACGACATGATCCTGGCTGTCAAAATTCGGGGTCAGAGCACATTTCGAAAACGCGTTAGTGAAATTTAATGCCGGTTGGCGCGAATATGCACGGCGATAAAGACCATTTGTCTCAACTGCTAAAATAAATGTGCTCTGACCCCGAATTTTGACAGCCTCCATGCCCGCCCCCACCGACTCCCGCTTCAGCCAGCCCGGCCATCCCCCCGCGACCATCACCGAATTCGAGGGCGTGCGTTCGCTTCACCTCGGCACCTCCTGGGTGCAGGGCGCGATGCGCCTGGCGCGTCCGGATGCGATCGAGCTCGAATACGTGCAGATGATGATGATGTGGATGCTGTTCCTGCCGCGCCCGCGCCGCATCGTGCAGCTGGGCCTGGGCAGCGCCGCGCTCACCAAGTTCTGCTACCAGAAATTCCCGGACGCGCGGGTGACGGCGGCCGAGCTGAATCCGAACGTGATCGCGATCTGCCACGCGTATTTCGGCCTGCCGCCGAACGATGCGCGCCTGGACGTGCGCGAGATGGATGCGCTCGACTTCGTGATGGACCCGGCCAACCACGGCACGGTGGACGTGCTGCAGGTCGACCTGTACGACGAGGAAGCGCGCGGCCCGGTGCTCGACACGCCCGAGTTCTACCAGGCCTGCGCCGGCTGCCTGCGCGATGGCGGCATCATGACCGCCAACGTGTTCGGCGACTTCAGCAACTACGACAAGAACCTGCAGGCGATGGGGCAGGCCTTCGACGCCGTGGTCTGGCTGCCCGAAGTCCACGACGCCAACATCGTCGTCATCGCCTTCAAGCAGTCGCCCCAGCTCGATTTTTCGGACCTGTACGAGCGCGCCGCCGAGATCAAGCGGCGCTACAACCTGCCGGCCAAGAACTGGGTCAATGGCCTGAAGGAGTGGATGCGCGATCACCTGGGCTGACGGCGGCCGCCTCGGCTTCGCGCGCCGCGTCGTCGACGCGCTGTTCGAGGCCGCCCATCATCGACTGCAGCGCGGCCATCTCCTGCGCCCGCTGTTGGTATTGCTTGTACGCCGGGATCGCCACCGCCGCCATCACGGCGATCACGAAGATCGGGACGATCGCCGCGGCGCCGCCGACCACGCCGGTCCGCGGCACGAATACAGCCAGCGCGGCCGCCAGCTTGCTGCGCGGCGGCTGGCGCACCTCATGCCCGGCGGCCAGCGCGCGCACCGCCGCCATGCGCTTGACCAGCCAGGGATAATCGCCGATCAGCTCATGGAACGACATCCAGAATCCCTCGGTGTGGCGGGCCTGGTCGACGTAAGCCTGGTTGTTCATCATCCGTGCGCGCTTGCCGCCGGCAGCCAGCACGGCCAGGCCATGCTCGGCATTCTGCGGATTGTCGCAGGCCGCTAGGCCATGGCGGTCGCAGGTGTATTCGCGGGCGCGCGAGTAGGCCGGGCCGATCAGCGGCAGCGCCGATGCCGGCATCAGGATCGTCGACCAGCTCAGGTGCTTGCGCTTGATGTGACCGATCTCATGGCCGATATAGAAATTCAGCGCGTCCGGATTGTCCGCCAGGCTATCCACCACGTCCGAATACAGCACCAGGAAGTGGCGACCGAGGAAGCGGGTGGCGAAAGCGTTCAGCATGCCGCCCATCCGCATCAGGTAGGCCTGCGGTTCTTCGTCGAGGCCCAGCTTGCGGCAGCAGGCCGAGATCTGCCCCTTCAGGTCGGGGAATTGTTCGTCGGTGATGCGTACGCCATTGCCCTTGATGTAGGAAATCAGGGCGGACTGCGCGACACAATAGAAAAGGAAACCGAACAGCAGGCAGACCAAGGCCAGCCCGAAGGTGATGAACAGGAGCACGGCCCAGACCAGCACGGACCACACCAGCATCCACCGGAACAGCCGTTCTTCGTTGCGATAAACCAGTTGCATGATCGTCCGCCCTTCTTGCCGTTATGAAAGACGCACATTCAAGGTTATTTTTCGCCCGGGTGACATGAGGTTTGTTGTGCTATTCGCACAGCTCTGCCTCAGGGCAAAGATTGAGTTGCGCCTGATCAAGGGCGCTCGCTGTACGCGAAGGCCGACTACAGCTTCTGCTCACCAGAACTTCCACCAGGGCCTGGCGGCGACGACGCGGGCAAAGCGCATCATCGGGATGGTGTGCGGCTCGACCTCGTCGGCGCCGATGAAGCCCTCGAGCTGGTAGCCGAACAGGTCCAGCAGCGCGGCCTCCGCCAGTTCCAGCGGATGGAAGGGCGCGCCGCCGGCATAAGTGGGATCGGGCGTCTCGCCTTCTTCGAGACGCTCGCCGGCCCAGAAGGGTTCCTCGAAGGGCCGGCGGGCGCCGATGTCTTCCGCAATGCCATTGTCGGCATCGATGGACAGCGACCGGCGCAGCTCTCCCTTTTCCCAGACGCCATAGGCGAAGGCATCGACGTTGCTGATCATGATGTGCTGGATCATGGTCCGGCCGTTGGCGAAGTCGAGGAAGCGCCGCTGCAGCTTGCTCGCTTCCGTAACCACGCTGTCGTCCGCCAGGATGGTCAGGCCCGGGTAGCAGCCGATGTAGAGATCGCTGCCACGCGGATAGGTATCGGAAAGATCGCCGTCCGGCAGCGGCGTGAAGCGCTCGCCGGGGAACAGCGTGCGCAGGGTCGCCAGGCAGGCCTCGCGATCGAGCGGCGGCCGGGATTTGAGGATGGCGACCGGATCGCCGTCGGCGATGGCCAGCATCGCGGTTTTTGCTCCCATGATTTATCTCCGCATTTATCTCCGCATTTATCTCTTTTCACGCCACCACAGGCCCAGCATCGCCAGCGCGAACACGATGCCGAATGGCCAGGCGGGCAGGCTGCGCGTCCGGCCCTCTGCCGCCGGGACGGGCGTGCGGGCCGCGTAGCGCGCGGTCGCATCGCGGCGCTGCGCGCGCTGCCACAGGGCCCAGTCGCCGTCCGCATACACATAGACCGCGCGGCCGTCCTGCGCCTGCGTGCGGACATCCAGCCAGCCGACCCGCTGCGGCCACACCGCCACGCAGGAGGCGTCGACGCGCTCGGCACGGCGCTGCCACGGCAGCGCCAGCGCCAGTCCGGGGAAGGCAAGCTCGCCGCCCTTGGCCAGGGCGGCGCCGCGTGCGCACACCTCCAGGCGTTTGGCGGGCAGCGGCAGCTCTTCCGGGTCGAGCCAGGCCAGGTCTTCGTTGCGCCGCACGCGCAGGCGGTCGAGCACGTCCTGCCACCACAGGGCCAGCGCGCGCGGCTCCTCGATCGCATGGCGGTGCCAGCCGCCCACGCCCAGCCAGGCGATGCGGCCCTTGCGCCAGTCGCGGGTCCAGAGGCCGTCTTCGCCCTGCCACTCCCTGGCGCGCGCCTGCGCCGGGTTGAGGGCGCCCGATGCCATCGCCAGGCGCGTGCCGATGATCTTGTCGGCCGGCTGCGGCGCCAGGTGCAGGCCCACGCTGCGCGACCAGACGCCGGGGTCGCCGGCGTTCGCGCCCAGCACCAGCAACGGCGCGCCCTCGGCCACCCGGGCCAGCAGCGCCGCGCGCGCGGGTTCGCCTGCGTGTTCGAACCAGGCGGCGTCGACGATCTCCAGGTCCGGCGCCTTCATCTCGGCGCGCGCGGTCTCGCTGCGGCGCAGGTTCTTGCCCAGCTCGACCTGCCAGTCGATCACGGCATTGCTGGCGGCGAGCAGGTCGTTCAAGGCGCGCAGGTCGAAGGATGGCGCGCCGAAGCGCCCGCGCACCTGCAGCGGCGACGGCTCGGCCACGGTGAGCGGCACCGGGCCCTGGTCGACCAGCTTGCCGTTCGCATCCAGCAGGCGCGCCTTCAGGACAAGGCGCTCGGCCAGCGGCGGCAGCCACTGCACGGACAGCGTGCCTTCTCCCTTGCTTTCGGCCAGCACTTCACCGTTCTCGGCCAGCAGTTGCAGCCGGCCGGGCGCCTGCCAGGAGCGTTCCAGGTTCAGGGTGAAGAGGCGGCCCAGCGCGACCGTACGCGGGAAGTCCAGCCGGATCGTCGGGGTCGCCGGCACGGTCCAGGCCAGCGGGCGCGCCGGCAGGTCGTCCCATTCGGCGCCGCGCAGGCCATCGCCGTCCAGCTTGAGGGCGCGTACGCCGTCCAGCGAGGCCGGTGGATTCGCGGCGGACAGCGCCAGCGTGCCGCCGGCCTCGCCGGGCAGCGTGAAATCGCCGACCGCGCCGGTCAACGCGATACCCGCCAGCGCGGCCAGCACCAGGTCGATCCAGCGCCGGCGCAGGCCATAGGCGAGCGCGCTGAGCGCCCCGGTTGCGAGGGCGAGGATGGCGAGCGTCGTCATTGCATTCCTCCCCGCACGGCGCGCTCGAACGGCGTCTCGGCCTTCGTCGTGGCCTGCAGCAGCACCGGCGCGTCATGCACGGCGCCGCGCAGCCAGGCGCGCAGCACCGGGCGGCAAGCCAGGCAGCCGTCGGCCACGTCCTGGATCGCGCGCTGGGCAGCCAGGCGCTGTTCGTCGGCGGCGATGCGCTCGCGCACCCAGTCGTGGGCGGTGCGCGTCCACAGGCTCGGGAGCGGACCGTCGCCCGCCAGCGCCCGCACCAGTTCGCGCAGCTCGGTCGGCACGCCGTCCGGGGCTGCCGACTGTTCGCGGCGGTTGCTGGCCGCGCCGGCCATATCGCCCGTCATGCGCTTGTCTTCCTTGATCGGCGGCGGCGCGAACGCCGTCTTGTGCAGGTAGATGCGCTCCGACTGCTGCAATTCCTTGATCGCCTCGAGCGCCTTGTGCTCGGGCGGCAGCGCGGTTTTCGGCGTGATCGCGCGCAGGGCATTCTCCGCATCCCACATCGCGCCCAGCGCGCGCCGCAGGATTTTCTTGGTGGCGTCGTCGAACAGGGTCGCGTTCTCGGCCTGGTCGTGGGCGTGGCCGAACTCGTGCAGCACGTCTTGCGGCTTGCCATTGCCGCCGCCATGCTCGTCGTCGTGATCGTCCTTGCCGAACAAGGTCGATTCCTCGCCCAGGAATTGGCCGTAGCGGCGCCGCAGCGCGCCCTGGTCGGCGGCGATCGCTTCGCTGCGCTCGCGCGCCGTGGCCGCATCCATCTTCTTGATACGCATGTCGGCAATCAGCTGCTCGGTGTCGATGATGATCTGGCGCTGGCTGCGCAAGCTCTCGGGCTTGACCATCACCGGCAGCGCCGAGACCTGTTCGTCCTCTTGTGCCGGCGGCGCGGGCAGGCGCAGCGTGTAGGTCGGCGACTGCACCGTGTGCGGCCTGGCCGCGTTGTCGGTGGCGCGCACGAAGAAGTACAGCTCATCGCCCGGCTCCATGCCGAGATCGGCCAGCGTCCAGTTCTTCGACCAGTCGCGCCGGCGCAGGTCGCGGCCGGCCGGGATCGGCATCTCGCGGTCGCTAAAGCGGATGTTCTCGCCGCTGCCGCGCGCCAGGGTCAGGTGCAGGGTCGCTTGTTTAACCTGGTAATCGTCGCGCACCGAGATCGCCATCGCGGCTTGCGTGGCGTCGCGCGCCAGCTCCTTGATGATCTCGTTCGGCTGGGTGACCACGATCTCGGGCGCACCGTCCGGCAGCACCTTCAGGGTGTAGCGGGCGCCGCGCCAGCGCCAGAAGATCGATTCGGTGGCGGTCCAGCGCGCGCATTCCGCCCCGGCGTGCAGGACCTGGCCGTCGCTCAGTTCGATCGCTTCGGCGGTTGCACCAGCCGCCGGCTGCTTCAGGCACCACTCGACCACGGTCTGTTCGGGCGCCTGCAGGTCGCGCGGCGCCGACATGGACGGCTCGACACCCGTGTAGCGCGGCGGCGCCAGTTTCACCACCAGCTCGGCGGCGACCGGAGCGGCGGCCCTGCTGCTCGCCCCCGGCAAAGCTGACGCAGCCGGCTCGCCGCCGTGCGGCAGCAGCGACGAACCCCAGGCCAGCGCCGCCAGCGCCAGGTTCCCCGCCAGCCACGGCAGGCCCGGGCGCACGCGTTCGCGCACGATCGCACGCACGCGCCCCCGCGTGAGGCCGGCTTCCATGCGTGCCAGCAGGCGCTGGCGTTGCAGCTGCGCGACCGGCGATTCGGCCCGCCGCAGCAGCGCCGCGCTGTCTTCCATTTCCGGCACGGCGTCGTCGAGCCATGCCGCCCAGCCGCGGCCCACGCGCTGCCGCAGGCGCAGGCCATCCCAGGCGCAGAACGCCGACCAGGCCAGCAGGCCGGGACCGGAGCGCAGCAGCAGCCAGGGGATGGCGCCGGTCAGCCACAGGCCGGCGCGGCGCAGCAGCGCGGCCCTCCACAGCCGGCGTACGATCTCAACGTCGGCGGACATGGGTCACGATCCTTTCGAGGGCAAACAGGACCAGCAGCGCCGTGGCCAATGCCTCGCGCAGGGCGCCGCCGGACGGCCCCGCCGGCGCACGCGCATCGACGACGGGCGCCTGCGGCGGCGCGGTATGCGGCGCCAGGCCCAGGTGCAGGCGCTGCCAGCTTGCGAACATCGTGCGTGCGGCGTCGGCATCGCGTGGCGGCAGCCAGGCGGCGCTCCACAGGCGCCCGCGCGGGCTGTCCAGGTAGTGCAAACCATCGGCCTGGGGCGCTTTCCGCAGTTCGGGGAAGGCGGACGTGTCGGCCACCCACCACAGCGGTGCGCGCAGACCGGACGGCGGCGATTGCGGCAAGTCCCAGACCACCAGCCCGGTCGTCGCGCCCGCCTGCTCGTCGAACACATGGCGTTGCGGCCCGTCGAGCGCGGCGAACAGCTTGCGCCATTCCTCGGCGCGCTGGCTGTAGATGGCGACGTGCCGTTCGGATGGCGGCATCGCGGCGGCCCGGGGACGCACCGTTACCGGATGGTGCAGGCGCGGCAGCGCGGCCGGCATCGCCACATCGCCGACCAGCAGCAAACGCGCCTCCGGATTGAATTCGCGCTCGTGCTCGTGCAGCCAGCGGTAGGCGTCGCGGCCGGGCAGGTCGATGCGGCGCGCGTCCGGCAGACCGGCATCGCGCACCTGTTTATCGATAAACGCCGGATCGGCGCCGGGCACGACCAGGACGCTGTCGCCGCGCCAGGGCAGCACGGGGTCGGCAAGAAATGCGATCAGGGCGATCAGGAGCAGGCAGCGCAGGAGCAGCAGGAGCAGGTCGCTGAAGCGCCACACGCGCAGTTGCACGGGCTCGGACTGCGGCAGGAAGCGCGCCGTCGCCAGCGGCGCGGCCTTCGTCTGTTCGCGCTTCTGGCGGTGCCACAGGATCGGCAGCAATAGTACCGGCAGCGCCCACCACCACAGGCTGTTCATGGCCGCCCTCCCCGCGTGCGCAGCCACGCGCGCAGGACTTCGCCCGGCGCGCGCTCGATCGGCGCCGCGACATAGGGAATGTCATGCGCACGGCACTGCTGGGCGACCATGCCGAAATGTTCTTCGCGCCGCCGGGCGTACTCGGCGCGGGCCTCGCGGCCGAAGCGGAACAGCTTGCGCTCGCCGCCGGCTCTCCCTTCCGGGTCGCACCAGGCGAGCGAGGCGTCGAAGTCGGCCGCGATTTCGGCCTCGGTCTGCAGGCACAGCGCGCGCACGTCGTGGCGCATGCCGCGCAGGCGGAGCATCGCTTCCGACAGCGGCGACGGCCATTCCAGGAAATCGCTGGCCACGCACACCACGCTGGGTGCGCGCGCAAAGTGCAGGCTGGCGCGCAGGACCTCGCTGCTGGGCAGCGTGCCGGCGGCGTCGAACCGGTCCAGCTGGGACAGCACGCGCTGCAGCTGGCGCGGCCCGCGCGCGGCCGGGGTGAAGTGGGCGCGTTCGCCCTGGCAGATGAGCAGGCCGAACGCATCGCCCTGGCGCTGCGCGATCGCGCCGACACAGCCGAGCAGCAGGCGCGCGTAACCCAGCTTGTCGAGGCCCTCCACGCTGCGGCTCGGTTCGAGCATGGAGGCGGTCGCGTCCAGCACCAGCCAGACCGCGACGTGGCTGTCGCGCTCGGCCTCGCGCACATAGTAGCGGTCGGCGCGCGCCATCAGCTTCCAGTCGACGCGGCGCCACTCGTCCCCGGGCGCATAGGCCCGGTATTCGGAGAACTCGACGCCGGCGCCGCGCTCGCGGCCGGCGTGGATGCCGTGCCCCAGGCCCGCCAGCACGTGGCGGATCGCGAGGTCGAGCTTACCGGTATGCGCCGCCAGCGCGGCGCTTGCCTGCATGGACACTCAGCCGGCCCTCAGTCGACCCGGACGCCGCTGCGCAGCGCAGCCAGGATGTCGGCAATCGCGATGCCGTCCGCTTCCGCTTCGAAGTTGCGCAGCACGCGGTGGGCCAGCACCGGCAGCAGCATCGCGCCAATGTCTTCGCGCGTGACCGCCAGCCGGCCATGCATCAGCGCGCGCGCTTTCGACGCCAGCACCAGCGCCTGGCCGGCGCGCGGACCGGCGCCCCAGCCGATGTGCTTGCGGATCGCGTCTACCGGCGAATCCGCCGGGCGGGTGGCGCGCACCAGGCGCGTGGCGTAGCGCAGCATCGGATCGGCGATCTCGATGTCGCGCACCAGCTGCTGCAGGCGCAGCAGGGTCTCCAGCGTCATCGCCGGTTCGGCGTCTGCCAGGCCGGCATGGGTGGTGGCGCCGACCATCGCGATCTCTTCCTCCTCGGTCGGGTAGCCGACGTCGATGCGCAGCAGGAAGCGGTCGAGCTGGGCTTCCGGCAGCGGATAGGTGCCGGCCTGCTCGATCGGGTTCTGGGTCGCCAGCACGAAGAAGGGCCGGGGCAGCTTGTGCGTCTGGCCGGCGAAGGTGACGCTGCGTTCCTGCATCGCTTCGAGCAGGGCCGACTGGGTCTTCGGCGGCGCGCGGTTGATCTCGTCGGCCAGCAGCACCTGGGTGAACACGGGTCCCTGCTGGAAGCGGAACACGCGCTGGCGCGTGGCCTGGTCTTCTTCGAGGATCTCGGTGCCGACGATATCCGAAGGCATCAGGTCGGGCGTGAACTGCACGCGCCGGAACTGCATGTCGGTGGCCTGCGCCAGCGATTTGACGAGCAGGGTCTTGCCGAGTCCCGGCACGCCTTCGACCAGGGCGTGGCCGCCGGCCAGCAGGCAGGTGACCAGCAGCTCGATCACGTCCTTCTGGCCGATGATCACCTGCCCCATGCTGCTCTTCAGGTGCCCCACCTTCGCCACGAGGTCGGCGATCTCGTTCTCGGTCCATGCTTGTGCCACTTGCTACGCTCCTAATGCATATTGAATGATGTTGACCGCAAAGCGGGTGTTGTCGACCGCCAGCCAGCGCTTGTTGCGGAAGTCGTAATCCCACTCGCAGCCGTAGTCCTTGTTCGAATACAGCACACCGATGCGGCCGTTGACTTCGATGGCGCGCAGGTACTCGTGCACCAGGTCGTCGCCCCAGCCGTTCAGTTCCACCGCGGTGTTCGGCGGCCCGTCGAATTTGAAGAAGCTCGAATACAGGCGGTGATTGTTCGGGATCTTCTTCAGCGCCTTCGGGCCGAACATCTTCGCCAGCTCCGCTTCGAAGGATTTGGCGAACAGGCCGTCGATGTCGTGGTTGCAGTCGTCCACGAACACGAAGCCGCCGCCCTTCACGTAGCGCTCGAAGTTGCGGCGCTCGGCGGGCGTGAACTGCACCAGCTTGTGCCCGGCCATGTAGCAGAACGGCGCCTGCAGCATCTTCGGATCCGACAGGGCGATCACGCGCTCGGCCGGGTCCACCCGCAGGGTCGTGTATTCGACCAGCGAGTTGAGCACGTTGCTGGGCATGCGGATATCCACGTCCCAGTCGCCCGACTCGTACATCAGGCGCGTGAAGTAGAAGTCGTAATTAGACACGCAATGAGTGACCCGGCCTAGACTGCGTCGGATAGCGAAGTGAAGTTGAAATCGCGGATCCGCATCGGCGGAATCACCATCTGGTACGCCACCTCGTCCGGCCCGATGATGACCGGCTTGCCGAGTTCTTCGACGTTGTTGAGCATCGTGACCGGGCTCTCGTTGAAGCGGAAGTTCTTGATCGGGTACTTGATCTTGCCGTTCTCGACGTAGAAGGTGCCGTCGCGCGTCAGGCCGGTCAGCAGCACGGACTGCGGGTCGACCATGCGGATATACCAGGTGCGGGTCACGACCACGCCCTTCTTGGTGCTGGCGATCAGCTCTTCGAGCGACTTGCTGCCGCCGGCCATGATCATGTTGCCGGCGCGCGCGGTCGGCGCCACGCCGTTCTTCTGGGCCCAGAAGCGCGAGTACTCGAGGTTGGCGACCTTGCCGTCCTTGATCAGGTCGCGGCGCTGGCGCGCCAGCATCGACTGCGAATCCCAGGGGCTGACCGGGACGTCCTTGTCCCAGGGGTCGGACCAGACGTTGATCTGTTCGTCGAACAGCTTTTCGCCCAGGCGGTTGCCGCCGCCCTTCTTCGCCAGGAAGCTGCGGCCTTCGTCGGCCTGGCGCGCACCGAAGGCGCCGAACATGCGGCCCAGCAGTTCGGAGGTCGCGGCCGGCTCCAGGATCACGGTGTAGCGGCCCGGCTCCAGCGCCTTCGCATCGACCGAGCGCAGCGCCTTCTCCATGGCGACCTCGGATGCTTCGCGCGGGTCGAAGCGTTTCGCATCGCTGGCCGAGCGGGTCACCCAGCCCGAACCGCGGCCATCCTCGGTGCGCGCGGTGCAGGTGTAATCGAGGCCGGTGAACTCGCGGTGGCCGAACAGGCCTTTCGAGTTGGCGATGGTCTCGAAGCCGGTGGTGTCGGTGAAGAAGCCGGCGGTGACCAGTTTGTTCTTGCGCCCGGCCAGGATCGCGTGCGAAGCCACTTCGGCGCGGTAGTCCGGATCGATCGCGGCGGTGGAGGCGAAGTATTCGCCGGTCGGCTTGAATTCCTGCTTGCCCGGAATCGGCACGTATTCCGGATTCTCGGGCGCCAGGCGCGCGGTGTCCTCGGCGCGGCGCACGGCCTGCTCGAGCGACTTGTCGTCGAATTCGTTGACGCTGGCCGTGCCCTGGCGCTTGCCGAAGGCCACCGTCACCGTCAGGCGCCGGTCTTCGTTCAGGCCGGCCGTGGAGACGCTGTTGCGGGCGAAGCGGATATTCCCGCTGCGGTTGCCGTTGATGGCGACGCTGCACTCATCCGCCTTCGAGAAGGACAGCACGCGGTCGCAGATCCGTTTTGCTTCTTCCTGGTTAAGCTGTTTCATCTTGTCTCACCTATCCCCAACTTAGCCGATCTTGCGGCCGGTATTGATCACTTTGACGCCATTGAAGCGCGTGGTCGAGGCGCCGTGCGAGACCGCGCTGACCTGGCTCGGCTGGCCCTTGCCATCGAAGAAGGAGCCGCTCATGCGCCAGTCGCGTTCATCGCAGATGGCGCTGCAGGCGTTCCAGAATTCCTGGGTGTTCGACTGGTAGGCCACGTCTTCGAGCATCGGGCCGATCTTGCCGTCCTTGATCTCGTAGTACAGCTGGCCGCCGAACTGGAAGTTGTAGCGCTGCTGGTCGATCGAGTAGGAGCCGCGGCCGAGGATGTAGATGCCCTTCTTGACGTCTTTGACCATCTCGTCCGGCGTGAGGCGTTCTTTACCCGGCGCCAGCGAGACGTTCGGCATGCGCTGGAACTGCACGTTGCTCCAGCTGTCCGCGTACGAGCAGCCATGCGATTCCTTCTCGCCGATGATGTGGGCCTGGTCGCGCGTGGCCTGGTAGTTGACCAGGACGCCGTCCTTGATGATGTCCCAGCGCTTCGGCTTTACGCCTTCGTCGTCGTAGCCCACCGCGCCCAGCGAACCGGGGGTGCTCTTGTCGGCGAAGAAGTTGACCTTGTCCGCGCCGAACTTGAATTTACGGGTTTCCCACTTGTCCAGCGTGCAGAAGCTGGTGCCGGCGTAGTTGGCCTCGTAGCCCAGCACGCGGTCCAGTTCCGTCGGGTGGCCGACCGATTCGTGGATCGTCAGGAACAGGTTTTCCGGCGCGATCACGAGGTCGTACTTGCCCGGCTCGACGCTCTTGGCGGTCAGCTTCTCGCGTGCCTGGCGGCCGGCGTTGCGCGCTTCCTCGACGATGTCGTAGCCGCCGTTGTAGAGCGTCGTGACGCCGCCGGCGGCGTGGATCTTGTGCTCGGGACGTGCATCGAAGTACTCGTAGCCCATGCCGACCGGCGGCGCCAGCCCGGCGCGCGAGCGGAACTTGCCGCTGGCCTTGTCGACGGCGGTGGCGGTCAGCGGCGCCCACAGGCGGTGGATGTCTTGGTCGATGTACGAGCCGTCGGTGGAAGCGAAGTACTTCTGCTGGTTCACCTGGAACAGGTTGGCCGTCATGAAGCTGGCGCCGGCGTCGAGGCCGGCCTTGTTGGCGGCGATCAGCATCTCGGCCTTGTCTTTCACCGGCACGGTGCGCCAGTCCTTCCTGATCGGCGTGGCCCAGGCCACCTCGCCCACACCTTTGACCGGGGCCAGGCGCACGGGCTCCGTCTGCAGCCTGGCGTTGGCGCGGGCGATCGCCACCGCCTGGCGCGCGGCATTGGCGACGGCATCCGGGTTCATCGCATTGGTCGCGGCGAAGCCGTAGGCGCCGTCGGCGATCACGCGCACGCCGACGCCGCTCGACTCGGTGTTCGTCACGCTCTGCACCGTCAGGTCGCGGGTGGTGATGAACTGGTTCAGGTAGCGCCCGATGCGCACGTCGCAATAGCTGGCGCCGGCCTTGGTGGCCGCGTTCAGGGCGGCATCGGCGAGCGCCTTCTTCAGGCTCAGGGCCATCGTGCTTTGCAGCTCTTCGGCGGCGATGGCGTTGCCGAAGACGGGGACCAGCATGGCGCCGGCGGTGCCGGCGGCGAGGTTGAGGAAGGTACGGCGTTCCAAATTCGATCTCCGACCGTCGTTCCCGCGGAGGCGGGAACCCAAGTTGGAAGCGTACCGGTAACGCAAGCAAACTTGGGTCCCCGCCTTCGCGGGGACGACGAAAAAAATTACACCGCGTCCGACAAGGACGTGAAGTTAAAGTCCCGCACCTTCATCGGCGGAATCGCCATCTGGAACGGCACTTCGTCGCCGCCGATGATCACCGGCTTGCCGATTTCCTCGATGTTGTTCAGCATGGTCACCGGGCTCTCGTTGAAGCGGAAGTTCTTGATCGGGTACTTGATCTTGCCGTTCTCGATGTAGAAGGTGCCGTCGCGGGTCAGGCCGGTCAGCAGAACGGACTGCGGGTCGACCATGCGGATGTACCAGGTGCGGGTCACCAGGATGCCCTTCTTGGTGCTGGCGATCAGGTCGGCGGTCGATTTATCGGTGCCGGCCATGATGATGTTGCCCGGGGTCGCGGTCGGCTTCACGCCTTTCTTCTTGGCCCAGTACTGCGAGTAGTTCAGGGCGTTGACCTTGCCGTCCTTGATGATGTCCATGCGCTCGCGCGCGATCAGGTTCTGGGTATCCCACGGCAGCACCGGCACGTCCGGGTTCCACGGGTCGGCCCAGATGTTGACCTGGCTGTCGAACAGCTTGTCACCCAGGCGCGAGGCGCCGCCCTTCTTCGACAGGAAGCTGCGGCCTTCGTCGGTCTGGCGCGCGTCGAAGCCGAACAGCATGAAGCCGAGCAGCTCGGAGGTCGCGGCCGGCTCCAGGATCACGGTGTAGCGGCCCGGTTCCAGCGCCTTCGCATCGACCGAACGCAGCGCCTTCTCGATCGCCACGTCGGCCGCTTCGCGCGGATCGAAACGGGCGGCGTCGGTGGCCGAGCGCTTGACCCAGCCGGAGCCGCGGCCGTCTTCGGTGCGCACCGTGCAGGTGAAGTCCAGGCCGGTCTCGTCCTGGTGGCCGAACACGCCGTTCGAATTGGCGACGGAAGTAAAGGAGGTGCTGTCGTTGAAGAAGCCGGCGGCCACCAGCTTGTTCTTGCGGCAGGCTTCGATCGCGTAGGCCGCGGACTGGGCGCGGAATTCCGGATCGATGGCGGCGGTCTTCTTGCTGAAGGTCTCGGACGCGCGGTAGTTCTGCTTGCCGACGGCCGGCATGAATTCCGGATTCTCCGGGGCCAGGCGGGCCAGGTCTTCGGCACGGCGCACGACTTTTTCCAGCGACTTGTCGTCGAACTCGTTGATGGTGGCGACGCCCTGGCGCTTGCCGAAGGCGACCTGCACGGCGATGTTGGTGTCTTCCGCCAGGCCGGCGGTGGAGACGGCATTGCGCGCGAAGCGGATATTGCCCTTGCGGCTGCCTTCCACGGTCACGCTGCATTCGTCGGCCTTGGACAGCGACAGCACGCGGTCGCAGATGCGTTTGGTTTGTTCCTGGGTCAGGATGGTCATGTGGTGTGCTCCCTGCCTTAGCCGATCTTGCGGGCCGTGTTGATGACGTTGATGCCGTTGAAGCGCGCGGTCGAGGCGCCATGCGACACGATGGAGATCTGCGGAGGCTGGCCCTTGCCGTCGAAGAAGGAGCCGCCCATGCGCCAGTCGCGCTCGTCGCACAGGGCCGTGCAGGCATTCCAGAAGTCCTGGGTGTTCGACTGGTAGGCCACGTCTTCCAGCATCTGGCCGATCTTGCCGTTGTTGATCTCGTAGAACAGCTGGCCGCCGAACTGGAAGTTGTAGCGCTGCTGGTCGATCGAGAACGAGCCGTCGCCGACAATGTAGATGCCCTTCTTGATGTCCTTGACCATCTCGTCCGGGGTCAGCTTCTTCTTGCCTGCCTGGAGCGAGGTGTTCGGCATGCGCTGGAACTGCACGTTGCTCCAGCTGTCGGCGTACGAGCAGCCGTCCGATTCGGTCTTGCCGATGATGTGGGCCTGGTCGCGGGTGGCCTGGTAGCTGACCAGGATGCCGTCCTTGATGATGTCCCAGCGCTTGCACTTGACGCCTTCGTCGTCGTAGCCGACATTGCCGAGCGAGCCCGGGGTGGTCTTGTCGGCCACGATGTTCACCAGCGGCGAACCATAGTTGAATTTCTTCGATTCCCACTTGTCGAGGGTGGCGAAGCTGGTGCCGGCGTAGTTGGCCTCGTAGCCCAGCACGCGGTCCAGTTCCGTCGGGTGGCCGACCGATTCGTGGATCGTCAGCCACAGGTGTTCCGGCGAGAGCATCAGGTCGTACTTGCCCGGGGCGACCGACTTGGCGGTCAGCTTGCGCTTGGCGTCGCGGCCGGCGGCGCGCGCGTCCTCGACGATGTCATACGACTTGGTGTACAGCGTGGCGACGCCGCCGGCGGCCTTGATCTTGTCTTCCTTGCGCGCGGCCAGGTATTCGTAGCCCATGCCGACCGGCGCCGACAGGCCCTGGCGCGAACGGAACTTGCCGGTGGTCTTGTCGACCGCGGTGGCGGTCAGCGGCGCCCACAGGCGCTGGATGTCCTGGTCGATGTAGGAACCGTCGGTGGAGGCGAAATACTTCTGCTGGTTCACCTGGAACAGCATCGACTGCATGAAGTTGGCGCCGCCGTCCATGCCGGCCTTGTTGGCCGCGATCAGCAGCTCGGCCTTTTCCTTGATCGGCACCGTGCGCCAGTCTTTCACGACCGGCGTCGCCCACGACACCTCGCCCACGCCCTTCACCGGCGCGAGCTGCACCGGTTCGGACTGCAGCCTGGCGTTCGCCTTGGCGATCGCCACCGCCTGGCGCGCCGCGCCGGCCACGCCGTCCGGGGTCATGTCGTTGGTGGCGGCGAAGCCGTAGGCGCCGTTGCAGATCACGCGCACGCCGATGCCGGCCGACTCGGTGTTGACCACGTTCTCGACGTTCAGGTCGCGGGTGATCACGTACTGGTTGAGGTAGCGGCCGATGCGCACGTCGCAGTAGATGGCGCCGGCCTTGGTGGCGGCGCCCAGCGCGGTATCGGCCAGCATTTTCTTGGCCGCGATCGGCATCGGGTTGAGCAGCTCTTCGGCGGCGATCGCGCGGCCGAAGACGGGAACCAGCATCGAGCCGAAAGCCAGGCCGCTGATGTTGAGGAAGGTACGGCGTTCCATGACGTCTCCTGAGGTGGACAGTGCAGTGGCCCGGCGGGCGGACCGCTCTTGTTGTGCTGCGCTTTTACTTCGTCTTTCGCTGCTGAACCATATCAGCAAGCAAAGTTTTTGAATAGGCAATCTTTATGCCAAGCGCCTGAGACCCCGATTGCGGCGTGCAGGAAGGGGCCGGTGTCCGGCGCGCAGGTGTCCGAGCGGTGTCCGGACAGTGTCCGCGCGGACGCATTTGATACATACGCAATCTTTACTTGACGACAACTATGCGCTGGCCGATGATCGGCGGACGGCACGGCACGACGCCGCTGCCTTACCGACATGGAGAGCGACACATGAAACGATTCATCCTGGCCGCACTGCTGGCCGGCGGCCTGGCCGGCACTGCGCTGGCCGCCAGCCAGACCGACGACGCCCAACTGCGTGCGGCAATCGCAGGCAGCCACCGCAGCAGCGCCAACGTGGCGCGCGACGCCTGGCGCCATCCTTACGAAACGCTTACTTTCTTCGGCATCAAGCCGACCATGACGGTGGTCGAATTGCTGCCGGAAGGCGGCTGGTACACCGAGATCCTGGCGCCCTACCTGCGCCAGGACGGCAAGCTGATCGGCGCCGGCGCCATATCCAGGACGCTGCTGGAGTCGAACCCGGCGGTGTATGACAAGGTCGTGCGAGCCGCCTTCAATCCGCCCAAGAGCATCTACAACTTCGCCCCGCCAAACAGCGTCGACATGGTGCTCACCTTCCGCAACGTGCACAACTTCGTCGAACTGGGCGACGACAAGGTCAAGGAAATGTTCAAGGCCATCTACACGAGCCTGAAGCCGGGCGGCGTGCTGGGCGTGACCGACCACCGCCTGCCGGAATCGATGCCCCAGGACGCCAAGGCAACCAGCGGCTACATCCACGAGTCCTACGTGGTCAAGATGGCGGAAAGCGCCGGTTTCAAGCTGGCGGGCAAGTCCGAGATTAACGCCAACCCCAGGGACAAGGCCGATCACAAGAACGGCGTGTGGGCCCTGCCGCCGACCCTGACCAACCGCGACGAAGACCGCGCGAAGTACCAGGCCATCGGCGAGAGCGACCGCATGACGCTCAAGTTCGTGAAGCCCTGAATGTGACGCGGCGGTGAGTATTTGTGAACTTTCACACCGCCGCACGGTGTATAGTCGAACAGCAATCTTTTTGAGTCAAAGAACCGCATGACATTTTCCCGTATCGCTGCCGCAGCCCTGCTCGCTGCCGCCAGCCTCGCCGCCCAGGCGCAGGACACCGACGCCAAGGCCGCCCCCACCGCGCCCGCCATCTCCTCGCGCGTCGAACGTTCGGTCGTCAAGATCTTCTCGACCTTGCGCCGCCCCGACCCGTACAAGCCGTGGACCAAGGCCACGCCGCAGGACGTCACCGGCTCCGGCGTGATCATCGAGGGCAAGCGCATTCTCACGAATGCCCACGTGGTCGGCTATGCCAGCCAGGTGCAGGTGCAGGCCAGCGAGGACGGCGACAAGGTCGGGGCCACGGTGGTGGCGGTGGCGCGCGGCATGGACCTCGCCCTGCTCAAGCTCGACGACGAGTCCTTCTTCGACAAGCACCCGGCGCTGCCGCGCGCCAGCGTGCTGCCGGACGTGCGCGAGCAGGTGTTCGCCTACGGCTATCCGGTCGGCGGCAACTCGCTGTCGATCACCAAGGGCATCGTCTCGCGCGTCGAATTCGTCCCCTACGGCTTCGGCAACGCCGGCCTGCGGGTGCAGATCGACGCCCCGATCAACCCCGGCAACAGCGGCGGCCCGGTGATCGCCGGCGACCGCATGATCGGCCTGGCCTTCTCCGGTATCGCCGGCGCCAACAACATCGGCTACGTGATCCCGAACGAGGAGATCGAACTGTTCCTGAGCGACATCGCGGACGGCCGCTACGACGGCAAGCCGCTGCTGCTCGATAGCATACAGACGCTGGAAAACCCTATCCTGCGCCAGTACCTCAAGCTCGACAAGTCGGTCGAGGGCGCGGTCGTGCACCGCCCCCACAGCACCGACCCGAATTATCCGCTGAAGGAATGGGACGTCATCACCCGCATCGGCGACTATCCGGTCGATAACCAGGCCATGGTCAAGCTGGGCCCGAACCTGCGCGTGCGCTTCCAGTACCGCGTGCAGCAGGTCGCGAAGAACGGCAAGGTGCCGCTGACCGTGGTCCGCGGCGGCAAGACCCTGCAGGTGCAGGTACCGGTCGGCGGCCCGCGCCAGCTCCTGATCCCGGACCTGAACGGCGGCTACCCGTCCTACTTCGTGTACGGCCCGATCGTGTTCTCGCGCGCCACCTCCGAGTTCCTGTCCTCCGTGAGCGGCAATGCGGGCGCGCTGAACGCCCTCAGCTTCAACGGCAGCCCGCTGGTGACGCACCGCGGCGACGGACCGGACGGCCAGCGCGAGGAACTGGTGATCATCAGCTCGCCCTTCTTCCCGCACAAGCTGACGACCGGCTACAGCAACCGCTTCGGCGCCGTGGTGGAGTCGGTCAACGGCGTGCCGGTGCGCAGCCTGCGCCACCTGGTGGCCCTGCTGCGCGACCTGAAGGACGACCTGCTGGTGCTGCGTTTCGACCAGCGCGAAGGCGAGACCATGGTCCTGCCGCGCAAGGAGATGCAGGCCGCCACCGAGAGCATCCTGTCCGACAACGGGATCCGCTCGCAGGGTTCGCCGGACATGATGGAAATCTGGAACGGCAAGAAGATCTGAACATGGCCAATGTGCAGCAGCGGAGCGCCCGCCTGTGCGCCGCCCTCGTGGCGGCCGCGGTGCTGGGCGCCGGCGCCGCTTCTTCGAACGCATCCGCCGCAGCGGGCGCGCAGCCGGCGCCCGAGCAGCTGATGGCCCTGGCCTTCCCCGGCTGGGCCGAGAGCCCCGCCGCGCATGTGCAGACCGTGTCGCTGCCCGCCCCGGCGCCGGGCGCCTTCCGTGACGGCTGGAACGCCGGCCAGGCGCGCGTGATCGCCGAACCCAGGCTGGTGCTGCGCCTCGATCCCGGCCAGGTCATGCTGATCGCCGGCCTGATCCCGGCCGGCGAGGACGGCAAGCCGGCCGCAGGCCAGCTGACCCCGATGGCGCTGGCTTCCTACCGCTTCGAACAGCATGGCGCCAACTGGATCCTGGCCGGCCACCAGGGCGTGTTCGCCTGGCGCGGCTTCAACGGCACGGCGCAGGTGCGCGCGGTCGCGCTGTCGGCGCAGCGCCAGGGCATCGGCGTCGAATACGGCAGCTGCTGGGATGGCTATTGCGGCACCTGGATGGCGCTGTATGAAGTGGACAAGGGCGCGGTGCGGCGCGAGCCGGCGGTCGAGATGGCGCTGTCCGGCTCGAACGCCGACAGCGCCGCCGACTGCACGCGCCGCCTGCAGCCGCTGCTGAAGCCGCGCGCGCCGGAAGCCGCGCAGCCGGCGGTCTCCGCATCCGAGGGCGGCCGCCCCGAGACCCACGACTGCTACGCCATCGACAGCAGCTGGACCATCGACCCCTCGCGCGACCAGCCGGGAGACATCGTGGTCCGCTACCAGGGCGCGATGAGCCGCGCCGAAGCCTGGCTGGCGTCGCCGATGCCGGTCGACCAGCGCCAGGTGCTGCGTTATGGCAGCGGCAAGTACCGGGCGGTGTCGGGTTTTAACCCTGTACCGCCGATTTAAGGACGAATTACTTCTTCACCGGCGTGAAGTTCAAGTCCTGGAAGTCATAGCTGAAATCGGTCTCGGTAGACACCGGCTGCATCTTCATGCGTTCGATGCTGCCGTCCGGGTTCAGTGCGAAGGTCACATAGGCGTCGGCGTTGAAGTTGCGCTCCTTCCAGCGCACGATGAAGGTGTCGTGCTGGAAGTGCTCCAGCTCCCCGGTCAGGTCCGGCGTGCGCGACAGCGACAGCAGCTGCCTGCCCCCCACATGTTTAATCGAGGCGATGCCGTACCACGGATCCTGGTAGTCGCCGTCGTAGGCGGTGCGCGGCAGCGAAGGCTGGGACTTGGCGGTGCGTGCCGCGCCGGTCTTGGCCAGGCGCGCCTTTTCCTTGGCGTGCATCTCTTCATCGACCGCGGCGACGGCGCCGATCCAGTCGGTCTTGTCGTCCCTGTCCACCAGGCGGCCCAGCAGCTGCCACTGCAGCGCGTTCAGCGAGCCGCCGCTTTCGGCGTTGGTGAGGATGGCGATGCCCAGCTTCTCTTCGGGCACCAGCACCACTTTCGAATAGAAGCCCTGCAGCGCGCCGCTGTGCAGGGCCAGCAGGCGGCCGTGGTAGTCGCGCAGCTGGAAGCCGAGGCCGTAGGCGGCGAAGTTGGCGCGGGTACCGGCCAGCTTGGCGTTCGGCTCGCCGGTGCGCATCGGCGTCTGCGCGGTCCACAGCTCGCGCGCCTGCTTGGCGCTGAACAGGCGCGCTTCCTTGCCATCGGCGCCCGCCGGCAGCTTGCCTCCCGCCAGCAGCACGTTCATCCAGCGCGCGATGTCTTCGGCGTTGGTGTTGATGCCGACCGCGCCGACCGCGTTCGGCACCGGCATCGCCTTCACGGCGGCGATCTTCTCGTTGATCTTGCTGTGCGCGTTGGCGACGTTCGGGTTGCCTTCGTTCTCCGCCAGGCTGGTGGTGGTCGTGGCCATGCCGACCGGCGCCAGGATCCGCTCGCGGATGGTCTCGCCCCAGGTCTTGCCGGACTTCGCGGCGATGATCTTGCCGGCCACGATGTACAGCAGGTTGTCGTAGGCGTAGCTGCTGCGGAAGCTGGTGGAAGGCTGGATGTAGCGCAGCTTGTGGATGATCTCGTCGGTCGAGAAGCTGGTGGTCGGCCACCACAGCAGGTCGCCGGCGCCCAGCCCAAGGCCGCTGCGGTGGGTCAGCAGGTCGCGCACCGTCATCTCGTGGGTGACGTAGGCGTCGTACATCTGGAAGTCGGGCAGGTGCTTGGTGACCGGATCGTCCCAGGCCAGCTTGCCCTCGTCGACCAGCATCGCCAGCGCGGCGGCGGTGAAGGCTTTCGAGTTCGAGGCGACTTCGAACAGGGTCTTGCCGTCCACCTTTTCCGGGGATCCCAGCTTGCGCACGCCGAAGCCGCGCGCCGTCACCACCTGGCCGTCCTTCACGATGGCGATGGCGATGCCGGGCACGTCGAACAGCTTCATGACCCGCTCGACGTCGGCGCCGAGGTGGGCAAGCTGGATCGGCGAGACGCTGGCCGCGGCGGGCGCCGGTGCGGGAGCGGTGACGGGCGCCTGCGCCAGGGCGGCGCCGGAGAATGCGATCAGGAGGGCTGCTGCGATGCGGTTCATGGAGTGCACGGGTGGGATCCTTGGCGTGATAAACAGGCGCGAGCAGGATAGCACTTTCACCGATGGGTAGAAAGCACCCGCCTCTGCTATGATCGCGCCTTTGCTTTTCCCGCCTGTCGCTTCACATGGACGCCTTCCTCGTTTCCACCGGCATCGTCGCCCTCGCCGAAATCGGCGACAAGACCCAGTTGCTGGCCTTCCTGCTCGCCGCCCGCTTCCGCCGCCCGCTGCCGATCGTGTTCGGCATCTTCGCCGCCACCATCGCCAACCACGCCTTCGCCGCCGCGGTCGGCGCGCTGGTCAGCAAGCTGCTCGGCCCCGACGTGATGCGCTGGGTGCTGGGCCTGGCCTTCATCGGCATGGCGGCATGGATCATGGTCCCGGACGACATCGACGAGGAAGAATCGGCGCCGGCGCGCTTCGGCGTCTTCCTCACCACCCTGATCGCCTTCTTCCTGGCCGAGATGGGCGACAAGACCCAGGTCGCGACGGTGGCGCTGGCCGCGCGCTATCCCTCCGCGGTGGCGGTGGTGGCCGGCACCACGCTGGGCATGATGCTGGCGAACGTGCCGGCCGTGTATTTCGGCGACCGCATCGCCGGCCGCGTGCCGTTGAAGCTCGTGCACGGCATCGCCGCGCTGATCTTCCTGGTGCTGGGCGCGGCTACCCTGTTCGGCCTCGGACGCAATCTCGGTTTCTAATTCCCGGCCAGCTGCTTGACCCACACCGGCGCCGACCACAATACCTTGCCGTCGTCCTGGGTCAGCTTCGCGTAATAGAAATGCAGGCCCGGCGCGGGCGTGACGGTCGCCGATGCCTCGGCGGCCAGCTGGGTCACCGTGCCGTTCCGTCCCGGCACCCCTTCCATGATCGCGACCGCCGCCGCGCGCCGGCCGGCGCCGTTCGCGAACTGCACCGATAGCTGGAGCGCGCCGCGGTTGTCGAAGCGCTCGCCCATCAGGTGTCGATTCGCCGTCAACACGAGCTGCGATGCCTTGTCCATGGTGGCGAACACGCGCCGCGCGCGGACTGCGGCGACGAAGCTGTCGCGGGTCAGCGGCTGGCCGTCCGGCACCAGCACCGCGGTGCGGTTGGTGTAGGCGGCGCCCCAGTTGGCGCAGTGGTTGTCCTGGTTGCTGCTGAAAGCCAGGTGGTAGCCCGCTTCGAGCAGCCTGTTGCAGGCCGCCTCGAAGTTGCTGCGCCGGGTTTCGCCTTCCTTGTCATTGCTTGAAAAGGCCGAGCTGTTCATCACCTCGCACAGCGCCATCGCTTCGTCGCCGTCCGGCGTATAGGCCAGCGGCACGCCGCCGACCTGGAACTGGTCCTTCAGCGAAGGGTGATTGAACTGGCCGATCCAGCCCCGCTGCCGCATCAGCGTGTACAGCGCGCCGTAGTCGCTGCGCACGCTGGCGGTGTCGGCCAGCAGCTCGCCCTTGCCGTTCTTTTCCCAGCCCAGCAGCTCGTCGCTGTTGAAGATGTTCAGGTGGCCGCCCTTGCTGATCACGCCCCACTCCATGCCGTACAGGGCCAGGAAGTCCGGGTGCTGCGCGTTGAACTCGCGCGCCGTCTCCAGGCCGGCCCGGTACAAGGCCCTGGCCGCGGCCGGATCGGCATTGGCGTTGGTGCCGTCCGAGCCGTCGTACATGTGGTTGTGCTCGGAGACCATCAGCATGTCCAGGCCATGCGCGCGGGCGTAGGGAAAGGCGGCGTCCGGGCCGAAGTGGGCTGTCTGCGGATCCGAGGCTCCCTTGCAGGCATCGAGGGCGGCGCCGCCGTCGCTGTCGCGGGTCTGGCTGTGCAGGTTGCCGTAATAGACGGTGTAGGGCAGCGCGCCAGGCGCCGGCGCCGCATGCAGCACGCCGTGACGGCCAGGCAGCGGCGCAAAGGCCGGCAGCGCGGGCGCCGGCGGGCTGCCGACGGCGATGTCCCAGGACTGCTCGACCTCTTCGCTCCCGGCCGCGGCGCGCAGGCGCACCTGGTAGACACCGGACGCGGGCCGGCGGTTCGCTACCCGCCCCCGCCACCGCACCGGCACGTCGACCGGATGCCCGGACAGGGTGGCCCGCCCCTGCCAGTGCGCCACCTCGCTGCCGCCCGGCGCCACCAGTGCGAGGCGCCAGCGCACGCTGCGGCGCCCCTGCAGGTCCGGGTAATCGAATGACAGGGTGAAGGTGCGCGCATCGAAGCCCAGGCCGTCGCCGTGGTAGGGCGCGTCGAGCGTCGCTTCGAGCTCCTGGTGCTCGTGCGGGACGGGTGCCGTGGCGGGAGTTGCAGCCGTGGAGGCAAGGTGGAAGAAGCTGGCCGCTGCCAGGATGAGGCAGCGGGACCAGGCCAGGGATGGGGAAGTGGATGAGGTAGTCATGATGCAATTTTTGCAATTGCATCATTCCCTCATCTTGATCACCGGATCATACCGATGTGAAATTACTATTAACTAATTGACAAATATAAAACTTGTCAGAAATGATATTCGGCACGCACCATCGGCGTGCTGGCGCGCTGGCCGCGGTTGCCGGTGGTGGCCGCCGTGTTGCCGAATTTGTTGTTCCAGAACTGGTATTCAAGGCCGAGGCGGAAGCGGTTCTTCGGCTGGCCGAAGCGGCTGCCGATGTCGTACATCAGCTGCATGTCGAGGTTGGTCTCGGCGCCGGTCCCGTTGCCGACCTCGTCCCTGCCCTTGGCGGCGATGTAGTTCAGGTAGCCTTCGAAGGACCAGCCGCTGGCCCAGCTGTCCGGGATCGGGATGCCCCAGCTGGCCGAGAACATCGAGTGGTAGTCGTAGGTATAGCGGCTGCGCACCTCGGAGATCGGCGGGAAGGCGCCGCTCGGGGCATTGCTCTCGCGGACCAGCAGGATGCCGGTGCTCAGGAAGCCCGGCACGTCCCACATCAGGGTCGGGCCGGCGACCAGCATGCGCTTGCGCGAGTTGTAGCCGACGTCGTTCTTGGTGTTCCAGTCGAAGCCCAGCACCAGGCCCAGGCCCTTCACGGGACCGAAGGCGATGGGCGCACCGCGCAGCGCGCCGATGTCGAGCGTGTGGCGGTAGACGACATAGGCTTCCTGCGCGCCCTCGGTCTGGTTCAGCGAGGCCGGGTCGTTGCTGTCGGACTGCAGCAGGTCGACGTTGAAGTAGTTCGAGCCGTACTTGTAGCCGCTGGCGTGGGTCAACGCGAAGATGTTCTTCTTGATGTCGGACGGATTGAAGGGCTCGCGGAAGCGCTGCCCGTAGCGCCAGCTGATCGCCGTATCGCTCCAGTCGGCTGCGCTGACCGGCAGCGCCGTGCTTGCGGCAATCGCCATGAATCCAAACGCGGCCAGGGCCGCGGCGCTCTTACGTTCGCTCATCGTGTTCTCTGTGTATTAAAAGGGGGATGGTAATGCCGGGATAACGCTAGTGTAGCCGGAAGCCGCCCCAGCCGGCAGGGGCTTGTGGCGTGCATGCCAAAGACCCGCCGGCGAACCGCGCCGCAAGAGACGATGCGAAACTTGATGCTTATGTGGCCAGCGCGAGGCCTCCAGACAGGCTCCACGCCTGCTGATGCCCCAGGCGCTGCAGGCACAGCGCCGCCCGCGCGCTGCGGTTGCCGCTGCGGCAGACGAATACCAGCGGGCGCCGCGGCGCGGCCAGGAAGTGGCCGAGATGTTCGGCCAGGCGCGACAGCGGCACCGCCTGCGCCGCGATCCCGTGCAGGTGCGCCGCGCCCGCTTCGAGCTCGCAGGCTTCGCGCACGTCGACCAGTAATGCGTCCTCGTGCGCGCGCAGGAAGGCAGCGAGGCGCTCCGGCGGCAGCTGCTGCACTTCGCCCGCCGAAGAAGACGCGGCATGCAGTCCCGCCGCCGTGGTACAGGATGCGCCGCCGGCATCGACACCATGGCACAGCACCGACCCGCCATCGACCAGGCGCGCCAGTCGGTGCGCACCGTCCATCGCGAGTCCACCGGTGAAGGCCAGGCGCACCGCCGCCGGCTCCAGGCGGCCGTCGCGGGCGCGGCCCAGCAGGTAGACGGCGCCGCCATCCCGGTCCGCCAGCCGCGCCAGCACCTCGTCGCCGATCGCGATCGCCGGCGCGGCGCTGCCGTCGGCCAGGGCGACCATCTTGCCAGCGCCATGACGCGGCCAGCCAAGCGTATCCGTTTCACCATTGTCCAGGCCGAGGGCTGCGCGCAGCTCGGCGCGGGCGCCGGCGTCCGTCGGATCGGCGCCCGTGCCCAGCACCGCCAGCGGGCGCAATCCGCTGCCCTGGACCTGGGCCGCGATCCGCGCCGCCATGCCGGCCGGCGGATCGATGACCACGCAGGCGCCGGCATCGACGTCGAACAGGATCCAGCCATGGCGCCCGCCGGCGCTCACCTGCTGCAGGCCGCGCTTTTCTCCGCTGAGTGTCGACGGCGCCAGCGCCGGATGCCGCGCCGCCTGGCCGCAGCGGCGGATCCGCGCGCAGGCTTCATCGATGAATTCATCCGTCGCCAGCGGCCCGAAGGACAGGCGCACGGCGCCGCTGGTGCGCCACGCCGGCAGGCCCATCGCTTCCAGCACATAGCTGGGCGCGGCCTTCGCCGCCGAGCAGGCCGAGCCCGCGCTGACGCGCACGCCGGCGGCGTCGAACAGGTCGAGCAGGTCCTTGCTCGCCATGTCCGGCACCGCGAAGTTCAGGGTGGTCGGCAGCGTCAGCTCGAAAGGAGCATTGAACACGATGCCGGGGAAGGCATCGGCCAGGCTGGCCGCCACGCGCTCGCGCATCGCCGCCAGTTCGGCGTGTCCGCGGAAGGTATCGCCCCGCTCCAGCGCGGCCAGCACGGCGCCCAGCGCCGCGATGCCGGCCATGTTCTCGGTGCCGGAGCGCTGGCCGGCTTCCTGGCCGCCGCCGATGATCAGCGGCGTGTATGGCGTGCCTTCCCTCACGTACAGCATGCCGATGCCCTTCGGCGCATACAGCTTGTGGCCGGAGAACGGCGCGTAATCGATGCGGGTCTGCGCCAGCGCGAGCGGCAGCTTGCCGAGCGCCTGCACGCAGTCGACCATCCAGTAAGCATGAGGAGCGCAGTCGCGCAGCACGCCGGCGATGCCGTCCAGGTCGGAGATGGTGCCGGTTTCGTTGTTGGCGGCCATGGTGCAGACCATCGCCGCGCGCGGCGCCAGTTCGCGCAGCAGGTCCAGGCGGTGCCTGCCGGCGCCGTCGACCGGCAGCGCGCGCAGGGTCAGCCCGGTCCCGAGCAGGCGGTTCCAGTGCGCCAGGCTTTCCGACACCGCCTTGTGCTCGGTGGCGCCGTAGACCAGCAGGTCGCCGCAATCTTCCCCGGCCGCGCGGCGCTCGCGTACCGCGCACAGCGCCGACAGCACCGCGGTCTGGATCCCCTCGGTGGCGCCGCTGGTGAACAGCACCCTGCCCGTGCCTGCGCCGAGCACGCGCCGCGCCCGCGCGCGCACGTCGTCGAGCATGGCCCGGGCGCGCAGGCCGGTCGCGTGGCTGCTGCTCGGGTTGCCGAAACAGGCCTGCATCGCCTCGAGGGCGGCGCTTGCCGCGGCAGGCAGCACGGGCGAGGTGGCGTTGGCGTCGAGGTAGATATCGTGGCTCATGAATAAAATGCAGAAAAAATTGCCAAAAACAAAAAATAATATGCGCACACCGTGCCATTGTTGAGTAATATGTTACGGACTGAGGCAGAATAAGACGTACTAAAATTCCTTTGTTTTCGTCCGAAAGAAGAAGTCGCATTCTCATTCTTACTGCATAAGAAAATGAACTCTCTCGACAAATACGATTGTGCGATTCTTGCCGCTTTGCAAGCAGACGCCACCCTGTCGATTTCCGGGCTGAGCGAAAAAGTGGGCTTGTCCAGCACGCCCTGCTGGAAGCGCGTCAAGCGCCTGGAAGAAGAGGGATACATCGAAAGCCGGGTCAGCATCGTCAACCGCAACAAGGTCGGACTGCCGGTGACGGTCTTCGTCAGCGTGCGCGCCAAGGAGCACGACGAGAAATGGCTGGAGCGCTTCGCCTCGGCCGTGATGGCCCTGCCCGAAGTGCTCGAATTCCACCGCATGAGCGGCGACATCGACTACCTGCTGAAGGTGGTCACCACCGACATCGAAGGCTACGACCGCTTCTACAAGAAGCTGATCAAGACCGCCCAGCTGGCCGGCGTCTCCTCGGCCTTCTCGATGGAGCAGATCAAGTACACCACGGCCCTGCCGCTGGAACTGATTTCGCACCAGCTGCCCGCCTGAGTCTGTCCACGCGTCTTTGAATCATGCGATGATGGCGCCCGTTGGAACATAACGGAGACAGTGAATGCCATCGAAATTCAAGATTGCGCCGCTGGCGCTGGCGCTTGCCGCCGGCCTGGCGGCATCCGGCGCTTCGGCCCAGGACCAGCTGGTGCGCATCGGCGTGAGCGGCCCGCTGTCGGGCGCGAACGCCTTCGCCGGCAAGGACAATGAAAACGGCGTGCGCCTGGCGGTCGAGGAACTCAACGCGCAAAAGCTCAAGGTGGGCGGCAAGCCGCTGCGCTTCGAACTGATGTCCGAAGACGACCAGGGCGACCCCAAGGCCGGCGTGAGCGTGGCCCAGAAATTCGCCGACGCCGGCGTGAAGTTCGTGCTCGGCCCCTACAACTCGGGTGTCGCGATCCCCGCCTCGCGCGTCTACAACGATGCCGGCATCCTGATGTCGACGGTCGGCACCAATCCCAAGATCACGCAGTCGCGCTACCCGAACGTGTTCCGCATCGTCGCCAGCGACAACCAGGTCGGCGGATCGATGGCGGCCTACGCGGCGAAGGAACTGAAGATCAAGACCGTCGGCGTGATCGACGACCGCACCGCCTTCGGCCAGGGCATCGCCGACGAATTCGCGAAGCAGGCGCGCGCCTCCGGCCTGAACGTGGCCGGCCGCGAGTTCACCAACGACAAGGCCAGCGACTTCGCCTCGATCCTGACCGCCTTCCGCGCGAAGAAGGTCGACGCCATCTTCTTCGGCGGCTATGCGCCGCAGGGAGCGCCGATGGCGCGCCAGATGAAGCAGCTCGGCCTGGCGAACGTCCGCCTGCTCGGCGGCGACACCCTGTGCAGCCCCGAGATGGCCAAGCTGGGCGGCGATGCCGTCGGCGAGAACGTGCTGTGCGCCCAGGCCGGCGCCATGCTCGACAAGCAGCCCGGCGGCCCGGCCTTCAAGACGCGCTACAAGCAGCGCTTCCAGCGCGATCCGGACGTCTACGCGCCGGCCTTCTACGACCAGACGATGTTCATCGCCCAGGCCATCAGGAATGCGAACACGGTCGACGCGGCCGCGGTGAGCAAGGCCCTGCATACGATGAGCTACCAGGGCGTGGCCGGCACCTATGGCTATGACCCGAGCGGCAACCTGAAGAAGACGGCGGTGACCGTGTACACCTTCAAGGGCGGCGCCCTCTCGCCACTCGCCAGCTATTAATCAAGAAGGCCCCGTAAAGACTGGGCCGCGGGCGGCGCAAGGCGTATCCTTGTCGCCGCCCTGTTTTTATCACCGACTCTTCAAGCACACATGAAACACATCCTGAAGCTGGGCGCGATCGCATGCGCCGCCATGCTCGCCTGCGCGCCCGCCGGCGCCGCCGACACCAAGCCTGCCGCCGCCAACAGCGCCGCCGCCCCGGCGGCCGAATCGAAGCGCCTGAACAAACTGGCCGACGAGTACTACGATGCGCTGGCGCGCTTCGACCCGGTGTCCGCCGGCGAAAGCGGCGACAACCGCTTCGCCGACCAGATCGGCATGTCGATCTCGGCCAAGAACCGCGCCGCCCAATTCGCGCGCTACAAGGCCTACCAGAAGCGCCTGCACACGATCCACCGCGACGCCCTGCCGCAGCGCGACCAGACCAGCTACGACATCCTCGACTACGAGCTGACCACGGCGCTGCGCTTCGAGCCCTTCCCCGAGCACCTGCTGCCGATCAACCAGATGGACAACCTGCCGGTGACGCTGGCGAACTACGCCGGCGGCGAAGGCGCTCAGCCGCTGTCGAGCGTGAAGGACTACCAGGCCTACCTGAGCCGCCTGAACCAGCTCGGCCCCTGGATCGACCAGGCGATCGCGAACATGCGCGAAGGGATGAAACGCGGCGTGGTGCAGCCGAAGGCGGTCATCGTGTCGGCCCTGCCGCAGTTCAAGCAGCTGGTGGCCGGCAAGCCGGAAGACAGCATCTACTACACCCCGATCAAGAACCTGCCGGCCAAGTTCTCCGATGCCGACAAGAAGAAGCTGAGCGCCGGCTACCGCGGCACCATCGACGGCAAGCTGAATCCGGCGCTGGCCCGCCTGGCCGCCTTCCTGGAGAAGGAATACCTGCCGGCCTGCCGCAGCAGCACCGGCTGGAGCGCCCTGCCGCAGGGCCAGGACTGGTACCTGGTGCGCGTCGCGAGCCAGACCACCACCGACCTGCAACCGGAGCAGATCCACCAGATCGGCCTGAAGGAAGTGGCGCGCATCCAGAGCGAATACGCGCGCATCGGCCCGCAGATGGGTTACAACGGCCCGGCCGCCGGCCTGCCGACCTGGGTGCTGGAACAGCCGAAGTACAAGCCCTTCAAGACCGACCAGGAAGTCATCGGCGTCTACCGCAAGCTGGACGCCCAGCTGAAGACCAAGCTGCCGGCGCTGTTCATGCTGCGTCCGAAGACCCCGCTCGACCTGCGCCTGGAGCCGGAACTGTCGCGCGCCACGGCTTCCGACCACTACACGCCGCCGGCGGTGGACGGCTCGCGCCCAGGCGTGTTCTGGTCGGTCGTGAACGACCCGACCCAGTACGGCAGCACCGGCATGGTGACGCTGTTCCTGCACGAGGGCCAGCCGGGCCACCACTTCCACATCGCCCTGATGCAGGAGCTGGACCTGCCGAACTTCCGCAAGTTCGGCGGCAACAACGCCTTCACCGAAGGCTGGGCGCTGTACGCCGAAACCCTCGGCAAGGAGATGGGCCTGTTCGACAAGCCGGAGGATTATTTCGGCCACCTGAACGACGAGATGCTGCGCGCGGTGCGCCTGGTGGTCGACACCGGCATGCACGCGAAAGGCTGGACCCGCGAGCAGTCGATCCAGTACATGCGCGAGACCCTGGGCTACCCGGAATCGATCGCCCGCAGCGAGACCGAGCGCTACATGGCCTGGCCGGGCCAGGCGCTGGGCTACAAGATCGGCTCCCTGAAGATCCAGGAACTGCGCCGCCGCGCGGAATCGGCGCTGGGCAGCAAGTTCAGCCTGCCGAAGTTCCACGAGATCGTGCTGGGCGAAGGCACGCTGCCGCTGGCGCTGCTGGAGAAGAAGGTCGACCGCTGGATTGCGGAATCGAAGTAAGCCCGGTTCCCCCGGAATGAAGGCGTAAAAAAACCGAGGCTGGCCCTCGGTTTTTTTTATGCATATTTCTGTTGCTTGTGAGAATGCGATAGTTTCCCAAAAGAATATTTCGTCATACTATCGCCACAATAACTCCAAACAGGGAACCCCATGGCAACGCGTATCGTACTCAAACACAAGGAATCCGGCATCATCAAGGATGGCTACTACGGATTTTCCTGGACTACGTTCTTCTTCGGTTTTTTCCCGGCGCTGTTCCGCGGTGACTTCATCACCTTCATCGGCGGCTTCGTTATTTCCGTCATCATCGGCATCATGACTTTGGGCGTCGGCGCATTCTTCGTTGGCGTCGTCTGGGCCTTCATGTACAACAAATACTACACACGCAAACTGCTCGAGCGCGGCTATGTCCTGGCCGGCTCGGAAGCGGACAATACCCTGGCCGCATCCGCGCTGGGCATCGCGCTGCCGGCCGCCCCGGTCGCCGCCTGACCGTTCGCACAGCGTTCTACCGATTCCGCGGCGCGGACCACCACGGTCCGCGCCGCGGAATTCGTTAACGCTCCGGCGCGACTCTCCACACCACGCCGCCCGCATCGTCCACCACCAGCAGCGCGCCATCGGCCGCCACCGCCACCGCGGCCGGACGGCCCCAGACATCGCGGTCGCTCAGCACCATGCCGGTCATGAAGTCCTGGTACTGGCCGGTCGGGACGCCGTTCTTCATCATCACGCGAATGACCTTGTAGCCGGTGCGGGTGCCGCGGTTCCATGAGCCGTGCAGGGCCAGGAAGATGTCGCCTTCGTACTCTTTCGGGAAGGCGTGCTTCGCGCCTGCCGGGGCCTGGTAGACCGCCATGCCGAGCGGCGCCGAGTGGGCCTGGATCAGGGTGTCAGGCACGGTCACTTTTTCCTTCAGGTCGGGACGGATGCCCTTCAGGCGCGGGTCTTCGTGCGCGCCCAGGTAGTACCACGGCCAGCCGTAGAAACCGCCCTGCTTCACGCGCGTCACATAATCCGGCGGCAGGTTGTCGCCCAGCTCGTCGCGCTCGTTCACGCTGCAGAACAGGTCGCCCGTTTGCGGGTGCACCAGCATGCCGACGCAGTTGCGCAGGCCGTTGGCGAAGGGGCGGCGGTTTTTCCCGTCCGCGTCGAACGCCAGCACGGCGGCGCGGTCTGTCTCTTCGCCCCATGCCGCGCCGAGGCCGTGCTTCGCTTCCCACTGGGCCAGCGCCTCCGGCGGCTTCGGGCCGATGTTCGAAGCGATGTTGGTGGCCGAGCCGACCGACAGCAGCATCGTCTTGTCGTCCTTCGAAAACGCCAGGGTGCGGGTGACGTGGCCGCCGCCGGTGTCGGCGATCTTCTCGACCACGGTCTCCGGTTCGCCCTTCGCCTTCAGGTCGCCGACCGTGTACGGGAAGCGCACCACCGAATTGACGTTGGCGACGTACAGGTATTTCGGGTTCGCGCCGGATGGCCACAGGGCCAGGCCATAGGGACGCGACAGGCCGCTGGCGAACACGCTGGCGCTATCGACCTTGTCGCCGCCGCTGCCCGGCCGCAGGATGCTGACCTGGCCCTTGCTCGCCTCGGAGACGATGATGTCGCCGTTCGGCGCGCGCAGCGCCAGGCGCGCCTTGCCGGTGTCGCCGGCGAACACGGAAACCCTGAAACCCTTCGGCACCGCCGGCATCGCGCCGTCCGGGCGCGCCGCCACCTTCGGGCCGTTGCCGGCGCTCTCGCTGGCGAAGGGCGCGGCGAGCTTGTCGACGGTGAGGTGGTGCAGATCGCCCGGCTTGTCTTCGGTCCAGGCGCCGGCCTTTTCACCGCCACCTGCCGGCTTCGCAGCCGCAGCAGCAGCCACTGCCGGCTTGCCGCTCTGCGTCGCCAGGTAATCGATCACGGCGGCGCGCGCCTTCGCATCGGCGATCCCGATCGGCATCGCGGTGCCCGGCACGTCCTTGCTCGGGTCGCGCAGGAAGACGTCGAGTTCTTCACGGGTCCAGGTCTTGCCGGCGGCGCCGGCCTTCGCCAAAGCGTCGGTGTAGTTATAGCCGGCCACCGCGGCGGCCTTGCGGCCCACCACGTTGTACAGGCCCGGGCCCGCGCGCGAGCCCAGTGTGGGATCGACGGTGTGGCAGCTCGCGCAGTTACGCTCGAAATAGGTCTGGCCGGCCGAGGGCGCGGCCTGCGCAAGCCCTGTTGTCAGCCATGCCAGCGCGGCGACCTGGGCCGCCAGGATAGTGCGATGCATATTCTTCTCCTTGTTGAACCAGCGCTCAATCGATCATGAAGACCGGATAACGGCGCCACTCCGGCTCGCGGTAGCGCGCGCAATGGGCGAAGATGAAGTCCAGCACCGCCCCCTGGTCTTCCAGCAGTTCGGGATGGGCCTGTTTCCAGTCTTCGAACTTCACGGCCAGCTCGGGCTCGTCGCGCAGCAGCTTCTCGGCTTCGTCCTCGAACACGTAATCCGAATACGCTTCCTTCTTTTCCAGCACGCTGTTGAAGAAGCCCCAGCGGAAGAAGCTGTCGTGGCCCAGCGGCTCCAGCATCTCGATCGCATAGCGGGCGTTGTCCTGGTCCAGCGGCACGATGTAGTCGCCGGTACGGAGCAGCACGCTGGCGCAGCGGCGCTCCAGCTGCACGTCGTCGTGGAACATATGGCCTTCGTAGGCGTGCGGGCGCGAGACAACCGACCTGACGTGGTAGCAGGCGACGTCCTGTTGGCGGTCGGCCGTCACGCGCTCCATGCGCACGCCATTCCACTGCAGGCGCTCGATGACTTCGCGCCACTGCTGCGGCACCACGTAGGCGCGCGGCGCCCACACGACCACGTCGGCCGGGAAGCGGTTGAAGTAAGGGATGTCCTTTTCGAACGGCGCGCTGCGGTCGTACCACAGGCGCTGGTAGTTGCCCAGCACGCTGGGCTTGTACTTCGCCTCGTAGCCCTTGAAGCGGAAGGTGGAAGGATTGGCGTCGTCCATCGCCCAGTGGATCGGCCACTCGCGGCGGGTGCGGCCCTGCTCCTTGGCGGCGCGGCGCAGCTGGACGATCCTGTCGCCGTTGGCGACCGTGAAATCGAGCGCCGTCTCGACCAGCGCGCGCATCGAGTGATAGCGGTCGGCGAAGGGCTTCAGCATGTGGGTCTCGGGCATGAAGCCGATCGTGTGGTGCAGGGCCGCGTAGCCGGTCGAGAAGCGCGGAGTCTCGAGGAAATCGGCGATGCCGTCGTCCGGGCTGTCCTTGACCGGGTTCACGTAGGGACAGGTCGGCCAGCCGCGCCTGTCCATCTCGGCGTACATGGCCGGCAGCATGGTGTCGCGCAGGAAGCCGCCCAGTTCCCCGCCCAGCTTGTCGGCCTGGGTCTGGATCAGGGTCATGGTGTAGCTGTAGTCGGCGCCGTTCGAGGTGTGGGTGTCGACCATCACGTCCGGATCCCAGGCCGTGAAGAACTCATTGAACACGCGCGCGGTGAGGGTGTCGCACTTGGCGAAATCGCGGTTCAGGTCGAGGTGGCGGCTGTTGCCGCGGAAGCCGAACTGCTCGGGACCGTCCTGGTTCACGCGCGAGGTGTCGTTGCGGTTGAAGGCGCCGTCGACGTTGTACAGCGGGATGAAGATGAACACGGTGCGGCCCAGCGCAGCCAGGCGTTCGGGCTGCTGGCAGAAGTCGCGCACTAGCGCCATGCAGGCGTCCACGCCTTCCGGCTCGCCCGGGTGGATGCCGTTATTGTTGAAGAATACCGGACGCCGGTCGCGCTTGATCTCGAAGCGGTCGAACACGCCATCGGCGGAGACCACGCCCGCGTGGATCGGCACGCCGGCATCCGAGGTGCCGACCTGGCTGAAGCGCAGCACGCGCGGGTAAGCCTTGGCGAGTTCCTCGTACCAGGCGATGCAATCGGCCCAGGTGGTGGTCTGGTTCTGGTTGCCCTTCTCGAAAGGCGTCTTCAATTCATTGGACATGATGGCCGTCTTGATTCTTGAGTGATGGGTGGTGCGAAGCCGCTAATGTACCTCAGTTGCCTGCTTCGGTTGCGCCCGCGTTTGCGCCGTCCAGCGGCAGGACGATCGCCACCGTGGTGCCGCGTCCGGGCCGGGAGCGCAGCTCGATCGTGCCGCCGAGGGCGAACACGCGTTCGCGCATGCCGATGATGCCGATGCCTTCGGAGGCCACGGCCGGGTCGAAGCCCTCGCCGTCGTCGCCGACCTCGATGTGCAGGGCTTCATCCTCGTCCGACAGCACCAGGCTGACATGGGCGGCGCCGGCGTGCGCGTGCTTCATGATGTTCGACAGCGCTTCCTGCACGATGCGGTAGGCGGAAATCGCCAGCTCGTTGCCGAGCCGCGAGAAGTCGCCCTCGGAATGAAATTCGAAATCGACGCCCGAACTGCTGCGGTAGTGGCTGACCATCTCCTCGACCGCGCCGTGCAGGCCCAGCATGTCCAGCACTTCCGGGCGCAGGCGCCGCACCAGGCGCCGGCCGTTGGCGTACAGGTCGAGCGCCAGCCTGGTGATCGCCTGCGCCTTGGCGCCGATCTGCTCCACTTCCGGGCCGGGCGGGGCCTTGTTCGCCAGCTGCTGGATGGTCTGCGACTCGAGGCGCACCGCGATCAGCGAGGCGTTCAGTTCGTCGTGGATCTCGACCGCGATGCTCTTGCGTTCGTCCTCGATGATGTTGTTGACCTTCTGGATCAGCTTGCGCTTGTCGGCGTCGGCGCGCAGCGCTTCGTTGCGCGACTCCAGCAGGTCGCGGGTGCGCTCGGCCACCTTGTTCTCGAGGTCCTGCTTGGAGCGGTCGAGCGCCACCGACATCTCGCCGATCGAGGCCTGCAGCTCGCCGACCTCGCCGCCGGTGGTGACGGGCAGTTCGACGCGGTAGTCGCCGCCGCGGATCGCGCGCAGCACGGCGATCGCCTCCCGCAGCGGCACCGTCAGGCTGCGCGCCAGCACGTAGGCCAGCAGGCCGCTGGCGATCAGGGCCAGCGCCGCCATCGCCAGCTCGACACGGAAGCGCCGCAGCTGCTTGGCCAGCATGCTGGTCGGCGACATCGTCACCCTCACCTTCCCCACCACCTCGGTGGTCAGGGTCGGCGGGCGGGTGTCGCTGGAGGCGGAGACGTGCGGCGTGCCGTTGTCCGAGAACAGGTTGATCCACACCACCTGCTTGCGGATCGGCGCCTCCCACGAACGCGCCTCGGCCTGGATCGGGTGCTCGGAGACCACGCTGACGGCGTTCCTGCCGCCGGTGTCGACCACGTCGATGCGGTACACGCTGCGGTCCGACTGCACCAGGCCGTTGATGGTCAGGCGCAGGTCGGACAGGTTGCCGGAAATGACGTTGTACTCGCTGGTCTCGGCCAGCGCGCGCGCGAGGATGCGCCCGCGCTCGGCCAGCTCCTCGTCGACCTGGGCGCGGTGCGAGTACCAGGAATACGAGACGAAGGACGAGAACAGCAGCACCACCGGCAGCATGGTAATGAAAGCCATGCGCAGGCCGATGCTCCAGCCGCGCCAGAAGGACAGGTAGCGCATCATGGCCGGCGCGCTGCGGTGGCGCCGGCAGTGGCCCCGGCGGGCGGGCTGACGGGGCGGCGGGCGAAGTTGCGCACCTCGTCGCCCACCGTCAGGTCGAGCGAGCGCGCCACGCCCTCGTTGACGATGGTGCGGAAGTAGCGCGGAAACTGCGGCGGCGCCAGCTCGCCGCCGGCCACGTAGGCGGCGGCGATCTCGGCGACCTGGGCGTCGATGTCCTCGATCTCGGAATAGGTGGTGGCCAGCGCGCCGGCCTTCACCATGTCGCCCGAGAAGCCGATCACGCCCTGCTTGTGGCGATAGGTCGAGAGCAGGATGTTGCGGATGCTCTCGGTGGTGTAGACGGTACTGTCGGGCAGGGCCAGCAGCACGTCGGTCTGGGCGATCTGGTTGAGCAGGCGGTTGATGTCCTCGCCGGCGCCGGCATCCAGCACCGCGACCCGGTCCGCCTCCAGCACCGGCCGCAGGAAGGCCGTGTCAGCGCCGAGGATGGCGCCCACGCGCACCGGGCGGCGGTACAGCAGCGCGGCCAGGCGCAGCTGGTCGCCCGGGGCCGGCTCGGCGTAGACCGCGGTGCTGGCGACCGGATGCGCGCCGCCATGCGCGGCCCTGGCCATGATCGCGCGGTACACCTGGCTCGAGGTGAAGGCGGAGATCACCACGCAGTCGCAACGCTTCGATACGACCTCGCGCAGGGCCGCCGGACCGATCGCCACATACAGCATGCGGCGGCGCTGGGCCAGCTCGGTACGGAAGGCGGCGAAGATCGGGACCATGCGTTTGTACAGGTCTTCGGTGATGCGCTTGGTGACTGCGCTGTCGTCGCCGGTGACGAACTGGAAGCGGAAGCCCTGGACGGGTTCCTGGGTGGGTTTGGCGGCTTGGGCGCCAAGGGTGAAGGCCGCGATGAGGCAAGCCGCTACTGCGAACTTGGGTCCCCGCCTTCGCGGGGACGACGGGCGGAGGACGCGGACTGCGAACGCACCGATGGCACGCGCCCCTGAAACGTCATTCCCGCGCAGGCGAGAATCCAAGTTCCCCCCCATACCTGTCAAGGCTCGATCAACCCGTGCTTGACGGCCAGCTTGGTGATGTAAGCCTGCCGGTGAACCCCCAGCTTCTCCTTCACCGACTGGCTGATATTGCTGATGGTCTTGGTCGACAGGTTCAGGCGCTCGGCGATCTCGTTGTTGGTCAGTCCCTCGGCCATCAGCTTGAAGATCTCCAGGCTGCGCTCGTCCAGCATCGACTGCGGCGAGACGTCGCCGCGCACCGCCAGGCTGGCCAGGCGTTCGGCGATCTGGGGCAGGAAGTACAGCTTGCCGGCATGCGCCTGGCGCACCGCTTCGGCCAGGTCGGCCGGGTCGCAGTCCTTGGTCACGAAGGCGTGCGCACCCATGCGGTAGGTTTCCTTGATCAGGCTGTCCTGGTCGAACTGGCTGAGGAACACGATCTTCGCCTGCGGATCGGTCTTCAGGATGTTCTGCGCGGCGTCCATGCCGGTCAGCTCGGTGCCGAAGCGGATGTCGAGCACCGCCACGTCGGGCTTCTGCTCGGCGTACATCGCCACCGCCTCGCTGGGCGACTTGGCCTGGCCCACCACTTCCATCCCCTGCGCGCCCAACGACATGGCGAAACCGGTCATCACGATCGGGTGGTCGTCCGCCAGCATCACGCGGATCGGTGTTTGCTCTTTCTGCATTTGCTTGCCATTCCCTGGTATCTGGTAGGGAGATTATTCCATATAAGGACGGCAATACCAACGAAGACAAGCCAAGTAACGAATGGAAGCAAATTTGCTAATAATTCGCTTTACATATTGCTAGGACATAGCATATATTGATTCCACAGCTTAGCCAATCTGCTTCAAGCCTCACAACAACAAGGAGGATGACCATGCAATTCTCTTACTCGAACCATGGCAACGGCAGCAAAGCCACCAAGTTCATGCTGGTCGCGGGTTTGCATGTGGTGGTCGGCGTCCTGTTCGTCCACAGCATGAATACCCGGAAGATCTCGCTCAGCCTGCCCGACCAGGTGCTGGTGATGATCGAGCCGCAGCGCCCCGAGCCGCCGCCGACGCCGCCCGAACCGCCGAAGCCGGCGCAGCAGCTGGCGCCGCCGGAGATCGTGGTGCCGAAGGTCGAAGTCAACGTCGCCCCGCCGCCCGAGCAGCCGCAGGTGCAGGCGACCACGCAGTCCGAGCCCTCGCCGAACCCGTTCACGCCGGCCCAGACCACATCCGAAGCGCCGCCTGCGACGAATGCGAACGCCGGCACCGGCCAGATGTACAGCGCGGTGCTCGCCGACGCCAACAGCTGCGCCCTGCCCGACTACCCGGCCAGCGCGGCCCGCAGCGGCGATACCGGCACCACGACGCTGGCCCTGCTGGTCGGTACCGATGGCCGCGTGAGTTCGGCGCGCATCGAGCAGTCGAGCGGCTCGCGGGTGCTGGACCGCGCCGCCCTGAATGCGCTCAGCCTGTGCAAGTTCAAGCCGGCCATGAACAATGGCGTACCGGTAGCCGGCTGGGGCCAGCTGGCCTATGTGTGGAAGCTCGATTGAGCTGCGCCGCCGACTAGACAGAACCCTTCTTTGCCCGCCCTCGCTCCTCAGCCTGGCGGGCTTTTTTTTGCTGGAGACCCGGATGTCCCACGACTCCGCCCTGCCCGCCGCCGCCGGGCGCCAGGGCTTCGCCGCCGCATGCCTGCTCGGCGCGCTGCTGGCCTGGCTGGCGCTGGCCCCGCGCCACTTCCCGGCGCCGTCCAGGCCCGGCGGCGCGTCCTCCGCCGCCGGCTTTTCCGCCGTCCGCGCCCAGGCCCACGTGCGCGCGCTGGCGGCGGCGCCGCGCCCGATCGCCAGCCACGCCAACGCGCAGGCGCGCGACTACCTGCTGGCCCGGTTGCGCGCGATCGGCCTGGAGCCGGAACTGCATACGGCGATGGCGCAGACGGCGTCCTCCGACCTCACCGCCAATGTGCGCGTGACCCTGGCCGAGGTCCACAACGTGGTCGTGAAGAAGCCGGGCATGGTATCCGGCCACGCAGCCAGGCCGGCGGTGCTGGCGGTCGCGCACTACGATTCCGGCAGCGCCACGCTGGGCGCGGCCGACGGCGCGGCTTCCAGCGCGGCGCTGCTGGAAACCCTGCGCGTGCTGCAGGCCGGTCCGCCGCTCGACAACGACCTGCTGGTCGTGTTCACCGACGGCGATGCCAGCCAGGCTCTCGGCACGCGCGGCTTCGTGCAGTCGCACCCATGGGCGAAACGCGCCGGAGTTGCGCTGCGCTTCGACAATCCGGGCAACCGCGGCGCGCTGCAGCTGATCGGGGCCGAGCGCGCCGACGGCTTCGCGCTGTCGGCCTGGGCGGCGCTGGCCCCCGATCCGCAGGGCTCGTCCTTCATGGGCGAGCTGTACGCCCGGCTGCCGCAGCACCAGGGTGCTGCCCTGCTCGCGGGGCCGGGGTCCCGCTTGCCCGTGTCCGTGCTGCATTTCGCCACCACCGCCGGCCCGCTGGGCGGCGGCGCCTGGGACGTGCCCGAGCGCCTCGACAGCGCCAGCCTGCAGCACGAAGGCGACACCATGCTGGCCCTGCTGCGCCACTTCGGCTCGGCCACCCTGCCCCAGCCCGGCGCGGACGGCGCGCGCGGCCAGGTCTTCTTCGCGCTGCCCGGGCTGGGCATCCTGCACTATTCCTATCGCATGGTGTGGCCACTCGGCGTGCTGGCCTGCCTGCTGTGCGCGGCCGCCTGCCATACCGGCATCCGGCGCCAGGAGATCGACGGCACCGACATCGTGCACGGCGCCTTCGGCTTCCTGTTGACGACGGTGCTGGCCGCCTGCGCCGCCTGGCTGTGCCGCGATGTCATGCCCGGGCTGGCGCCGCGCTACGATGCCGGGCTGCTGGCCGAAGGGCCGGGCCTGGAGGCCGGCGTGCGCTGGCAGCTGCTCGCCTTCACGCTGCTGCCGGTCAGCGTCTTCATCGCCCTGCAGCGCACCGTGCAGGCGCGGATCGGCGTCAAGGCGGCGGCGCTGGGTGCGATGTGCGCCCTGTGCATCGCCCTGCTCGGCGCCAGCTGGTTCGCGCCGGGCGCGAGCTATGTGCTGGCTTGGCCACTGCTGGCCGCGCAGGCGGCCTGGCTGCTGCTGGCCAGCCGCCGCGCGCGCGCGCGGACGCGCCTGCGCAGGCTGGCCGTGCTGCTGCTGGCCGCCGTGCCCGCCGCGCTGCTGATCCTGCCGGCGGCGCGCGACAGCCTGCTGTTCGTCTCGCCTGCCTGGCTGGTGCTGCCCTCGAGCCTGGCCTGCTGCCTGCCCGCCCTGTGCGGGCCGCTGCTGGCCGAGGTGGGCGCACGCCTGGTGGTACGACCGCTGCTGCTGGGCGTCTGCGCCTGCCTGGTGCTGGCCCACCGCAGCAGCCCGACGCCGCCCGAACTGCCGCAGCCGAACCGGCTGGTGTATTTCAAGGACACCCCGAGCTGGCAAGCCTTCTGGCTGTATCCGCCGGTGCCGCTGGATGCCTGGACGCGTGCGATCTTCCCGAACACCATGCATCCCTACCAGTTGCCCTACCTGTTCGGCGAGGGTTCTCCGCCGGTGTGGTACGCGGCGGCCAAGCGCGACGACAGCATCGCCTACCCTCACCTGATCATCGAGAAGGACCAGCGCGGCGGCGATGTGCGCCACGTCGAATTCCTGCTGCGCTCGAAGAACCGCGCCCCCGAACTCGTGCTGCGCCTGGTCGGCGCCGATAACCTGAAGACCAGCGTCAACGGGCGCGTGCTGACCGACCGCCGCTACCGGGGCTGGAAGCTGGACCTGCACGGCATGCAGGACCGCGACCTGCATTTCGCCTTCGACCTGGTCGGCGATCCGGGCTTCATGGTATTCATCCAGGAGCGCATGCCGGGGCTTCCCGAACGCGACCTGCCGGTGCGTCCGCCGGGGATGCTCCCGCGGCTGCTGCCGCAAACCGGCACCACGATCTCCGCCGACGTGCTCTTATTCCGCTAGAATGGCCGCGCTGCCCATCCACGCGTTTTCGATCCATTCTCGCTCAGGAATCCATGCACAAGATCGTCCACACCACCATCGCCGCCAGCCTGGCGCTGGCCTTTTCCGCCCACGCCGCCAAGCCTGCCGCCACCGCCGCCAGCGTCCAGGAAGCCCCGCTGCGCGCCCACCTCGCCTTCCTGTCCTCGGACGCCCTGGAAGGCCGCGGCACCGGCCAGCGCGGCGGCGAACTGACCGTCACCTACCTGGAGACCCAGGCCATGGCCGCCGGCCTGCTGCCGGCCAACCACGGCAGCTACCGCCAGAGCGTCCGCATCGCCGGCGTGAAGGCGCAGCCGCAGGACAGCTCGGTGGCCCTGGTCGCGGACGGCAAGCCGCTCCCGCTCACCTTCGCCAGGGACTGGGTGTGGGCGCCGGGCGACGCCAGGCCGGTGCACGACATGGATGCAGAACTGGTATTCGTCGGCTATGGCATCAGTGCGCCGGAAGAAGGCGGCTGGGACGACTACAAGGGCCTGGACGCCAAGGGCAAGGTGCTGGTCATGCTGGTCAACGACCCGGCCCCGACCGCCGCCGAGCCGAATCGCTTCAATGGCAAGGGCCTGACCTACTATGGCCGCTGGACCTATAAATTCGAGGAAGCCGCGCGCCGCGGCGCCGCCGGGGTGCTCCTGATCCACACCGATGCCTCGGCCTCGTATGGCTGGAGCGTGGTGCAGAACAGCTGGACCGCCGAGCGCTTCCAGCTGGCCGACGCCGACCTCGGCACCGGCATGCAGGGCTGGATGACCGACGCCAGCGCACGCGCCCTGTTCACAGCCGCCGGCCAGGACCTCGACAAGCTGCGCGCCGCCGCCGAAGACAAATCCTTCAAGCCGGTCGCGCTGAACGCGCGCGTGCAGGGCCAGAGCAAGGCCGCGGTGCGCACGCTGGAGCAGTTCAACGTGGCCGGCATCGTGCCCGGCACCGATCCGAAGCTGAAGGACGAACTGGTGATCTACAGCGCGCACTGGGACCACCTCGGCATGCAGGGCGATCCGGGCAAAGGCGACACCATCTACAACGGCGCCGTCGACAACGCATCGGGCAGCGCCGGCCTGCTGGCGATGGCCCAGGAAGCGGTGCGCCACCCGGCCAGGCGCAGCCAGATGTTCCTGTGGGTGGCGGCCGAAGAACAGGGCCTGCTGGGCAGTGCGGCCTATGCCGCCCGCCCGCTCTGGCCGCTGGATAAGACGGCGGCGGCCCTCAACCTGGACAGCCTGAACTTCGTCGGCGCGGCCAGGGACATCGGCGTGCAGGGCAGCGAACGCAGCACCCTGAACGCGATGGCGGCCGCCACCGCGAAGGCGATGAAGCTGGCGGTGGCGCCGGCCCATCCGGACCTGGGCGGCGGCTACTTCCGCAGCGACCACTTCAGCTTCGCCAAGGCCGGCGTGCCGGCGTTCTCGATCTCGGGCGGCCACGACTGGCTGAAGGACAAGGAAGCCAACGACGCCAAGCGCAAGGCCTACGGCCCGCGCTACCACCAGGTCAGCGACGAATACGATCCGAACTGGGACCTGTCCGGCATGGTGCAGCAGGCGCAGTACACGCTGAACCTGGGCCGCATGGTGGCCGACGCACCGGCCATGCCGGCGTGGAAGCCGGGCGACCAGTTCGGCAAGGCGCGCGCGGCGGGCAAGTAAGCGTCACCGCCGCCCCCGCATCATCCGTCGTCCCCGCGCAGGCGGGAACGACGTTAATTCATACCACGGCGGGTTTAGGCACCGTCCCCAGGATCTGCGTCAGCTTGGCGATATCGACCGGCTTGACCAGGTGATGGTCGAAGCCGGCCTGGCGCGACAGTTCGCGGTCGCGCTCCTGGCCGTAGCCAGTCAGCGCCACGAACATGGCGCCGGCGTGGCCGGGCTGGCGGCGCAGGCGGCGCGCCAGTTCGTAGCCGGTCATGTCGGGCAGGCCGATGTCGAGGATGAAGACTTCGGTGCCCTCGATCCCGGCCGCGCGCAGCGTGGTCGACGCATCCTCGTAGACCTGCACCTCGTGGCCATGGGCGCGCAGCAGCACCGCCAGCGACTGGCCGGCGTCGAGGTTGTCGTCGACGATCGTGATCAGCAGCGGCCGGGTCTCGCCGGCGATACCGGCCGGGCGCGGCGCCTCGCCGTCCCGCGCCTGTGCCTGCGCGAGCGGCAGCGTGACCGTCATGGTCGTGCCCTGCTGGGCGCCGCCGCTGTGGGCCGACACACTGCCGTCATGCATGCGCACGATGCTCTTGACCAGCGCCAGGCCGATGCCGAGACCGCCCTGCGAACGGTCGGGCGCGCGGTCGGCCTGGGTGAACAGGTCGAACACATGGGGCAGCAGCTGGGCGTCGATGCCGCTGCCGTTGTCGCACACGCGCACCTCGCTCGTCGCGCCGGCGCGGGTCACGGACAGGGTGATCCTGCCGCCGGCCGGCGTGTACTTGGCCGAGTTGTTGAGCAGGTTGACCAGCACCTGGATCAGGCGCGTGCGGTCACCCTCGACCTGCACCGGGTCGGCGGGCAGGTCGACCACCAGCGCGTGCCGGCGCTCCTCGATGTGCGGGCGGGCCTGCTCGACGGCGGCCATCGCCACCTTGTTCAGGTCGAGTACTTCGGTCTCGAGCTTGACCAGGCCGCGCGTGACGCGCGAGACATCGAGCAGGTCGTCGACCAACTCCGTCATGTGGCGCACCTGGCGCGAGATGATGCTGCTGGCCTTCAGGCGCAGGCCCTCGTTCACTTCCGGCAGGCGCAGCAGCTGGGCGGCGCTGGTGATCGGCGCCAGCGGATTCCTCAGCTCGTGCGCCAGCATCGCCAGGAACTCGTCCTTCATCTTGTTGTGGCGCTCGGCCTCGGCGCGCGCGGCGCGTTCGCTGGCCAGCAGGCTTTCGCGCTCGTGGGCCGCCTTCTGCGCCATGTCGTACAGGCGCGCGTTGTCGATCGCGATCGCGGCCTGGCCGGCGAAGGTGCTGATTAACTCTTCGATGCGCGCGCTGAACACGCCCGGCGTCGAGTGCCCGAAGAACAGGCCGCCGATCACCTCGCCCGAGCGCGACACCACCGACGCCGCCAGGTAACTGCGCACCGGCAGGTGGCCGCGCGGCATGCCGTGGTGCGGCCCCATCGACCCGTAGCGCGGATCCTTGGTGATGTCGTCGCTGCGGATCGGCGCGCTGCCGTAGAAGGTCGGGCCGAACACCTTGGTCGGGCGCGGCTGGCCGAGATGCTGGAAGGCCTCGCGCGGCGCGCCGCTCAGGGTATAGAGCAGGTAGGCATCGCCGTTGTCGTCGGTGCCGTTGTGGAAGAAGGCGCCGAACTCCGCACCCGTGAGCTGGGTCGCGGCATCGGTGATCGCCTGCATCAGCGGCTGCAGGTCGATGGTCGAGGCCAGCTTCTCGGTCGCGTCCTTCATCAGCTCGAGCACGCGGGTCTCTTCGCGCAGCGCCTGTTCGGCGCGGATGCGGCGCAGCGCTTCCCAGGTGCGGCGGGCGCTGTCTTCGATCAGGTGGATCTCGGCCGCGTCCCAGCGTTGCGCGGCCGGGGCCTGCAGCGCCATCACCGCATCGAGCCGGCCGCCATCATCCATCAGCGGCACCGCGATGCCGGCGCCGATGCCCTGCGCCAGCCAGGCGTCGAGGCCCGGGATACCCTCGCCGGCGGTGTCCGTCACGCACACGGTTTCGCCGCGCTGCAGCTGGGCGGCGCGCCCGAACGCGAGCATCTCGAGCGGCACCGTGCGTCCGGGTTCGCCGTCCGGCGCGCCGTCGCGCCACTGCTCGCGGATCACCGCGGCGTGCGACGTGTGGTCGACCGTCGCGTAGATCGCCGCCGAGCCGGCGGCATAGCGGCTCACATGGCGGCCGGTGGCCCGCAGCAGCGCGCCGGCCTCGGTTTCGCGGCGCACGATGTCTGCCAGTTCGAGCTGGAAGGCCTGGCGCCGCTCGGCCATGACGTTATGGGTGGTTTCGACGAAGGTCGCCAGGATGCCGCCGACCCGCTGCGACTCGTCGTAGACCGGACTGTACGAGAACGTGAAGTAGCAGGTCTCGAAGTAGCCGTAGCGGTTGATCGACAGGGGCAGGTCGCGGTAGCCCACGGGCTTCCCTTGCCTGACGCGCTCGAACATCGGGCCGATGGTCGGCCAGATTTCAGCCCAGGTGCGACGCGCATCGCCGCCGATCCGGGCCTCTTTCTTGTCGCCGATGACGGGGACGTAAGCGTCGTTGTAGAACTCCAGGAACTGCTCGCCCCAGACCAGGTACATGGGCAGCTGACAGTCGAGCAGTGTTCGGACGGCAAGCTTCAGGCTGAACGGCCAGGACTCGACCGGGCCGACTGGCGTCGTCTCCCAGGAAAGACGCCGCATCTGCAGTTCCATCTCGCTGACGTTCTGTAGCGGAGTGTCTGCAGACGCGGCAAGGTCGAATGGCCAGGGCATAGTATTTAGAGGCAGGAGCAAGCCGGACAGTCGGCTCAGCGAGCCATCATAGCAGGCATTGTTAAATCAATGCATATCAGTAATGCATAATTTTTACATTGCCCTGCCGTGGCGTTTCGCTTACTGGATCACGCCGCAGGCGATGCGCTCGCCCCCGCCGCCCAGCGGCGCCGGCTTGTCGGCGTAATTGTCGCCGCCGGCGTGGATCATCAGGGCCTTGCCCTTGACGTCGGCCAGCTTGGTCAGGCGCGGCGCCGTCACCGCGACGGTGGCCCGGCCATCGCCGCCTACCACCAGCGGCGGCAGGTCGCCCATGTGGCCACTGCCGGTGGGGCCGAGGTGCTGCTTGGTGCCGTTCGGGTCATAGTGCCCGCCGGCGGCGCCGGCCGCGACCTTCTTCCCATCCTTTTCATTCACGCCGCAGCTGCCGGTTTCGTGCACGTGGTAGCCATGCGGCCCCGCCGGCAGGTCGGTCAGGGCCGGCGTGAACACCAGGCCGTTTGGCGATTCCGTGATCGTCACCGTGCCGATCATCTTGCCGGTGCCGGCCGGGGTGACCAGGGTCATGGGAGCTTGCAGCCTGTCGGCGGAGGTCGCCATGGTCGGGGCTGGGGCCTGGGTTTGTGCCTGGGCGCCGATGGCGGTGACAGCGGCTGCGGCGAGGGTGCAGGCCAGCAGGGCGGTTTTGGTGTTCGTTTTCATACCGTCTCCTTTCAGGGTTGGGATGATGAAGCGGAGATAGTGTATGCCATCGCCATGGTCGAGGGCGGACGGTTCGCCGCGCTCCGCTAGCTCGACCGCTCAGACATGCTTATAGAAGAACGTCGTCGCACACAGCGCCCCATCCGGCATGTACGCATAATCCGGCACCACCCCGGCGCGCTGCCAGCCCAGGCGTTCGTACAGCCGCTCCGCGGTATCGCTGGCCGTATCCAGCACGAGCACCCGCCTGCCCTGTTCGCGCGCCGCCTCTTCCACCGCTTCCATCAGGCGCCGGCCGATCCCCGCGCCGCGGGCGCGCCGGTGCACCAGCAGCTTGGCCACGTCGGCGCGGTGCGGCTGGTTTTCCGGCATGTCCGTGATCAGCTGGACGGTGCCGACGATGCCGTCATCATCCTCGGCCACGATCAGGGTGCGTTCGCCACGCGCGATGCCCTCGGCGACGTTCTGCCAGAAGCGCAGCGCCTTCTCGCGCGCCATCGGCAGCATGAAACTCACCGAGGCGCCACCTTCGACGCAATCGAGCAGCACGTCGGCCAGCTGGCCGATGCGCTCCCTGGCTTCATCGGCGCCCAGCAGGCGCACGGTGACGTCGTTCGTCATGCCTCTCTCCTCGGTGGTTTGTGTGCTTGCGAGACCAGCGCGACGAGATAGCGCGCCGGCCTGGCGGTCGGGTTGTGGTAAGCGATCGGCTGGTCGAGGCGCATGGCCAGGCAGTCGCCCGCATCGAGCGTCCACACCGCATCGCCGACGGTGACTTCCATCGTGCCCTCGATGATCCAGACCTGCTGGTGGACGTCGACGTCGCGCGCGCTGGTTTCGTAGGCGACGCGCTGGCCGGCCGGGAAGTTCACTTCGACCAGCTGGATCGGCGAGTACACGCCCGGGGACAGGTTGCGGCGCACGTAGCCGGAGCCGGGATCGGTCCATACCGGCTGGTCTTTCAGGCGCGCAACGGGCGATGGTTCGTCTTCGATCGGCTTCTCGAACAGCGAGGCGACCGTGACGCCGAGGGCGGCGCTCAGCTTGTCCAGCACGGTGGCGGTGGCGCTGCTTTCGCCGCGTTCGATCAGCGAGATGTTGGATTTGCTGACGCCGCTGCGTTCGGCCAGGGCGGCGAGCGACAGTCCCTGGGCGTCGCGCAGCTCGCGCAGGCGCTGGGCGATGAGGTGATTGATGTCCATGGCATCCAGTATATCGGATTATATCGTCCTGTAAACTGGATTCAGCTGATAAAAAAACGGCACCCGAAGGTGCCGTTCTCATCAGCCGTTATCAGCGGCTAGAAGCTGAAGCGAAAATCACTCGCCGTCGCCATGATGCTGCTCGATCGAAGCCGCAGCCTGCTGCTGGTCTTCCATCGCCTGCAGCTCGGCGGCCATGTTGGCCTTCTCCTGCTGCAGCAGCGCCTGGCGCTCTTCGGCTTCCCACGCTTCCTTCTCCTTGCGGGCGCGGTGGAAGGCCAGGCCGGTACCGCCAGGGATCAGGCGGCCGACGATCACGTTTTCCTTCAGGCCGCGCAGACCGTCGCGCTTGCCCATGATCGCCGCTTCGGTCAGCACGCGGGTGGTTTCCTGGAACGATGCGGCCGAGATGAACGAGTCGGTCGACAGCGATGCCTTGGTAATACCCAGCAGCACGTTTTCGTACTGTGCCGGCAGCTTGTTCGCTGCGGTGACGCGGTCGTTCTCTTCCAGCAGTTCCGAACGCTCGACCTGCTCGCCGACGATGTAGTCGGTGTCGCCGGCATCGGTGATCTGCACACGACGCAGCATCTGGCGAACGATCACCTCGATGTGCTTGTCGTTGATCTTCACACCCTGCAGACGGTACACGTCCTGCACTTCGTCGACGATGTAGCGGGCCAGCGCTTCGATACCCAGCAGGCGCAGGATGTCTTGCGGATCGGCCGGGCCGTCCACGATCATCTCGCCCTTGTTCACCACCTGGCCGTCGTGCACCAGCACTTGCTTGTCCTTGGTGATCAGGAACTCGTGCTTGTTGCCGTCCATGTCGGTGATTTCCAGGCGCTGCTTGCCCTTGGTTTCCTTACCGAAGGCGACCGTACCGGTGACTTCCGCCAGCATGCCGGCGTCTTTCGGCGAACGGGCTTCGAACAGCTCGGCAACGCGCGGCAGACCACCGGTAATGTCACGGGTCTTCTGCGACTCGGTCGGGATACGTGCCAGCACTTCACCCACCGATGCCTGCTGACCATCCTTGACCATGATCAGCGCGCCGACCTGGAAGCCGATCGTCACGGCGTGCTCGGTGCCGGCGATCTTCACTTCCTGACCTTCTTCGTTCAACAGCTTGACCTGCGGACGCAGGGTCTTGCCCGAACCGCGGCGTTTCGGGTCGATCGCCACCAGGGTCGACAGGCCGGTCACTTCGTCCACCTGGCGAGCGACGGTCACGCCCTCTTCCACGTTTTCGAACTTGATCGTGCCGCCGTATTCCGTGATGATCGGACGGGTCAGCGGATCCCAGGTTGCCAGCGCGGTGCCTGCTTTCACAGTCATGCCGTCGTGGACGGTCAGGGTCGCGCCGTACGGCACCTTGTGGCGCTCGCGCTCGCGGCCGTGGTCGTCCGTGATCAGCACTTCGCCGGAACGCGAAATGACGATCTGGGCGCCCTTGCCGTTGGTGACGTAACGCATGGTCGCGGTGAAGCGGACCGTGCCGTTCGACTTGGCTTCGACCGACGATGCCACCGCAGCACGCGATGCCGCACCACCGATGTGGAAGGTACGCATGGTCAGCTGGGTACCCGGCTCACCGATCGACTGCGCAGCCACCACACCGACGGCTTCGCCGCTGTTCACCAGCATGCCGCGGCCCAGGTCACGGCCGTAGCACTTCGCGCACAGGCCATAACGGGTGTCGCAGTTCAGCGGGGTGCGGACCTTCACTTCGTCGATACCGACGCGCTCGATCTCTTCGACCATGTCTTCGTCCAGCAGCGTGCCGGCTTCGTACATCGTTTCCTGGGTTTCCGGGTTGACGATGTCGGTGCCTGCGACGCGGCCGAGGATACGGTCGCGCAGCGGCTCGATGACTTCACCGCCTTCGACCATCGCCTTCATGTGCGTGCCGTTGGTGGTGCCGCAATCGTCCTCGATCACCACCAGGTCCTGGGTCACGTCGACCAGACGGCGGGTCAGGTAACCCGAGTTCGCGGTCTTCAGCGCGGTGTCGGCCAGACCCTTACGGGCGCCGTGCGTCGAGATGAAGTACTGCAGAACGTTCAGGCCTTCGCGGAAGTTCGCGGTAATCGGCGTCTCGATAATCGAGCCGTCCGGCTTGGCCATCAGGCCTCGCATACCGGCCAGCTGGCGGATCTGGGCTGCCGAACCACGGGCGCCCGAGTCGGCCATCATGTAAATCGCGTTGAACGATTCCTGGGTGCCGTGGGTGCCATCGCGCTTGACGACCGGTTCCACTTTCAGCTGGTCCATCATCGCCTTGCCGACTTCGTCCGAGGTCTTGCCCCAGATGTCGACGACCTTGTTGTAACGCTCGCCGGCGGTGACCAGACCCGAGGCGTACTGCTGCTCGATCTGCTTCACTTCCGCTTCGGCGGTCGCGATCATGGTCTTCTTGACGTCCGGGATCAGCATGTCGTCCACGGCGATCGAGATACCGGCGCGGGTCGCCAGGCGGAAGCCCGACTGCATCAGCTTGTCGGCAAACACGACGGTCGCACGCAGGCCGCACTTGCGGAACGACGTGTTGATCAGCTTCGAGATTTCCTTCTTCTTCAGCGCGCGGTTCAGCACCGAGAACGGCAGGCCTTTCGGCAGGATCTCGGACAGGATCGCACGGCCGACCGTGGTCTCGTAGCGGGTCAGGGTCTGGTCGAAGCCGCCTTCGGCGTTCTTCGGGAACTCGACGATACGCACGGTGATGCGGGTCGCCAGCTCGACTTCCTTGTTGTCGTACGCGCGGATGACTTCCGACACGTCCGGGAACAGCATGCCTTCGCCCTTGGCGTTGATCGCTTCGCGGGTCGCGTAGTACAGACCCAGCACGATATCCTGCGACGGGACGATCGACGGCTCGCCGTTCGACGGGAACAGGATGTTGTTCGAAGCCAGCATCAGGGTGCGGGCTTCCATCTGTGCTTCGATCGACAGCGGGACGTGGACTGCCATCTGGTCACCGTCGAAGTCGGCGTTGAACGCCGCGCAGACCAGCGGGTGCAGCTGGATCGCCTTGCCTTCGATCAGCACCGGCTCGAACGCCTGGATACCCAGGCGGTGCAGGGTCGGCGCACGGTTCAGCATGACCGGGTGCTCTTTGATGACTTCTTCCAGGATGTCCCAGACCACCGGTTCCTGTTGCTCGACCAGCTTCTTGGCGGCCTTGATGGTCGTTGCGAGACCCATCAGTTCCAGCTTGTTGAAGATGAACGGCTTGAACAGTTCCAGGGCCATCAGCTTCGGCAGGCCGCACTGGTGCAGTTTCAGCTGCGGACCCACCACGATGACCGAACGGCCCGAGTAGTCGACGCGCTTGCCCAGCAGGTTCTGACGGAAACGGCCGCCCTTACCCTTGATCATTTCAGCCAGCGACTTCAGCGGACGCTTGTTGGCGCCGGTCATCGCCTTGCCGCGACGGCCGTTGTCCAGCAGCGAGTCCACTGCTTCCTGCAGCATGCGCTTTTCGTTACGCGTAATGATTTCCGGAGCGCGCAGTTCCATCAGGCGCTTCAGGCGGTTGTTACGGTTGATGACGCGGCGGTACAGGTCGTTCAGGTCGGAGGTCGCGAAACGGCCGCCATCCAGCGGGACGAGCGGACGCAGCTCCGGCGGCAGGACCGGGAGCACTTCCATGATCATCCACTCGGGCTTGATGCCCGAACGCTGGAATGCCTCGAGCACCTTCAGGCGCTTGGCGTATTTCTTGATCTTCGCTTCCGACTTCGACTCTTTCAGTTCGACGCGCAGCGCTTCGGCTTCGCGGTCGATGTCGATCGAGCGCAGCAGTTCACGGATGCCTTCGGCGCCCATGAATGCGGTGAAGTCGTCGCCGTACTCTTCGTACTTGGCGGCGTAGTCGTCTTCCGACATGATCTGGCACTTCTTCAGCGGGGTCATGCCCGGATCGGTCACGACGTATGCTTCGAAGTACAGGACGCGCTCGATGTCGCGCAGGGTCATGTCCAGGACCATGCCCAGACGCGACGGCAGCGACTTCAGGAACCAGATGTGGGCGACCGGCGAGGCCAGCTCGATGTGGCCCATGCGCTCGCGGCGCACTTTGGCCAGGGTGACTTCGACGCCGCACTTCTCGCAGATCACGCCGCGGTGCTTCAGGCGCTTGTACTTGCCGCACAGGCACTCGTAGTCCTTGATCGGGCCAAAGATCTTGGCGCAGAACAGGCCGTCACGCTCCGGCTTGAACGTACGGTAGTTGATGGTTTCCGGCTTCTTGACTTCGCCGTACGACCACGAACGGATTTTCTCGGGCGACGCCAGGCCAATCTTGATGGCGTCGAAGCTCTCGTTTTGCTGAACTTGCTTGAATAGATCGAGCAGTGCTTTCATTTATCACTCCGGGTGATTGAATTCTTTACTTCCTACCGCGCTCCGCGTTGTGCGGAGCGCGGTACCGTACTGCTGTCTTAGCTGCGTTCCAGGTCGATATCGATACCCAGCGAACGAATCTCTTTCACCAGCACGTTGAACGATTCCGGCATACCCGCATCGATCACGTGGTCGCCCTTGACCAGGTTCTCGTACACCTTGGTACGGCCGTTCACGTCGTCCGACTTCACGGTCAGCATTTCCTGCAGCACGTACGACGCGCCGTAGGCTTCCAGTGCCCACACCTCCATCTCACCGAAGCGCTGGCCACCGAACTGGGCTTTACCACCCAGCGGCTGCTGCGTCACCAGCGAGTACGGACCGGTCGAACGGGCGTGCATCTTGTCGTCGACCAGGTGGTGCAGCTTCAGCATGTGCATGAAGCCGACGGTGACCTTGCGCTCGAACGCTTCGCCGGTGCGGCCGTCGTACATCGTGACCTGGTTCTTCGACGGGGTCATGCCCAGGTGGGCCGCGATCTCGTCAGGGAACGCCAGGTCCAGCATGCGGCGGATTTCGCTTTCGTGCGCACCGTCGAACACCGGGGTCGCGAACGGCACGCCGTTCTTCAGGTTGTTCGCCAGTTCGACGATCTCTTCGTCGCTGAAGTTGTCCAGGTCTTCCGACTTGCCGGTCTCGTTGTAGATCTTGCCCAGGAAGGCGCGCAGTTGCTCGGTCTGTGCCTTGGCCTTGATCATTTCGCCGAGACGCAGGCCCAGGCCCTTCGCCGCCCAACCGAGGTGGGTTTCGAGGATCTGGCCGACGTTCATACGCGACGGAACGCCCAGCGGGTTCAGCACCACGTCGGCCGGGGTACCATCGGCCATGAACGGCATGTCTTCCACCGGCACGATACGCGAGACCACACCCTTGTTACCGTGGCGGCCCGCCATCTTGTCGCCCGACTGCAGGCGGCGCTTGACGGCCAGGTAGACCTTGACCATCTTCTGCACGCCAGGCTGCAGCTCGTCGCCCTGGGTCAGTTTCTTGCGCTTCTCTTCGAAGGCCAGGTCGAACTGGTGACGCTTCTCGTTGATCGACTCCTTCATCGCCTCCAGTGCGTTGGCGGTTTCGTCGTCGGCCGGACGGATGTCGAACCAGTGGAACTTGTCGAGGTCAGCCAGGTATTCCCTGGTGATCACGGCGCCCTTGGCCAGCTTCTTCGGGCCGCCATTCACGGTCTTGTTCACCAGCAGGCGTTCCAGACGCTGGAAGGCGTCGCCTTCCACGATGCGCAGCTGGTCGTTCAGGTCCAGGCGGAAGCGCTTCAGCTCGTCGTCGATGATCTGCTGGGCGCGCTTGTCGCGGACGATGCCTTCGCGGGTGAAGACCTGCACGTCGATCACGGTACCGACCATGCCCGACGGCACGCGCAGCGAGGTGTCCTTCACGTCGGACGCCTTTTCGCCGAAGATCGCGCGCAGCAGCTTCTCTTCCGGAGTCAGCTGGGTTTCGCCTTTCGGGGTCACCTTACCGACCAGCACGTCGCCGGCCTGCACTTCGGCGCCGATGTAGACGATGCCCGACTCGTCCAGGCGAGCCAGCTGGTTCTCCGCCAGGTTCGAGATGTCGCGGGTGATTTCTTCAGGACCCAGCTTGGTGTCGCGGGCAACCACCGACAGTTCCTCGATGTGGATCGAGGTGTAGCGGTCATCCTTGACGACGTTCTCCGAGATGAGGATCGAGTCCTCGAAGTTCAAGCCGTTCCACGGCATGAACGCCACCAGCATGTTCTGGCCCAGTGCCAGTTCGCCCAGGTCGGTCGAAGCGCCGTCGGCGATGACGTCGCCGCGTGCCACGCGATCGCCCACTTTCACGATCGGACGCTGGTTGATGTTGGTGTTCTGGTTCGAACGGGTGTACTTGATCAGGTTGTAGATGTCCACACCGACTTCGCCGGCTTGCGCCTCGTCGTCGTTCACGCGGATCACCACACGGCCGGCGTCGACGTAGTCGACCAGGCCGCCACGGGTGGCCTGCACGGTGGTGCCCGAGTCGACCGCCACGGTGCGCTCGATGCCGGTACCGACGAAGGCTTTCTCCGGACGCAGGCAAGGCACGGCCTGGCGCTGCATGTTGGCGCCCATCAGTGCACGGTTCGCGTCATCGTGCTCGAGGAACGGAATCAGCGAAGCAGCAACCGACACGACCTGGCCCGGGGCCACGTCCATGTACTGGATGCGCTCGGGCGAGACCAGGATGGTTTCGCCGGCTTCACGTGCCGACACCAGTTCGTCGACCAGCTGGCCTTCTTCGTTGATCGCGGCGTTTGCCTGGGCGATGATGTAGCGGCCTTCTTCGATCGCCGACAGGTATTCGATCTTGTCGGTGACTTTCGAACCTTCGACCTTGCGGTACGGGGTTTCCAGGAAGCCGTATTCGTTCAGGCGGGCGTACAGTGCCAGCGAGTTGATCAGGCCGATGTTCGGGCCTTCAGGCGTTTCGATCGGGCACACGCGGCCGTAGTGGGTCGGGTGCACGTCGCGCACTTCGAAGCCGGCGCGTTCGCGGGTCAGGCCGCCCGGGCCCAGGGCGGAAACACGGCGCTTGTGCGTGATTTCCGACAGCGGGTTGGTCTGGTCCATGAACTGCGACAGCTGCGACGAACCGAAGAATTCGCGGATCGCGGCCGAGATCGGCTTGCTGTTGATCAG
>Ga0308158_10000443_pt1 | contig 67979 bp, 44 predicted proteins | sample PhyBR2_FD_201038 | JGI IMG/M metagenome (GOLD analysis project Ga0308158, IMG submission 201038) | Phyllosphere microbial communities from UC Gill Tract Community Farm, Albany, California, United States - DLSLB.R2 | ecosystem: Host-associated > Plants > Phyllosphere > Unclassified | place: USA... | reverse complement strand
GGATCCCGTTGATCGCGTGCGTGACCAGCGTATCGTAACCCTGCGCCAGGCGGGTAGCCCAGGCAGCTTTGTCGCCCGTCTTGGGGGAGCCGGCCATGCCGCTGTCGTGGCACGCCGCGCAGGTAGCGGTGTACACGGCGCCACCTGCCAGCAGGACACGGGGCGTATTGGCATCACGCAATGTGAAACCTGCATCGGCGACGGGACGGATGCGCGCCGCAGTCGCTTTGGCGCTTGTGGCGTCGCTGCCGGCGCCTTCCGTCGAGGCACTAGTGACGAAGGTCACCAACAGGATGATGCCGAGGACAACGACTAGGAAAAATCCCGCGACAGCAACCACGAGCTGTTTGGGCGTACGAATGAGGGATTCGTGGTCGTGCTGTGCGTCGCTCATGATTTCCTTAATTCAATTAAAAAAACCGGCCACTGAGGCGCTGCGATCTAGTGGCTTTTTTGCAAGTGCCGTCGAGCATCTTATTATAGTGTAAACCTGTATTGATGCCAGGGTTTTTCGGGCGCTGCCCATGGACGTACTCGATGAAAGACTGTATCCTTCGCTACGCTTGCCAGTGCGGCTGTAGCTCAGTGGATAGAGTATTGGCCTCCGAAGCCAAGGGTCGCTGGTTCGATTCCAGCCAGCCGCACCACTATTCATGCGCCTTTCCGGCCATGATGCCTCGAAGCTCGACGTGGCTCGAAGGATTTGGGAAAAATATTGGGAAAAATTTCAACATTTTTTCTGGCTCGTGATGAAGGGCAATCTCGCCTATACGTAACTCCACCTAACGGAGTTACATCATGTCAAAAAAGCAAAAGAGCACCCGGTTCGAGAAGCACATCTACGTCGAAAATCGGAACGGAGCGCTGCGGTTCAAAGTCGTTGTCCACCCCCTTCAAGATTCAGCAACTTTCTCCACGGTGGAGGAAGGTGCTTACTGGGCACGTCGTCGGCGATTAGACTTCCTGGAAGAAAAAGCTGCTGTCGCGATAGAGCATGCTCGTCCTGAGGTTGGGCAACAAGGGCACGGGTTTGGCGATGTTAAGTTGCTGCCTCCGACGTCAGGTAGCGTCAAGCTGTCAGATGTGTTCGACTCTTTTGAAAACTTCGAGCTTCCCAAACTCTCAAGTCAGGCGACAGAAGCATCTCGCTTGGCCAGATTACGCGAATGGTTTGGTGAACTGACCACTGAGCAGTTGCGCGAAGGCCTCATCGACAAATGGGTAATTGACCGACTGTCTGGGAAACTTGGGTCGGGGCGTGACCCCAACCGCAGTGCTACCATGTCTGGCGATCGCGGTGAAGAACCGCTTACTAAGCACCAGCGTTACACACGCAAGAAGGCTGGGAAAGAAGTACCAGACAAGCCAATTTATCCTGTTAGCACGCAAAGCGTACGTCATGAACTGAAGCTGCTACGACGTGCAGTGACGAAGTACCTTAAGAGGGAAAACCGCTGGCCGGTATATGGTGCCTCGTGGCAAGCACATTATCTGATGACGATGGAGCTTCCAGAGCCTGCCGACGCACGCCGTCGTCGCGTTTCGGACGACGAATTGGTGGCCATCTTCAACGGCATCAAAGATGGGGGCTTGAAGGCCGCAATTCTCTTCGCTGTGTTGACTTCATTACGCCGCAGTGAAATCGTTTCACTGCGCTGGGAGGACGTCGACTTCGACAGAAAGGTCGTGCGCTTGAGGAAACCTGGCTTTGTGAAGAAGACGAAGGTTCATGAAAGAGATGTCCCATTGTTGCCTGGTGCTGTCAAGGTTCTACAAGACTTGAAGCCGCAAAAGCGTGGACTCATTTTTCCGATTGCAGCCGTTGACCTAAGTCACGGTTGGAGAAACGCGGCGGATAAAGCGGAAATTTATGACGCGCGTCTCCATGACTGCAGACGTGAAGCCATCAGTCGGCTGGTCGAAACATGCCGATTGACAGTGCACGAAGTCGTTCTGTTTTCCGGTCATTCCGACGTTCGGACGCTCGAAAAGCATTACCTGCGCTTGGACCCTGCGTTGATGGCATCTCGGCTAGCAGAACTTCCTAGTGCCATTGACATGGCGCCTTCACTGTAAATCGTTCACGGACTTTCTCCCTATACTTTACTTTGGGAGAAAGTTATGTACTTGACAAAGCAAGAGGTCGCCGCAGTGTTGCGAGTCTCTATTCGCACTATCACGACCTACATGCAACAGGGAGCGATCCCGAAGCCAAGGAAGGTGGGGGGAATTTTGCTCTGGGATGAAGGAGAATTGCATCGAACCATTGTGTGCTCCTCGGCCTGTGAGACGACTCAGATAAGCGTCAAGCGGGGGCGCCCGCGGAAGATACGGTTCGCATAAGTGCCGCCAAGGCGATGTCCTCTCTAAGTTTGGGCTGAGTTAGTTTTCGGTATTCGTTTGCTCTACTGAAAAAGTGTCAGAATCTGACACTTTTGGCCTGGCCGTGGAGTAGGCGCTAGCCACGCGGAGCCACTTACGGCAACCTTAGGCCATCTATGTATGCGATGACAGGAGTGATAGTGAGCCAGCAGTTTTCGCGTCGAGCGCTGTATGAGTTGGTTTGGAGTGAGCCAAGGACAAGGTTGGCTAAAAGACTCATAATCTCCGACGTCGGCTTGGCGAAGGCCTGCACGAAAGCTGGCATTCCAATGCCGCCCCGTGGGTACTGGGCAAGGCTCGCCGCCGGTAAGCGGGTAGTAAAGACTTCTCTTCCCCCGCGAGCACTTGGCCAATCCGATTCTGTGCAGATCGGCAGCCCTAAGTATCGACCGCTTACAGGCGAAGAAGCGCTGACACTGCCGCCCCAGCCTTTTTTTGATGAACCAGTGGAAGCCGTGCGTATACGTGCAGAAGCCCTACTGGCACGTTACAAGGCTCCCAAGGGTCTTCTTAACCCCCATCGGTTGATCAAAGCACTGCTGGACGGAGACGAAGCACGACAAAGGGCAATGGAAACAGACATCCTCGCCTGGCGCAAACCGCAATTTGACTCACCATCTGCGCTTAGACGCATCCGCATCGTGAACGCATTGTTCCTCACCATGGCGCGCGTCGGGAGCACGCCTTCAGTCAGCAGTGCAGATCTGCACAACGTTACGTTTCTCATTGGCGATACCTGCATCAAGGTAGAGATTCAGTCTTTACGAAAAACGGCTCGTGCCAAGATAGGTTCTGCCCAGACGAGAGATCAAAGGATGACGCTAAAGGCGACAGGATGGCCTCACATAACTGGTGTCCCGTCTGAATGGGCTGATGGCGACACCCAACTCCTCGAGACTCGAATTGTCGAGATCGCTCGCGATATTCTCGTGATGGGGGAATTGACTTATCGGACCGCAGTCCATGAGCAATATGAGTGGCGTGTAAAGCGCAAGCATGAACTTGAAGCGGAGGCCCGCGAAGCGCATGCTCGAATCGAGCAGGAAGAGAACGAACGGCGTCTATGGCAGGAAGAGAAGCAACGGGAATGGCTCCTGTCACAAGCTACGAATCGACGTCAAGCTGACGAGATACGCACCTTGGTGCATGCGCTCGACGCAAAACATCAGGGTTCGCCAGATGTGTTGTGTGATGACGCTTATCGAAACTGGCGTGCGTGGGCACTAACACAGGCCGAGACCCTTGACCCCTGTTTTCTGCCACTGGAAGCACTGATCACTCCTTCAAAGGATGACGCCGGCACATGAGGACTTGTGGCTATGCCATCAGGGACTTGTGGCTAAATCGCGGGGACCTATGGCTACAACTGTTTTAAATACTAACCTTGCCAAAGCGAGATATCTTGGAAAGTGAAGGCGCTAAATATATTTTAAACATCTTTACTTCCACAACACAGCTCGCGAAGCTCGCCTATCAATGGCGCTGGGCCTTCGGCATAAAAGATATTCCATGTTCTGATTTTTGGCAGCCAGGAAGGGCGGTAACACGTCCGAACGCAAGGGGACCGCACCCTTCTTCTCACTTAGCTGACATTGAACATCTACCACGAAGGAGGCTTCGTCTTTTAACAGCTTTTGAGATGGCGCAAGAATGGTATCGACTGAAGTTGGAGCTCCGGTTGCCGATACCAGCCTGATCCTAAGCATGCCGTAAAAGACACTGTCGGATTGCTCCTTGATGTATATAGCCCGGCAAGAAGGTGAAATTTACATCCAGGGCAGGAAGAGGAACCGCCCTTTGTGCGATAGACGATCTCACTCACTTGCACGCGCTGATGTGCCGCTTGAGTGGCCACGACCTGGACACTGACATAGTTGCAGTCCTCCTCGGCAAATGCCCTGAGAGCGGACTCGACGCCGCGTCTTAGGGCACGAAATCAAGGGCCGGATTCGCGCCGCGTACGGTGAACAGCGAATGCACATTCCGAACCGCAAGCGACACCCAACGGCGCAAGAGCGACAGTTAGTGATGGCCGACGACCTAACGAGCATGACGAACGAGGAAATAACTACGAAACACGGAGTCAGTCGCACAAATTTATATTAGTTAATAAAACGGGGCAGGACCGAAATAACTGAACCAGCGAAGGTACATGTTATGATAGGGTAACTTATTCCCTTCATCGAGACAGGTTATGTCAGGGTTCCACGTATCAAAAGTAGTCATCATTGAATCCCTATTGGACTCCGACTGGAAAACGGGAGTTGAAATCGAAAAAGTCATGCTCCACGAATTTGCAGAGCATGGGCTGAGCGTTTCCGTTGAACGCCATTCGATAAGGCGCGCAGACGAATTCGCTTTAATAATCGAACTGCTGATAAGAACAGGCAACACTGATCCACCTCTACTGCATATTGAAACGCATGGGGATAAATGGGATGGTTTGATCTTTGCTGATGGCAGCGAGTTGTCATGGACCGAAGTAGGTCGGTTACTCGCGCCACTAAATGAGGCTACAGGTTTCAACTTAGTCTGCGTGTTCGCCGCATGTTACGGAGCGTTCCTTTCAAGGGTATTATATGTAACGCATGCTTCTCCTTGCTTTGCATTAATTGGCCCAATGGACGAGTTAGATCCCGGTGAAGTGCATCGGGCATTCAGGAAGTTATATCATGACTTTGCTGTAACCCGAGATATGGGCATCGCTCTGCAGCGTTTAGTGCAAGAAGTTCCTATCAGGGGTGGTTGGTTTCGAATGAGAATGGACCGATGGTTTCTTAAAATTATGCGCAAATTCGCTGAGGAATCTGCTTCTGCAGAAGCAATGATGCGCAATGCTCAGTCGCTCTTGAGATACATCAACAGTCCGCTCAAGTTTGGATTGTCACCCGATGATGTAGGCGATAACTTCAATTATCACAGCTCCGGAAACTTAACATTCGAACAAATGCAAATGCTTGTAAAGCTCAAAACACATCATTATCTTAGTAGCCTCGCATTCAATCGCTTTTTCATGGTTGATTCAATTCCATCGAACCGCGATAGATTTTCAGATGTTGAGAACGAGATTCAAGAAAAATTCCTTCCGCTCTTTGATAAATAAGATTGGCTTGACGGAAATTTCGTGTTGAATCTTTCGATTCTTGAACGGCTGGAACTCGCTTGTCGCTTATGCCGTGGGTACGTTGACTCGTGCTGCGTTCACCAGTTGAATCCACGGTCAAAAGCGGACGTACGCGGCCGTGTTTGGCAGCTAAGATGGCGTCCATGTTCCAAGACGGAATGATGCCATGCCCCAAGCACTTCTCTCCGAAGACCTTTGGTCGCTTGTAGTAGCTCATATCCCGACTCATCGCAGATCTCCGAAAGGCGGACGGCCACGTATCAATGATCGCGCGACTTGACCGGAATCCTATTTGGTCTCAAGGCCGGGATATCGTAGGAATACTTGCCGCGCGAACTCGGCTGCGGCAGTGGCATGACTTGTTGGCGTCGGCTTCACGAGGGATGCAACCCGGCGTCTGGTAGCGCATCTACGAGGCGGTTGTCCGACAGCTGTGCGAGCACGACCAGATCATGTAGGATCGAGCTAGCGTCGACGCTGCCAGTGTGCCCGCCCCTGCGGATGGTGAGCATACCGACCGAAACCCGACCGATTGTGGCAAGCTCGGCTGCAAATACCATTTGCTCGTGGACCAACGTGGGTTGCCGTTAGTAGCCAAGATCTCGGGCGCTCAGGTGTACGACTCGCGTTTCCTTGTTCCACTTGTAGAAGCCATCCCAGCAGTTAAAGGGCTTTCCGGCCGTGCGGGCATACGTCCAAGTAAGCTACACGCGGATCAAGCGTACGCGTCACGAACACATCGCGCCTGGTTGCGCCGACGAAGCATCGCAGCACGTATCGCGCGAAACGGCTTCCAGTCGCGCGAAAGGCTCGGCCAATGGCGTTGGGTCGTTGAGCGCACCGAGTCCGACGTGACCAAACCGATCAATGGTGGTTGACAGCTTAGAGCTCCAACGTGCAATATCCGAGACAATCTACCCGGCGGGAGGACGTTTGTTCGTGCCGGGTCATCGAATTTACCGCTCGCCGTTGGTGCTCCATTGCAACATCTATATACCTACGAAACGAAAGAAGAGGCCGAAGAGGCTCTCGCAAAATTATCGGGACCGAAGCGATTGGCTAGTGATCGCGACGGTACCGAAGTCATATACAAAGTGTTTGGTGAGTTGACGTGGAAAAATCTCTACGCTTTGGGCCTGCATAATCTTCCTGAGTTGAAAATCCTTCTATCGCAGCGGGACTCTAGCGGTGCCTACAATATGGACCGACACCGCGAAATTATCGCCGCACTCGAAAACATTTCGCGAGTACTCGGACTGGCGATTCCTCCGCATTGGCGATGACGGTTGACGTACCAGTCTAACTAAATGCCCACATTCCAAGTGGCGGGCGCCGGCCGCGATAGCGGCTTGTGTTAGGCGCTTGAATGTCCTTGAATCAACCGCAGGCATTAGTGCGTCCGGGCGAGTCCTCGCGTACTCTGGTCTGTGACGGTCAAACATTCGGAGGAGCTTTCCGGTTCGCATTCCAGCGCTGGTATATCTACTTCGCTAAAGATCATGGCCCCATCGATGAAAAGGACTTGAAACTTGCCATTTTTGAAAATTTTCGCGATGTCATCAAAGTCTGCAATTCTCGCGTCAAGCAACGCGTATAGCTCGCTTTCAAGTTTCTCGATGACACGGAGCTGCGCATCAAGTACGCGTTGGGCTCCTTCCACGGTCCAGTAGGGTTGCGGAAAGCCTTGGTAAAGGTTGTCAATAATCTGACGGAGAAAAACAACCCCTCTCTTGTATCTCTCCATTCTTTCATCAAATACTGTGCGGATTGAATCTCGTACTCGTTCCAAGGCTCTCTTGTGGCGTCCGATGTTGCTTGATGAGTAAATTCCGCTCAGCACAACTTGGCAAGCCCTACCTGCAGCATACCGGTCGTAAGCAGCAAAGACGCTGTGCTGCATAAGCTTGCGCATTGCTTCGGTCGGCTTGTCAAGTTTTGGGCGCGTGCCATAGAACTCTATACCGCTGTGCTCGTCGAAGATTTCGAAGTCCATTTCCTTTTCTTTGTGCTGAGCAAGCAGATCGTCTAGGAGCATCATCAAGATTTCATAGCAATCGTCGGTGTTGCTTGTCACGCGACGCAAATTGTCCTCATTGAGTCTTTCGTCCCCCTCGCTCATGCTTTCAAAGCAGTCAACGATGACCTCGGAGATTCGTTCAAGTTTCGCTTTATCGCCAGCGATTTGACGGTTTCTAATGTCGGTGCAGATATCCGCAATGTAGCTCAGGCGAGCATGAATGGAGTTGAGTGCGCCCATCGTCAGCAGCATGGGCATCAAGTTTGGGGATATTTGGCCATCCACCTTCTCCAAGCCCGCGACGCAGCTGATTTTTCCACCCTCAACAACGCTTGTTGTCTGCACGCCCGCCAACGGCCCCTTCTGAATGGTCATCAACTCTCCGGATGCGCCAGGGCTGAAGACAATGCGATAAAAATCTCGATCACCGCGCGTTCCGAACTGGGATTGGAGTTGCTGGCTTATGAGCTGTGTCCACGGCGACTGCACATAGTGGGTTGGATTCTTAATCAGAGTCGGCAACAGCGGGTGCTTGTCAAACTGAACCTTGATTGCCAATGGCAGGTCTTTCTTATGACTTTCTTCCATGGGTAATAGCTCCAAACGAGTCCATAGCTGGTATGTCTATTTACTATGCCCTGGTTATAAACGAATTTTTATTCTACCGTCACTGAGGGCCGGTAATGCTGGTAGCAGTCCTTCGGAACTCTAACTCTTCTGACAACTTTTGTCAGATGAGTTAGAGCTCGTCCGCCTCCCGCGAGCCAGGCCACAGGGGCGCCACGCAGCACAGCATCCATCCGGAGAATGCGCACCCGGCGTGACCGACATTCTTGGTAGCAAGTATGAAAATTTTGTACTATGCTGTCGTCTTTTCCCTACCAAGGCGGCGTTGCGATGACCAAGAACAACAGCGAAAGCGGCATCCTAACGATCAAGGAGGTCGCGGAGTATCTGAAGGTCACGGAGCGAACGATCTACCGGTTGGCAGCAGCCAAGAAGATACCGGCCTTTAAAGTTGGTGGAACATGGCGCTTCCGGACGGCGGACATCGATGGCTGGATAGCCGAGCAGTCGAAGAAGGCGGAGGGCGCCGAATGATCTCCGCCTACCATGCTAAGTACTACGCTCAAGAACTGACTCGGCGCCACGCTGCTGATGGCGTCGATCGCCTCTCCCAGTCGCTCTTCGACGCCAGCGTTGATCTGAACCCTCATCAAATCGATGCGGCCCTGTTCGCTCTTCGGAACCCCTTGCAGGAAGGCGTACTGCTGGGCGATGAAGTGGGTCTGGGTAAAACCATCGAAGCCGCGTTGGTTGTTTGCCAGTACTGGGCTGAGCGGCGTCGTCGGCTGCTGATCATTTGTCCAGCCAGTCTGCGCAAGCAATGGGCGCAGGAGCTACACGACAAGTTCGCCGTACCCACTACCGTGCTAGATGCTGTTTCGCTGCGCAGGCAATCCGCCGGGGACTCGCTCGCCACCATGCAACGGCTGGTTGGTAAGGCGGTCGTGATCATGTCATATCAGTTTGCGGCCAAGCTGGAAGCCGAGCTGCGTGCCGTGCCTTGGGATGTGGTGGTCATCGACGAGGCCCACAAGTTGCGCAACGCGCACCGCGCCAGCAACCGCACCGGGCAGGCGCTTAAGCGCGCCCTGCAAGGCCGCAAGAAACTGCTACTCACCGCCACGCCGCTGCAGAACTCGTTGATGGAGCTGTACGGCTTGTCCACGCTGATCGACGAGCACCTGTTCGGCGACGAAACCGCTTTCCGCAAGCAGTTCATGAACAGCGGCGCTGGCCTTGACGAACTTCGCGAGCGCCTTGCAAGCTTCGCGAAACGCACACTGCGCCGTGACGTGCTGGAGTACATCAAGTACACCGAACGCAAGGCGCTCACCCAGCCGTTCAACCCCACCGACGACGAGCAGGCACTGTACGAGCGCATCTCGGCCTTTTTGCAGAAGGAACACTCCTACGCTCTGCCCAAACAACAGCGCCATCTCACGGCGCTGATCTTGCGCAAGCTTCTAGCGTCCAGTTCGCACGCCGTCGCTGCCACCTTGGTCACCATCCGCGAGCGCCTACAGGGCTTGCTCACGGCAGATCAAACGGAAGACGACGGCGCCCAGCTGGTCGAACAGCTTATTGCCGAGGACGATCTGGAGCAAGACTATCTGGAAGAGGAGGCGAGCGGGGTCGAAGAAGACGCCGAAGTCCCTCCCCCTGCATCAGCTGAAGACAGCAAGCCGGGCCCTGCAAAAGATGCCCTTGCCGTCCGCGCTGCTATTACCGCCGAAATCGCGGAGCTGACGGCGTTTATCGATGCCGCCCAGGTTCTGCAAACCGACACCAAGGCGCAGGCGCTACTGAAGGCGCTCACCTTGGGATTCGGCAAGATGGCCGAGCTGCGCGCGCCACGGAAGGCCATCATCTTCACGGAATCCAAACGCACGCAGGAATATCTGCACCGCTTTCTCTCAGCTAACGGTTACGCAGGCAAGCTAGTGTTGTTCAGCGGTACCAACAACCATGAAAACTCCACCGCCATCTACCAGCACTGGCTGGAAGAGTACAAAGGCACGGATCGTGTGACCGGCTCCCCACAGGTGGATCGCCGCACTGCGTTGATCGACCACTTCCGCAAGGACGACGGCACCGGCGCAGAAATTATGATCGCCACTGAAGCGGCCGCCGAGGGCGTTAACCTGCAGTTCTGCGCGCTGATCATCAACTACGACCTGCCGTGGAACCCGCAGCGCGTCGAGCAGCGTATCGGCCGTTGCCACCGCTACGGCCAGCGTTTCGATGTGGTGGTGATCAACTTCCTCAACACCCGGAACCAGGCCGACCAGCGTGTGCTGGAACTGCTTACCGAGAAGTTCAAGCTGTTCTCCGGTGTGTTCGGCGCGAGCGACGAAGTGCTGGGCCGCATCGAAGGTGGCCTCGATTTCGAGAAACGCATCCTTCAGATTTACGACACCTGTCGCCAGCCCGAGCAAATCGAAGCCGCCTTCAACGCTCTGCAAGCGGAGTTGGAAGAAGTCATTGCCGACCGCATCAAAGACACACAGTCCCAACTGCTGGAGAACTTCGATGAGGACGTTCACGACCGCCTGCGGCTGCGACTTCAGGACGCTGAAGCGCGGCTCGACAAGCTCGGGCGCTGGTTCTGGGGCGTCACCTGCTATGCATTGGGTGGCCGCGCGAGCTTCGACGAGCAGTCCTATGCGTTTTCTCTGAGCACGCCGCCAACAGGAATCGCCCCCGGCCGTTATCAACTCATTCGTGGCGCTGCGCAGCCGGATATGCTGGCACACGCCTACCGCCTCAGCCACCCGTTGGGGGAATGGAGCATCGAGACCAGCTTGCGTGCGGACACACCTATCGCCAACATTAAGCTGGACTACGGCAAACACGGCGCGCGCGTCTCTATCGTCGAACAGCTGCGCGGCAAGTCTGGCTGGCTGACGCTGGCCCGGGTAGAAGTGACCGCCTTCGAGACTACCGAGGCGCTGCTGTTCTCCGGCCTCACCGACGACGGTCAGGTGCTGGATCAGGAAACCTGCGAAAAGCTGATGGCGATTCCAGCGGCAAGCAAGCCCACTCCGTTAAACACTACCGTGCCCGAGACCCTGCTGGCCAACAGTCAGCGTGCCGTGGGCGCCACCATAGCCCAGGTGCTAGAAGCCAACCAGCGCCTGTTCAATGAAGAGCGCGACAAACTGGAGCGCTGGGCCGACGATAAGCTACTGGCCGCTGAAGAAGCGCTGAAGAACACCAAGGGCCGCATCGCCCAGTTAAAGCGCGACGCCCGCAATGCTGTCACCTTGCCGGAGCAGGAGGGCATCCAGCGCGAACTGTCTGAGCTGGAGCGCAAGCAGCGCCGCCTGCGACAGGAAATTTTCGCCGTCGAGGACGAGATCATCGCCAAGCGTGACGCGCTCATCTCCTCACTCCAGCAGCGTCTCCAAGAAAAAACAACGAATGAGACCTTGTTCAGCGTGCGCTGGCAGGTGGTGTGACCCAGATTTGAGAATCGAAGATAACTGCAACCCATGACCAATAAACAAAACCCAAAATTTCAGGAACTCGTCGCCAAGCTGCGCGAGATATTTCAGATCGACCGTCCAGAACTTGACTTCGGCATCTACCGCATCCTCAACGCACGAGCGGGCGAAATCGACGACTACCTGCAAAATCGGTTGGCAGAGAAGGTGCAGGCAGTACTCAGCAACGGCAGCCTTGCCCAGCGTGAGCAAGTTGCGCGCGAGCTCAAGGAAAAGGAAACCCAGTATCGAGCCGATGGCATCGACCCTGATACAGTGCCCAAGGTGCAGGAATTACGCCAGAAATTAGCGCAGTACAGCACGGGTGCTAGCGAACACGATAACGCCGTGTTCTCGCACTTGCTTGTCTTTTTCTCGCGCTATTACCAACAAGGCGACTTCATCAGTCAGCGGCGCTACAAAGGCGACACCTACGCCATTCCTTATGCGGGCGAGGAAGTGATGCTGCATTGGGCCAACAAGGATCAGTACTACACCAAGAGCGGTGAAAACTTCAGCAACTACAGTTTCAAATTGGATGATGGTCGCCCGGTGCATTTCCGTCTCACCGCTGCTGATACTGCCAAGGACAACCGCAAAGACAACAACAACGAACGCCGGTTTGCACTGGTGGTGGCGAAGACGCTTACCCGCGTGGACGAAAACGGTGACGAGTTCGAGGAAGAACTGGTGCCGGTGGAAGAACTGGCGGGCTGTGATGGCAAAAAGGAGCTTATCATCCGCTTCGAGTACGCGGCCCAGCCCAAAAACACCAAGCAGGAGGCCCTGGTCACCAAGGCTGTCGACGTGGTCCTCGCGCACGAGACGGTCAAGGCCCGCTGGCTAGCCTTGGGCACCCGCGCCCCGACGGATAAAAATCCGCAGCGAACTCTGCTCGAGAAGCACCTGAGCGACTACACGACCAAGAACACGGCAGATTATTTCATTCACAAGGATCTGGGCGGCTTCCTGCGTCGCGAGCTAGACTTTTATATTAAGAATGAAGTCATGCACCTGGACGATGTGCAGAACGCTTGTGCGTTCGCGGACATCGAGAAGAACCTGCGCATGATCCAGTGCCTTCGCAGCATTGCGCTGGAGCTGATCGCCTTCTTAGCGCAGTTAGAGGATTTCCAGAAGAAGCTATGGTTGAAAAAGAAGTTTGTCGTCTCCAGCCACTACTGCATCACGCTGGATCGGGTACCGGAAGATTTGTACCCGGAGATTGCTGCCAACGACAGGCAGTGGGCGCAGTGGAAGCAGCTGGGGGTTTGGAAAGGCAATGCGCCAGGGACGGTAGAGAATTTTTCGTCTTCGCAGTATTGGATGGTGGATACGGCACTATTCGATGAAGAATTTAAGCAGCGACTCTTGCAAAATATTGATGACATCGATAAAAGTCTTAATGGCGTCGTCATCAATAGCGACAACTTCCAAGCGCTGAATTTCGTCAAGTACCGTTACCGAGCCAGCGTAGACTTTGTCTACATTGACCCACCCTATAACACGGTCCATTCGAAAATTGCCTACAAGAACCAGTTTGAGCACTCAAGCTGGCTAGCGCTGATTTCAAATACCTTGCCATTGACTCGTAGTCTTTTAGGAGAACAATATTCTTTTGGGTTTGCCATTGACGATTACGAATACAACAACGCTTTTTCTTGCTTGAAGGGACATTTTACTGACTGCGATGTCTCAACCATCGTCATCAACCACCATCCGCAGGGGTCGGGTGGAAGATTGTCTCGGACGCACGAATATTACATCGTTGCCTCTCCTAAAGCTGCTCCACAATATCTTGGGATTCCGAAGGACGACGAGACCGAGGACCGGCAGTTCATGCGAAGTGGAACGGCTGACAATAACTACCGTGCGCCGCGTGGTGGTGGAGTTGGTCGTTGGCGTAGTTTCTACGCACTCCTTGTCGATCCGGCCACCAAGAAAATTGTAGGAGCAGAACCGCCTCCTCCGCTTGGAACCGATTATCAGACGGGGCCAACGGCGGAAGGACTACAAAGAATTTACCCCATCAACAGCAGCGGTGAAGAGCGCGTTTGGCGCTCATCTTACGAAACAGGAAAAGGCCGCGCGGAAAGTGGCGAGCTGATCGTCACTGAACGTGGCGCTGTGAAGCAGCTCATTGATCATCAGAACAAACGTGAGACGCTCTTCAGTAATTGGATCGGTGCTGACTTCAATGCTGGGACGAATGGCACCGCAATGTTAGACAATCTAGGTCTGGGCGGGATTTTTGATTACCCGAAGTCAGTCAAGACCCTTGAACAGTCATTCTGGATGCAGTCGTTCGGCACAACAAATTTCACTGTCCTCGATTACTTCGCCGGTTCAGGAACAACTGCACATGCGACGATTTCTCTGAATCGCCAAGATGGCGGCGCGCGCAAGTACGTTTTAGTGGAACAAGGTGAGTACTTCGAGACTGTGCTCAAACCACGAATTCAGAAAGTCGTCTTTTCAGCTGACTGGACTGGCGGAAAACCGGCTTCATCCGCGACAGGTATTTCGCACTGCTTCAAAGCCATCAAGCTCGAAAGCTACGAAGACACCCTAAACAACCTGCAACTGCGCCGCACGGCCGCTCAGGGCGATCTGCTGAATGCTCTTCCTCAACAGGCCCAGGACGATTACCTGCTCAACTACTTGCTGGACGTGGAAAGCCGTGGCTCGCTGCTCTCGGTGGAGGATTTCAGGAAGCCCTTCGACTATACCCTCAATGTGGCTGTGGATTCCGCAGGCGCGTTCGAGTCGCGCAAGATCGATCTCGTCGAGACCTTCAACTACCTGATCGGCCTACGCGTAAAGCACATTGACGCTCAGCCGCAGCGCGGCTTTGTGACCGTCACTGGCACCCTGCCCAGCGGTGAAAGCTGCGTCGTACTTTGGCGCGACTGCGATCTCTTCGATTACGAAGGTGTCAGCAAGCTCTGCGACCGGATGGCCATCAACCCGGCGGACAACGAGTTCGACGTGGTTTACCTAAACGGCGACCACAACATCCCCACTGCGCTGATGCAGACCGCGGAGGAAGGTGGCGCCACTCGCGAACTCAAGCTGCGCCAGATTGAGCCAGAGTTTCTGGAACGGATGTTCTCGGTGGAGGACATCTGATGGCGCAAGCACGCAAGACCCCTGCGGCCGGTTCGGGCGCAGGCGGCGCAGCAGCCTCCCGTCGAGGCGGCAAGAAGCGCAGCTTCCATCAGGAACTGGTACTCAACCGTTGGGTGCTGGGCTTCTTCGAGGGGGGCACGCTCGCAGCCCTTAAGATGCGCTTGAACGACGAGCGCTTCGAGGGCATCGACGAGGATGGCCAGACCAAGTTCTTCTACGAACTCATTCGAGGCTTGTTCGACCCCAACAAGGTGCCCGAGGCCGACCTCCGGCGCTACGACCTGAACATCGTCGCCCACTGGCAGGCCATCACTGCCAATCGTAATAAGCTGGAGGGCCATGAACTGCAGATGAAGTACTTCCAGTACCTCTCGCTGCTGTTCACCGAGCTTTATCTGGACTGGTACTTTAACCACCGTCAGGACTTGCTCGATGGCCTGAACGAGGAAATGACGCGCTATCGCACTGAGGCAGGCGCAGAACCGTTCCGCGATTTTGAAGCAGACGACCTGAACAAAATTGCCTTTTGGAACGCCACCGGCAGCGGCAAGACCCTGCTGCTGCACGTCAACATCCGCCAGTATCTGCACTACTTCCAGGCGGGGCGCAGTGATCACTATCCGGATAAGATCATCCTGCTCACGCCCAACGAAGGACTGAGTCGGCAACACCTGGAGGAGCTGTACCTGTCCGGCTTCGGGTTCTCACAGTTCTTCAACAAGGCCCAGTCGCCGGCACGCGGCACCATTGAAATCATCGATATCAACAAGCTCGGCGATGAGATGGGCGACAAGACCGTCGCCGTGGGCGCCTTCGAGGGTAACAATCTGGTATTGGTGGATGAAGGACACCGTGGCACTGGCACCGCGGCGGGCGCATGGATGACGCGGCGCGATGCGCTGGTGCGAGGCGGTTTTGCTTTCGAGTACTCGGCCACCTTTGGGCAAGCGGTGGCAAAGGGTATGATCGTTGAGGCAGCGCAAGACGATATTCAAAAAAAACGGGCCAAGACGCTGTTCAACACCACCAGCCTGCGAAGTTTGGATGACGGACAGAAAGAGCAGTTGACGCTATCGACTGACGACAAGCGCCGTGCCCGCATAACCGCCACCCGCGAGATCTACGCAAAGTGCATTCTGTTCGACTACTCGTACAAGTTCTTTTATGAGGACGGGTATGGCAAGGAGTCGTTGATCCTTAACATGAATGGCGAAGCCTACGAGCAGGCGGACAACGCCCGTAAGTATTTCACCGCTTGCCTGCTCAGCTACTTCCAGCAGCTTTGGCTGTGGAGCACTCACCGTGACACGCTGACCGACTTCAACATCGAGAAGCCTCTGTGGGTCTTCGTGGGCAACACGGTGTCCGGCGAGGAGTCGGACATTCTGGAAGTGGTGAACTTCCTCGCCGATTTCCTGAACAGCGACGCGCAGATTAAGAGCTGGCTGGCTGATCTGGTTGCCGACAAAGCGCAGATTCTCGACGCTAATGGCAACAACATCTTCAGCGGACGCTTTACTCCCTTGATGGGCTTTAGCGGTCGCATGGACGAGCTATATGCTGACATCCTGCTGCGCGTGTTTAATGCCTCGGCCCGTCAGCGCTTGAAACTGGTCAACATCAGGAGTAGCAAGGGTGAGCTGGCGCTGCGCGTAGGCGATGCCGATCCCTTCGGCCTCATCAACATCGGCGACGATGCCGGCTTTTTCGGGATGGCCGAGGATGTGGAAGCCTTCGATAGCGAGCGCGACGACTTCGGCGGCGCATTGTTCGGCACGCTGAACAATAAAGATAGCCGCCTCAACGTGCTGATCGGCTCGCGGAAATTCACAGAAGGCTGGAGCAGTTGGCGCGTGTCCACGATGGGTCTGCTGAACATGGGCCAGGGTGAAGGCTCGCAGATCATCCAGTTGTTCGGACGTGGAGTGCGTCTCAAAGGCAAGGGTTTCTCACTCAAGCGCACCTTACCGCAGAACCGACCCAAGGGCGTGCATCTGGACAAGCTAGAGGCCCTGAACATCTTCGGCGTGCGCGCTAGCTACATGGCTGCGTTTAAGGACTATCTGCGCGAGGAAGGTATCACGCCCAGTGACGAAGTGCTGGAGCTGGAATTCCCGACCCGGGCTAATCTGCCTAAAGGCAAGCTCAAGACCTTAGCCTTAAAGGACGGTTACAAGGACAACCAGAAACTCGGATTCAAGCGCACCCATTTCCCCTGGCTGTACGAAATTCCTATGCAGTTCCAGGGCAAGATCAAGACACCCCATGTGGTGCTCGATCTGTACCTACGTGTCGAGGCGCTGTCCAGCAAAGAAAAGAGCACAACCCATACAACGGAAGCGCGGAACAAGTGCAAGCTGAACCAGACCCTGTTCTCAGCTTTCAACTGGGATCGCGTCTATCTGGCCTTGCAGGCTTACAAGCTGCAGCGCAGCTGGAGCAACCTACGGTTAGAGCGGCAGAAGTTGATCGACTTCTGTGCGGGCTCGCAGGATTGGTACACGCTGTTTATCCCGGCGTCGGAACTGAACGTGACGACGTTCGCCGACATCGGCAAGCAGGAAGACATCCTAGTGCGACTGCTGACGGACTACACCGACCGCTTTTACAAAGCTCTAAAGTCTGGCTACGAAGGTGAGTTCTACGACGTCATCCACATCGACGAAGATCACGGATCGATGCTCAAGCTGTACCAGTTCGAGATTGAGAACAGCGACGACGGTCTGGAGTATCAGGCGAAGCTGGAAATGCTGAAAAAGCTGGTAGCAGACGGCAAGATTGGCGAGGCTAGCAAATGGAACGCACCGCACATGGTGGCCATCAGCTTTGACCAGCACCTGTACTATCCGTTGCTGGCATTGGAGGACAAGGATGCTGTGCCACTGAAACTGCGTCCGCTGGCCTTTGACGCGCCGAGCGAATGGGAGTTTGTCCGCGATCTGGAGACGTTCTACAACTCCGCCGAAGGCAAAGAGGCGATTGGCTCGCGCAGTCTGTATCTATTGCGTAATGCGGATCGAGAGGAGCAAGGCTTGGGATTTGCGTTGGCAGGCAACTTCTATCCGGATTTCCTGCTGTGGCTGGTGGACGATGCCAACGGCAAGCAATGGCTGACCTTCGTCGATCCGAAGGGGTTGCGCAATCTCGACCTGTCGCACCCTAAGCTGAGGCTGTATAAGGAAGTGAAAACGCTAGAAGCAACGCTAACTGCGCAGGCCAAGGCGGCTGAACCGCCGCTTGTTTTGAATGCCTTCATCTTGTCGCCGACGAAGTTTTCTGACCTGCTCAACGTGGGCGACCCCACAAAAAAAGTCGATCTGGAAAGTCGCCATGTCCTCTTTATGGAAGAAGGAGGCAAGACGTACTTGAAGAAACTGTTCGCGGCGTTGACGTGACAGGCCAGGACGCTAGTTATACCCGGTGCGATGGACGCATCGGGTATAAAGCCACATCCAGCCTCGCTTCCAAACCTTTGTGCAGTAGATCATCAGTCCAGTTAGCCTTTTTAATCCAAAAAGTGTCCTACTAGGACACTTTTGTGCGACGGCTGCATCTCCCTAGCCCAAATAGTCGGGCGCCACAGTGCCTGTGACGACGACGTGCTTCTCAGGCATTGGCCGTGATGTCACTAGGTTCTTGCTAGAAATTCTGCTGTTCGACATGAGTTAGGATCTGCCGACCAAATTCCAGCAACTTGTCCTGCGGACAAGGTCAAAGTGATGATACTTCTTGTTGCTAGCAGGCCAAGTTACAACCGTTCCGTTCGGTAGCGATACCCAAGACTGGGTGGTGGGGAGTGGACGCATGTCCACTAGGCAACAGCAAAGGCCGGCTGCTCGACTGGTTCGATTGATACGGTCAAAATTTGTGTACCTAGCTGCGCCAAGTGACGAGGAACAACCGTATCAAGGTAAACGCGGAAGCACTTTCTTGTGCGTTTTTACTGATCAAGTGGGGCGCCACTGTCTACAACTGCTTGGCGCTGCAATTGCCTCCGTGCTTCCTTCAGCCTCTTCTTAGTGAATCCAAACCCGCTTTTGCACAGGATAACGTGTCCGTTCCCTGCAAGGGGAGAATACGCCAAGCCGGTCCCACTCCAGTTGTCATCAATGATGATGAACGGCTGGCCCGGCTCACGTTGTGCCTCGAGCCACCATTCGATTTCATCTCTCCTGCTCGATGAGAGTGATCGAGGTGTCCTCCACTCATCATGCAGGTTCTCTACAACGAACAGCAGTTGCGTCCGAGTTAACGCTTCGCACATCTGCTCTCGGTTGAGATACGTTGCCCAAGACGAGCTAATAACATATGTCGGGTTGAACTCAACATGTAACTGACGCAAGTTTTCTGCTGCACCCGCGTCAACAAGGCACTCCCACATCTCTGGATAGTCCGGAATTGTCTTCTCAAATATTTTCAACATCTGGCCGCTGTGATGCGCATTGTCTAAGCAAAGGACGTCGTCCATATCGAGAAACACAATATTGCGAACATCATGGTTCATATCGCAAACCTCTTATAATATGTTGCCTCATATCTCGTCTATCTGGATTCTTTATAGAATAAATATTCAGTTTCTTATCGTTCAGTATGGAAATTTGATGTACTTCGGCGGTACTTCTGGTATCAGCCACACTCCATTGTTGGAAACACAAAATTTATAGCCATCCCGCAGCATCGGAAATGTTTCGACAACAAGAATGACCGGCGTGCCGCGGCGAACTGCCACTTTGGACGCTGTTTCTTTGTCCTTAGATAAGTGTACGTCGTGTCGATTCATGCGCTGCAGACCCTGCTTACGAATGGCCGCAATGAATTTCCCTACAGTGCCATGGTACAGAGCGGGTGGCGGTGTTTTTACGGTCAGCTTTAGATCGACATTGATGCTGTGGCCTTGCGCTGCACGTATACGCATCGCGTCGTCGCTCAGAACAAATCGCTTTTTGTCGTTTAGCGCCACAATTTGCTTGAGATCGTCAAGCGAGATGGGGATGCCGGCTACCGCCGCCTCGGCCAAAAGTTCCGGCACATCTGCCCAACCCTGCTTGTCTAAGAAAATGCCAATGGACTCGGGTCGATGTCGGAGAACGTAACTCAAGAATTTGCTGGCACGCATTACATCAAAAGAGCGATTGCTCATTGCCACTCCCAAAATCATAACTTTGGATTTTCAGAGAAATTCGAATCCAGAGTTCAGATAGATGAAAAAATTCGACGCCAATAATCTAGGACTAAAGTACTTTTGTCCAGATGCTTTTCGTTGTAGTCCACACTTCCGAAATTGGGGTGAAAGCTCACTTCCGCTCTGCTTTAAACCGTACCAAACCACTTTATTGCAGATCAACAAGCACAAGCCTATCGTTGGCAAATGAGTTTTTCTATGCTATACAAGCTGTTGCAAAATATCTACAATCTAAAACTCTATCGTTGCTTTATGGGAATGATTGACCAAATGCTGTAGTAAGGGACACACTGGTGCTAATTGGCAGATCGAAAATCTATAGATTTTGAACGATGTTCAGAGGCCTAGTTCCGAAGCTTGCACCAAGTGTTCCCTTAGCATCTCAATCGACACGATCCAGTTCCTATCGTCGATATGATTTTTGAAGCCAAATTTTCGTAAGAAATTCCGGATGCCTGGCTTGGAGCTTGTCTGCTCGACACCAACGGACGTAATGTCATAGCGGTTTGCTATCTCCACCAATTTTGCAAGCAGCCGGGTCCCATGACCGCGCCGCTGGTCTCTAAATCCGATGACTGCAATAACAACTGCGTTGCCAGGGCCTATCTTAGATGCGGTAAAGCGTAGGTAAAGGCGCACTGCAACACGATTTATGTCTACGGTCGGAAAGCGTGGGTTTGCACATCTGCTTCGGTAACGAAATTCTGTCCGGTAGAAAGCGTCGATCTCTTCGGCGAAATGGGGGAAGAGCAGTCTAGGTTCGATATGAAATGCGTCGCTCATTCAGGGCTATCCGTTCATTATTTACCGATGATAGGTCTGGTCCGTCACCGTGCTGGCAATTGACTTTTTCGCAAGCAATTGATAACTGCTCGAGTACGGCTAATCCAACGAAATGCGCATGTACTTTCGCGCCGCGCAGATTCTTGTCGAGTAAAGTTGAAATTTTAATCGTGCGCCTACCACCGGCGGAAACCCTTTTGAATCTCTTCGGGCACCGCGGACGGATCGAGCACTGGTCCCATGATGGCAGATGGGCTCTGAGCTGCAGCGTTTGCGATCCAACCGATTTCCATGTTAGACGGATAGTGCCGCAGTAAGTGTCGAGCGCGCTCTTTAAGCATTGCAAAGTCCAGGCCGTCTTTTGAAGCTGCCAATTCTTCTAAGAAGTCGCCCGCATAAATCAACGCTTGAGTTCGTTCTGTTCCCGTGGTCATGGCTTATATCCATCCACATTAGTGCTGCATCTGTAGTATCCGAGTTCAAAAATGTCCAAGCCGGATACTTTTTTCCGTCGCGTCAGTTTTCGACACTAAGTCGGAAAGCGTTCTCGAATAAGGTCGGCCACGCCGCTTCTGGCTTCCAGCTTTGTTTTATTCCAGTATTGCATGCTTTCAGCCGAGGCCCATGCTAGCGTAAAAAAAGTTGCTTGTCATTAGAAAAATAAGCACTGTTGGTGCCACTTTTTACATATAAGTTCATTGGCAATAAAATCTTTACTGATAATAGCAATTATCAGTAAAGAAGATGATACTGCTGTTGGCTTGGAGATCCTAAGCGATAGCTTAGGGTTCCATGCTTGTAAATTATCAAATAGCATCTACCCGCTGAGGGAAGTATCATGAGGTATCATCGCTTTTGATACTTCTCGAAATCGCTGACATTTCTCGCCAGCCTCGGCATTGATGAAACTCGTCCTGGATGAGCTCTGTGATAAGACCCCTTGCCGATCGGGGACTTGTAGCTGTGAGATTAGGGACTTGTGGATTAATACAAGGGACTTGTAGATCGACCTCCCTTAAATTGTGCTACCAGCTGTAGCATTTATTGTCACCGTTGTCGCGACTAAACATAAATTAAAGATGTTTGTTTCATGAAACGACAGCCCGACGCGTACGAGTAATGTTGTACATCGCGAATAGATGAGCATCTGTAGTCGTCACCTTTTCTGGGCAGCCAGGGAGGGGCAGTTGGTAAGCCAATGTCAACGATATGCCCCTCTCTTATTCGGTCTCATATCACATATTGAGATGGTGCTGCCTTCATCAGTCCTACATTGCACGATCGCTCACGCTTAGCACTCGCCTGCGTCGATCAAGCCGCACAAGCGGCGACTGGCAATGGATTCACTTGGTACCGACGATGCGGTAGGTAGCCCGTGAAGCAGCTACACACTCGGGCCAAGGTGCTATTTTCGTCTGACGGCTGCTGCCTCCGTGAGCGCGGAGAGACTGGCCCTCGTGCTCGATACCTACCCGATGCTGGTGCGTCGCATAATGGGCAGTCTGCATACCGCGAGCTATCTACGCTCGACGGTCGGGCACAACGGGGCTGGGTACTGGCGGTCGGCCCCGACAGCATCACCGTGCTCGATTTCTAAGAGCGCTCAAGGATCCTATCACCTTCGTCATCGGCTCAAGCGTGACCACCCTGGCTGCCCGCTTGAGCAGGCGATTTTCAACGCCCGACGTCGCAGACACGCTGCTGCGCGACTTCGGCCACCGTTGGCTTTCCAGGTTCCTGCCCAAGTCGGCTTTCCAACCGGCATAATGCGCCGATAGAGCTTAGTTGGAGGGAAGAAGATGGATGAGCGCTGGCTGGTCAGTTGGATCGGACGCACGGATATCAACGCCATGACGGCTGGTGCGCCGGCTGGACCCATCGCGTCCGCGCTTGGTGGAACGTATGCTTATACCCGGATCTGGCTGCTGAACAATATGGACCCCTCGCTTGGCGAACGCTACCGTGACTGGCTGGCGGCGCGCGCGCAGTGCGGCGTCGAAGTAAGGCAGGTCGCACTGAGCAGTCCAACCCAATATGGCGAAATCTACGAGCAGGTCAGTGCTTTCCTTTGCAGCCTTAGCTTGCCCGGCCGGTCGACCGAGCTGACCTTCCATCTGAGCCCAGGGACGCCGGCCATGATCGCGATCTGGATCATCCTCGCCAAGACACGGTTTCCCGCGCGGCTGATCCAGACTTCGCTTGAGCGCGGACTGGAGACGGCCGACTTCCTGTTTGATCTGGCCAGCGACTTCCTTCCCGAATACCTGCGTCGCAGCGAAGAGCGGATCGGGCGTCTGCAAGAACCTGCGCCGGCGGCGCCAGAATTTGCTGCGATCATCCACACATCGCCGCAGATGCGGCGACAGGTTGCCTTAGCCCGGCGTATGGCAGCATTCGAGGTGCCGATGCTAGTGCTGGGCCAGACTGGCACCGGCAAGGAACTGTTCGCCAAGGCGATCCATGCCGCCAGTCGCCGCCGCGACGGCCCGTTCATCGCCGTCAACTGTGGTGCGATCTCGCGAGAGCTTGCGAACTCAGAACTGTTCGGTCATAAGAAGGGGGCGTTCACTGGCGCCGAGCGCAACCATGAGGGCTATTTCGAAGCCGCTCGCCATGGCACCCTGTTTCTCGACGAGGTTGGCGATCTGGCGCCGGATTCCCAAGTGCGGCTGCTGCGCGTGCTGCAGGAGAAGGAACTGACGCCGGTCGGCGATACACGCAAGGTAACAGTCGACGTGCGCATCATTGCCGCCACTCACAAGGACCTGGCGGCCGAGGTCGCTGCTGGCCGCTTCCGCCAGGATTTGTTCCAGCGCTTGGCCGTTGGCGTGCTGCAAATTCCCCCACTGAACGTGCGTGGCGATGACATCGGGCTGCTGATCGACTATTTCCTAGAGCAGATCAACTGCGACGGCGCTGGTATGCCCGAGGCCCAGGCCAAGTCGCTAGCGCCGGATGCGCGCGCCCTCCTGATGCGCCATCCATGGCCGGGAAATATCCGTGAGCTGTACGGTACGCTGTTCAGGGCGGCGGTCTGGTCATTGGCGCCCGTGATCGAGGCCGGCGACGTCAGCCAGGCTTTCTTGCCGCTCGGCACGGCGCACCGTGACCCGATGCTGGAGCGTCCGCTCGGCAGCGGCTTCAGCCTGCCGGCGCTGAAGAGCGAACTGGAACGTCACTACATCGCGCTAGCGCTGGCCCGTTCACCTGGGAACCGCACGCTGGCCAGCGAACTGCTCGGCTACAACGGCTACCAGCAAATGAACCGCCGCATGAAGACGCTCGGGATCGCCGATGACTAGTTGCATGCGTTTTCGTATGATTTATGCGAAAACGTATGGATGGGTCATCGCCTTCGGTCGGCACTCTTTTTCGTAACTCCTTGATTTTACAAGCTTACGATATCGCACCCTAAGCTGGCACGTTTCTCGCAATGGAAGAGTCATCACTTCCGAGGAGCCCATCTTGCTAGCACCACACGACGACCTAGCGTATTCCCTGTCCATCCACGCCCGAATTCGCATGCAGCAGCGCGGCATCTCGCTCAGCCATCTCGAACAGGTCCTGCGCCACGGCCGCACCGTGCGCGTCCAGGGAGGTATTCGCTTTCGCGTCCTTGGCCGCAAGGAAGCACGGCGTCTAGTGGACGCCGGCCTCGGCCCGGTCGCAGCGGAGGGCGTCCACGTCCTGCTGAACGAGCAAGGTGTTGTGATCACGACATACCGTGACCAGAATCTTCGCAAATTGCGTGAGATGAAGCGCCCGAAGCCATATTTTCACTAACTAGAGTTGCCCCGAAACACTAGAATAGTGCCGAGTTTCTTTCCAGGAGATAAACATGTTTGATCCTTCCAAGTTCACCGTCGCCAAGGCCCGCCCCATCCCGCTGTACCTGCTGCTCGATACCAGCGGCAGTATGGGCGACCAAGGCAAGATCGACGAACTCAATAAAGCAGTGCGCACCATGCTCGCCGAGTTCGAGAAGGAGCAGCAGCGTGAGACACGCATCGACGTGAGCGTGATCTCGTTTGGCCACAACGGTGTGCAACTCGAGATGCGCAACGTGGCGGCAGCCGACGCGCGGGCCAGCTACCGCGACCTGCCGGCCGGTGGCATGACGCCAATGGGCGGCGCGCTGGCGATGGCCAAGGCCATGATCGAGGACAAGGACGAAACGCCGTCGAACGCCTATCGGCCGACCATTGTACTGGTCTCGGACGGTGAGCCAAACGATGACTGGAAAGATGGGATGGAAGCTTTTATCGGCAGTGGCCGCAGTAGCAAATGCGACCGCATGGCCATGGCGATCGGCGCTAGCGCGCAGCGCGAGCCGCTCGAACGCTTCCTGCAAGGGACCGAGAACGTGTTGTTCGACGCTACCCATGCGGCAGGCATCCACGCCTTCTTCAAGCGCGTCACGATGTCGATCTCGGTGCGCTCGCGCGCTGCCAACCCCAACGCGCTGCCGCCAGCGCCGCCGCTGCCGGACCTGCCGCAGGACGGCGGATCGCTGTCGTTCTAGGACTGGCGATGGACCAGCAAGCGTTGTACCTAGTCGCGGACTGCTCGGGCAGCATGGCTGAACCGGGCAAGGCCGCCGTGCTGGCCGGCCTGCTGTCGTATGCGCGTGCCTGCGGGCGCTTGGGCGCCTTGCCGATCTGGTGCTCGCAAGTGAAAGTCGTGGTATGGAAGGACGAGGCCATGCTGCTGGCGCCGGCGTCCGAGGAGCCATTGACGCTGCCGGCGTGCGCCGGCCGGCCCCGCCCCGCGAGCCTGTTCTCCCTGCTGGAAGACGATGGGATGGGTGCGGCGCGCATCCTGCTGTTGTCCGACGGCGGCATTGATCCGGCCGACCAGCGCGCTTGGCAGGCTTGGCGTGCCGGGCATGCTGGCAAGGCGCTAGATCTGCGCGCGGTCGCGGTCGGCGCCGATGCCGCCTTGCCGGCCCTGGAAGCGCTGGTCGGAAAAGGGCGGCTGTTCGCGGCCGAGGACATCGGCGCCGCCCTGCACGACTGGATTGCCGGCGACGCCGCCGCGAGCGCGCCATGGTGCCTGGCCGACACCGCGCAGGCGTACGCCGACACGGACGATTGGGCATGAGCGCCGGGATTCAGGACCTGCCCTGGCATGGCTGGGGTGTGTCGTGCATCGGGCCCCGCCACCGGCACGCCGGCCTGCCCAACCAGGACGCCTGGCTGCTGCGCCGTACCCGGCTCGGCGAATTGCTGGTCGTGGCCGATGGACTCGGAAGTCGCGCGCTGTCGCACCTGGGCGCTCGCGCCGCCTGCCGCGCCGCCGCCGACGCACTGGCGCTGACGCCAGCGCCGGCGCCGGGCAGCGTGCCGGACAGCGCGGCCCTGCTGGCGACACTGCATGCGCGCTGGCTGGCGCACGTGTGGCCGCACGCTCCGCGCAGTTGCGCGACGACCTGCCTGCTGGCGCTCAGGAGCGGGCCGCACCTGATCCTGGCCCAGCTTGGCGATGGCATGGCGCTGGCCTGTCGCACCGGGGCCGGCGCCGACTTCGTTCTCGCTTCCAGGGAGAATGACTTCGGCAACCAGACCGACTGCCTGCGCGAGCGCCATGCGCCGCAGGCCTGGCGCGTGGCGCAGCTCGGCGCCGCCGGCTGGGGCGGTGTCCTGCTGTGCACCGATGGCATCGCCGACGACCTGGCGCCAGGGCAGGAGAGCGCTTTCGCGCACGCGCTGCTGGCGCAAGCCCAGGGACGCAGCGCCCGTGCCCAGCGCCGTGATGCGCGCCGCTGGCTGGGCGAATGGCCGGTGCCGGGCCATACCGACGACAAGACAATCGGGTGCCTGCTGGCGCCCACGGAAGATAACGATGCCTGACGATATGCGGCTGGTGGATGAATTCATGAACGTGTACCACGGCGGCGCCCGCATCGGCGTCGGCGGCCAGGGCATGGTACTGCGCACCCGCGACAGCGATATCGCGCTCAAGATCCTGTGCGACCGGACGACGGGCGCGCCGCTGTCCGATCCAGCGGCGCTGGCCGCGGCCCAGGCGCGGCTGCAACGCCTGCGAGTATTGCCGCTGCCGCCCGGCTTGGCGCTGGCGGGGCCGGTCGCGGCGCTGCGCGACCAGGCCGGCTACGTGATGCGCCTGCTTGATGGCATGCGCTCTTTCGACGATGTGTTCGCCAGCCCGCGTGAAGCTCTGGCCGGCACCGCCGTCCCGGTTTGGCTGGGCCTTGTCCAGTCCCAGGATCCGCGCGCCGCTGCGCAACTGGCTGACTATGCGGCCACCGGTGCGAGCCGGGTGCGGCTGCTGCAACTAGCGCGCTGCGCCGCCGTGGTGGCGCGCCTGCACGCGGCCGGGCTGGTGTACGGCGACCTGTCGCCATCGAATGTGTTTACGTCCGGCGTCGAGGCCGATGGCCAGGTGTGGCTGATCGACGCCGACAACCTGCATTTCGACGGCGACCCGGCGGCCGTGAATGGCTTCTTCACGCCCGGCTACGGAGCACCGGAACTGGTGCGGGGCGAGGCGCCGCCGTCGCTGGCCACCGACTGCCATGCCTTCGCAGTGCTGGCCTTCAAGCTGCTGTGCCTGGCGCATCCCTTCATCGGTCGCCAGGTGAAGGAAGGCGGATGGGATGCGGACTGCGACCCCGTGCAGCAGGCGGCGCGCGGCGAACTGCCGTGGATCCACGATGCCGACGACAGCAACCGCGGCAACGAGGGGCTGGCCCCGGCGCTGGCTTGCGGCGCGCCGCTGCGGCAGTTGTTCGAAGAGTGCTTCGGCGCGGGGCGGCTCGCCCCGTGGCGGCGGCCTGCGATGGCGCATTGGCCGGCCGCGCTTGCGGCCAGCGCCGACCTCGCCATCAATTGCGGCGGGTGCGGAATGTCCTGGTTCGCGCTCGAATGCGCAGCCTGCCCCTACTGCCAGCGGCCCCGCCCGCGCCTGCTGCGCATGGAAAGCAGGCGTTGGCTTGGCGACCAGAAGCCCGACTGGACCTTGCTGTTGCCCCTGGACGGCCTGCAGTCCCCGGTGCTGCTGCCCGCGCGCCTGTTCCAGCCGTTCACGCCAGCCGGCTTCGACGAGCCGGTGCTGTCGTTGCAGGCCGAGGAGGGCGGTTACCGCTTGCGCCGCGTGGGGGCGGCCGGGCCGCAACTGCGCATTGCCCGTGCGGGTGCACACGGTGGGCGTTTCGAAGCGCTCGAGAACTTCCACCTCGACGCGGCCGCTCTGGCCGGCGAGGTGGCGATCCTGGCCGCAGGGGCGCCGGTGCGCCTGGTGCGGCTCGATGTCATGGAGGCGACGTGAAATTCGAGGAAATGCTGGCCCAGTCCAGGTTGCAGTGCTGGGGCGAGATCCGGGCCAATGACGCCATGCCAGCGCCAGGCCCGGTCGACCTGCACGTCGGCGAGCGCGCCGGCGAGATCCTGCTGGCCCAGGGTGGCCGGCTGGGGCGCTTCGCCGCACAGGAGCCAGGCATGGCCGGCCGCCTGGAACAGGCGCTGTGCTCGGGCGCCGCCGTGCTGGCGCGGGTGGTCATGCTCAAGGATCGGGCGCTGCAGCTCGACCTGCGTATCTATCACGGCGGCCTGCACCAGTTCGCCGAGATCGATATCGCGTTCGACGACGCGCAGGTCGGGGCCTGCGAGCGCTACGGCATGCGCGGCGGCCAATCCGACGAGATCCTACGCAAGCTCGAGTCGCGCCTGCTGTATCGTCCCGACGCCGGCGATGAAGCGAAGTTCGTGATCGAAGCGCTTTCCGCGCCCTCCGCGGGAGCGGGGCCGGATGGGCTGCTCGAGCAGGGCTTCATGATGCTGGGCGCTGGCATCCAGCTCGAAGTGGCGCTGCGCGAGCGCGAGGATGCCGAGTCCATATTCGTGGCGCGGCGCCTGGCCCTGCTGCGCCCCGCCCGGGCCGACAGCCTGCGCCTGGCCAGCGCACGCGTGCGTTTCGTCGACCATACCCGCCTGGGCCAGTTGCGGCCGCTGGCGCGCGCCGCCATGGAGCGCCTGACCCAGGGCCCTGGCAGTTATTTCCGCGCCTGGGACGCCTACGGCAGCCTTGAAGGGGATATGTTGCTGCAGCGGGCGCGCAGGGTCGGCATCCTGCGCCCGCATGCGATCGAGGCGGCGCCGGGCGGCACCCGCTTCTTCATCCAGGGTGGGGTGCCGGATGGCGCCCGCAACGAGCTCGACCAGGTCGACGTGGTGACCGTGCCGCCTTCCTATCTGCAGGATCGCGACATGGACTGGGATAGCTATTGTGAGGAACAGGCCGAACGCAAGCCGGCCGAGGACACCCGCATCCACACCGCCAAGGTGCGCGAAGTGACGGCCCATTGCGTCACCCTCGAACTGCCGTTTCATGCGGGGCTGACGGACACTTGCCTGGTGCTGTCGATGGCCGGCGACCTGGAGCAGATCAAGAGCCGCCGCGCGGCGCGCGAGCGCATACTCGAGGGCCGCAGCGCGAACCCGATGCTGGGCCTGTTGATTGAGCGCGACGGCGCCCTGCCGCGCGCCACCCGGCCGCCGCGCATTGAGCCGCTCAGCCCGGATCCGGTCCAGCGCGCCAAGGTGTTCCGCAAGCCGGCCACTGAACGCCAACTGGAAGCGATTGACCTGGCGCTCAACACGCCCGACATCATGGTGATCCAGGGCCCGCCGGGGACCGGCAAGACAACCGTGATCACGGCCATCATTGAGCGCCTCAACGAAGTGCGCGACAAGCGCCTGCCGGCCAAAGGACAGGTGCTGCTGACGGCGCACCAGCACGATGCGGTCGACAATGTCCTGAGCCGCCTGAAAGTGGATGGCCGCCCGGCGATCAAGTTCGGGACCCGGCGCGGGGCGGATGCCGATGCCGCGCCGGCCGGCACCGATGGGTGGAGCGCAGCCCTGACGGCGGCGTTGCGCTCGGCGCACCCGGCGATGCGCCAGTCGGAGCTGCAACTGGAACTGGCGCGCCAGGCCCACAGCTACCTGGCGGCGCCGTCGCTGGCGCGCGCCGCGGCGCTATTGCGCCATATCGGCGCCCTGCCGCCCGGGGTGCTCGACGCCGAGCTCGCGCAGCAGTGCCGCGACCTGCAGGACGCCATCGCCGACGAGATGGATGAAGGCGCCCGGGATGGCGGCGCCCGCGCGCGCCTGCTGCGCGCGCTGCATGCGCTGCGCACCAGCGCGGCCGGCTTCGGCGACGATGGCGCGGCCAGTGCGGCGGTGCTGCTGCACGCCGGCGCTGACGCGCTCAACCCGGCCGACGTCGCGTTGCTCGAGCGCGCGCTAGCCTGGCCAGCGGGCGAGGCGCCGCCCTTCCTGGATGCGCTGGCCGCGCTCAAGGCGCGCCTGCTGGCGCGGCATTGCAGGCCACCGCCATTTCGCTTCGACAAGCAGCGCGACGACGTGCTGGTGCACCTGGCGGCGGTGTCGCGCGCGCTCGAAGAGCGCGAACGCGCCAGCGGCGATCCGGTAGCGGCTGTGCTGGCCGACTTCGTCCATGAATTGGAAGGTAATCCGGGCGCGGCGCCCGAGGCATTGGCCGAATACAGCTTCGTGTTCGCCGCCACTTGCCAGGGCACCGACCGCAAGGCGATCCGGCGCGCCAAGCGCACCATGGCCGGCGGCTTCGATGCCGATCCCGAATACGATACCGTCATCATCGACGAGGCGGCGCGGGTCAGTCCGCGCGACCTGCTGATCCCGATGGCGCAGGGGCTGCGCCGCATCATCCTCGTGGGCGACCATCGCCAGTTGCCGCACATCGTCGAGGAGGCCATCATTCGCCAGCTTGACACCGAAGGCGACGCCGCGATGCTGCAGCAAAGCGCCTTCCAGTACCTGCGCGAACGCGTCCTCGCCCTTGAGAAGCGCGACGGCATCCCGCGCACCGTGACGCTGGACCGGCAGTATCGCATGCACTCGCTGCTCGGCAAGTTCGTCAGCCAGCAGTTCTACGACGAGCATGGCGAAGGATTCGGGTCGCCCGACGATGACACGCCCTATGCTCATACGCTCGAGGGGGCGGCCGGCTATCCGCTGGCTTGGCTTGAGGTCGAGCACGGCGCTGGTCCGGCGGACTGGCGTCCGCCGTCGACTTGGTACCGCAAGGCCGAGGCCAAGCGCATCGCGGCGCAACTGCACGCCTGGATCGGGAGCGACGAGGGCCAGCAGTGCAGCTTTGGCATCATCACCTTCTACCGGGCCCAGGTCGACACGATCCTGGAAGAACTGGCGCCGTATGGCTATGCCGAACGCACGCCCTCCGGCGAAATGGCGATCGCGCCGGCCTACCGGCGCAAGATCGGCGATGCCGAGCACCTGCGGGTGGGCACCGTCGACGCCTTCCAGGGCATGGAGTTCGACGTCGTGTTCCTGTCGACCGTACGCAGTCCTGGCCCGCCGCGGCGCGACCGCCTGCCGCCGACCTCCGGGGGCGTGTTCGGCCGCCTGCAGACAGAGTCGCTGCAATGCGTGGCGCTCAGCCGCCAGAAGCGCCTGCTGGTGGTGGCGGGCGACTCCGCGCTGCTGGAGCATCCGTTGGCGCCGGAGGCGGTGCCTGCCCTGCATGCGCTGCGGGCGCTATGCCGCAGCTCGGGCGTGGCTTTGCGCCATCACACGGGAGCGACGCCATGAGCCCGCCCCGGATCCTGGCCGTGACGCCCGACCTGCGCGGCGTCGACGTCGCCTCCCAGCAAGTCCTGCTGTGGCCCTGCCATATGTTTACGGTGGCGCTGCCGAAACGGCAGGCTCGCACACTGAACCTGTTCGAGCACACGGTCCTGCGCCTGGCGCGCGCCGGTTGCAGCGACGCCGACCGGATCGGCGAGCTGCTCTGCCTGGACCGGCATACCGTGGCCGCGATCCTGCGCCGCCTGGTCGGCCTGCGCTACCTCGACCAGGGACTGCGCTTCGTGCGCGACCCGGACGATGCGGAGGTGGCGGGCGAAGACGGCTGGGAAAGCGCGCGCGTGTTCGTCGAGCTTCTCGGCGGGCGCCTGTTGCCGCACCTGTCCTACGACACGCCGGCCTACGCCGAATGCCTGCGCGACGATGGCAGCCGGTTCCAAGGCGAGCGTGGCACGGTCGACGCGCGCGTGCTGCGCTGGAACGCCGAGCAGCGCGCGCGGGTGCCGGGCGCTCGCGAAGTGCACGCGGTGGCGCGCATCCAGGCGCGCCGCAAGGGCCGTCCCGGTGCCGGGACGGCGGCGGCGGCCGTCGGCCACGCGATCTCGGTGCTCGACAGCCCGGACCTGGTCTACCTGGCAACCAGCGCGGTGCTGCAGGCCGGCGACCATGAGCACATCCTGCTGACCGACCCCTTCGGTCACGGGGCCTGCGGCACGCTGGCCGAGGCATTCCAGTTGGCGCGCGGCAGCGACGAGACGGTGCGCAAGGTGGCCGCCAGCCTGCTGGACGAAGCTCGCATTGGCGGGCGCGGCGCGCGGTCCAGGCGACGCGACGCGCTGGTTTCGGGAAGCCGCTGGCCGGAGGTGGCTCGCCATTACGGCTTGGCCGGCAAGGCGCTGCGGGACGCGTCGCGCGCGGTGGCCAGCAGCGAGGATGCGCGCCATGCCGAGCGCGCTACCGGCGCCTGCCTGCGTACGCTGTTCGAAGCGCTCGAACACGCCCTGCACGGCTTGGTGCGCGAACATCCGCCGGGGCCCGGCTTGCGCGCGCTGCTGGCCGGCCAGCCGGCCCCAGCCAACGGCGCGTATCTGCAGGCTTGCGCCACGCAACTGGGCTTGCGCCTAGGTCCGGCCCAGCAGCGAATGCTGACGGTCGGTCCGGGAAAATTCCGTGGCGTGCCGCAGGTCGAGCTTGAGCCGCTGCTGGCATTGAACCTGGCGCTGGCGTGCGCCGAGCGCGACAGCGGGCATCCGCTGCGCCTGCTGGCTGAGGCGCATCCCGACTGGCTCGGCTTCCTGGCGCGGTTGAAGGAATCCCGCGACAGTGTCGCCCACGGTGACGGCGTCGAGGCCATGCGGCCCGATGCGCTCGAGGCCCGCCTGTCCGAGGTGGGCGCCATGATCGAGCTGTTGCTGCCCGGAGCCACGGGCACGCTTTCCGCAAGTCCGACCGAAGGCACACCGGAGCGCTGGCGTCACCAGGCGCGCCTACAGGCCAGGCTCGACGCTAATGCCGCGCTGGCGCCGTCGGCGCTGGAGCGCCTGCCGGAGAGACTAGCCAGGGCCTGCATCGAGCTTGAGCTGGCCTTCGACGCGGCCGGCGGCCATGACGAACAGGCCGCGCCGACGGCGGCCGAGGGCGCGGCAGTGATCGGCGCGCTGGCCAGCATGGCGCAGGCCGCGTTCGAGGAGTGCCTGGCGTGGTTTCCATCGGCGCCGCGCGCGGCGTCCGACCAGGACCTGCGCGCGCTGGCGCGCGAGCGAGCCGCCGGCGCCGGCTTCGAACTCGCCGGTGGCCAGTTGCCGCCGGCCTTGGGCCGGGTAAATCCGGGCCGGCTGGCGGCGGCCCTGCGTGGCCGGTCGATCAGCCTGCAGTGCGCTTTCATGGCGCTGCTGCTCACGGCCGATACGCCCTGGCTGGCCCGCCTGGCGCAGCGCCTGCCGGGGCTGGCGCGGCTGGCCGGCGAACTGGCGGCGCTGCGACGCCACGGCTACCTGGAACAGGATATCGCGCAGGTGGAACTGATCCGCCTGCGCAAGCAAACCTACGACAGCATTCCCTATTTGACGGAGACTTGATTCGATGGGCAAGAACAGACAGCAACCCGGCAGCGGCAGGGTCCACGAAGCAATGCCTGCGCCGGCCAACTCGGTCCGGGACGCAGCCGGTGTCGAGGCAGATGCGCCGCGCTACGCAGGCGGACCTGGGCATCTCGCCGCGGCCGCGTTCGAACAGCGTGAGCGCGAACTCGCCGACTGGAAGCGCGACCTGGAGCAGGAGGCCTCGCGCCACCTCGAGCGGATTGCCGCCTGCGATGCGCGCGCGAAAGAGCTGGCGGCGCGCGAGGCCGACCTCGGCCGCCAGGAGCAGGCGCTGGCCACGCAACTGGCGCAGCAGGAAGCCCAGCTAGCGACGCGCGCGCGCGCGCTCCAAGAGCGCGAGACGCTTGTCAGGCACGCCGAGGCGGAGCGCGATGCCGGTTATCTCGAGCAGCGCGCACGCCAGGAGGACGCACTGATGGCGCGCCACCAGCAACTGCTGGCGGAGATGGAACGACAGCTCGCCGTCGAGCGCACCGGGCGCCTCGCCATGCTCGAGCGCGAGGTGGACGAAGCGCGGACGGCGCTGGCCCGGCAGGGCGAGGCCGAGCGCGCCCGATTGCTCTTGCATGAAGAAGCGCTGGGCCGGCGCGAAGAGGCCGTCGAAGCAGGGCGCCTGGGCGTCCAGCGTGATCGGATCCGTCTCGACGCCGCCCTGGCCAGCCTCGAGCAGGAGCGCGCGAACCTCGAACGGGAAGCCGAGGAGATGGCCTTCGACCGGGTCGCCAGCGCCGAAGCGCAACTGGCCGGCGCGCGCGAGGAAAACGCCCGCCTGCTGGCGGTGATCGACGGCCAGCGCCGCGATGGCGACCGCTATGCAGCGCTGGCGCGCCAGCTCGGCGGCCTGGATGCCGCCCTAGTGGAGCAGCGGCTGGGCGAGCTGTCCCAGCGCAACGAGGCGCTGGTGCGCGAGCTCGCGGTGCGCCCGACCGAACAGGCGCTGGCCGACCTGGCGCGCATACGCCAGGAACGCGACGCCCTGGCCGAGCAGCATGTTCGCTCCGAGGACGAACTGGCCGGCTTGCGCGAGGCCAGCCAGCGCGCCGCGGAGACGGCGTACCGGGCCAGCAGGTACGAGCGTGAAAGCAGTCACCTGAAGGAGTCGGTGGAGGTGCTGGAAGCCCAGAACCGCCATCAGGGCGAGATGCTCAAGCGACTTGGCGCCGGTTTCGCCACGCCGGAAGAGCGCGAGAACCGCCTTGCCGCCATCCGCCGCCCGCTGAAGCAGTTCGCGCACGCGCTGCCGCGCCTGCAGGAGCGCGACGTCGACGAGATGGCCTGGCTTGATGCCATCCACCGGGGCTGTGCCGCGCATGGCCTGCATTTCGAGCGTCGCATGCTGGACGCCTTCCATACCGCGCTCAAGACTGCCGTATTGTCGCCGCTGACCGTGCTGGCCGGCGCCAGCGGCACCGGCAAATCCGAGCTGCCGCGCCTGTATGCCCATTTCGGCGGCATCAATTTCCTCAATGTGCCGGTGCAGCCGAACTGGGACAGCCAGGAGTCGCTGCTGGGCTACTTCAACTCGATCGACAACCGTTTCGACGCCCAGCCGCTGCTGCGCCTGCTGGCACAGGCCCAGGAGGATCCGCGCGAGGACTATCCGGGGCTGAAGGACGCGCTCAACCTGGTGCTGCTCGACGAGATGAACCTGGCCCACGTCGAGATGTACTTCGCCGACTTCCTGAGCCTGCTGGAGACGCGACGCTCTGCGCAGCCCGGCAACGTGCCGGCGCTGGAAGTCAAGCTGGGCGCCGGCATGGATCCCTACCCCCTGCGGCTGGGCCGCAACGTACTCTGGGCCGGCACCATGAACCAGGACGAGACCACCAAGTCGCTGTCGGACAAGGTCATCGACCGCGGATTCATCCTGCATTTCCCGCGTCCGCGCGAATTCCACCGACGCGTCGAACTGAAGGCCTTGCCGGAACGCGGCGCCGACCTGCTGCGCACCGAGACTTGGGGCCAATGGGTGAAGTTCATCAGCACCTTCGACGAGGCGCAGATCGGGTCGTTCCGCGCCTGTACCCAGCGCATCAACGACGCCATGGCCGGCGTCGGGCGCGCGCTCGGGCACCGGGTCTGGCAATCGATCGAATACTACATGGCCAACCACCCGCAAGTGCTAGCGGCCCAACGTATCGGGGATACCGATGAACTGGCCCGCAAGATGCACCTTGCGTTCGAGGACCAACTGGTGCTCAAGATCATGCCGAAGCTGCGTGGTATCGAGACCCGCGGCAACCCTTGCCTGGACCGGATCCGCCAGGAGATCGCCGATGGCGGCTACGCCATCCTGGCCGACTTCGACCGCGCGACCGAAATCGGTTACGGCCAGTTCATCTGGAGCAGTGCTGATTACCTGACGACGGGTGAGCACGCGTGACGACCCGCCTCCCAGCCGGCGGGGCCGAGGCCCAGTATCGGCGTATCGCCGCCAGCGGTGCCGTCGCCGAGCGCGAGCGCGAACTGCTGGCCCTGCGCTCCTGGCTGTCCGGACTCGCCGACGTCGATGCGCGCAGCGGCCAAGCGCTGCCGCAGGGCTGGTCCGCCTTGTGCCGGCGCGCAGCTGTACTGCCAGAGCCGGGCACCGCGCCGCGCGACCGGCTGCGCGCGATCGTCGACCACGTCGCTGCCGCGCTGCGCCACCTGCTGGGGCAGGCGCGCCAGCGCATCGTGCGTAGCCACGCCGTAGTGCCGCTGCATGCCGCGCGTGAACTCGACAGCGTGAGTGTTGCCTGGCTGGCTCGCCAGAGCGGGCGCACCGTGCGCGAAAAGCTGGCCGGCAAGCTTGGCGTGATGGCGGTGCGGCGCGAGGCGTCGACCGACACCTTGGAGAACCGCCTACTGCGGGCCTTTTGCCGCCGCCTCGAGCCGCTCCTGGTGGCGCGCTGCGCGGCGTTTCGCGATACGCGGGACGAACAGGATTTGCTGGATCGCCTGCGCCACTGGCTGCGCGAGGACGGCGCTGGCGTACGCGACTGGGCCAATGTACCGCCCAACAATGTCCTGCTGCAGGACCGGCACTACCGCAAGATCTGGGATGGCTGGATGCACCTGCAGGCGCTTGATGCTGGGGTTCTACGCGATGCCTCACGCCAGGCCGACGACTGGCTTGAGGTGCTGCGCTGGAAGCTGGTCGCGGGCCTGCAACTGGCCGGCCGGGTGCGCTTCCCCGAGCAACCCTGCCATGTGGTCCTGGATGGCTTCGGAGTGCTGCCCGAGCGCGGAGCTCTGCTATCCGGCCTGGTGCAAGGTCAGGACGCGACAGTGCGCGCCAAGGGGAAGGTGGTCTCGCTCGGACAAGGCCAGGCGGGCGGGTTCGGCTTCATCACCGGAGCCACCGGCAGGGTGTATTTCAACCACCGGGCGCTGCGCAACCCGCTCGACTATCCCGCGCTGAAGGTCGGCACCTTGGTCAGCTATGCCTTGCGCGCGGATGGCAAGGCGGCAGAGGTCGAGATTGAACGGTCCGCCCGGCAACCGGCGGCGCGCCGCCTGGAAGTCCGGCCGGCGGCGGGCGGCTTCGACCTGGCGCTCGGAGACGGTGAGCTGCAAGTGCGCCTGGACCTGATTCCGACCGGCGGGGGCATGGTCAGGATCGGGAAGGATGAATTCCCTATCGAGAGCCTGAGTCTGCGTACCGCCGAGCGCATCGTGCAACGTCTGCTGGCCGCCCTCGGGACAACGCCACAGCCCATCGCGGTGGGTCAGACGCCAGCGCAGCGCGAGCCGGTCGCCGCGGCCGTGGTCGACTTGTCCGAGCTACGGCCAGCATGGACGGCTGGCGGCTCAGGCGGACGACTGCCGTTTCGCCTCCTGCGCCAATACTGGGCCAGCGCCGCGCACGGCGAGGTGGCGCTCGATCTGGGCGAGGCGGCCGCGATCAGCTTGCGCGCCGATGCCCCGCTGCTGGCGATGAGCGACGTGATCCAAGGGCGTGAAATCGTCGGTGGACGCCGCGACGAAGCGGCGCTGGCTTTTGCCACCCGGCTGGCTGGCTTCTTCGGGAAGGCGCCGCTGACCTACCTGACGCCGGACGCGATCGATGATTTCGCGCTGGGCGCGGCGCGGCGCGGACTGAACGCCCGATTCGAGCGCGCCGATCCGCTGCCGCGCAGCGTCGCCGCGCTGTTCGATTGGCTCGATGCGGGACGCGAGGGCAAGCCTGTCGCCCCCGACGACTACGTGCTGGTACTCGACCACGTGGGTGAGATGGTGACGGTCACGCCGCTGCAGGCGCGGTGCGCGCCGAAGCTCGACCAACGCGTGCCGCAGATGCACGGTCTGGCCTGGGAGCGGCAGGACGTGCTTGAGGTGCCGGATGCGGCCTCGTTCGAGACGCTCGCAGCCGGGGCGCTGCAGCGCCAGCGCTGCCGCGCTGGCGACCAGCTCGGCGCCTGGAGCGCGGGACCGGATGCGCAGCCCGGGACCGCGCCGTCCTGGGAAATCCGGCCCGGCGAGTGGTTCACCGTTGCTAATCCCCTTGAAGCGCCGACGGTGCAGAACAAAGCGCTCCTGGATGCGTTGGCCCAGGCCAAGGCGCAGATCAGGCGCGGCAACTGCGTGGCGCTGGTGCTTGCCTGCGGCGCTGAGGGACTGATGGAGCCGCTGGCGAAGGCGCTGGTGCGCGATGGCTGGCCGGCGTGGCCGGCAACGAGCCTGGTCGGAGGCGCTGCGCTCCTGCTCGCATGGCGCGAATCCGCCGGGGACGAGCCGCTATGGTACGAAAGGCTGCCCGACCTGTCGATCCGGGTCCCGTCCGCCGGCCGCTACCAGCGCTTCCATCTGGTGCGCGACGGCCGGATCGAGCCGCGCCGGGGCTTACGCCAAGTGATCCCTGTGGACGAGATCTTCACGCTGCCGGCCGGCCAGGCCGTGCTCCAGCTTCCGCTGCGCCAGGGCGCAGCGAGCGAGGCAGGCAAGGTGCTGGGCTACCGGTTGCGCATCGCCTCGCCGGCGTTCCCTCTACGCACCGACGTGCCGGCGCGGTTGCAGCTCGAGTTCTGCTACGGGAGCGATGACCCATACAACTTGAGCTTCATTCCCTGCGATCCGGCCAGCGCCGGCTTCGCCGCGGTGCGAGCAACCTGGGTGGCAGCCGACGCCGAGGCGCTGGCGGCCCAGGTGCCGGGCGCGCCGCCGCTGCGTAGCTGGAGCGAGCTAGAAGACCATTGGCGCAGTCCAGAACTAGCGCTGCTCGACCAGAGGCTGAGTGCCGTGTACCGCGCCACCGAGGCGCTGCGCGACGGCGGCTACCGCAAAGAGGCAGTGCGCGACGTGGTCAAGCAGGTGCGCACCCAGTTGCGCCGGCTGATGCTCGACATTTGGTCGGGCGGGCGTTCGGTCGCGGACCGGGATTGCCCTTCCAAGTTCGCCGAAGCCGTAAGGGCCAGCGCGCCGGTGCTGGCGCGCATGAACGATGCCCTGTGGGATGCCTGTGCCACTCATCCGCAGCTGCGCGACCTGGCGGTCGAATACATGTTCATCGTATGCAGCCTGCGTGCCGACCTGCCGCCCGAAGCATGGCCTACGGTCCGGGCCCAGGTCGATGCTTGCCTGGCCGAGCGCCGGCTGCTCGACCGCGCGCGCCTGGCGCTCGCCTGCCTGCTGGGCCGTCCGGACCAAGCGGCGCTGCTGCTGCCGCGCCTGGTGACGGCACTGGATGGGGCCGATCCACCGACCCAGGCGATCGTGCTCGATCTGCTGGGCGTCGCGCTGTGGCGCGCGCCCGGGCTGGTGCTGACGTTCGATGCGGCCCAGGTACGCCAGGCCAGCGCGGTCCTGGCTGCGCGCCTGCACAGCGTCGCCAGTAAGATTGAGCGCAGCGGCGGCGTTTCGTCCGAACTGGCCGCCGAGCTACGCACTTGCCTCGAAGTGCTGCTGGCGCTGTTGCGTACGCGTGCGGGGCCGCAGCCGGCGGTGGCACGGCTGCTGGCCGTCGGCGCGCCGGCGGTGTCGCAACTGGCAGCCGTGCTGGAGCGGATCGAACCCCTGGTATGCGTGCCGGGGGTAGCGCTGCATCCTCGCATCGCCTTCGAGTCGAACAAGCCGGCGGCCCTGGACGCCACGCCGGACCTGCTGTATCTGGCGAACCTCTATCTGCTGGGCGAATCCGGGGTCGGCCAGATCCGGATCACTGGTACCGTGGACGAGGAAGGGGAGGCGTAGCGGGACTGCCGTGGCGGCTCACGCCGACCACGGCGCGACCTGCCAGCCGCGGGCCTGGGCCAGCGCCACGAACTCGGCGAAGGGCCGGCCGCGCGCAAGGTCGAGCACCGGCAGCAGGTGGCCGCCGGCCCCAGGGGTCAGCGTGCCCTTGACCAAGTCTAGGCGGCCCTCCGCGCACAGCCAGTTCCAGCGCTCCAGCATGGTTGCGCGGCGGCGATCACGCAGCGGTTGGTCAGCGCGCGCGAACTCTTCCAGTTCGTGTTGTTGAGGCACGCGCCAGTGGGACATCCCGGCGAAGAGCAGGCCACCTGCCACGTGGGCGGCATCGGTGAGTGCCAGCGGGCCATCGGTAGCCGCCGCACTCGGCCATAGCAGCCCGCTGTGGCAGTCGTACACCAGCGCGGATTGGCTATGGCCGGCATCGACTGTGTAGAAGCGTGTTCCGGACAACGCTGCCGCAGCGTTGTTTGGGATCGCCGGCCTGGCGGCGGCTGGTGCCAGAGAAGGAACAGGGGCGGTTGGCATGGAAGCGCTTGGGGTGCGCGAGGCGACCGGAAACAGCCGATCCATGATGGTGCTGGCGGCGCCATGGCGCGCATCCGGACCGAGGCGGTCGCGGCGCAGTAGTTCCAGCGGCGTTCCGCCCAGCGCAGCCATACCGGACAGCGCCGCGGGCAGGCGCGATGCTACGCCGTCGGCATACACCAGGAACAGGCGCACGTGCGTCAATCCGCCGGGCAGGTTGAGGCGCTCGCTCAGTTGCGCCAGCACTTCGGGCACGACGCGTTCGTTGGCCAGCGGCGTGCTGGATTCGCCCCCGATGGGTTCGACCTCCCAGCACCCCTGGCGTAGGCACAGGATGGTCACCGCGTCTTCCGCCAGCAGGCAGGCAAAGGTCGGTTGTGTCATGGCACGCTCTAGACGCGGCCGCCCGCACGCAGGCTGTCGCCAATGTCGCGCAAGGTGGCCAGGTAGCGTTCCTCGCCATGGCCGGGATCGAGCTGCCGTTCCGCGTCCAGCAGGGCTTGTTCGATGCGGCCGGCATCGGCTGGCGCCAGCGTCCCGTCGAAGTATTTGATTACGCTGCCGATCTCGCGAGTGTGGTCGAGGATCGCGCCGAGGCGCGCTTCGGTAAAGAATTCTGGCGCCGCCATTAGGCTCCACAGATTGGACATGGTGCCGCGGCGGACCCGGAACCGGTCGTCCAGGCCGCCAGCGATTACGCCCAGGCCCGCGACCAGCTTCGCCTCGGCTGGGAATTCCTGCGCGCGTGCCGGGTCGAGCTTGAGGTCGCGCAGGGACTGCATGTACTGCTCGAAATCATCGAAAGCTTCCGGGCCATTGCCTGCTTGTAGGGCGCGTTCGCCCATGTCCTGGACCGACTCGCCTGGCCGTAACACGTCGTAAAGCATGCCGATCGTCTGCGCAACTGTGACTACTGCTTTGCAGATTTCGACTGCGCCGCGCAACACCGGCAGAATGCGCGGCACGACGTTGGTGCATAGGTTAACCACCATCGGACCGAGGGTGGAGACGGCGGAGACAACGGCGCCGGTGACGGCGGTAAGAATCGAAATGATCATGCTGGTCCTAAGGTTGGGTGGCTGCGGTGGCTGCCTAGATGGAATCGATGGCTGCGAGCGGCCCGAACAGATGGCGCGGCTCCTGACTCGACACGACATAACCGAATTGGTCCGCGCTCTCCCGCAAGGCCTCGATAGCCTGCACCAGAAACTTCATGTACTGGTCCGGAGCATGGGCGCTGAAATCGGCTTGGGCGGCATCAAGCAGCAGACAGGCGAGGTTGGCGTCGAGCTTGACACCGTACGTGGCGCTGGCGCGTTCATGACGTTCCAGGAAAGCGCCGCGCAGGCGCCCGGCAGCACTGCCTTCAACCCCGTCGCGGTTCAGGCGCAGCAGCAGGTTGAGCAGGAGTGTGCCGTCGTGCAGGAACCCCGCGAAGCGAGCAGGGTCGGCCAGTTCCGGCCGTCGCGCAAGGTGCGGCCACAACCGGGTCTTCTGGCGCGCCGCTTGGACGGCGCCAATCGCCCGGAACGTTGCCTCGGGAATGCCCGGGTCGCTGGTGTCGGCGCCTTGGATCACCTGCGTCAGCACCGGCGCATGCCAGCCGCCACAGTACACCACAGCCTGGCCTTGCTGCAGCAAGGCCAGAAAATTCTTCTGGCGCTCGTTCAGCCCCATAGTGTCCCCGATCGCGTGGCGGTCGTCGGCGGCAAACAGGCGATGCACGATCTTGATATTGGTATTCTTGATAACGTCCGGGATCAGCTTGTTGGGGATCTGGTCGGCGATGATCAGGCCTTCACCATACTTGCGCACCTCGGCCAGCAGATTGGCGAACATCTCGACCCCGGCCTTACGCGCACCGGCATCACCTGGTTCCGGGCGCGACAGCAGCCGGTGCGCTTCCTCGACCAGGGTCAGGTGGCGAAATTCCGGTTCGCCCGGCTGCCGCCGCAGGTAGCGCTGCTTCATGCAGTCGGCGACGCGGCCGATGATTAGGCCCATCAGGAGCGCTTTGTCCTGTTCGTTCTTCATTTCTTCAAGCTCGATCACGACCCGGTCGTCGAGCAGCTTGTTAAAATCCATTGAGCGCGGCGTATTGAGCATGCGCCCCTTGATGCCCAGCGTCAGGTTGCTGAGTTGGGCCACCAGCGAGCCCAGGTACTTAGCGCTGAAATCCTCGCCCATCCCCTTCGAGGCGACCACCGACTTCAATTCCCGCACCAAGTCACTGAAGGTTGGCCAGGCGATGCTTCCCTCGGCCCATGGCAAGGGATGGAAGACGTTCTCGCCGGCGTGCACGTCCCAGCCTCGCGCCTTGTAGGCATTAACAATGGCTTCTTCCACTAGGTAGGGCATGGCGGCTTCCATCGGGAACACAGCGGCCAAGGTTGCGGTGAGTTGGGCCACGTGTCCAGCCAGATTGATAGCTTCGCTTTCGACTAGCTCGAACGGGTTGAGACGAAATGGGGTCAGATCTTCGCGCCCGAGAATGTAGTAATGGATCGGCCGGGGTGAGGCTATCGCGCGCAGCGCTCGATATTCGGTCTTGGCCGGTTCGATCACGAGGAACGGCAGTCTGGACTCGTCCAGCAGCTTCATGCAGGTGGTGGTCTTGCCGGCGCCAGTGACACCGGTGATGAATACGTGCTTGTTCAACTCGCTCACCGGGAGCCCGAGCGGACGCTGTTCCAGCACGCGCCCGTGTTGGACGGTTGATCCCAAGCGTAGTTCGGGCTGGCCCGCAGGCGCAGGGACCGTGTTCAGGCCGAAATCGACGCTCGGGCGCAGCTTCAGGCCCGGCAGTTCGACGTTTGGCAAGCCAGCCAGCAGGGCCAGTTCGCGCACATCGAGCCAACTCGCGGCTGCGGCGCGGCGCTGGCTGTAGGGCACGCTGTGGACCAGCGCATCTTCGAATGCGACGGCGTCGGGAGCGAGCAGGCGCGGCGCCAGCAGTTCCTTGAGCGAGCGCGCCGGCGCGGGCAGTTTGTGTACGCGTAGTGGGGTCAAGTTTCGTTCGATCCCTTGGAAGATCGCGAGCGTACTGTTGGCCAGACGCTCGTAGGCCGCCAGCGTGGTGGCGCCGAGGAAGACGGTCGTCTTGAACATTCCCTTGCTGTTACCTTGCAGAAAACGCTCGAGCAGCGTGTCGCGCACATGGTTCTCAAGCAATTCTCCACGCGCGTCGCGCAGTTCGCGCAGCTTGCCTCTGGTATCGCGGTAGGCGGTGTTCTTGCCCGTCATCTCGTCGCTCGTGACGCTGTGTGACTGATCCTCGCTTTCGGTCCTCGTGTTGGAGGCGCTATTGGCCTCAGATTTCGTTTCTGACTTGTCTTGGTTGCCACTGCGACTGGTTTTGTCGCCGCTCTTCGATCGTTCGTTGACATCGCTGGTGCGGTCCGTACGGGCATTCGACGTGCTGGTGCGGGTCGTGTCACTGCATTCTTCTTCCTCCTGTCGCGACTGCTGGATAGAGTATCGTGGCCGGGTCGACAATAGAGCGCATAGCTCAAGAATGGATTGGACCACGGCGTCCCGCTCTCCCTGGCTGCCCGCCTGCGCCGTGAGGACGAATTGCCAAGTCTCGCCGGCCATGACGTTGACGAGACGCTCTACGCCTTGGACGTCCTCGCCAACATTGTGCGCGCTGGTTTCGTTGAAGCCGGGCACGCCAGTCAGTATGCCAAGATGGCGATTCCCATCTAGCAGTTGTGCAATGGCGCGGTCACCTTCGTTCACCTGGTGCAATTTCGCACCAAGGAAATTGCCCTCGAACGCGGCACGCAAAGTGCGTCCGGCTTCCGGCAGGTCAGCTTTCGCACTGGTCGATGCGACGCCGAGATACAGCGAGACCCCCTCGGGCCGGCCGGCCAGCAAGTAGACGAAACTGCAACCGGCAGCGTTAGCACCGCATAACACATTGGTCATTGCGAGGCGGTTAGCACTTGCTCCCAGATCGCCGATCTCAGACACCCGCCATAGTCGGCAACTAGGCCGCTCGCCGCTGTCGGTGGCCAATGCGAAGTGGGGCGCTTCCCAACGGACATCTGGCAGCGCAAGTCTGAGGGAGGTAGGGATATCTTCGATAGATCGCATATGGCATTGTCATTCAACAACTATCTGCTTGCAACAATATTATGCTGCGCAAGCCTATGGAAGCCTGTGGAATTGGTTCCACCGCCGCAGGCTCGACAACAGCACACTTATGGTGACATTGCTCAGTTCACAGCAGTACAATCTTGGCGAATTTGTCTTGCTCATAGATTTATCAGCACGATTCTGGCGACTTTGCCCAGATCACAACGGCACAATCTTCGTAACTTTGCCCTGACCACAGGCTCATCAACACAATCTTGGTGGCTTTCCTAAGTATGGACTCATCAGCACAATGCCGGTGACTTTGCCTTGCTGATACTTCGACATCATTGAGCCGTACTCCATATTGCGCGATAAACTTCCGCAATGTTATATGTCATAAGCTCCTGACCGGGTTTCGAGCGTCGGTTCTGAGTAATTCTTTTGATGAGAACCTTTCTCATCCATTCGTTTTATGACAATCACTCTCATAGCACGGCAGTCTGATGCTGCTGCTAACTCACATACATGCCACCCAGTCGCAATTTTTAGCTCATCAAGTGCGGTTCGGAGCAAAGCGAGCCACTTATAATCTTGCATACCTAGCCGGCCGACAAACTGCTTTAATGTGTCCGGAAGAAGATGATACGGATTATTGCCGTGTGTGCAGTAGTATGCATACATGGCCCGTGCAATCGGTGACTTCAATACAGATCGCTCCTTCTTTTTCAGAAGAGCCCATTGATTACCCTTGTAGAGCTTAATCAGACCCGGATCCACTTCAATCTGGATATGCCCTTTTGAAGAGCCTACGTCAGAATAGGCTATGCTCTGCAATAGACCGGTAGTATAGAATTGACCAGTTTTTTCATGTATTTCAAACTTGGCATTGACGAGTCTTTCCAAAGATTCGCGAAGTAAAAGATTCGTTTTTCCGCCGCTTGCTCTACCAATGCTTGATAATAAGGCTCGGCATTTGAGTGCCACTTGTACATCTGGTTCATGAGTGTGGACTTTCGTAAAAAGCGCACGCGCCACCTCATAAAAAACATCGGCGTCGTTTTGGTCTAGCCGATGCCCTGCAATTTGAGTAATTTTTGAATTTCCTAACGTCTTGATGTCGAGAGGCACTGTTGCTTCTGGCCGCTTGATCGGACCGCGGTAAATTTGACTACTGAAAGTGCTACTGCGGGCAATAATGTATGGCACCGCAGCATTGGCGCCCAGTCCATATTTTAGGTTGAGACTATTTCTCATTGAATGGTCTAGATGTTTAGTTTTCGGAGTGCTAAATGTCTTCTTCATCATACTCAGAGGATTCAAGTATATTGTAATTTGGGTATGAGATTGAGTTTTCTGGTGGCTCATCACTATCGTCATAGACTAAAGCCGCTAAAATCATTTTTTCAGATGCTGAGCCTACCTCGACGCATCTGCGAACAAAAACGTGTACTGTGCAGTAAATGCGATAAAATTTTGTATCAGCCAGGTGTCTTGCCTGCTCATCCCACTCTAAAAAGTCATTTGAGAGTCTTTTTGCATTGGATAATGTAATGTATTCGTTGGGTCGAAGAAATTCACGGAAAGGTCCCGGATTGTCAGCATCTGGAGACCAATAGTTGAAATTTACAAGGTGTGCTAACTTGGCAAGCCAGTCCCAATAGAAAAGAATTTCAGAAATATATATGTTCTCGACGCTTTCGACCAAGTATTGAGCGTGTTGGATTTCCATGCCATCATAAAGTCTTTCATGTGCTAGGTCAGCTGGAAAAGAATAGGAGGCTCGGCACAATTTCGCTGTGTCAGATTCAAGGCGATTAACGCCGGTATAAATGTTCCAACAAATATGCTGATTCTTAAAATTCGGAAAATCCATATTGAGCTCTCGGTATTTAGGTGAAAAGGGATTGCCAGTTCTTTTTGTGACTTACATATTTTGGCAGGTCTTCGGATTTCACATTTGAAAGGCCAGATCGCACCGTCTTATTTTACAAATGTGAAAGCCGACTGAACTGCTTTGTTCGATAAAAATTCAGGTCTTTATCTCTTTTTGGTCCGACCAATGCGTTCCAGTCGCGAAACTGCATTGATTTGCTTAGAATTGAAACGTCTGCGTGTTTCGGTTAGCTATGCTTTATCCAAATGCAACCATTATTGCGTGCTTCTTTGAAAGCATTAGCTAATAATTCGTATCCAGTAAAGAAGCTTTCTGGTCCAAATTTTTTTGCTTGCGGCTTCCATTTGATGAAGTCATTTGCAATTTCGTTCACGGCTTTATTATTGCAGGGTAAAAAATTGCTCAATGCTCGAAGGAACTCATGAAAAGGTTCAGGGGAGAATGAATCACGCCCTTCTTTGTAGACTGTCCAATAGAAATCAACTATATGCCCGACCCATTCCATGAATGTTGGTGTGTCAATAGTTAAGCGGTTAAATTGTAAATTCAATGCATCAAACTTTACTTTTTTTGAGACATTTATGTCTTTTATATGAGTTATTAATTCGCCAGTATGTTCTTGAAATCTAATATCGTAAAGGTAAGTCAAATCGACTGAAACGGATGCGGGCGATGTAGTAGGGTCAATGCAAGAAATAATATGGATGCTCATAGCGATGGCTCTCGTTTGTAAGATAGTTTATTATTGGATGCCATCTAAGGACGGCGCCCTCTGGTTTCCACCGAGTTTGGCGGCGGATGAGCGAATTATATGGAAGAGAAAATCGATTGAAAAGCCCCTGTTCATTGTCGATAATGTAATTTTCTTAAAAACTAAGCGTATTATCTGGGCTATTTTTTTTAAAAATATTTTTGAACGTTCTTGCCGCGTTTTTCATGCTCGGTAGGGTCAAAAAAGACAGTTTTCAAATACTGCTAGGGAATAACGTGGGTTTTTGAGCGATTCCAAACTGGCTGTCGTCGCATACGAACATATGCTCGACTGGTGCGGGTCCGAATCCGGGTCTGGGCGCGTGGGAGGGGCCAATCGACTCAACTTAACAGCGGCTGCCATCAGCATGGTTTTTGAATCACCCATTTGGAAGGCCTTGGTCGCATGATTCTGGGCTTGGATTTCATGCTCTCTGGGCGGCGCGAGTAGGTCTGACCTAAGGTCAGTTGTAAAGCTCCCGATCAGCCGTGTTCGGATGTCGGCGCCGAGCAGCAATGCCGCTAGGAGTTCTTTTAGAAAGTAGCGTACGGCCGCACAGTGATGCGTCGTGTAGGCGGCAGCAGCGTCTTACGCAGGCCGTTTCCTTGGTCAGCGATTGCAAACTGTCGCAGACGAACTTGGCAGCGAAATCGTGCAACCTCGCCCGCTGGGACAGGCCGAGACGTACTTGATGTTGAGGCAGTGTTTAACGCGTTTAAATGCCTTCTAGATACAACAGCGCTGATGGTAGAGGGCGCCGCTCTTTGCGTAAGGGAATTCCTGCGTATTGAGCAGGCTAATTGTCAGCATAATTACCTTGCCGGTGCTGGAAACGTAGGGAATCATCTGCACTCTTTGTGCCACCGCCGGGCACAGACAGCCTTCGGTATCGCGCCGCTCGGTGCCGCCAGTACGACAATCTGGTCGTTCTCGCCCGAACGCAAGAGCCGCATACACATGTAAAGCCGAGGTTGCCAGCCTTCTCGACGCATATGCAGAACCTGAATGCCGCGCGCTTTGGTATGGCCACCAGCCAGCGTGCTGGATAACTGCAGTCCATCAGCAGAAGGTCGTGAGCAGACAAGCGGTCGAGATGCGGAATAGCATCTGACGCTCACCCTCGCGGAAATTGTGCAGGACTGCAGCGCGTGTCATTTCGGCGCCAGGCGGGTAAAGGCCAAAGGCGGTATGGTCGGCTGGATGCATGTCCGAGATCTGGCCCTCAATTATTCGGCGCGGAATAATGGAGGCTTGGGACCTGGCAGTGATTATTCTGCGCCCAATACCGTGTTACGGTTCACTGTCGTCCGTGCGTGCTAACATCTGCTGTGTCCTGAAGCGACCCGTTCTCATCTGTGCTGCCAAGCGCTCTTGCACTGACATATATACCGGTCTGACCGACGCTACAACATCTAACGCGCAATATGGAAGTTGCCGCTGGCAGTGGGCCGCCTCTTGGAACTAGCGTATGCCGTCGACAGTGTGCGAATCTAAGCTTTGCTACCGGTCCCCGACAGGTCAGGTCGTCGCGGTCCTCAAGAGGCTCTCGGTCTTTGTCGGGGTGCCGCTTCTGGCGATGGCCAAAGCGGAGCGGAGTCTGGAAAGTGTTCGATTGGGACACTTATTGGCGGCGGTGCTGCCCCTGGCTGGTCGACCAGTAGTCCTAGTAGGATACCGAGATTCGCAGAGTGTCTGTGTCGGACACTTTCTTGAACACGTGCTAAAGGTTAAAAACTTGGGAGTGCGAGTTGCCAAGCTTGAATGGGTACAGTTGAACGGATGAGTCCGTGAGCCCAAGCTAGCGTCGCATCCGGTGCTGGCGCCACCGCCAGCGGTGCGTTCAGGCTCCTTCCGCCTGACGCAGAATGCCTCTCCAGGCTAGTAGCCGGTATCTCCATTCCAATCATCCTCCTGTTGTCGAGCTATACCGATTATCAGCTCGCAATAACGCTGCCGTGTCCTATTGCTTTGCAAGCATAAGGACAAGAGCGAATGAAAAAAACTATAGGTTTCAACACTTTACATGGCCCACGTTATTTCAACGTTAGCGATCGTAACGTCAAAACCACGGTAATTTACAGTGGCGTTTTTGCGAGCTCTAATCAACCGGAGCTTGTCATGACAGTACCCTACAAAGAACTATTGTATAAACTGAGAAACCATTTCTCTATCGGTGGAGACGAGGGACCATCCAGCGTGCAGCAGTACCGAAACCATCTGAGCGCGCTGAATGGGTTTCTAGCGTTCTGCGGTAAAAGTGTCGATTCGAATATTGGTACTGAGCTTCGGGGGCAGTTCGACGAAACATTGGATAAATTTCTGAGCGCCATCGAGGTAGCGCCAAGGACCAGGCTGGACCGAGCTCGGCAACTCAAGCTAATCAGGCGCACGCTTCAACAATCAGATTCGCCCCCTTCATCACAGAGCAGTGCAGGCTCGTTCACCATGGAGTTTCGAAGACTAGTCGCAGCTTCCGGCATCCCAGCCAAGACACTGGCAAAAAACGCGGGCATATCGCCAAGCGCAATGTGGCGTTGGCTTGCAGGTACTGACCCGCGGACAGACTCGCATCCATCTCTGCGTCGCCTGGAAACAGCGCTCGGCGTGCCACGAAATGCCCTGGTAGACCTGGCGGTAGGAGTTGAGACGAAGCCTAAACATGAGCCCGTGCTCCCTTCGCATCGTGTGAATCTGGCTGCCAGAAAGGTGCATGGTCTTTGCCTCTCAGAGCGCGAACTCGATGCTGAGTTCGTATCGGAATGGCGGAATCTCTTCGATTACAAGATTGCAAGCTTTCCATCGCTGGAACGACAGTCACGTGGATGCTGGAGACTGATACCGAAAACAGTGTGCAAAGAAGTCAGTCCGTTGGCTCAGCGGGGAGCCATGGCATGTCCAACGGCGGACATCTTGATTTCGCGCTTACGGTCATTCTTTGCGGTGCTGTTGAAGCTGCCGGTTGAACAGGGCGGTATTGCTTGGTCCAGCGAGCCTCGTCAGTCACTCGCGCTGTGCGCTCATCCGAGGACGCTGGAGTGCTATCTTCAATGGATGACAAATCGCTCAGGTGGAGTAAAACACAATGGGCAAAAGGTTTTTGCGAGAGCCATTGCCTCCTTGGTGCGTCCGAAGACAGGCTATTTATGGCAGCTGGCAAACGTCTACCAGCCGCGCCTTCCTGTTGAGCTTGGCGTCTCCACCGCAGATGAGTGGCGTGCGATGTGTGAGAAGAGTCACAAGTTCTTGCGAGACTACGTGGCAAGTGCACGCGGCACAAGTAGGCACCCGGAAGAGCCAATCGCTGACTTATTGTCTCTTGCAGACCCGCTGAAACCAATTCTTGGTGCAATCGATCGCATCCAAAAGGATGCGGCAGCGGCACCTTCCGGGGGCGTGGTCGAAGCTCGGCATAAGAGAAATGCTCTGCTGCTCGCATTGCTTCTGTCTAATCCTCTCAGAGCACGTTCGTTGGCTGCCTTAACTTGGGTGCCCAACGGACATGGGACCTTACGCGGGAGCTCTTCTACAGGCTGGCGCCTTGTTCTGCAACCTGCACATCTCAAGAATGGAAATAGCGCTGGCGCACGAGCTTACAGCGTAAAAGTGGCGGATTGGGTAAAGCCACTGTTAGACCAGTACATTGATGAGTATCGAGATACGCTTCTGGACGGTAAGTCCAGCGACTATCTGTTTGTAGGCGATGCGGCAGGTGGGTTATGGCGAGGACTCGGGAAAACCGTGCTGCAGCTTACACGGCGTTACATTCCGGGGTCGCCTGGTTTCGGGCCGCATGCAGTGCGCCACCTAGTTGCGACCAGCTGGCTTAGGAAGAACCCAGGAGATTTTCTAACCGTTGCTGAACTGCTGAATGATAGCCTTAAGACTGTACTTGAGAACTACGCTCATCTGCGACGAGATGATTCCTTCGCGCGCTATGAAGCCCAAATTGCATTATCTAGTCAAATGGCAGGCTAATTAAAGCCATTACAGAGTGTCCTACTAGGACACTTTTTTATCGGCGCTACAGCCCGCAAACTGTTGTGCCAGTGCACTTTTTGCACATCGCTAGCGGAACCTGGGCACTGTCCTACTAGGACACTTTCGCCTACGAACGACACAGGGAAACTGTCCTATTAGGACAGTTTTTGCCGATTGGCAACGCTACCTATAAACTGCAGCTATACCCCAAGGTCAGTTCCGGCAGGTAGACAGCGCGAACTGACGGGTAGCCAGTACAGGAAACTGTCCTACTAGGACACTTTTTGATCCGACAGCACGTTTTCTGGACCGTGGCTGAGTTAAGTGCGTAACGCGTCCCAGCGGACCTTGACAGGCGCGGGTCAGGTCATTGCTTGACGACCTGGAGCGCTGGCTATACTCCATGCGAGCTACACTCTCTTGTCAGTCGGATACGGCGCTCGCGATCCTGTATGCGCTCAACTGCAGCCAGCCCTGATCCGCTATGCCAACGACGGCCGTGCAGTCGCTTATACTGGAAACGCGCAGTATCATCCTGCATTCAACACTTGCGACTAACGACATGACCATCTCAGCGCCTCGCGGCTTTTTTATCAACACAGACGCAATTAGCAACGGACTGAACAGTTACCATGATCACTGGATCGAACGTGGGATTGCGGTCACTAGCGGCAAAGAACGATACCGCGAGCGCATCGACAGCCTCCAGCCCGGGCTACCAGTCTTTCTGTATGTGCGCAGGCTCGGCGTGGTCGCGGCCGGCCACGTCCTCGACAACCGAGCGGTCAAGGTGGAGGACCGTGCGCAAATGGTCTCGCCGATCGAGCCATTCGAATATCACCGAAAAATGCATTGGTTCGAGGACATACGCGATGCGTTAATTGACTACCGAGAAGTGATGGCCCTTCGTGGCGGCAAAACCCAAGCGCCTCGTCAGGCCGCGGAGGCAATACGGGTGCCTCGCGTAGCGAACGAATTAATGAGTTGGGTACGTGAACGCTCGGAAACGATCGACATAGCGAGGATTGTGCAGGAGTTCGCGGGTCGTTCCACCGAGGCGATGACCTGGGTGGCGACTCGCCGCGGGCAGGGCGATTACCGTAGGGCTTTGCTGGCACTTTGGGAGGACCAGTGCGCGGTCACCGGCTGTAAGGTAACTGCGGCGTTGCGTGCTTCGCATGCGCTTGCCTGGTGTGACGCCCGTCCTGAGCAGCGGCTCGACCCCCACAATGGTTTGCCCCTTCTTGCCAGCCTTGACGCGCTGTTCGACGTTGGCCTCATTGGTTTCGACGACGACGGCCGCATGTTGTGCTCCCCGGCGCTGGACGATGCGGACCGCGCTTTGCTGCAATTGCCTGCTCCATTGCGCAAACGGCCTAACGAGACGCAGCGTGCCTATCTGCGTGCGCACCGCAATCGCTTCGGCCTGCTTCCGGCCTAGGATAGCCCACGCAGAATCGAGGAAAAGTGTCCTACTAGGAAACTTTACATTCCGATAGCGAAATCGAAGGACTTAAGGCAGCGTGGTAGTGGTGACCCTACTCATAGTTGCTCTTGGCTAACCAAGACTGGGCAATCGTCTCATGAAGGCCGACACTACGCCATTTAGTTGCCAGCCGAGATTCATAAGATGAGATGACATTTCTGGTCGGAAATGATATATTTTTTTACTTATAGTAATCATTCTGGGAAATAAACACGTTGGCGAAATATGGCCAGCCTAGTAGCGTGTTTCCGTCGGCAACGGAAGCTACATTCCTAGTTTTGGGAAGGCCGCTCGTGACCATCAACGCCTGCCATACAAAGTATTGTAGAGCCAGACATAAGACGCGAAGCGGGGGAGAGGAGTTGCGAAAGCTATGAACCGCTTTTGACTGAGACGCATGCCCTGAGAAGGGCAAGATTTAAGGGAATAATTGTGGCACGCCCCCTGCGCAAGACCAAGCTGGACGGTACGCCTTACTATAGGCGCGAGGCCATTGAAGCTGAGATTGAAGCGATTTCAGATCTCAGCGTTTCCGAACTGGAGCGTCGTGCGGCCCTTTGGCCGAGCAGCGCTTCAGGATTCATTTCACCGGAAGCATTGGTGTACCTGGTACGTAACCTCCCAGACAGCGTTCATCGCGATAAACTCACTGGCCACTTGCTTGGTCGTGTAGTTCGTCGTTTGCCTTTCGCTGCAGATGCTGGGAGCCACTCGGAATCTCTCACCAGAATGAATATTCGGGAGGACGTGCGCGACCGTTTCGTTGATTTACTGTTGAGTGACCGCGATGCGTACGACGACCGTTTGGATTATTACGAAGTCAACTTCAACCACGCCACGGCCTCGGCCCGGCAAGACGCTAGCAACCGCCACTGGACACATGAGAATCGGAACGATGAACTAGGCTCTGGCGAGGTAGAGATTTCTGACTGGGTGGAAGCTGCGGTCGGAAACTACGACCCTTTTGACGCCGACGAACTTGACAAAAAAAATTACCGATTGCTGCTCGACGATGCGATTGACAGCTTACCTGAGTTACAACGGAGGATCGTCGAGATGTGGCGCCAAGAAATTCCGATCGAATCGAAAGACCCCTCAGCCATCTCCATTAGCAAGGTACTGGATAAGACCGAGAAGACCATCCGTACGCATCGCGACAAAGCTTTCGCCTCCTTGAGGCTGCGTCTCGAACGCAAGGGGAGGATGTTATGACTGAACGTTCATCGAACACCCGAGAAGACGTCTTAAACGCTTTCGCTATGGATTTCGAGCCTGGATCTGGGATCCTTGAGCGATACCTATCGCAGTACCCTGAGTATGCGCTACAGCTTGTGGATCTTTCGAGAGAGCTGTCTCGAGAGTTCGATGACGACACGCCATTGAGCGTTGAGGATCTTGCTGCTGTGAGTGCAGGTATGCGCAGGCTTCAGGAACGTCTGACAACTCTGCAGGCCTTGCAACAAGCTCCTGCCAAGACGTTCACTAACGCGGCTAAAGCATTGGGATGGCCAATGCAGGCGGGCCTTGCCCTACGCGAGTGTCGGATCGAAGCCTCAACCATACCCGCACGCGTTCAGGAAAAACTAGCCCAAGTGCTGCAAGCGTCGGTCGCTGTCCTTAACGCCTTTTTGGCCTTGCCACCGCAGACGTCTCCGCTCCGGGCCAGCAAGTCGAGCATCAAGCCAGGCGCTGCGGAAAAAATATCGTTGGAACGAACCCTTAGAGAAGCAGGCGTCGACGAAGTGGCATTGTCAAAATTGCTTAGCGACGAGTAGCCATGGACGCTTTAGAGCTCGCGCGGCAGCATGCAAAACGACTGCACGATGAGGCAGTCGAGCGTGGGATTGACCCATGGACTCCGTATCAATTCGCGGTCGAGATCGCTGACGAACTCGGCATTACGGTCGAGCCCTGCGCCCCTGGTGCTGCGATCCTCGATGGCGCGCGTGCAGCCTTCGACGTTGAGATTCCTCTCATCGTCCACGAGAACGTTGGAACGCCATTCGAACAGGCCTTCCTGGTAGCGCATGAAATCGGACACGCCGAACTTGGTGATGGCGAAGAAGATGATGGGGCTGTGGTCCAGATTGACGTAGCTCGGACGTCGGAGGTCAGTCCGGTTGGGATGGACCGGGTTGTCGACTACAGCCGACGGCAGCGACGAGAGGTTCAGATGGACCTCTTCGCCAGAGAGCTTCTCCTGCCGAGGCCTTTGGTCGTCGACCTGCACGTGGTTCAAGGTCTAACCTGTTCCGAAATCGCGGACCGACTAGGTGCGCCGTTCGAAGTCGTGGCTCAACAGATGCTTGATGCGCTACTGCTTCCCCAAGTGCCTGTTGTCGCTGCAGAGGAACCAATTGAGATCCCCCTCAATAAGAAGCAAAAAGACGCAGCTGGCCATCGAGGTGCTGCTTTTCTTCTTCAGGCAGGACCAGGCACAGGTAAGACACGTACGCTGGTAGCGAGAGTCGAAAGCCTGCTGGAGGAGGGGGTTGACCCGAGGCGCATCCTTCTTCTGACCTTTTCGAACAAGGCTGCAGGAGAGATGGCCGAGCGGATCGCACTGAAGCGGCCTAAAGAGGCCGCCGCGCTTTGTATTGGCACCTTCCATAGCTTCGGCCTAGACATCCTGCGGCGATTTAATGACCGGTGTAACCTGCCGGCTAATCCCCGGCTGCTGGATCGAACCGAAGCAGTGGAACTCATCGAGAATGAGTTCCCGCGGCTCGGCCTGGTCCACTACCGTAATCTCTACGATCCCTCGCAGACCGTCGCTGAAATCTTGACTGCGGTGTCGCGAGCAAAGGACGAGGTCGTCGATGCCGCCGGGTACCTGACGCTGGCAACGGCAATGCGCGCTGCAGCGTCCGATCAGAGCGCCGTGCACGCCGCCGAGAAGGCAGCAGAAGTTGCCAGGGTCTATGCGCGCTACGAGGAGCTGAAGGCTGTCACCAAATGCGTGGATTTCGGTGACTTGGTCATGCGGCCGGTGCTCCTGCTGGAAAGCGATGAAGCAGTTAGAGCGCAACTTCAGGGCGCGTACGACCACATCCTGGTCGACGAGTACCAGGACGTAAACCGCAGCAGCGTGCGGCTGCTCGCGGCGTTGAGGCCAACAGGCGAGAACTTGTGGGTGGTTGGCGACGCTAAGCAATCCATTTACCGGTTCCGCGGCGCATCATCGTTCAACATGTCTCGCTTTGGGCGCGAGGATTTCCCCGGCGCGGTACGCGAGAGTCTGGAAGTCAACTATCGTTCTACGTCAGAAGTGGTCCATGCCTTTTCGACGTTAGCGAAGGATATGTCGGCAGCTGATGGCGAGAAGGCGCTCGAAGCGGATAGGGGCTCTGGTGGCAAGCTCCCCGAAGTTATTACGGTGGGCAGCGCATCCCTGTTGACGTCGGCTATTGCTGACGGCATTGAAGAGCTACGCGCAGAGGGCTATCGGTATCGCGATCAAGCCGTCCTGTGCCGTGGGAATGACCGGCTGTCCGATATTGGACGGGAACTCGAACGCGCAGGCATTCCGGTACTGTTCTTGGGCAGCCTATTCGAGCGACCGGAAGTGAAGGACCTTGTAGCAGTGCTGACGCTTCTCATCGACCGTCGCGCGATGGGACTGATTCGGACCGCTTGTTGGCCGGAGTTCGAGATGGCTTTGGAGGACGCCGTTCGCGTCTTTGAGTATCTACGAGGTACCGACGCGGAGCCGGGTATTTGGCGGCTTAACGCCCCAGCTGAAATGACGGCCGCAGGGCAAGCTGCTCTGTCGGCCCTCAACGCCGCCCTTGCTGGCTTCGACACAACTTCGCAACCCTGGACCGTGCTCGCGGCCCTTCTTTTGGACCGGACTAGACGAGCAGCACGTATCGCGGCGTCAACCAGCGTTTCGGAGCAAGCTCAGGGTATCGCGATCTGGCAGTTCATGAACTTCGTTCGGGTACAGCCGAACGGACGGGGACTCCCGATTCAACGGCTTACCGACCGCGTGAGGAGGCTCCTGCATCTGCGGGATGACAGAGACCTGAGGCAACTTCCTGCGGCAGCCCAAGGTATCGACGCAGTCCGCTTGATGACGATACACGGGTCAAAAGGGCTTGAGTTTCCAGCAGTTCACATTGCTGGTGTAAATAAGGATTCAATCCCTGGCGCGCTTCGGACATCGAAATGCCCGCCACCAGGGGGCATGGTCGTCGGTGGGCAGGGAACCGCTGATGAAGTGGCACGAGCGGCTCATAATGAAGAGCAGGAGTGCCTGTTTTATGTCGCAATGTCACGCGCGAAAAATCGTCTGGCTTTCTATGGGGCGACCGCGACGGCAAACGGGCGAGCTAGGCCGTTATCGCCATTCCTGGACCGAATCGGGACAGTCAACCGACGACGCGTGACGCCGACGACTGTCATGCCTCCAGCACGTGACGACGACCCCATACCTGTGGTGTTTTCTGGCAGTCCACGTTTCACGTCCGATCAGGTCGTGCTATATGAGTCTTGCGCTCGACGGTTCTTGTACACGCATCTTCTTCAGGTGGGTGGCCGCCGTCGGATGACCTCGTTCATGCAAATGCATGAGGCGATCCGCGAGGTCTACCGTGCGGTTGTGGCTCAGGGAAGCACGCCGACTGAAGAGCTCGACACTTTGCTCTCGAAAGCCTTTGTTGCCCATGGTCTGCATGAACATGGCTACATCGATGACTATCGGGCGATAGCCGCTACGATGCTTCAGTATTTCTTGGAGTCAAGAGTAGGCGCCCTGATTGAAGTGACAACGGCGCTACACATTTCGTTTGAAGATTTCAGAGTGGAGGTAAGGCCTGACGAGATCTTGGTACGAAACGGCATCCGCACGTTGCGCCGAGTAAGGACTGGCCACGCGCCCAGCCAAGACGTAAAGGACGTTGGGGCCGCTGCGCTCGTGCTGGCGTCCCGTGCGGCATTCCCTGACGCGCATGTCGAGCTTGTGTACTTGGCCGATGCCGAATCGAAGCCGTTGACACTCTCCGCCAAAGAGCTGAACAACCGGCAGGGCAAGCTGGGCGACATCTTCCGTGGGATCCGGGATGGCCAGTTCAAGGCCAAGGTATCGGACACCACCTGTCCCAACTGCCCGGCCTTCTTCGTATGCGGCGCGGTGCCGCCGGGCACGCTCTTCAAAAATTTCTGAAAAAAAGCTTACCGGCGGCATGCGGTGGGTCCGATTAGAGGGATGTAGACGAGAAAAGTCTCGCTACATCAACCATAAGGACCCTATGAAACATCCTGATATTGACAACGTTGGCGACGCGATCCGTGAGGGTCGCCCTCTGCGGGAAAATGCTGCTTACCGCATTCTCTTTGGCTTGGAAGGTCTGACCTTCCGTCACATTGACGTGCCGGACCCGGTGCCGACAGGCCGGCAGATCCTCGACAGTGCCGGGCTTGACCGCCGTGCTGACTACCTGCTCTTCGCTCTATTGGCCTCGGGCGACTTCGAAGACATCCGGCTCGATGAGACGGTAGACCTGCGCGGTAAAGGCGCTGAACGCTTCATCGCGTTCAAGACCGATCGCGATTTCAAATTTTCGTTGAATGACCGCCAGATGGCCTGGGGGCGCGCGGAACTGCTGGGTAGTGTTCTGTACGACCTCGCTGATCCGTCGCCCGAGGAAGCCATCTTCCTCGAGGTCCGGGGTGGCGAGGATCGTCTCATCGAGCCGGACGACCGGATCAACCTCGATGCGCCCGGCATCGAGCGTTTTATCACGGCCCCGCGGCCGACCAAGGGCTACGTCATCTTGGTCAACGCTGTCGAGGAGACGGTGCCAGACAAGCACGTCACCTTCGAACAGGTCGTGAAGCTTTCTCATCCGAACGCGCCGCCGGAAACCAACGTCAAGTTCTCCATGACGTACCGCAATGCGGCCTCGCTCCCCCACGCCGGTGAACTCGGCGAGGGCGGCTCTGTTGAAGTCAAAAACCATGGGACTATCTTCAATGTCACGCGAACTGTTCAGTCGTAATCCCGACTTGGCCCGGCTGCGGTCGGAGGGGTACTTCGTCCGCATCGAGGGAAGCCTCTTGGTGATGCGGGAGGTCCCTTACGTCGATGCCCAGCGCCGCGTGCGCACCGGCGCGCTGGTGTCTACCCTCGACCTGGCTGGCGATCAGACGCGGAAGCCGGAAACGCACGTGATCCATTGGGACGGCGACTTCCCGTGCAACGCGGATGGGACGCCTTTGCAAGGGATTTCTCACGCGTCGCCGAACACCGACCTCGGCCACGGACTCACCGCACGGTACAGCTTCTCCAGCAAGCCTAACCAGGACGGCTACCCGGACTACTACGCCAAGATGTCCACTTACGCAACCATATTGGCTGGCCCGGCGGCCGTCCTCCAGCCCGGTATTAGCGCACGGTTGATCCGCGGCGCCGATGATGAAGACGAACACAGCGTCTTCAACTACCTCGATACCGCATCAAGCCGGGTCGGCCTGGGGGCGCTCGCAAGCAAGCTGGAGAACGATGTGGTGGGCATCCTGGGCACTGGTGGCACGGGCGGCTACATTCTTGACCTGGTCGCGAAGACTCCAGTAAAGGAAATTCGGCTGTTCGATGATGACGACTTCCTGTCGCACAACGCGTTCCGCGCGCCGGGAGCGCCATCGCTGGAGCAGTTGCGGGATGCCCCGAAGAAGGTGCAATACCTGAAGGGAATCTATGAACGGATGCATCGAGGCATCGTGGCGCACCCCGTGAAGATGAGCGAGGAAACACTTGGGCTGCTTGACGGCATCACGTTTGCATTCATCAGCATGGACGCGGGCGCGGAAAAGCGCGCCGTGGTCGCTAAGCTCGAGACGCTCGGCGTTCCGTTCATCGACGTCGGGATGGGGTTGGAGCTTTCTAACGGCAGCCTCGGCGGCATCTTGCGGGTGACAACGAGCACACCCGCGAAACGCGAACACATCCACGCGGGCCGTATCTCCTTCGCGGGCGGCGGCGGTCAGGACGTGTACACATCCAACATCCAGGTGGCGGACCTGAATGCGCTGAACGCGTGCTTGGCGGTCGTCAAATGGAAGAAGCTCCGCGGGTTCTACCGCGACCTGGAGAACGAGCATCACAGCACGTACACTACCGACGGCGGCATGTTGCTCAACGGGGACCAGTCGTGATGCGGCATCAGACCCTTGAGCATCGCTTTGTCCGCAACGTCCCACGCGATTTGGACCCGGGCGTGCTGTACATCTCGATGGACTACGCGACTGCGGTTCACTCGTGCTGCTGTGGCTGCGGCGAGCGCGTGGTGACCCCGTTCACGTCCACCGACTGGCGCATGACGTTTGACGGCGAATCCATATCGCTTCACCCTTCTGTGGGCAACTGGAACCAGAAGTGCCGGTCACACTATGTGATTCAGCGGAATCGGGTTTTAGAGGCCGGCGCCTGGTCCGCGTCGCAGGTGGAAGCAGAAAGGCGCCGAGACAAGAGGGCCAAAGCTGAGCACTACAGCCAGCTAAGGGGTGCTCAACCTAGCGTTGCTTCTCTAGCGGAACACTGCGCGTCCAGCCCGACCACTCAGGCAAAGGCTCGACCGTCCCCAAGTATCTGGTCGCGCTTTAAGGGGTGGCTTACCAGCTGACCAAGTGGCTACCGATGCGCACGCGCCTTGGGCAACGCTACGGCCCCGTCTACAATTCGAACTCTTCAAAGATGTTTGGCTGACCTGCTGGGCGGCAGCACCTCGTGCTTAGAAATAGAGACTTCTCAAACTTGGAGCGGTCATGATTGAACCACACAGATGGTAGAGAAAGGTGTTGTTTTGAACAGCGAAGAAGCGTTGGGAATCGTTGAAAGCCTGGTTGCGAAAGGCAAGGTGAGCCGGGTCAGTTCATCTGAGCGGGTCACAAAGGGTATCGTGTTCCGGACCGCGTCCGGTAGGCATTTCGCCGTTACGATCAACAATGGTGCTGCCCACAGCGTTACGCAGCACACCAAGCTGGTGTTTGAAAGAGCACCTGAAGGACCGGCGCTGGACTGGGATACTGTCAGCAGGATGCCTGGCATCACGACGTCCGACTATCAGTTCGAAAGCTCATTGTTAAAATTACGAGGTGCGAACCTCGAGCCCGGCAAGCAGATGAGCGCACTCGTTACGAGCGAAGCAGCGTTGCAGGACTTGATCGACTGGTATGAGGATGCCTCGACACTTCTAGTATCCGCGCGGATGCTTGACCGTCGCGCCGTCGAAGCGGCGATGGACCGGTACGATGAACTGGGTCCGGAAGGATTCAGGGCAACTTACCTACAATTCGACGAGCCGGTCGATCATTGGGTGCGACCGTCGCGGGCCCGGGCCTACGGGTGTTATCCGAGCAAGCCAATCGTGGCGGTCGCGCTTGGCATACCGATGCTTGATGGTGGGTGGGGCAAGCCGGATGCGCCCGCGTCGTTACTACACAACCTTGGGTACATCATTGTCAGCGAGGATGGCCAACCTGCTCCCGTACCTGCGGAGCAATATACCTATCTGATTACAGGTGCGGACCGCATCCGCGCCTGCGCCTTGACGAATTACATCGCGCCGGCCCGCGACCGAGACGACGCCAACGTGACGATCGTGGCCGGCAAACTGCACAATGAAATTGGCCTGTCCCAAGCCTGGGCCAATGTATGTCAGGCCCTGCGTGGCTCCAGGTTCCTCGACTACGCGTCGGTGCCGGCGCCGGACGAGAGCGGGCCCGCCGCGAGTACCACCACCGCATTCACCTATCACCTTAGAAAGGCAACGATGCCCATATCCCAGCCAGCAGCTGCTACGACAAATCTAATCCTGTATGGCCCGCCGGGCACGGGCAAAACTTATGAAACTGCGGCGGCAGCAGTGCGGCTATGCCTAGGGGCGGACGGGGTGACGCCACTGCTTGTGGAGGGACGCCGAGACGACTTGATGAAGGCGTATCACGAGCTGGCCGAGGCCGGCCGGATCGAGTTCATTACGTTCCACCAATCGTACTCATATGAGGATTTTGTCGAGGGTCTGCGTCCGACAACGGATACTCTGGACGCGACGGGGGATATGGATGACATGCCGGCCGGGGAGGACGACAGTGCCGATGCCGCGCCGGCGACCGGAGGGTTCCGTCTGCGTAGCCGCGACGGCATTTTTAAGCGCATCTGCGAGCGTGCACGCCTAGATCTCGGCGGCGCGCGCGATGGTCGGCAACTGGATCGCCAACGACGGATCTTCAAGATGGCGCTTGGCCGAAGGGGGATCGAGGAGGAGCGCATTACTGCGGGGTTGGATGGAAATATTATACACCTCGGCTGGGGCGCCTATATCGACTGGTCGGAGGAACGCTTCACGGACTTCGAGGAAATCCGCCGCGAATGGAACGAAAAGAAAGATCCGCAGGCTTCGGGTAAGGATCCCAATATCGAAATGACATACGCGTTCCGATCCGACATGCAGGTTGGCGACTACGTCGTCCTGTCGGATGGACGAGATACCATACGGGCATTCGGAAAGGTCACCGGAGACTACTACTTCGACGCGGACGCACCATATCACCCGCACCGTCGACGCGTCGAATGGATCTGGCAGAGTGCGGAGGGAGTGGATCGTGACACCTTCTACCCGAATTATTTCCGGCGCCAGTCCGTGTACCGGTTACGGGCATCCCTCATCGACTGGGATGCGCTGGAGGCCATCGTGCTGGGTCAGGACGCGCAGCAAGCCGCAGTGGCAGCGAGGCCGTATGTCCTCGTCATCGACGAGATCAACCGCGCCAACATCTCGAAGGTGTTCGGTGAACTGATCACGCTGCTGGAACCGGACAAGCGGCTAGGCCAGGTCAACGAACTCCGGGTCAAGCTGCCGTATTCCGAGGGACTAGCGTTTGGGGTGCCGCCTAATCTGCACATCATCGGCACGATGAACACGGCGGACCGCTCGATTGCTCTGCTCGATACTGCCTTGCGGCGACGCTTCGCGTTTCGCGAGTTGATGCCCGATCCTTCCCTGCTCAGGACCGTCGATGGTATCGACTTGGCTGCGGTGCTCGCCACGATCAATGAACGCATCGAGTACCTGTTCGACCGCGAGCACCAGATTGGGCACGCGTATTTCATCAACTGCGAGACGCGCACGGACGTCGAGGAGGTGATGCGCCACAAGGTGATTCCACTGTTGGCCGAGTATTTCTACGAAGATTGGGGCAAGGTCGCGGCAATCCTGGGCGACGCCGACGACGGAGAGAGCGACCGCAAGGGGGGATTTCTCAATCGGAAGAAGCTGCTGGCACCGAAGGGCATGAGTGGGGAGGTGGAGGGGGCTGTGCGTTTCCGCTGGAGCGTGCGCGAGACCTTCGATTTCTCCGGTCTGGTGAACGGATGATCCACCGGACCATCCTCGAGTGGGAGTCGCTTCCCTACGGAGAAGATCCGCTGGATCTGGCGACCATTCCCGGGCAGGTTGCGGACCGTATCGCGGCGGTTGCTGCTGCCTCGCCCCTAGCAGGCCGTGGCGGCAGCGGCGTGCTCGAGCATGGGCGAAAAGCGCTGCGCGCACGCGGGGTCGTCGGAGTCGTTGCGGCTGATGGAGGTGCGCTGGAGATCCTGCCAAAGATCGAGTCGCGGGCAGACTCGGAGGCGAATCAGATCGGGAACATCCGGCGCCGGCTGGTGCACATGCTGGCAGTCGCGCTCGACATCAGGATCGACGTCGGCCAGTTCACTGCACTCGACTGGCAGCGCGATACCCTTCTTGAGATTCTGATTCGTCTCTTCTCTGAAAAACTGGTCGATGCCGTCCGCAAAGGGATGCCGCGCCGGTACGTCGCGCATGAAGATGACTTAGCCACGCTGCGGGGGCGGCTTAATGTCACGCGCCAGTTCACAGTATTTGCCGCGAATCCGTCTCGGCTGGCATGCCGCTACGACGCGCTTTCTCCTGACATCACGCTTAACCAGATCATGAAGGCGTCGGTGACACGGTTGGCACGCATCGCGCGCTCCGCCGAAAACCAGCGGCGTCTTCGGGAACTGGCATTCGCCTATGCCGAGATTGTGGACGTCCCCGTTTCCGCGCTACGCTGGGATGATCTCGTTCTCGACCGAACCAACGTCCGCTGGCACGAGTTGCTGAGCATGGCCAAGCTGCTGTTGGGAGAAAGGTTCCAGACGACTTCCGCCGGCGGAAGCAAGGGGTTCTCGCTCCTGTTCGAGATGAATACGCTATTCGAGGAATACGTTGCGCGAATGGTCCGGCGCACGCTGGCGGGAAGCAATCTGAGCGTCGTCAGCCAAGGTGGCAGGATGTACTGCCTGGAGACCGAGAATGGTGGGCTGTTCCAGACCAAGCCCGACATTCTGGTCAAGTGTGGGCGCCAGGTGGTGCAGGTGATCGACACCAAGTGGAAGCGTATCGCTGCGCGGATCAACGATAAGAAGCAAGGCGTCTCGCAGGCGGATGTCTATCAGATGATGGCCTATGGGCGCATGTACGACTGTTCCCGCTTGACGCTTTTATATCCGCATCACGCTGGCTTGCTGTGCGACGAAGGCGTGCAGGCATCGCATCGTGTCGTCGGCTCCGACCATTGGTTGGAGACCGCTACCGTTGATGTGGCGATCGCGGACGGTATCGGACAGCGGCTTTGCTCCTTTATTGGCCCAGAATCGGGTGGTAGATGAGTTGCTTGGGCTAGTGGACTACAGGCGACGCCGAGAAAGTGTCCCGATAGGACACTTTTTTCAGAGGCTGCAAACGGACCGTTCCACCCAAAAATAGCTTCTTCAAACGGAACGATCTTAGTGTTTGTATCCAGGTTCGACTTCACCTAGAAATCTAAGGACTTGTTTTGAAAATAAATTTTCGTCTCATCTATAACGCTGGAATATTGGCGCTCACCAGCCTCAGCGCATCGTGTTCGGTCTTTTCGGGAAGCGCGATCTATCCTCTAAGTGACCACGAGCGCCGGTCTGTTACCGAAAATTTTGCCAAGCTGAATTCGCATGTGCCGTATATTCAGACTACAAGGCAGTCACCACATGTGCGATTATATAAAGTCGCCTTTGATGGAACGCTGAACGATCGTGAACGCGTACCGAAACAGGAACAGAATACCGTCATTGCGCATATATCGAAGCTGATCAACGTGAATGGCGATGTTCACTATTATCGCGGTCCGGGCATGCAAGGAGAATCGATCAGCTGGCTCGACGCAATGTTCGGTACGTCATGCATTAAGGTAGCAGAGCAGGCTGTAGCGGATTATGAAGCTGTTGCACGCCGCTGGCGAGCTGCCGATCCGGATGTCGAAATTCGCATGTTTGTTACTGGATTCAGCAGAGGGGCCGCAACTGCCAGACATTTCATGAATCTCGTTGCGGCACACGATGCCGTCTTTCGCAAGGCGGCGCCAACCATGAACCCGTCGAGGTTTTATGCGTTGCTTTTCGATACGGTTTCTACCGGACAAACGGACCGGTTGAAGCTGAACTTGCCGGCGGATCTTGATTACCTGATCCATTTCGTCGCGCTCGACGAGTCGCGCCCGTTGTTCAAACCGGTGATCGATGTAATGCCTAAAGAAATGGGCGGGAAGCCGATTCTCGGTTTGCACAACGGATTTTTCCCGGACCGCATCAATCTGGTGGAAATGCCTGGAGCGCACTCGGATATCGGCGGTTCCTATAAGGAAGGCGTTGGAAACGAATATATTGTCTTTACCGAGCAAATCCTCTATCTGATGGGGTTGCACAACAAGAATTGCTGGGACGTGTTCGACGACAACTTTGTCGAAGGAAAACATGATTCGCGTGGCTTATTTGATAAAGTGGTTGGGGTACATGCGCCAAATCAGTTTGGCGAACCTGAGCGACGGTACATACCGATATCGGTTGAAGATGTACCTCCCGAACAATACTTGAGCCTAATTCGGCGTCTTGATGCGCTGGAGAGTTCATCGTTGGCCAACGCGGCAGGCATGCAGACATATCGGCATCAAAAGCCAGGGTTGACGTTGTTGTTGAGACGTACGAATGCTGCGCTACAGGTCACAGGCTTCGAGGAGGACGTGCGTACGATCGACCCAGAGAGCTTTCTGTTTGTGAAGGAAAACGGTGTCCGGAAACTGAAGTTTCGTCGCAGCGCCACACCCCAAAATACGGATGTGCTGCTCTTTGACGATACGCTCTGGTCCTACTTGCCTGAAGACAGGGTATCGGTATTCAACATCACTCGCCTGGAGCGAGAGGGCAAACATTTTCTTGCCACGTTTGTCGATAACAAACTCATCCGAGTGGTGCCGGCGACGCTAGGGGATACGCTGGTTTTCCCATCGACACCTCACCGTTGTGAATTCTTGCCAAATGGCCAGGCAGTGAATCCGCTTAAAATCATGATCTTGCACTAATGTGCTAAAGTCATATAAAGATGGCAAAGTGCAAGTAGCTATCAGGGAGCACGTAGAATCTGACTAGTCTGTTCTATATATGCGCCTTGGCCTTGGAGTGCTGCCAGCGCAACTGTGATGAGCGTCCACGAGGCCATCCTGTGGCGGTTACATGAACACGACCAGATAATGGACCGAGCCAGCGTTGACGATGCCAGCATGCCAGTACCGACTAGTGGCAAAGCATGCTGGCCGGGACCCGACCGATCGCGGCAAGCTCGGATGTAAATACATTTACTGATAGGTCAGCATTGGCTGCGTGGCGCAAATATCCCAATCTCAGGCGCGCAGGTCCACGATTAACGCCAGCCGATTACGAAAAGCAGTATTTTCAGCGGCTGTCGAGTGTCTACAAAACTCGTGGCGATTCAAACTGAGCAAGCCGCTCGAAGTGCGTGCCCGAACTGTTCAATTCAGTCCTCATCGTCCAACAGATTGCCTAGCACGGGCTTACGAAGTGGTGGCGGCGGCGCGCTCAGGGGTTTTCCAAGCCAGATGAGTTCGAGTGGCGAAACCACGTACGTTTGCCCATTGTTACGCTGCTTGAACACAAACCCGTAGAGGAATGTGGCAAAATTTGGCGCAGGCAGCCAAAACACCACTGGTCCTTGCATGAAATCGCCTTCCCAACCGGACATGCTCGCGGCGCTACGTGCGCTTTTCCAAGCTTCCAGGAAACGATCTACGTCTTCCGTTGACGGTGGGAATCCTTGAGGCACATCAGTAAGTAGCGCGGCCGTGTGTCCGCCTAGTTTCTGTGCCGTTTGCGCGACCGAGGGCAAGCATTCCCAGTTGTGATCAATAGCGGTTTCCGAATATATGTACCAGCTCACTTGTTTCCTTTCTTTAACGATCGGTGAATTGCTCGGTGCCCCACCGCGCAATGAACTTAGCACCCGTGCCGTCGAATTGGTCAAATTCCATGGCACAGCCGAGGTGTTGCAAGTCGAGCTGGGCAGCAGGCAACTTTACCACGGTAGTTTCGGTCGCAAATCCGCTTCCTTTTTCGAAGTTCAGCCTCGGCCGTTGCAGTGAGAGGTATTCCGTCGTTTGATACCCGACTGGCAGGGTGTCGGACAGCCACTTCGTCTCATCCTGGGCCAACTGATGGAACTTGGATTCCAACGCCGCTGACGCCATGTCGCCCAGTGTCGCTCTCGCGGCGGCAAGCATGTTCGTGTTGAGGTTGCCGATAACGTCTGCTGCCGACCGTACAGGTTTCGATCGGTAAACCAGAGTGAGTTTCAATAGTACGTTTCCAGCAATGACATGCGGCAGCAGATAACCGCAGCCGCGCGCATGCTTGAGCCATCCCCCATCGGCCCAGAACAATATTGGGCGGCTGAGAAGCTCGCCGGATTGCGCGGGAAGGAATCCGACGCAGACGAGGAAAGCTGAGTCGCTGCTGGTGATCTTTGCGAATTCCGACTCGTCGATGAAGAAGTCGACCTTCACTTCATAGCGCCCATTAGAATTTAATTGGGGGGCATCGGTGCGGCGCGACTTGACCTGTAGCACATAAGGGAAGGTAGCGCGCCGTGCTTTTGGCGGCGTACCGCCCTGGCTCGTCTTTAGCAGCTCGAACTGGTTTGAAACCAACAGGTCGAATCCGAAGTCGCCGGGTAGCTTGAATGCTTCTAAACCATTTGCAAAGATGCGGCCCGCAACTAGGTTTTCCGCTTCAAATCCTTGGTACAGGCGATCGAAAAAGTCGAGATTGATCGTCATTTTTCCTCATTTTCGTTAACTAAATAGCAGCATTCTAGCACTGACAATTGGGAGAAGACGCTGCCGCCGTTGCTGGCCCATCAAAAACAAATCTGCGAGCTGGCATCATGCAGTCCAGGCTTGGTGCCGTACGTCAGGCCGGCTGGCTTGGGAAAAATTTGGGAAAAATTTTGGTCGATTTTCTTCCCAAGCCTTCCTTTCCTTGCCTAACTCTGCCAAGTTGGAATATGATGGCAATTCAAGGAGTTACATCAAAACAAGCCACTTTTCGTAATCCGCGCACCGGCCTCCGAAGCCAAGGGTCGCTGGTTCGATTCCAGCCAGCCGCACCAATTTGGCATCTTGCCATTCCGTTTTCCCGCATCTGGCGTTGCCATACAACGCTTGCCCGCAGTCGTACTTCCTCTTGTCAATCCTGTATTAGTCCCGGTTGTGCTGTGTCTTATTGACCACTTCCTGGCTGCAAGTTTCTGCTGTTCATCAATTATTCTGAAATCTATAGCGCACGATTACAACCTTTGCGTGGCTTTATGCATGGTCAGTGCTAAAATCCCTCGACT
>Ga0308158_10000441_pt1 | contig 68148 bp, 63 predicted proteins | sample PhyBR2_FD_201038 | JGI IMG/M metagenome (GOLD analysis project Ga0308158, IMG submission 201038) | Phyllosphere microbial communities from UC Gill Tract Community Farm, Albany, California, United States - DLSLB.R2 | ecosystem: Host-associated > Plants > Phyllosphere > Unclassified | place: USA... | reverse complement strand
CTTGGCCGCCGCGTTTCCTGCAGCTTGTGCTGCGGCGGCAGATCATTTTCAAGACAAACCCCTACTGGGCGTCAGTCAGAACCCAGAGCCACACCGCAGCACAAGCCGATTCCATCATTACTGTCAGTGCCTCGATGGATGATGTCGGTATGGGAATCGGCGGTGGTACTGGGGCAGCTTTGGAGGGTGTCCAGGCCTCCGTTGCTGCCCTGAATGCGCTGGAGAAAGAGGACGCCCTACTGGCTTCCGGGGCTCCTGTTGGTGCCGGTGTGGATGTATTTCAGCAGCGCTATGAGCTGTGCCTTGGAGGCTTGGAGCTGGTGGCCCGGCTGGAAGCTCAACTCGCGGCGCTAAAGTCCCGGCAGGCCGCCCGGGCCGTCGAACTGCAGCAAGCAATGACGCCGCCGGACGCCTCGATCCAGGACCGCACTTACGCTGACATGCCGGTGGTGGAGGAAATCGCCGGGGTGCTGACCATCAGCTCCGCGGCAGCAGGGGCGTTGGTGGAGCACTCACGCCGGATCTGCTCCCTGCCGCTGGTGTTCGAAGCCTTGGCCACCGGGGACATGTCCTGGCAGCACGCCCGCATCGTCGCGGACGAAACCGAAGGCCTCGATGGGGCTGGTGCTGTTGCGTTGGTTGCGCATTTCTTCGACCCTGACGCACCCCAGCCCGCCCGCGGCGCCGCCCCCGGCGAGCTCGTACCGTCCCGGTTCCGGGCCAAGGTCCGTGGGTGGCGGGAACGCCACCATCCGGAATCGATCCAGAAGCGCCACGCCAAAAGTACCGCTGACCGGCGGATGGAATACACCCCCGACAAGGACGGCATGGCCTGGGTCTCCCTCTACCTCCCCGGGGACACCGCCTGCGCCATCTGGAACCGGACCACCGCCACCGCCCGTGGCTTCCAGGGCCCCGACGAACCCCGCACCCTTACCCAACTCCGCCCCGACATCGCCGCATCTCTGCTTCTCGGAGCCGGGCAGGCTACGGGTGAACGTTCCACTGGCACCACCGCAGGGACCAGCACCCCGGCGGGCGGTACCGCGATCGGGAAGGTCCCTGCGCCGCGGGCCGATGTCCTGGTCACCGTGCCCGTGTTCGCCCTCCTCGGAGCCACCGACGAACCCGCCTTACTGGATGGTTTCGGCCCGATCCCGGCGTCCATGGCACGGAAACTTGTCGCCGACGGGGCGGACTCCTTCTACCGGGTCCTCATCGACCCACGCGACGGCGCACCACTGGAAATCGGCCGGAAAAACTACCGGCTCACCGAATCCATCAAACGTTGGATCAGGATGCGCGACACCAAATGCACATTCCCCGGCTGCACCAACCGCACCCCCGACAACGAAACCGACCATCTACAAGCGTGGCAACACGGCGGCACCACTGGAACCAGTAACTTGGCCCAGCTCTGCCCCAAACACCACCGGCTCAAACACCACACCAGATGGACACCGGACCCGGCCAACAAGAATGAACCACCCGGCTGGACCTCACCCACGGGCAGGCACTACAACCCAGAACACCAGGATGCCGAACCAACCCACTGGCCACGAGGAAACTGGTCAGCATTGCTCCAATGGGCCGCGCCCGCCCTCTGCCAATGCCTGGAGGCCAGCCTCAATAACCTTCCGCAGTGGGAACCCGACGACGACAGATACGTGGACCTCAACGACCTGCCGGCCGACGATCCCCTCTGGGCCGAATTCCTCGCCACGCCATTCGCCCTTTTCCCGGAGGCCATTGGTGCCCGGCCGTAGGCGGCCATGGACAGTTCCGAGGCCACTTCTGAAGCCCGTCCTGCAACGCCAGCCGCTACGCCCTGTGGTGCTCGATCAGCCAGGCAGCCATCTGCTGGGCACGCTTCCCGGCGTCCAGGTCACCGCCGGTGGCCGAGATGATGGAGCCCTTCATCAGGATCTGCCAGGAACGCGCGAACCCGTCAGGGTCCACAAGCCCGGCTTCTTCGGCCAGGGCCTGCACGTGGCTCCGAAGTTTTGCCAGGTAGTTGATGCTGGCCTGCCCCAGGGGGTGGGACGGTCCCATCTCCAGCAGGACCTGGGTGAAGGTGCTCCCTTCGAAGTCATCGCGCCGGAACCATTCCCCCAGGACGTCGAAGATCGCCAGCAGACGCTCCTCCGGTGTCTGTCCCCGGCCGCGGGCCTGGGCCACTATTGCTTCAACAGTCCACAGTTTGTCCCGCTGCTCCAGGAAGGCCAGGACCAACGAATCCTTTGACGGGAAATGCCGGTAGAAGGTGGCCTTGGCCACCCCTGACCGCTCGATGAGCTCATTGACACCCACGTCGCGGATTCCCCTGCGCGAAAACAGCTCGTAGGCCACCGAGAGGATCCGCTCCACGGAATTGGCGTTGCCCTCCCCCGACGAGGCCGGGGAAGACGCATCGGATATCGGGACCTTCGCCTCTGTGCTCATGAGACTTGGAGTCTACTGCAGGGGAGACAGACTGGTCTTGCCCGCTGTAGTGTTTCTCCTACGCAGTTCTTTAGAACACCGCAAGGCGCCCCCAAGGGTCCGCCGGTTTGGAGCAAGGAGGCCCCAATGTCAGCAGAGCGGATGTTCCAAAGTGTCCCGTCGGATCCCGATCCCTGGATGTCCAGTGATACGCCCGAAGAGGTCAGGCAGTTCGCCATCGAGTCGCTCCGGTGGCAGGCGCAGGAAATCATCGATGAACTGCTTGGCGGCCAGGATCCCAATGAAGAACTCGTCCGGGCCCGCCTTCGCCGCTGCGTCGCCAGGAACCCGGGCCGGCCTGAACGCGCGCTGCTCGAACAGCTCATGATCAACCGGGACCACTCAGGCCTGTAACGGGCACGGTATGCGCCGGGCCGGGGTGGCAGCTGTGAAGGCAGCTACGAACTCAGCGGAATGTTGTCGATCAGGCGCACCGGGCCCACCTTGGCCGCGATGAGCGCCAGGGCCTCGCCGCGGAAGGGTGTTTCCCGGCAGTTCTCGGCCAGCGGTTCAAGGGTGCCCGGGTCCACTACGTCAAAGTAGTCCAGCGAGACGAGGGGCTGGGATTCCACCATCGCCAGCGCGGAGTCGAGGTCCAGCGCCTCATGGGCGTTCGCCCTTTCCTCCAGCAGCCGCAGGGCCCTGGACAGGACCAGCGCGGCGTCCCGCTCGGCATCGGACAGGAAGCGGTTCCGGCTGGACAGCGCCAGCCCGTCCGTTGCGCGCACCGTTGGCACGCCCACGATCTCCACCGGGAAGTTCAGGTCGGAAACCATCCGCCGGACCAGGGCCAGCTGCTGGGCGTCCTTTTGCCCGAAGTAGGCCCGGTACGCAGGCAGGCTGCCGCCGGCAGAACCCGCGAGGCCGGCGGGAAGACCGGCCGCGGGCATGCCGTAGTGCAGCAGTTTGGCCACCACAGTGAGTGCCCCGTCAAAGTGGCCGGGCCGCGAGGCGCCCTCCCACTTATCCCCCAGGCGGCCCGAAGTGATCCGCACCAGGGGTTCGCCGCCGGGATAGACCTCCTCCACGGAGGGCGCGAACGCGAGGTCAACGCCCTGCTCCTCGAGCAGGGCGAGGTCCGCGTCGAGTGTCCGTGGGTAGCGGTCCAGGTCAACGGCATCGCCGAACTGCAGGGGGTTGACGAAGATGCTGGCCACCACCACATCGTTCTGCTCGACGGCGGTGCGCGCCAGCGTTGCGTGGCCTTCGTGGAGTGCGCCCATGGTGGGCACAAGCCCCTGGGAGACACCCTGTTTCGCGCCGAGCAAGCGGGCGCTTTCGGCTTTCAGGGCGGCCACGGTGGTGACGAGTTGGATGGGCATTCAGTCTTCCTTCGGATCGAGGGCCTCGCGCAGCCCCTTCAGCTGGTCGGGTTTCAGCAGGCCGCGCCCTTCAGCGCGCAGGGCAGTGGCGCGGGCCATCGCAAGGTAGGCCTCAAGCACGTCCCCATGCCCGCCGCCGTCGAACTCCCGCAACGCCTCGGCGTGCGCACGCACGGTGCCCACGTCACCGCGGGCCACCGGCCCGGTCAGCGCAGACTCTCCCGAGGCCAGCGCGTTTTCCAGGGTGGCGCGCAGCAGCGGCCCCAGCATGCGTTCGGGCGATTCCACTCCCACCTCGCGCAGGAGCTGCGACGCCTGTGCCACCAAGGTGACCAGGTGGTTGGAACCATGGGCCAGGGCCGCGTGGTAGAGCGTCCGGTCCGCCTCGGCAATGGCCACAGGCTCCGCCCCCATCTCCACCACCAGCGCCTGCGCGATGGGGAGCATGGCGGCATCGGCCGTCACGCCGAAGGTGCAGTCCAGCAGCCGGGTGAGGTCCAGGCTCATGCCCGTGAACGTCATGGCCGGGTGCAGCGCCAGCGGCACGGCGCCGGCAGCACGGACCGGATGCAGCACGCCCACGCCGAACCGGCCCGAGGTATGTGCCACAAGCTGCCCCGGCTGCCAGGCGCCGAGCTTCGCCAGCCCCTCCACCAAATCCGGCAGCGCGTCGTCGGGCACCGCCAGCAGCACCAGTTCGGCACGTTCCACGATGTCCTGCACCTCAAGGATGGGCACCCCGGGAAGCAGTGCCTCGGCCCGGTCCCGGCTGGCGTCGGAGACGGCTGACACTCCCACGACGGCGTGCTCGGCTGCGCGCAGGGCCGCGCCGAGCACGGCGCCCACCTTGCCGGCGCCGATGATTCCGACGCCGAGGCGTCCGGGCTTAGCCATGCGTCTGGCCTTCCTGTTGGTAATGGGTGCGGGCTTCAATGGCTGGAGCCCCAGGGTACGGCGCTCCGGGAACCGGTGTGCCCGGCACGGGCGCAGGTTCCACTGCCGGAACAACCTGCCGCAACCATTGTTCGGTGGTTTGCCGCTTCCTGGCCAGCCGGGCCCGCGCAGACTGCTCGTCGAAGAGTTGCCTGGCCTCGTCCAGCCCCGCCTGGGTAAGCCGCGGGGCAACGGGACCGGCCGTCGTATGCAGGACCAGGTCGGCCACCCGGAACCGGCGCGCCACGGGCCCCTGATGGATCGCCAGTGACTGCGTGCGTTGATGGGGCACCAGCACAAGGTCCCGCCACCAGCGCCCGGAGCGGATCAGCAGTGCCGTGTCCGTGGCGGCAAACCCGTTCCGCCGCCAGCCCAGGGGCGCCAGCAGCCGGGCCCGCCGGGGCGTGGTGGTGAACCCGCCGTCGGAATCCCTGCCGGTAAGCCCCGCGGCGAACACCTCCGCAGGGCGATCCGTTCCCGGGTCCGGCAGGACCAGCGAGAGCATGGCAAGGACGTCGGCGAACTTGCCCACCGGCAGGAGGATGGTCCTGGTGTTGCCTTCGACGGCGTTGCCGGACGTCCCGTAGCCGGCAACGTTCACCTGCATCCGGTACCAGCCGAACGGACGCCACAGCGGAGGTTGGGCAATCTTCACGGCCTGGATCCGGCCCGGCGGAAGTGTCTGCGCCTGGGTGTCCAGCAGCCCGTACCGCAGCCGGATGCCGTCCGGTGAGACGGCCGCGGTGAAGTTGTAGCCCTTGTTGAAGAAGTTCCAGTAGCTGGCGGCAAGGCCCAGCGCTGCGGGTACCAGGTAGAAGTAGAAAGCGCGGTTGTCCGTCAGCGCGGACAGGACCACGGAAGCGAAACCGCCCACCACAATGAAGAAACTTTGCTCGCTCAACAGGAGCGATCCGACAAGGCGCGACGGCGGCACGCTGAGTACCTGGATTTCGGGCGCCTCAGGTGCGGGCGGGGCAAAGGACGCCGCCGATGGGCTGCCGGGACCTGGAAGCGCCGCGGCGCCGGCCGCCGGGCCCGCACCGAAACCTGCCTCAGCCCCGGAGGCCCGGGCCAGGATGGTGGCGCGCAGTTGGCGGGCGTCGTCGATCCTGAGGTACGCCAGGCGCACGGCGGATTCGCCGGCGTCGGCAACTTCAAACTTGAGTTCGGCCAGGCCAAAGATGCGGGCCAGCAGTGGCTGCACGATGTCAATGGCCTGCACCCGGTCCAGGCGTGCCTGCCGGTGCTGGCGGAAGAGGAGGCCGGTGTTGACACGGACATAGCCGCCGGAGACCTGGTATTTGGTGAAGTACCAGGTCAGGACGAACCCCAGGACTGCCACGGCCAGCACCGCGGCACCGCCGCCCAGGAGCCACGGCGCACGGCGGGCGAACCCGTCCTCGAACACAGGCTGGCCCTGGAGTGTCCGCTCAAACAGGTCGCGGCCGAAGAAGAACGTGATGGCGGCCAGTGCAACCCAGCCACGGACGAAAGGTGAGGCGGGATGCACACGCAGCCATTCGCCGTCGGGCGTTCCCGTGGCTTCCGGGCCGGTGCCGGCAGGCGGCTGCGCCGGACCGGGCAGCTGCCCGTCAGTGGTCACAGTCCTGCCAGCCTGGCTTCGCCGCGGGAGGCCAGCTGTTCACGGAGCCGGGCGCCTTCAGCCGCCGGGAGGCCGGGGATGCGCGCATTGGTGCCGGGGGACGCTGTGTGGAGCTTGACGGTACACAGGCCCATGCCCCGCTCCACAGGTCCCACGGCGATGTCCACATACTGCATGCGTCCGTACGGGACGGCCATGGTGCGCTGGAAGAAGATGCCGCTCCTGACCAGGAGGTCCTCGTCGCGCTCCGCGTAGCCGATGGCCCGGACCTGCCGCGGGATGAGGACCAGCCGCCATAAGGCAAGCAGGAGGGTGGCGGCCGGAACGGTGATGGCCAGCCACAGCGGCGGCCACCGCCACCATCCCAGGAGGACGAACACCAGCGGCGCGGACAGGACCAGTATGGCGGCGATGTTGGCCAGGGCCCATTCCACCAGGCGGACGGTGACGTATTTCGGTGACACCCGCTGCCAGTCGATCCCCGGCGGGTCAATCGCCTCGGTACGCATACTCGCCTTCCCCTGCGGCTTCCCCGCGGGCAGGCCGGCCCTTCTTCCCGTCAACGCTGTTGGTGTCGCCGTCTTCCGGCGGGATCCTGCAGAACCGCTCCACGACGAGCCCCACCACGATCATCACCAGGCCGCCGCCCGCCATGGCCAGGGCAAGCCAGGTGATGCCTTGGTCGCTGCGCAGGCTCCAGATCCGCAGCTGGTCCAGGAAGATGCCCACATGCCATCCCAGGAGCACCGTTCCGGCGTAGGCGCACGCCTGCGCCAGGATCAGGGTCCGGGCAGCCAGGAGGGGATCCAGCTGCGTCTTCTTCGCCTTGCTGTTGGGCTGGTGGCTGTTCCGCCACCTCAGGATCCTGATACCCAGGATCAGCGTGATGATGACGATGACGCCCATCGTGGCCAGCGCGGTGGCAGGCAGGACAGGCGTGGCCATGCTGTACCGGCTGGTGACAACCGTGGCCGACCAGCCCGCGATGGCAAGGATGACGCAGATCAGCAGCAGGCGCAGCGGGTTGATGGGCTTCATCTCTCCTCCACCGCTCCCGCCGTCGGCATCCCATCAAAGTCCCCGAACCCGTCGAACGGGGCAAGATCCTTGAAATCTTCCGCCTGGACTGCCAGGGTGCTGATCCGTTCGCCGTTCAGCGTGGCGGCGGGTTCGATGAGCGACCACGGGTAGAGGACGAAAGCGCGTGAGGCCGCCCGGGGGTGGGGGATGGTCAGGGCGGGGTCGTCACTACGAAGCTCGCCGTAGGTGATGATGTCGACGTCGAGCGTCCGCGGCCCCCAGCGGACCTCACGGACGCGGAGGTGCTTGTTTTCCACGGCCTGGCAATGTTCCAGCAGTTCGCCAGGGGTGAGGCTGGTTTCCACGGTGATGACCATGTTCAGGAAGTCCGGCTGGCCGGCAGGGCCGCCCACGGCCTTGGTCTGGACTATGGGCGAGACGGCGAGCAGCCGTACTTCCGGCGGATCCACCAGGTCCGCCACAGCCTCGGTCAGGGTCTCGTTGCGTTCACCAAGGTTGCTGCCCAGGGCCAGCACGGCCTTGGTGTAGATCCCGTTCATGCCTGCGCACCGGACAGCGCAGGGGCGGCGGGAACCCGCTCGCGGTGGACCGTGACGGCCACGTCACCGAAGGGGACCTCGATGGGGGCCTGCGGTTTATGGACGGTGATGTCCACGGCCTGGAGCGTGAATTCGGCCAGGAGGCTGTCGGCGATCCGCACGGCGAGTGCCTCAATGAGGTTCAGGGGCTCCCCGGTGATCCACTCGGTAATACGCTGCGCCACCTCACCGTAGTGGGCGGTGTCCCGGACGTCGTCGGACTGCGCCGCTTCGGTGAAGTCCAGGTAGAGCACGGCGTCCACAACAAAGGGCTGGCCCTCCCGGCGTTCAAAATCGAAGACACCGTGGTGGCCGACGGCGGTCACTCCGGTCAGCGTAATCCTGTCCATGGGTCCCCCGGCCCTATTGCGTTTTGTGTACGGCTTGTGTTGTGGGTGCCGCCATGCGCGCAGCCACCTTGACCGCGTCAAGGCTGGAACCGACGTCATGTACGCGGACGGCCCAGGCCCCGCGGTAGGCGCTGATCGCTGTGATTGCGGCCGTGGCACTGTCCCGCTCGTCAGGAGCGGCGGACTTCCCGGCCACGGTGAGCAGGGTGCCGAGGAAGCGCTTGCGGGAAGCAGCCACCAGGACCCTATGGCCCAGGCTGTCCAGCTGGTCCAGGTTCTGCAGCAGTTCCCAGTTCTGGGCGTCGTTCTTCGCGAACCCCAGGCCCGGATCGATGATGATCTGTTCCCTGCTGACACCGGCTGCGTAGAGCTTGTCCCGTACTCCTGCCAGTTCCGCCACCACTTCCCCGGCCACATCCGTGTATTCGGCGAGCGAGTTCATGGTCCGGGCGTCGCCGCGGCGGTGCGTGAGGACATAGGGTGCCTTGGAGGCCGCCACAAGCTCCACCATCTCCGGTTCGATGGTCAGCCCGGAGACGTCATTGATGATGGCCGCGCCCGCCTTCAAGGCAGCGGCTGCGGTGGAGGCGTGCGTGGTGTCGATGCTGACCAGCGCGCCGGCCTTCACCAGTGCTTCGATCACGGGCAGGACGCGGCGCTGCTCTTCGTCCGGCGTGACGTCGTCGGCTCCGGGCCGGGTGGACTCGCCCCCGACGTCGATGATGTCCGCACCCGCGTAGAACATCCGCAGGCCTGCCGCGATGGCGGTGTCCGCCGTCGCGTGCTTGCCGCCGTCGCTGAATGAATCCGGGGTGACGTTCAGGATGCCCATGACCAGGGTGCGGCCGGTGGGGAGGTCCTCAAAGCGGGCAGCCGGGCGGGGCTTGCGCAGGATGGGCAGCGGGGACGTAGCGGGCCCCGTTCCAGGGGCTGCAGCGAGTGAATCCATGGTGTGTGGTTACCTTCCGAGGATGAGGCTCATGGCTTCGGCACGGGTGGCCGGGTCATGAAGCTGCCCGCGGACCGCGCTGGTGACGGTCTTCGCTCCGGGCTTGCGGATGCCGCGCATGGACATGCACATGTGCTCGCATTCGACGACGACGATCGCACCGCGGGGTTTGAGGTGCTGCACCATCGCTTCGACAATTTCGGTAGTCAGCCGCTCCTGTACCTGGGGGCGGCGGGCGTAGATGTCCACCAGCCGGGCCAGCTTGCTCAGCCCGGTCACCTTGCCGTCGTGCGAGGGGATGTAGCCAACGTGGGCCACCCCGTGGAACGGCACCAGGTGGTGCTCGCACGTGGAGTAGAAGGGGATGTCCTTGACCAGGACCAGTTCCTCGTGGTCCAGGTCGAAGGTGGTGGACAGGACGTCCGCAGGATCATGGTGCAGTCCGGCGAACACCTCGGCGTACGCCTTCGCCACCCTTTTCGGGGTGTCCACGAGGCCGCCGCGGTCCGGGTCCTCGCCGATGGCAAGGAGGATCTCGCGGACGGCCGCCTCAATCCGTGGCCGGTCCACCTTTTCGCTCTTGGAGTGGTGGGAACCGTCCTCCGCCGGGTAGGCGGCGGAGGCGGAAACGTCGTCGTCGTCGAAGGAAGTCACAAGGAAAGCTTAGCCGCGAAGGGTGTCAGGCCCCGAGTCGGGGGTGCCTCCGTGAAACGGAGCATCCTCCGACACGCCCTGCGGGTGCGGGGGCTGGGCGTCCAGCGGCTCGTCAAGGCGCGCCTTCTTCGCTTCCTCCTGCGCTTCCCGTTCAGCCCGCTCCTGGCGGCTCTCCACCGGTCCGGTTAACTGGACGGGACGGGTTTCCTTGGACAGCCACACCTCGCGGAAGTCCCGCTTGCGGACGTCACGGAAGATGTCGGCAATCTCGGCCTGGTTGAGGGTCTCCCGCTCGAGCAGCTCCAAGGCGAGGTAGTCCAGGATATCCCGGTTCTCGGTGAGGATTTCGTAGGCCTCGTCATGTGCCTGCTCGATCAGGCGGCGCACTTCCTCGTCCACGACATAGGCAATCTGGTCAGAGTAGTTCCGCTCGTGCCCTGCGTCGCGGCCCAGGAACGGTTCACCGCCGCCCTGGCCCAGGCGGACTGCACCGACGCGTTCGCTCATGCCGTATTCAGTGACCATCTTGCGTGCGGTGCCGGTGGCCTTTTCGATGTCATTGGAAGCACCGGTGGAGGGATCATGGAACACGATCTCCTCGGCGACGCGTCCACCCATGGCGTAGGCCATCTGGTCCAGGAGTTCGTTGCGGGTCACGGAGTACTTGTCGTTTTCCGGGACCACCATGGTGTAACCAAGGGCGCGGCCGCGGGGAAGGATGGTGATCTTGGTGACCGGAGCGGAGTTCCGAAGGGCCGCCGCCACCAGGGCGTGGCCGCCTTCGTGGTAGGCGGTGATCTTGCGCTCGTGTTCCTTCATGACGCGGCTGCGCTTCTGCGGGCCGGCCATGACGCGGTCAATGGCCTCATCCAGGGCGCGGTCGTCAATCAGGTTGGCGTTGGAACGCGCGGTGAGCAGAGCGGCCTCGTTGAGGACGTTGGCGAGGTCGGCACCGGTGTACCCGGGCGTCTTCTTCGCCACACCCTTCAGGTCCACCCCGGGAGCCATCGGCTTGCCCTTGGCGTGCACCTGCAGGATCTGGTCGCGGCCGATCAGGTCCGGCGCTTCCACGGACACCTGGCGGTCGAAGCGGCCGGGGCGCAGCAGGGCCGGGTCCAGGACGTCTGGCCGGTTGGTGGCCGCAATGAGGATCACGTTGGTCTTGACGTCGAAGCCGTCCATCTCCACCAGCAGCTGGTTGAGGGTCTGCTCGCGTTCGTCGTTGCCGCCGCCGATGCCGGCGCCGCGGTGCCGGCCGACGGCGTCGATCTCATCCACGAAGATGATGGCGGGCGAGTTGGCCTTGGCCTGTTCGAAGAGGTCGCGGACACGGGATGCACCGACGCCGACGAACATTTCCACGAAGTCAGAGCCGGAAATGGAGAAGAAGGGTACGCCGGCCTCACCGGCAACCGCGCGGGCCAGCAGGGTCTTACCGGTACCTGGCGGGCCGTAGAGCAGCACGCCCTTGGGGATCTTGGCGCCGACGGCCTGGAACTTGGCTGGTTCCTGCAGGAATTCCTTGATCTCCTGGAGTTCCTCCACGGCCTCATCGGCACCTGCAACGTCAGCGAAGGTGACCTGCGGCATGTCCTTGCTGACCATCTTGGCCTTGGACTTGCCGAACTGCATGATCTTGGAGCCGCCGCCCTGCATGCGGGTCATCAGGAACCAGAAGAGTGCGCCCAGCAGGATCACGGGGATCAGGAGGGAAAGCAGGCCGGAGAACCAGTTGCTTTCAATCGGCTGGTCGGTGAAACCCTGGGCCGGCTTGGCGTCGGTGACAGCCTTCACCACGTCCTGTGCGCGGGCATCAACGAAGAAGAACTGGACGCTCTTGCCTTTGTCCTGCCCGTCCACCTGCAGGTTGTCCTTCAGCGTGAGGTCAACGCGGTTCTCGCCGTCGAAGATCTTGGCCTGCTCCACCTTGTTGCTGGAGAGCAGTTCCAGGCCCTTGTCCGTGTCGATCCGGGCCGCACCGCCGGGGGCGAGCGTTGCAAAAGCCACAAGGAGCAGACCGACCACAACGACGATCCAGATGCCCGGGCCTTTGAAGAAGTTCTTAGCTTTCATCTGTTCGGGGCTGGCCCCGTCCCTTCCGGTAGTGCTTCACGGCGAGTAGTCTGCGCGCGTGATGGTGCTGCGTCAGCTTCTAGCTATACACCGTCCGGAGTAAATCACGCATAGCGAAAAGCAAAAGTTCCCTGTGGGCGTAGATGGTGCGGCAGTCCGCAGAATACCGCGTCAGGGCTGCCGCTTCCCGGTATCCGGCAGCCCCACGGACCCACGCGTGACCAGCCGGCACCCGAGCCGCACTGGGTCCGGTCCGCCTGTGGGTGGGGTGGGGCCGGCCTCCGCTGCGGCGCTTTCGAGTTCATCGATCAGCCGGTTGACGGCCCAGGCCCCCATTTCGGAGTGCGGCACGGCGACCGTCGTCAGCCCCGGATGGAGGTTGGCGGCCAGCAGTTCCTCATCGCCGAACCCGACGACGGACAGGTTGCCGGGGATGGACAGGCCCAGTTCCGCGGCGGCGCGGTAGGCGCCCATGGCCAGGGAGTCACTGCAGCAAAAGAGGGCCGACGGCGGGTTGGCGGCTGCCAGGATTCTGCGGGCAGCCGCGTACCCGCAGAATGCATCGGGCGACGCCGCCTCGCCAGTGGCGGAGGCACCGTCCAGTCCCGCACGCTGAAGTGCGTCCCGGAAGCCCCGGATGCGCTGGCGGGTGGAGTGGTTCTCTTCAGCGGTGGTGAGGAGTCCGATCCGGGTGTGGCCGGCCGCGAGCAGTGCTTCCACCGCGGCTGCAGCCCCACCGTATTCGTCGGCCACGACGGCGGGAAGGCTCCGGTCCGCGGCGACGGCACCCAGCAGGACCGCGGGGACCTTGCCCGGGGTGGCGGAATGCTGCAGGACGCGCCGGTGGCTGGCCGCGTAGAGGATTCCGTCCACCTGCCGTGCCAGGAGGGACTCCACGCCAGCTTGTATGGGGTCGGTTGCACGCTGGCTGGGTTCCCGGCAGGACTTCAAGCCGGGCTGCGTGCCGGCTTCCGCTTGCGCCTGCCCCAGGATGTTGACGACCATCAGGGCGTAGCCGCGGGCACGTGCCGCCTGCTCGGCGCCCAGGATGATGCGGCCGGCGTGCGGAGTGGTGGCCACATCCTCAATGGCCAGGCCCAGCACACCGGACCTGCGGCTGCGGAGGGCGCGCGCCAGGCGGTTGGGGCCGTACCCCAGCCGGGCCGCCGTCGTCCGCACTTTCTCGCGGGTTTCCGGGCTGACCCGGGCGAAAGGCACGTCGTTGAGGACGTGCGAGACCGTGGTGACCGAGACGCCGGCTTCCCGCGCCACGTCCCGGATGCCCACGCTGCCGCTACTCACGCTTCCCGCACCTCAGCAAGGCCACTGCGGGATGGGATGTCACGGCAGTCCCGGGCGGCACCATTGCCGTGAACCGCCATGCCGAGGGACGGGGTTACTCGTAGACGTGCGGCGCCAGGGTGCCCACGAAGTCCAGGTTGCGGTACTTTTCCGCGTAGTCCAGGCCGTAGCCCACCACGAATTCGTTGGGGATGTCGTAGCCCACGTACTTGACGTCGATCTCCACCTTGGCTGCGGTGGGCTTGCGGAACGCGGTGCAGATTTCCACGGACGCGGTGCCGCGGGATTCCAGGTTGGTCTTGAGCCAGGACAGGGTCAGGCCGGAGTCGATGATGTCCTCGACGATCAGCACGTCCTTGCCCATCAGGTCGGTGTCCAGGTCCTTGAGGATCCGCACCACGCCGGAGGACTGAGTACCCGAGCCGTAGGAGGACACGGCCATCCAGTCCATGGAGATGTGGCTGTGCAGTGCCCGGGCCAGGTCAGCCATGACCATGACGGCGCCCTTGAGGACGCCAACGATGAGGATTTCGCGTCCTTCGTAGTCTTTGTCGATCTGCGCGGCGAGTTCGGTGATCCGCTGCTGGATCTGTTCCTTGGTGTAGAGAACGTGCTTGAGATCTGCCTGGACGTCGTTTGAATCCACCAATGGCTCCTGTTTAGATGCGGGGTGCGACTATTTTGCGGGCGGTTTTTGAGGCCGGAATACTAGCTTCCCACAGCGCGCGGGTTCGCGGGGAACGGAACGGGCGCCGCCCGGGGCCCCTGCAGCCGCCGCGTCCTTCGATTCCTCCAGCTGCGCCAGTGACAACCGGTACACACTCACGCCGCCGGGAAGCTCAACCGGTCCGGCCGAGCCATGCCGCCGGAGCAGCGCTTCTGCCGCCAAAAGGCGCCGGTAGCTGGGCTGCTGCCCGCCGGCGTCGGCCGCTGCCTTGGCGATGACACGGAACCTGATGGCCGGTGCAAGCGCCCGCAGCGCCTCCTCCGGCAGGCTCAGTCCGCTGCCGTCCCGTTCCACCAGGGAGGCGTAGGTGCTTTCCGCCACATCCTCCAGGTAATCGGCGTCCAGCTGCAGGATGGCGGCTGTCCGGGCCAGGGATTTGGCGACGCCGGGACCAAGTTTTTCCTCAAGGTGCGGGAGGACTTCCACCCGGGTCCGTGACCGGGCGAAGGCGGGATCGGAGTTGGTGGGATCGTGCCAGGGATCCAGCTCCTCCACGGCACAGATTTCCTCGGTGTCCGCCCGGCGGAGTTCCAGGAAGGGGCGCAGGAGGACGGCATTTCCAGTTCCCGGACGGGCCGGACGCATCCCTGCGAGGGACCGCGTGCCGGAGCCGCGGGCCAGGCCCAGCAGTACTTGTTCGGCCTGGTCGTCCAGGGTGTGCCCCAGCAGGATTGCCTCCGCGCCGTGATCTGCGGCTGCGGCCTCAAGCGCGGCATGCCGGGCTTCACGGGCGGCGGCTTCGGGGCCCATGCCGGCACCGGCCACCGTAACGGTCCGGATTTCCACCGGGTGCAGTCCCAAGTCCTGCAGTGCTTCCACGGTGCGGGCGGCGATATCGCCCGACCCCTCCTGCAGCTGGTGGTCCACCACCACGGCGCCGACGGTCAGCGGGCGGCCGTCCACGTGGCCGCGGCGGCCAAAGTACGCGGCGACGGCGGCGAGCGCCAGGGAGTCCGGGCCGCCGCTGCAGGCTACGAGGACGTGGCGGGGATAGCCAGCCCCGGCCAGGGCGTTCTGCAGCAGTTTGCGCGCAGTGCCGACGACGGGCGCCAACCTGCCCGGCCGGCGTCGGCCGCTCCGCGCGCCCTGTCCTTCAGCCGCCGGGGCGCCCACCGGTACCTCTGAAGGCAACTAGAGGCCCATCCGGTCGAGCCACAGCTTGGCGTCGTGGATCTCAGGCTCCGTGGGAAGGTGGTCCACCGAGTCCCATACCTTGTTGAAGCCCTCCATGCCGGCCACGTCCACCACGGCGCGGACAAAGCGGGCACCGTCGGAGTACTGGCGCATTTTGGCGTCCAGGCCCAGGAGGCTGCGGATGAACTTCTCGATGACGCCCCGGTCCTTGCCGCGGTCGTTGAACCGCTGCCGGATGGTCTTCACGGACGGGACAATGCTGGCGTCCACGGCGTCCATCACCACGTTCGCGTGCCCTTCGAGGAGGCTCATCACGGCGGTGAGGTGCGAGATGGCGGCCTTTTCCTCCGGATCCTGCAGCAGGTCCAGGATGGCGCCGCGGCCCGGCGTGTTTCCGGTAGCAGAGCGGTCCTTCAGTGAACGGGCGGCAGCCGAGGCACGCTCCATCAAGGAATCGACGTTGCCCAGGAGGTGCCCGCTGAGTTCGTCGATTTGCTCCAGCATGTGATGGCGCAGCCATGGTGCCGCCGCGAACTGCACCCGGTGCGTCTGCTCGTGCAGGCACACCCAGAGCCGGAAGTCCTCCGGGGCGACGTTCAGTTCGCGCTCCACCGAGACGATGTTCGGTGCCACCAGCAGGAGCCGGCCGGCAGCAGGGGCCGTGGAGTTCTCCGCCAGCGCCGCAAAGGGATCGTACTGGCCCAGGACTTTGCTGGACAGGAAGGCCAGGACGGCGCCCAGCTGGCTGCCGGTAATGGCGCCGCTGACCTGGGCGGCCGCGGGGCTGAGGTTTCCGCGCCGGGTGTCCAGCATCTTCTGCATGGCGGGCTTGAGCATCACCGCGAAGCTTTGGGTGTTGGCCTTGGCCCAGGACGCCCGGTCCACCACCAGCACGGAGGAGTCACGCAGGTCGCGGGCCGCTTCCAGCCCGGTGATTTCGTGGACGTGCGGCACGGATGCGTCCGCCAGCCGGCGCAGGCTGTCCACCGCCTCCCCGATGGCTTTTCCGTCGAGCACGGGTCCGGCCGGAGCCAGCCTCGCCGCGGCAGAGGCAGCGAGGTCCCAGTTGATCAGGGCCTGCGCCTGGTTGGACTGGGCTGCCTGGTTGGACTGGGCTTCCGGGGACAACGTCGGTGCGGACTCGCGCGCAGTGGACTCCATGGTTCCCATCAGAACACAGCAGGCCAGGGATCGTCCTTAAGTTCGCTGACCGGCGAAACTTCCACAGCCCCTGCACAGGGAGGCGAAAGCGCTGTCCCAGACCCGCCGGTCAGGCTGGAAACCGCAGGGCAGCCTGCCTGTCGAGGAGCGGCCCGCCCCCGCACAACCGTTGCTGCGCCGCACCGTTTATGCGGTGCAGGGCCGCCCATGGATCCACGGCCATAACCATCGAAGGAGGAACCATGATCCCCTACCGTCCCATCGCTCCCCTGACCATCGGCCCGCGCACGGGCTGGAAGTCGGTGCTGGCTGCCGTCGTGATGGCCGCGCTGCTGGGGACCACCGCAAGCCCGCGCTAGCGGCAGCCGCAGCCCGCCAGCGCGGTAGCTGCCCGGTCCAGCGCCACCTTGTTGCCGGCGGCTCCGGGCGCCAGGCCGTTGCCGATGAAGGAGAACACCAGGAGCCGGCCGTCGGCGTCAACCACATAGCCGCTCAGCGCCAGCACGGTATTCAGGGTCCCGGTCTTGGCGCGGACCAGCCCCGCGCCGCCCGAGGTGGTGGCATCCCCGTAGCGGGTGTCCAACGTGCCCGACAATCCGCCAACCGGGAATCCGTCCAGTGCGGCGCGAAGCCTGGCATCCGTTCCCGTGGTCATGGCCCGCACCACGTCCGTGAACTGGCGGGCCGTGACCTGGTTGCCCATGGCCAGGCCGCACACATCCACCAGCTTCACGGCGTCCGGTGTGACCCCGGCGGCCGCAAGCTCGGCAGTGACCGCGGCAGTGGCGCCGTCATTGCTTCCGGGCCGTCCCGTGGCCAACGCGGCCATCCGGCCCATGGTTTCGGCAAGGTAGTTGTCCGAGACCTGCAGCATCAGGTCCACCTGCTCCGCCACGGTGGCCGAGTCAACACCGGCCAGGGCTGCAGCGCCGGCCGTGGCCGCGCCGGGTGAACGGTCGACGCCGGCCGCCACCGTCAGTCCCGCCCCGGCGCCTGCCGCACGGAGCTGGGCCGCGAACGCTTCCGCGGCAGCCATGGCCGCGTCCTGGGGGCGGGGACCGGTGGTGACGGCGGGATCAAAGCGTGCGGAGTTGAGCGCCAGCGGGTACAGCGGAGCGATTTCGCCGGCTTCCACGTCGCCGGACTGCCAGTTGGGATTCAGTGCAGGGCCGGTGAAGAGGGAGTCGTCCAGCAGGACCTTGATGTCACCGGTGGTACCGGCGGCCTGCAGGGCCTGCACGGTGAGGGCTGCGAGCGTAGCCAGGCCGGCATGGCCCATGGCCTGTCCGGGCCGCGACTCCCCCGCACCCAGGAGGACGTCGCCGCCGCCCACCAGGACCACCTGGCCGGGAGCAGGGCCCTGCACCACCTTCGTGGTGAACCGGTGCTCCGGCCCCAGGGTGCGCAGCGCGGCCACGGCGGTCAGCAGCTTGAGGTTCGACGCCGGCACCCGGCCTTCCGCGCCACCCCGGTCAAAGAGGACCTGGCCTGTGAGCGCGTCCTGCACCATGCCCGTGAAAGTACCGCCGCCGTCGGCTGTCAATACCGGTTCCACCTGCGCCGCCACGGCCGACGGCGCGGGTACGGGGGCGGCAGGCTGAAGGGGTGCCAGCACCTGCGGGGCGGAAAGTGTGGCGGGGGCCTGTTGCCAGGCGGGCGCAGCGGGGGCCGGCGCCGGGGCGCTGGAACCAAAGAATCCGGGTCCGACGATGCCGGGAGCCACGAGCAGCGCCGCCGGGATGGCCAGCGCGAGCAGGACCAGGGTGGCCAGGACCAGGTGCCAGGACTTCCCTGCCTCCTGGGTGATGCCGCCGGAACGCCGGGAACGCCGGGCGCGCAACGGTTCCCCGCCGGTTGGTTTGGTCATGCTGGTGCCGGTCCTCAAGTCCTGAAATTTCCCCACAAGTTCCTGATTCCAGGGCCTCTCGCTATATCCTCAATTGTAGTCGGCGGCACCGACACGCTTTTTTGTGGGCCCGTCAAGTGTGCCGCGCACCCCCTGCAATTGCCGAGGAGCATTCCCATGAAGCACGACGTGACCATCGAGATCCCCAAGGGATCACGCGTCAAGTACGAAGTTGACCACGAGACCGGCCGCGTCCGCCTGGACCGCGTCCTCTTCACCTCCATGCAGTACCCCACGCACTACGGGTACTTCGAGAACACCCTCGGCGAGGACGGCGACCCGCTGGACGCACTGGTGCTCCTGCAGGACTTCGACCTGCACCCCGGCGTCATCGTCGAGTCCCGCCCCATCGGTGTCTTCAACATGACCGACGACGGCGGCGGAGACGCCAAGATCCTGTGCGTGCCGGTGGACGCCCGCTTTGACCATATCCAGGAAGTCAGCGACGTCAACGAGTACCTGATCAAGGAAATCGAGCACTTCTTCACCCGCTACAAGGACCTGGAGCCGGGCAAGTGGGTCAAGGCCGAGGGCTGGGGCGACCGCGCCGCCGCCGAAGCCGAGCTGGAAGCTTCCATCAAGCGCTACGTGCCCACCGGACACTGATTTCCAGGTTGGGCTTGCCCCAACAACTGGTTTAGGGTCCGACGGCGGGTGCCCGGCTTTTCGAAGCCGGGCACCCGCCGTCGTTGTTTCAGAAAGTTATGGCATGGTGGGGCTGTGAGTTCCGAGCCAGCCGTGACGTCCCAGCTTCTGTTCCATCCCCCGTGCGGGCCCGTCAGCGGCCGGCGCGACGGCGGCGTCATTCGTGCCACCGGCATTCCCTACGCCACCGCCCACCGGTTCCAGGTGCCGGCCCCGGTTCCGGACTGGACCGCCGAATATGCCGCCACCTCTCCCGCACCCGCCTGCCCCCAGGCTCCGGTGCCGTTCCTGGACGACGTCCTGGGCACCAAATACGGCGAGCTGCCGGGCAGCGAGGACTGCCAGAACCTTTCCATCACACTGCCCGGCGACCTGAAGCCGGACGAGAAGCTGCCCGTCATGGTCTGGATCCACGGCGGCTCCTACACCACCGGCTCCGGGGACCTGGCCATCTTCGACCCCGCACGGCTGGTGGCCGAAAACCGGGTGATCGTGGTCTCCGTGACGTACCGGCTCGGGCTGTTCGGGTTCCTCGCCACACCGGCAGGCCGGCCCGGCAACCTGGGACTCCTGGACCAGCTCGAGGCTTTCCGGTGGGTGCAGCGGAACATTGCGGCGTTCGGGGGCGATCCCGGCAGGGTCACCGCGTTCGGCCAGTCCGCCGGGGGCGACGCGATCGCCCACTTGATGGCCACCCCAGAGGCACCATCCCTCTTCCAGCGGGCCATCCTCCAAAGCGCGCCGCTGGGCATTACCCGCGGCCGGGCGAAAATGAACCATGCCATGGGCATTGCCGCGGACGGGGTCACCGAGCAGACGCCCGCCATGGACGTGGTGGCTCTCGAAGCACAGGTCACGCAGGTGGCCCGGAAGTTCGGCATGCTGGCGGCCATGCCGTTTGGCACCCAGTACGGCCATGATCCGCTTCCGGAGGAGTCCGGGATCGAGGCTGCCTGGAACCGGACTGCGCCGTCGATCGAGGTGCTGATCGGCCATACCTCCGAGGAGGCCCGCCTGTTCCTCCCCCGCAGCCCCCGCCTGATGCGGCTGGCAGGCATCCCCCTGGTGGGTCCTGCCGCCGTGCGGGCCATCGACTGGGTGGTCACCGAAACCGTGTACGGCCGGGCAACCCGCAGGTTCGCGCGCCGGCATGCCAAGGCGGGCGGGCGGGCGCACCGCTACATCCTGGACTGGCACGCGCCCGGCAACATCTTCGGCGCCGCCCACACGGTGGATTTGCCCCTGCTGCTCGGCAACCGGAAGACCTGGGACGGCGTTGGGCTCATTGCCGGCGCGGACTGGGCGGACGTGGACGCCGCGGGCCGCAGGATGCGCACCCTGTGGGCCGGCTTCGCGCGGGGCACTGACCTTGGCGGATCCGGGAGCATCCCCGGCGTCCTGCGCTACCGCGCGGTCTGACGCAATGCCGTCTGACAGCAGTGTTGATGGGCAGCCCATGAGGACCCTTGGCGTGGATCTGGCGGCGGCGGCCAAGAAGACTGCCGTGGCGGTCATCGAGTGGAGCGATGACCGGGCCCGGCTGGCCCACCTGGCCCTGGACGTTGACGACCAGGAGATCGTGGACCTGTTCGGCACCTGCGGCATGACCGGCGTCGACTGCCCCGTGGGCTGGCCTGACGCGCTGATTCCGTTCCTCACCGGCCACCTGGCCTTCAACGCAGCACCCGTCCTGGAACATGACGGCATCGCGGGCCGGCGGCTGCTTGCGTACCGGGACACGGACCGGTTCTGCACCGCCCGGACCGGCCTGATCCCCCTGAGCGTTTCCGCCGACCGGCTGGCCCACCCTGCCATGCGCTGCGCGGTGATCCAGGCGAAGATCGCGGCACTGCACGGCCCGCAGCTCCGGGACGGCTCGGGGCGCTTTGCCGAGGTGTACCCGGCGGCGTCGCTGAAGATCTGGGGCCTCAACGGGCGCGGCTACAAAGGCCGCGGCATCCCCGAAACCGAACGCCTGGGCCTCCTGCTGGCGGCCCTCGAGGAGCAGGCGCCCTGGCTGGACCTGGCCGCGCACCGGGACAGGCTCACCGCTTCCGACGACCTGTTCGACGCCGTCATCGCCTCGCTGACCGCCCGGGCCGTGGCCCGCCGTCGGACGCTCCTGCCCGATGCCGCCCACGCGGAAGCCGCCCGCAGCGAAGGCTGGATCCACCTGCCCTCCTGCACGCTGGACGACCTCCCGCTTTAGGGCGTCAGCCGCCCAGCTTCCAGTTCCGGATCTCTTCCGGGTCCTCGCCGTGGGTGCGGGTGTGTTCGCGCGCCCGGTTGCGCCGGTCCTGCAGGTCCTGGCGCAGGAGCGAGTGCTTTTCGGCAAGGCCCGGTACGCGATCGATCGCGTCGATGGCCAGGGTGAAGCGGTCGATGCCGTTGAGCATGGCCATATCGAACGGGGTGGTGGTGGTCCCCTCTTCCTTGTAGCCATGCACGTGAAGCCCCTGCTGGTTGGTGCGCCGGTACGCCAGCCGGTGGATCAGCGCCGGGTAGCCGTGGTACGCGAAGATGACGGGTTTGTCAGCGGTGAAGATGCCGTCGAAGTCATGGGCGGGGAGGCCGTGCGGGTGCTCGCTTTCGTCCTGCAGCCGCATCAGGTCCACTACGTTGACCACCCGCACCTTGAGGCCGGGGGCGCCGTTGCGGAGCAGTTCCGCGGCGGCCACGGTCTCCACGGTGGGGACGTCGCCCGCGCAGGCCAGTACGACGTCGGGCTCCTCGCCGGACACCTCGGAGCCGGCGAACGTCCAGATGCCCAGGCCGCGGTGGCAGTGGTTGGCGGCATCGGCCGGGCCAAGCCAGGTGGGCGAGGGCTGCTTGCCGCTGACCACGATGTTCACGTAGTCCGTCGACGCCAGGCAGTGCTCCATGACGGACAGCAGGGTGTTGGCGTCCGGCGGCAGGTACACCCGGATGACCTCGGCCTTTTTGTTGACCGCGTGGTCGATGAAGCCCGGGTCCTGGTGCGAGAAACCGTTGTGGTCCTGCTGCCACACGTGGGAGGACAGCAGGTAGTTCAGCGAGGGGACCGGCTGTCGCCAGTGAAGTTTGCGGGATACCTTCAGCCACTTTGCGTGCTGGTTGAACATCGAGTCGACGATGTGGACGAAGGCTTCGTAGCAGTTAAACACGCCGTGGCGGCCGGTGAGGAGGTAGCCTTCCAGCCAGCCCTGGCACAGGTGCTCGCTCAGTACCTCCATCACCCGGCCGGACCGTGCCAGGTGCTCGTCGACGTCGTCAATCCGGTACTGCCACACCTTGTCGGTGACCTCGTAGACGTTCTGCAGCCTGTTGGACGCCGTCTCGTCCGGGCCGAACAGCCGGAAGTTGTCCATGTTCTGTGCGATGACGTCCCGCATCCAGGACCCGAGCGTGATCATGGGGCTCACCCGGTCCGTCCCCGGATGTGGAACCTTGACGGCGTGGTCCTGGTACGCGGGCAGTTTCAGCGCGCGGCGGAGCAGTCCGCCGTTGGCGTGCGGTGTGGCACTCATGCGGAAGTCACCGGCGGGCGCACCCCGTGCGACGTCGGGCCGGAGCCTGCCGTCGCCGTCGAACAATTCCTGCGGCCGGTAGGACTGCAGCCACTCCTCCAGCTGTTTCAGGTGCTCGCCGTTGGTGCGCACCTCGGACAGGGGCACCTGATGGGCCCGCCACGTGCCTTCCACCTGCAGCCCGTCCACCATGCGGGGGCCGGTCCAGCCCTTCGGCGAGCGCAGGACGATCATGGGCCAGCGGCGGCTCCCCTCCCCGGCCTCTTCTGCATCCGGATCCTGCCGGTGGGCGTCCTGGATGGCCTTGATATCGGCCAGGCAGCGGTCCAGCACGGCCGCGAAATCCCGGTGCGCCTGCTCCGTGTTGTCCGGATCCGCCACCGTCACGAAATACGGCTCATGGCCGTAGCCGCGCAGCAGCTGCTCCAGCTGGTCCTGCGGCATCCGGGCCAGGACCGTGGGGTTGGCGATCTTGTAGCCGTTCAGGTGCAGGATGGGCAGCACGGCACCGTCAGTGGCGGGGTCCAGGAAGTTGTGGGAGTGCCAGCTGGCGGCCAGCGGTCCGGTCTCCGCCTCGCCGTCACCGATCACGACGGCGGTCACCAGCTGCGGGTTGTCGAAGACCGATCCGTAGGCGTGGGCCAGGCAGTATCCCAGTTCGCCGCCCTCGCTGATGGAGCCCGGGCTTTCCGGTGCGGCGTGGCTGGGGATGCCGCCCGGGTAGGAGAACTGCCGGAACAGTTCCGCCAGGCCGCCCTCGTCATTGCCCACGTGGGCATAGATTTCGGAGTAGGTTCCCTCCAGCCAGGCATTGGCGACGACGGCGGGGCCGCCATGGCCGGGACCTGCCACGAAGAGCATCTCCAGTGAGTCGCGGCGGATGACGCGGTTCAGGTGGGCGTACACGAAGTTGAGCCCGGGCGTGGTGCCCCAGTGGCCCAGCAGGCGGGACTTGGTGTCCTCAGCCTGCAGTGGCTCGCGCAGCAGCGGGTTGGACCGCAGGTAGATCTGGCCCACCGAGAGATAGTTGGCGGCGCGCCACCAGCGGTCGACGAGTTCCAGTTCCCCCTGCCCGATGCCTTCCTGCCACACGTCGTCCTGCTGCATTGTGTCCTGCATTCCATCGCGCCCAGTGCTGCCGGCCATAACCATCCTCACCTCGGTTGTGCCGCTGCAGGCGGCCGTTTCCCCATCGCAACAGATGGAGAGGCAGGGAGGCAACCCCCGCCGTCGGACCTTCCCTTTACCGCCTTCGGCACCTGTAGGGTACTAAGCAAGCTTAGCTTTCGCTGAGGCGGAAGCTAAGACCATCAATTGTGGGGAGATCGAGACATGCCAGCCGAAGACGACGTTGTAATTCCCGGGGTTCCGTCCAGCGAGCCGCCGGCGTTCGAGGAGCCCACCAGCCCGCGGGAGCCGTTGCCGCCCAAACCGGACCAGCGCGGCCCCGAGGCCGTGTCCCCCACGGGCAGCCCTACCGGCGCGCCGGCCACCGCCCGCGCCCAGTCCGGCCAGTACCTGACCACGGCCCAGGGCCTGCGGCTGCAGGATACGGACCATTCCCTAAAGGCCGGCGCGCGCGGCCCCATCCTGCTGCAGGACCACCACCTGCGCGAGAAGATCACCCACTTTGACCACGAACGGATCCCGGAGCGCGTTGTCCACGCACGCGGCGCGGGAGCGCACGGGGTGTTCCGGTCCTACGGCACGGCGTCGAAGGTAACGCGCGCCGGTTTCCTTGCCGCGGACGTCGAAACGCCCGTGTTTGTTCGGTTCTCCACGGTGCTTGGCTCCCGTGGGTCAGCCGACGCCGTGCGGGACACCCGGGGGTTCTCCACGAAGTTCTACACCGATGAGGGCACCTACGACCTCGTAGGGAACAACATTCCCGTCTTCTTCATCCAGGACGGCATGAAGTTCCCGGATGTGGTGCACGCGGCCAAGCCCCACCCGGACCGCGAGATTCCGCAGGCCCAGAGCGCGCACGACACGTTCTGGGACTTCGTATCGCTCCACACCGAGGCGCAGGCCCACACCCTGTGGAACATGTCGGACCGCGGCATCCCCCGGTCATACCGGACCATGGAGGGCTTCGGCGTCCACACCTTCCGGCTCGTCAACGCCGCCGGCGACACCACCCTGGTGAAGTTTCACTGGAAGCCCAAGCAGGGCGTGCACTCGCTGGTCTGGGAAGAAGCCCAGATCATCAACGGCATGGACCCGGACTTCCACCGGCGCGATCTGGCTGATGCCATCGAGGCCGGCGCCTATCCGGAATGGGAACTTGGTATCCAGGCGTTCCCGGACGCAGAAGACCAGATGTTTGAAGGCATCGACCTGCTGGATCCCACCAAGTTCGTCCCCGAGGAACTGGCGCCGGTGCAGCCCGTCGGGCTCATGACCCTCAATGCGAACCCCACGAACTACTTCGCTGAGACCGAGCAGGTGGCCTTCCATCCGGGGCATCTGGTGCCGGGCATCGATGTCACCAACGACCCCCTGCTGCAGGTCCGGCTGTTTTCCTACCTGGATACCCAGATTTCGCGTCTGGGCGGCCCGAACTTCGCGCAAATTCCCATCAACAGGCCGCACGCCCCGGTCAACGACATGCTCCGCGACGGCATGCACCAGGCGGCGGTCCATGGGGGTGCCGCGCCGTACCGGCCCAATTCGCTGGATGGCGGATGCCCGTTCCTGGCGGGGCAGGACATGGGGGCATTCGTAGACGTGCCCCAGGCGGTTGCGGAATCCATCAAGGAACGGCGCAACCCGGCATCCTTCGATGACCACTACAGTCAGGCCCGGCTGTTCTTCCGCAGCCTGAGCTCCGTGGAGCAGGACCACGTGATCCAGGCCTACACGTTCGAGCTCGGCAAGTGCTACGAAAGCGCCGTCCGTGAACGCCAGCTCCAGGCCCTGGCCAACATTGACGCCGCCCTGTGCGCCGCCGTCGCCGCGGGCCTCGGCATGCCGGCCCCGGAGGCCACCGAGCAGGTGCCGGACCGGGATCCCAGCCCTTCCGTGTCCCAGATGGGTGGGACCTGGCCGGTTGCCGGGCGCGTGGTGGGCATCGTCGCCGACGCTTCCAGCGACCTTGCGGAGGTGGAGGCCGCCCGCAAGGCGCTCGACGCCGAAGGCATGGTCCCGCTGGTCATCGCACCCAACGGGGGCGTGCTGTCCTCTGACGGGTTGTCGGTGACGGTGCAGCGGACCTTCCTCACGGCACGGTCCACCGAGTTTGACGCCCTCATCGTGGCCGGGGGCAAGCAGCCCGCGCCCGATGCGTCCGCGGGGCGTGATGCTAAGGCGGGAGAGCCGGCTGACGGACTGGATCCGCGGGTGGCTCTCATGCTGTCCGAGGCTTACCGCCACGCCAAGGCCGTTGGGGCCTGGGGCTCCGGGTCTGCGGTGCTGGAGGCAGCCGGCATCCCGCAGGGGGCCGCAGGGGTGGTTGGCGGGAACGATGCTGCCTCGGTAACCACCGAACTTTCGGGGCTCATCGCCGCCCACCGCGCCTGGGACCGTTTCCCGGCAGCGGGCGCCGCTGCGGAACAGGGAAACTGACCCGGGCCTGTTGGCCTGCCGGTCTGTGGCTGGGGGTCCGCGTCCATGCGATGCGGACTCCCAGCCGTTTGCCGGGGTGGGGACCGGCGGGCCGCCCAAGGCGAAACCGGCCGTTTCGCAATTCCTACTTCCGGGTAGTGTGGACCCAGAATGTTCACCCTGACCATCAACCAGACGGACAGCCGCCGCGACGGCGACCAAGTGCCGCAGCTGCTCAAGGCGCTGCGGCACATTCCCGCGCGCCTGGATTTTGACAGGTCGGTCGAGGACGAAGTCCAGGGGATCGTCGACTGCCCGCACCAGGCCGTGGACGCCGCGCTGATCGCGCTGCGGAGCGGGCACTGGTACGTGGGTATCGGAGCGGGGCCCGTGAACGAGCCGCTGCCCAACCAGGTCAAGGACGCGTCCGGGCACGGCCTGGTCTATGCGCGCCGGGCCGTGGACCGGCTCCGCACCAGCAAGGAGCGGGTGCCGGTTGCGGTGGAGGGGCCACTGGCCGACGTTGCCCACGACGCCGAAGCAATCCTGCGGCTGCTGGGCCACATCGTGCGCGACCGGTCAGGCGCGGAATGGCGCGTGCTGGACCTGCTGACCCCCGGGGTCCGCGGCCAGCAGAAGGCCGTGGCGCAGGAACTCGGCATCACCACCCAGGCCGTCAGCAAAGCGGTGGCCCGGGCACAGTGGAATGAGGAACACGCCGCCCGGCCCGCTGCCGCGAGACTGCTGGCGCTGATCCTTGAGGTGCGCTGACTGCTGGTGGGTTGGCTGCTGCTGGGTTGAGCGCTGGTGGGCTGGCCGCCTGAGCCGGGTCCGGCCGTCGTCAATTGCCGCAGGGGCTTTTCCGGGCTTTAGCTCCCGGTGGCGGCCAGGACCGGCTCGCCGTTGAAGTACTCCAGCTTCCAGCCATCGATCGCGTGGTGGTGTGCCAGGTTGAGGGCCGCATTGTCCACGCTCGCCAGCGTCTGGCCGATGGCGCGGCTGAGGCTGACGCGCAGCAGCGTGCCATGCGTGACCACCAGGAGCCGCTGGCCGCGGAACTCCCCGGCCAGGGCTTCCAGCGCTGCGAGGCCGCGATCGGCGGCTTCGTCTTCACTTTCGGCGCCCTTGAACCCGCCGGGCACGCGCAGCGCCTCCAGCTCGGGGCCGGCCTGCATCCCTTCGGCCGGGCCGAAGCTGCGTTCGGTGAGTTCCGGGACGCGCCGGGCCACGGTGAGCCCGAGCCCTTCGGCGATCAGGTCCGCGGTCTCGGCAGCGCGGCTGAGCGGGGAGGAGACGATGGCGTCCCATTCGTACGGAGCCAGGATGCCGACGGCGTCCCGCGCCTGGCCGCGTCCGACGTCGTTCAGGGGGATGTCGGTTGATCCCTGCAGCCGGCGCTCGGCATTCCAGTCGGTCTGGCCATGGCGGACGAGGGCGAACGTCGTAAGGGTCATGCCTCTATTCTGCCTTGGCTCCAGGCCCGCACCGGAATCGCGGCAGCGGACGGTGGCTTCAGCGCATTAAAGGAGGCTGCGCAGCACGTGGGCGGCGCCGTCGTCGTGCACCGAGTGGGTGACTTCGTCCGCTGCGGCGACCACTTCCGCCGGGGCCTGCCCCATGGCGACGCCGCGGCCGGCCCAGGTGAGCATTTCGATGTCGTTCCGGCCGTCCCCCACCGCAACCGTCAGGTGTTCTTCGAAGCCAAGGCGGAGCCGCAGGTTTTCCAGGGCGCTGGCCTTGGTCACACCCGCTGCGGCGATGTCCAGCCACGCAGTCCAGCCCACCGAGTAGGTCACCCCCGCGAGGCCCACGTGGTTGATGGCCTCGTTGAACTCCTCGGGCGTGTTTTCGGTGCTGAACACCACCACGCGGACGGCTGTTGCCTCCAGCATGGTGTGGAAGTCGACGCCGACCGCCTCCACCCCGAAGCTGGCATCCTGGAACCGCTCGGTGGAGAGGAAGTTGCCGTCGGCGTCCTCGAGCGCATACTTGGCGGACGGAAGCCGTTCGCGGAGGGCACGCAGCGCCGGCGCGGGATCAAACGTGGCTTTGTGGATGACCTCGTAGCCGTTGTCCAGTTCCGGGTGGAGCCGGAGGGTCACGCCGCCGTTGCAGCAGACGGCGTACCCGCGCTCGATGCCGATTTTCTCGATGATGGGGAGCGTGGCGTTCAGGGAGCGGCCGGTGGCGATCATCACCTCGTGCCCGGCGGCCACGACGGCCTGCGCGGCTTCCCGTACGCCCGGGGACATATGCCCGTCGTGGTTGACCAGGGTGCCGTCCACGTCCAGGGCGACCATGAATTTCCGGTCCACCGCGGCGAGGCTGATGTTGTTCTGGTTGTAGTCTCGATTGTTGTCTCGCCGGTCATCGTTGCCGGCGACTGAGGTTTCAGTCAGCGTTGTCATCCACATAGTGAAGCAGACCTAACTGACACGCGCTAGGACGCGGACCACAGGTTTATTGAACTGTTGGTTAACACGGCGGGTTTCCACACGGATGCGCTTGCCGGCGCGTGTCTTCACCCCGGCCCTGAGCGGTCCTGTCCGTTAGGAGGGCACTTGACTCCTCGAATCCCGACCTTGTTCGCACATCCGCGCCTTCAGCGTTCCGATCGGCGAACAAGGCTCTGATTCAGGCGGCGGCAGGCTACGGGCGCGGGCGGAGGCCTGCGGCGAGGAGCTTGTAACGCAGCTTGTTTGGGTCCGTCAGGTCTGCCCACCCCCACCGGACGAAACCATGGCCGAGGGCACGGATCCGGTCTTCGCGGAGCTTCTCCCGGTAAACAGCCTCTTCTGCGCTGATCCCGTTCCGCCGGGCAAACTCCACGTACTTCCCTTTGCCGTCGAATTCACCCACCACGCTTTGCCGGGGCCACCAGAAGTCACTCCTGCCGATGAAGCCGGCGCCATCCCTGAAGACCTGCTGAAGGACCGGTTGCTCAAAGCCGAGGAATTCAAAGACGGCACGGCTGTAGGACTCACCAACCGACTCCGGCTGCGGGCTGGCAAGGCCGGCCGCACGCTCCGCGCGGCAGCGGGCAGCCGCGGAAGGAAGGGCCGCTATGCCAGCGGCAATTTCCGGCACGGACAGGAGGCTGACACCCTCCTCCAGCACGCCGTCTGCCAGTAGCCTGCGGGCGGCCCCGTCCGCGAGCACCAGGGCCTGGCTAAGCTCCGCTGAGGCCAGTACGTCCACGGTGGTCTTGGTGAGCCCTGAACAGAGGAACTCGCCAAAGGGCACGGCATTGAACCCGGTCATAAGGCGGTACCGAAGCGGATAGGAACGCGTGCGGCGGACGTTCCCGGCGGAAGCGTCCCCACCCAGTACCAGCAGCGGCGAATTTCTGACGCCGCTGCGGCCGGGAAGCGTTGTGGCAAGTTCCACGCAGGGTGGCGTTCCAAGTGTTGGCAACCCACTGGCCACCGCTGCCGTAAGCCCGCACAGAACTGCACCTTTGACTGACCTGGCAACTGCCGTCGTCGTCCATTGGAAGCGCCGGGAGGGCAGTGCACGAAGCCAGTCTTCGGTGGGAACGTAGAAACCCCGGCGAATCCGCACCAGTTGCCCCGCTTTGAAGGCACGGTGCACGGCATCAGTGCCGGCGCCTGTGCGGAGAATGGCGGCAGTATCAATCAGTCCCGGCGGTACATCCATGCCATCATGATGCGCGACAGTGGAAGCAGGGATACGGGGCCGGCGCCTGCATGTGGACAACCACGAGGCGGACCTAAGCTCGTCCGCGGATCAGAACCACGTAGGGTCGGATCCGCGAACAAGCTTATGAGTGGAAGCCTAGAGGACCGGGAGGACCTCGAGGCCGCCCAGGTACTTCTGCAGGGCCTTCGGCACGTTCACCGAGCCGTCCGCGTTCTGGTGGTGCTCCAGCAGCGCCACGATCCAGCGGGTGGTGGCCAGGGTGCCGTTCAGCGTGGCCACGGCGCGGGTGCCCTTGGAGACGCCTTCCGCGTTGACCACCCGTTCACGGATGTTCAGGCGGCGGGCCTGGAACGTGGTGCAGTTGGAGGTGGACGTCAGCTCGCGGTAGGCGTTCTGCGTGGGGACCCAGGCTTCGCAGTCGTACTTGCGTGCCGCGGAGGTGCCGAGGTCGCCGGCCGCGGTGTCGATGACCCGGTACGGCAGCTCGCACTTGGCCAGCATTTCCTCTTCCCAGGCCAGGAGGCGCTGGTGCTCGGCGGCGGCCTCTTCAACGGTGGTGTAGATGAACATCTCCACCTTGTTGAACTGGTGCACGCGGATGATGCCGCGGGTGTCCTTGCCGTGGGATCCGGCCTCACGGCGGTAGCAGGAGCTCTGACCCGCGTAGCGGATGGGACCGGCGGAGAAGTCCAGGATCTCGTCGGCGTGGTACCCGGCCAGGGCCACCTCTGAGGTGCCCACCAGGTAAAGGTCGTCTTCGGCGAGGCGGTAGATCTCGGCGTCGTGCTTGACATCGAAGCCGGTGCCCTGCATGGTCTCGGGGCGCACCAGGGTGGGGGTGATCATGGGGATGAAGCCGGCTTGGATGGCCTGGTCCATGGCCATCTGCAGCAGTGCCATCTCCAACCGGGCACCCACGCCGCGCAGGAAGTAGAAGCGCGCGCCGGAGACCTTGGCGCCCCGTTCCATGTCGATGGCGCCAATCAGCTCGCCGATCTCCAGGTGGTCCTTGGGCTCGAAGTCTGGGAATTCGCGCGGGGTGCCAACGGTCTTGACCACCACGTAGTCGTCCTCGCCGCCCTCGGGAACGCCGTCCTCCACCAGGTTGGGGATGGTGCGCAGCAGTTCTTCCTGCTTGGTCTGGGCGGCATCGGCCTCTGCGGAGGCGGCCTTAACCGAATTTGCCAGCTCCTTGACCTCGGCCAGCAGGGCCTGCTTCTCCTCGCCCTTGGCCTTCGCTACCTTCTTGCCGAAGACGTTCTGCTCCGCGCGGAGGTTCTCGAAGCGGAGCAGGGCCTCGCGGCGGGCGGAATTCGCGGAGATGATCGCGTCCACCACTGATTCGTCCGCGCCGCGGGCGCGCTGGCTGGCACGGAACTTGTCCGGGTTTTCGCTGAGGTCTTTTACGTCGATCACCAGACAAGGGTATCCAATTCACTGCACGACGGCGGGCGCCCGGCTCCGTGCCGCGGCCCGCCGTGCGCCGGGCTACTGTTGAAGCACCATGAGCGACTGGATTCTCTACCTGCTGATTGCGGTGGCGCTTGCCTTCGCCACGTCCAGCTGGTGGGGGGTGCGCCGCCTCAAAGCCCTGCATGTGCGCAGCGCCGTGGCCGGCGAAGCCTACGACTCAGGGCTGGCGCGACAGCGCGTGGCCGTGGTCCTGAATCCCATTAAGGCGCGGGCCGACGAAGCCAGGGGGATGATCCACAGGGCCTGCCTGGCCGCCGGCTGGGAGGAACCGGTCTTTTTCGAGACGACGGCGGAGGACCCGGGCTTTTCGCAGATGCAGGCTGCGTTGGCGGGAAAGCCCGACGTCGTGCTGGTGGGCGGTGGGGACGGCACCGTCCGCGTGGTGGCTGAGGCCCTCGCGCACACCGATGTTGCCATGGGCCTGATTCCGCTGGGCACGGGAAACCTGCTGGCCCGGAACGTGGACCTGGATGTGAACGACCTCCACAGCAACGTCCAGACAGCCCTTTTCGGCCGCCAACGGTACATCGACACCGCCCGGATGGCCATCGAGAACTCCCGCACAGGCCATTACTCGGAGCACGTCTTCCTGGTGATCGCCGGTATCGGCATGGACGCCGAAGTCCTGGCCGACACGAACGCGGGGCTGAAGAAGGCCGTGGGCTGGCTCGCCTACACCGAGGCCGGCGTGCGCCACCTTCCGGGCCGGCGCAAGAAGGTTTCCATCGCCCTGGATGACAACCCGGAGCAGGTCCGGAACATCCGGAGCGTGCTTTTCGCCAACTGTGGGCTGGTCCCCGGCGGCATTGATTTCATCCCGCAGGCCATGATCGACGACGGCATGCTCGACGTCGTGGTCATGAGCCCCCGCAGCGCCCTGGGCTGGCTGCTGATGTACGTGAAGATCATGTTCAAGCACAGCGGAAAGCTGCCCATCATGACCGTCTACCGGTCAGTCAAGGTGGTCATCAAGTGCCCTGAACCCATGCCCACACAGCTCGACGGCGACACGTCGGGGGAAGCCACGCAGCTCACGGTCCGGGTGGAGCCACGGTCACTCCTGGTCAGGGTCAAAGGACAGGTACAGGACAGCGGTCCCGTGCATGGAAGCGCACACGCCGCACGGTAGCGGACGGCTGAAGCGGTGCCGCGATGCGGCCCTGAATCAGTAGTTGGCGCCGTCAGGCCCCGGACTTCTTCTCTGCCTCAGCAGCAGCTTTCGCGTCCGCATGGGCTTGTTTGGCAGCAGCATGGGCTTCGGACTGCTCGCGGATCATCGCCTGCTCCTCTTCGAAGCGCAGGCGGTCAGCACGGTCGGCGTCGTCCCCGTCCCAGTCCTGGTTATCTCCCGTGGGCTTGGGATTGACGATCATCCCCTGGCCGTCGTTGTCAGTGCTGCTGGTCATGACCCGCTCCCTTCGTCAGGGACCATACCCCGTGTGGATCAGGCAAGCATACGCATTGTCAACACCCCACGGAAGTACTTCGGAAGGCATTTACCTACGCTTTGGGCGAAGCCCCGGAACCGCTTTCACCTGCGGTGGATTCCGCGGCGAGTATGGATTGCACCCACGTCCGGGCCGCTGCGAAAGCTTCATCGGAGGTATGTGCGGGGACCAGCGTGGCCTGCCGGTCAGCCTTGGCATACGAGCCCAGGAAACGGGTGCGTGGACTGATGCGGTGCAGACCCGCCAGCGCGTCAGCGACCCTCGCTTCGCCGGCGTGGCCATCGGCGTCGATGCTGAAAAAGTAGTGGCCCAGGTACTGGCCTGTGGGGCGGGATTCAATCCTGCTGAGGTTGACGCCGCGGCTGGCGAACTGGTCCAGGATCTCCATCAGGGCGCCCGGCCGGTCCTCCGGAAGCGGGACCACGACGGTGGTTTTGTCCGCGCCGGTGCGCTCCGGCAGCGGCCCAGGCCGGCTGACCAGGATGAAGCGCGTCACCGCACCGGGGTTGTCCCCGATATTCTCCGCCAGGACCGACAGCCCTGGATGCTCCCTGGCCACCAGCGGTGCGCAGATCGCCGCGTCGTAGTGACAGTTCCCATCCAGCAATCCCAGGGCCGAGGCGGCAGTCGAGGAGCCGGGGACGTATTCCGCATCCGGTATATTCCGGTCCATCCACAGCCTGCACTGCGCCCACGCATGACCGTGGGTGGATACCCGCCGCACATCCTCCAACCGCACGCCGGGCCGGGCTACCAGGACAAAGCTGATGGGAACCAGGACTTCGCGGATGATCCGCAGTTCCTGGCCGGTGGCGATGGCGTCCAGGGTGGCGGTGACGCCGCCCTCCACCGAGTTTTCGATAGGGACCATGGCGGCGTCTGCCGAACCGTCGCGGATCTTGTCCAGGGCAGCGTTGACGTTCGACGCCGGCACCCGGACAGCCTGGGCAGCGTCAGGCACCTGCAGCAGGGCAGCCTCGGTGAACGTGCCCTCGGGACCCAGGAAGGCGTAGGTGCGGGACGTGCCGCCCATTAAAGAACCAGGGGCTTGAGTCCGTTGTCCGAGACGAGGGGCTTGCCGGACTCCAGCCACTGGTCCATTCCGCCGGAGACGTTGATGGCGGTGTACCCCTGGCCGGTAAGCCATTGGGCGACGCGGAAGGAGCGGCCGCCCGTGCGGCAAATGACGTAGACATCCTCGTCCGGATCGAGTTCGCCAAGGCGCGCCGGAATCTGGTCCATGGGAATATGGACAGCGCCTTCAGCGTGGCCGGCAACCCACTCGTAATCCTCCCGGACGTCCAGGATCACGGCGTCAGCGGGGACGTCATGGACGGGGACGGTGTCGAAATCGCTCATCGGAGTCCTGTCTTGGCGGAGCTGGCGGATCAAAGTCAGGTTTAAGCCTAGCCCTTCCACCCCGCTCCGCCCGGATCACAGCGGAAAAGGCTGCGGGTTAGGCTGGTGAAGGCCCAGGAGGTTTCCATGTCCCAGCAGCTGACCGCCCTTCCCGCGCCACCGGTATGCCCCGGCCGGAGCGCCGGGCCGCAGGTGGGCGGATACCGCTGGGGGTGCCACCGTGACTGAACTCCACGAACTCCCGGCGGTGGCCCTGCGGGACCTCCTTCGCAGTGGAGCGGTGTCTTCCACGGACGTCACTTCCCACTTCCTGGACCGGATCGGACGGCAAAACCCCCTTCTGGGCGCCTTTATTACGGTGACGGCGGACCAGGCCATGGAGCAGGCCCGGGCGGCGGATGCCCTGCGCTCCCGCTCGGAGGCCGATGACCTGCCCCTGTTGCATGGCATGCCGGTTGCGTTCAAGGACCTTACTGATGTGGCGGGGGTGGTGACCACGCACGGCAGTGCCGCCCTGGACCACAAACCAGCCCCCGCAGATGCTCCCCTCGTGGCCCTGTTCAAGGATGCCGGGGCCATTTCGCTGGGCAAGACCCAGGTGCCCGAATTCGGACTGACGGCCTACAGCGAGAACCGCATCGCACCGCCGTCGCGCAATCCCCATGCACCCAGCAGGAGTTCGGGAGGGTCCTCCGGCGGCAGCGCAGCCGCTGTGGCCGCAGGACTGGTGCCTTTTGCCCCCGGAACCGACGGCGGTGGATCAGTCCGCATACCCGCAGCTGCCTGTGGCCTGGTGGGGCTCAAGCCCGGCCGCGGGGTGGTGGCCGCCGGGGAAAGTACCGGCGACCCTGCACGGCTGGTGGCGCCAGGCCCCCTCGCGCGGAGCGCGGAGGACGCAGCACTGATGATGGACATCCTGGCACCAGGGAACCAATACCTTTCGGCGATCACGCAGGAGCCACCCCGGCTGCGGATCGGCGTCACGCTGGACAGCCCGTGGTCCAGCACGTTTCCGTTCACGCCGGACCGGGAGGCCCTGGACGCGCTCCAGGCCGGCGAAACCCTCCTGGAACAGGCCGGCCATACCCTTGGCGACGCCGGCATCCGCTACGACAACCGCTACCCAGACGCCTTCACCACCGCGTGGACCGCCGGAGTGGGCGCTGCCCGCATCAGCCCGTCCCGGGAAGCGCTGCTGGCGCCCCTGACCCGGACCTTCCGCCGGCGCGCCCAGCAGCGCAGCCCGGCGAAGCTGGCAGAGGCCTTGGCATTCCTCCGGCAGTTCCAGCACGACACCCTGGCACAGTACGGGCAGTGGGACCTGATGCTGATGCCGGCGCTGGCACAGACGGCCCGGCCGGTGGGCTGGTTCACCGGCACCGCCCACGGCGGTGACCGCTGGCCGTCGGCCCAGTGGCCGGGGGATGCCGACGGCGACTACCGGAAGCAGTGCGAATACGCGCCCTGGTCCTCGATGGTGAACGTGTGCGGACTGCCGGCCATCACCATCCCCGTGCACTGGACCGGCGGTGCCGCCGGGAGCGGACTTCCCATGGGAATCCAGCTGGTGGGTCCCGTGGGATCAGAAGCCCTCCTCCTGCAGGTGGCGCGGCAACTGGGGTATTAGTGGGCCAGTTGCACTGGGCGATGTTGCATTCCAGGCCGGCTGGAGCGCGTGGGAGGAACCGGCCCGGTTGATGTTGTTGACCTGAACATAACGCCGGGTTAACCCGCCCGTAACCCCTGCGGCCGCAGACTGGAAAAGCACGTTTCAGCACCCTCCACCCGCCCTCCGCCTGACGAGGAGTTGCCCACAATGAACGCTGAATACCCTGCCGCCAGCCCCGGAACCACCGTGACGCCAGACGAGGAACGGCCGGACCTCAGCAACTCCAACGTCAGGGAGGACCTTGCCATGGCTGGCCGCTGCGCCCTGGTCCACCTGCCGACGGGCCGGACCTGCCTCCTGCCCATCCGCCATCAGGGGCCCTGCGAGTTCCACCGCCCGCAGGAGGCGCAGGACGTCGTGGCCAACGGCACCTGACAGTCCCCGGCGCCACTCTGCGCCGGCACCCTGCCTAAGCCCCGATGCCCCGGCGCTCCTGCCCCACAGCCCGAACCCGCTGATACCCGCTGCCGCGTGCCCCGCTGCCCCGTGCCCCGCTGCCTCACCCTCGACTCCGGCGCCAGGCAGGAGGACGATTAAGGGGCAGTCACCAATGAGGAGGTCTGTGATGTGCTATGCATCGAGCAAGGACTTCGGGTGGGGCGCAAAGAAAGAAACCAAGCGCCGGCCTGAAGCGGAACCGGAAACCCCTGCGGAAAATCCCGGGAAGCCGGTTAGGGCACAGGAATTCACGTTCTGGGCCTTCCCCAACTGGCGCAGGACGCCTGCGCCACGCACCCCCTCCGCTGAAAAGAGCAAGGAGAGGGTCTGACGCCCGGGCAGGAATGCCCCGGACGGGAGTCACTGGAGGGGTCCCCGCGCTGGGACCCCTCCAGCACCACGGCCCCCTGCAACTCTCCGCCGAAATGCAGCCGCTGCGGTGCCTCGTCGTTTAGGCCGTTGTGCTGCGGTGACCCTGGCGTCTATGGTTGAACCGTAAGCATGCTTAGCATTCTGGGAAGAGGACACTATGAGCGCAGGACAGAGCACGCCTACACCTGACAGGCAGCCGGAGTCAGAACACGCCACGGCACAGCCCCTCCCCCCGGAAACTCCGGCGGAACGTCCTGTGGGGCACGGCAACGCACCCTCTTACCGGGCGGATGTACCGGAAACGACGGGCGCCAGGGGTCCAGCCACCACGGCAGGGGCCGGCCCCGAACGAAAAGTCACCCGCGCTGGCGTCATCTGGGCCGCAGTTGTGGCCGCCCTGGTGCTCCTGATCCTGCTGATCGTCTTCATCCTGCAGAACCAGGAGCTGGTCCTGGTGAAGTTCCTGGGCTTTGAGGGGTCCGTCCCGCTGGGCATGGCGCTGTTCATTGCCGCCGTGACCGGCGGCGTGCTGGTAGCCGTGGCGGGCGGCGCGCGCATCCTGCAGCTACGTTCAAACGCCCACCGGGACAGGGTCCGGCAACGCAGGTAGCCGCCGTCGACCTCACAAGGCGCCCAGGTTCGCGAACTTCCGGGCGCGGGCGGCGACGAGGTCAGGTACCGGAATATTGGCCACCGAACCCAGTTCATACTCGATGGCCCGTGCCATCCGGATGCAGAAATCGCGCGGCTCCAGTGAAGCATCACCCCGCTCATCCACGATGTGGTCCACCAGGCCGCTGGCATACAGTGCGGCGACGTCAACACCCTGCGCCTGGGCCATCGCGGGCGCGAACGCGGTGGTGCGGTGCACAATGGCGCTGGCGCCTTCCGGAGGCAGTGGCGAGAGCCAGCTGTGCTGGGCGGCGATGGTCCGGTCAGCGGGCAGCAACGCCAGCGCCCCTCCCCCGGCGCCCTGGCCGAGCAGCACGGAGACCGACGGCGATTCGAGCCCGATCAGTTCGTACAGCGACCGCGCAATTTCCCCGGCAAGGCCGCCCTCCTCCGCTTCCTGCGAGAGGGCTGCACCGGCAGTATCAATGACGGTGAGCAGTGGCAGCCGCAGCTCCTCCGCCAGTTTCATGCCGCGGCGGGCCTCGCGCAACGAGCCCGGGCCCATGCCGGCGGCGTCCTTCCGCAGCGGCCGCGCATGCCCCAGCACGATGCACGGCTGGGTGCCAAAGCGGGCCAGTGCCAGCAGCAGTCCCGGGTCCTTTTCCCCCTGCCCGGTTCCGTTGAGGGGCAACGCGTCCGTGGCGCCGATCTTCAACAGCTGGCGCAGGTCCGGCCGCCGCTGCCGCCGTGAAATCCCAATCGAGGTCCAGGCATCAGCGGTTGACGGCCTGATGTCCAGGGTTTCGGGCGGGGCGGGCACCGTCGCCGGCACGGTTCCGCCGCCGGCGCCCCCGTTCGCCGCCAGGATGTCCAGCGCGCGGCCCACCAGGTCGGCCAGGTCGCCGGGTTCCACCACGCCGTCGATCAGTCCCTTGCTGAAGAGGTTCTCCGCCACCTGCACGTTCTCCGGGAACGCTTCGCCGTACAGGGCCTCGTAGACGCGCGGGCCCAGGAAGCCCAGGAGGGCGCCCGGCTCGGCGACGTTGATGTGGCCCAAAGACCCCCAGGATGCCATCACGCCGCCGGTGGTGGGGTGCCGCAGGTAGACAAGGTAGGGAAGGCCGGCCTGCCGGTGTGCGCGGACTGCGCCGGTGATTTTCACCATGGACAGGAACGCGAGCGTCCCTTCCTGCATCCGGGTCCCGCCGGACGCGGGACCGGCCAGGAGCGGGAGCCCTTCAGCAGTGGCGCGTTCGACGGCGGCAACGATCCTTTGCGCCGCCGCGTGGCCGATCGAGCCGGCAAGGAAGGAGAATTCACTGACGATCAGCGCCACCCTGTGGCCGCGGATCAGTCCGGCGCCGGTGATGACGGACTCGTCGGCGCCGCTGCGTTCGCGCGCCCTGGCCAAATCGCCGGCGTACTCCGCGGACAGCGCGGGTTGTTGGGGTTCGGTGTCCCAGGAGACAAAGGAGCCCGGGTCCACCACGGTTTCCAGGAGCTCGGTGGCGTTCATGTGCCGCACCTTTTCCGCCGTCGCCATGCTACTTTGCCCCGGAAGCCGCAGCGGCGCCGGCCGTCGTGAGCCCCAGCCACTCCCGGATCGACTGCCCGTCCTCATCGAGCAGCGGCGGCGCGTCGTGTTCGGTCAGGGTGGTTTCCGCGGCGTCGCCCGGCGCGAAGAACCGCAGCGGCGGCCCGGGCAGGCTCACCTTTCCAAGCAGCGGATGCTGTACATCCACCACGAGCCCCTGGGACGCCACCTGCTCCCAGGCGTACACCTCGTCCAGCGAGCGCACCTTGCCTGCGGGGATCCCGGCGTCGTTCAGCTTTTGCAGCAGCTCCACCGCACCGTACTCCGAGAAGGCGCGTTCGACGGCGGCAATCACCTCCGCCCGGTTCCGCACCCTTTCGGCGTTGCTGGCGAAGCCCGGGGCAGCCGGCTCCAGGCCAAAGGCCGCGGCAAAGGACTGCCAGAGCTTCTCGCTGCCGACGCTGATCTGCACGCTCCCGTCCTTGCAGTTGAACAGGCCGTAGGGGGCAATGGAGGGGTGGTGGTTGCCCTGGGCCTGCGGAACCTCACCCGCAACGGTGGTCCTGGTGCCCTGGAAGGCGTGGACGCCGATCAGGGATGCCAGCAGCGAGGTGCGCACCACCTTGCCCTGCCCGGTCCGGTTCCGCTCAACGAGGGCCGCCAGGACGCCGAACGCCCCGTTCATGCCGGAGAGCAGGTCGGCGATGGGCACGCCCACGCGCTGTGGATCATCCGGCCCGGATCCGGTCAGGGACATCAGCCCGGCCTCACCCTGGAGGATCTGGTCGTAGCCGCTGCGCTGGGATTCGGGACCGTCGTGGCCAAAGCCGGTGATGGACAGGATCACCAGGCGCGGGTTGATGGCGTGCATCGCCGCGGTGGAGAAGCCCAGCCGGTCCATGACCCCGGGCCGGAAGTTTTCGATCACCACATCCGCCCGCTCCAGGAGCCCGCGGAGCACCGCCTGGCCGTCTTCGCTCTTCAGGTCCAGGCTGATCGATTCCTTGTTGCGGTTGCAGGACATGAAGTAGGTGGACTGCAGGTCGTCTTCGGGCCCCACGAAGGGCGGGCCCCAACCCCGGGTGTCATCGCCCGTTCCGGGGTTCTCCACTTTAATGACGCGGGCACCGAGGTCTGCCAGCATCATGCCGGCGTGCGGTCCGGCCAGCGCCCGGCTGAGGTCGACGACGATGTGCCCGGCCAGGGGGCCTTGGGAAGTTTCGGCGGTGCTCATGTGCTGGGTTTCCTTTCGTAAGTACGGCGGCGGATGCAGTGCCGGCTAGAGCCAGCCGGGGACCACCAGCGTCAGCCAGGCCAGGATGGGGCCTGCCACGATGACCACCCCGCTGTACCCGAGGATCCGCTTGTAGAACTTGTCCTTGTCCACGCCCTCCGGCGCGTTGGCCAGCACCAGGGCGCCGTTGGTGGAGAAGGGTGAGACGTCAACGATCGTGGCTGACACTGCCAGGGCGCAGATGACGCCGACGGCGCCGATTTCGCCGGTGGAGAGGAAGGGGACGGCGAGCGGGATGAGGGCCGCCAGGATGGCGGTGGAGGAGGCGAAGGCGGACACCACGGCGCCGATGAAGCAGATGATCAGGGCCGCCAGGAGCGGCATTCCCATGCCGGCCACGCCGCTGGAGACGAATTTGATGGTGCCGGCTTCCTCGAGTACGCCGACGAAGGTCAGCATTCCGCAGATGAGCAGCACGGTGGACCAGCTGATCTTGTTGATGGCGCCCTTCTGCGCGGCGGGTGAGACGAGGGCCAGCACGATGGCGATGGTGATGGACACGAAGCCGACGTCCATCTTGAAGCCGAGGGCCACGACGGCCAGCACGATCAGGCCGGCGATGGTGACCAGCTGCGGGATCCGGTCCTTGCGTTCCTTGGTGGCGGCGATGCCGTCACCCGCAGGGTCCCGGGGGCCGTACATGCCCGAACCGAAGCCCTTGAAGGGGACGTCGCCGCCGGCTGCCTTAGCGCCGACGCTGACGGACATGCGGGCTTCTGCCGCCTGCTCCACGAAGTGCCCCACCTTGGAGGACAGGAGGTTCCTGCCGCCCAGGACCACGAAGAGCACCACGGCGATGACCAGGTTGAAGATGAAGCTGGACAGGAACAGCGCGGTGGGGCTGAAGGCAAGGTCGGTCTTGGCCAGGATGCCGTTGACGGTGACCCCGTACACCGCGATCGGTGAGAAGCCGCCCGCCTGCGCGCCGTGGATCACCATCATGCCCATCAGGAGCGGGCTGATCTTGTACTTGCCGGCAAAGCTCAGGGCGATGGGAGCAATGATGGCGACGGCGGCGGGAGACAGGGCGCCCACGGCCGTGATCACGGCGGTGATGGCGAACATGACCCAGGGGATGAGGGCAACGCGGCTGCCCACGAGCTTGACGGCTCCGCGGACCAGGAGATCGATGGTGCCGTTGTTCTGGGCGATGGCGAACAGGTAGGTGACGCCGACGATGGTGAGGAAGAGGCCGCCGGGGAAGTTGGCCAGGATTTCGTTGGTGGACATGCCCAGCACCACGGCGCCGAGCAGGAAGGCGCCCACGAAGGCGAGGGCGCCCATGTTGAGGGGCAGCACGGTGGCGAGCAGGAACATCGCTGCGAGGATGATGATGGATAGGACAGGAGCGGACATCGTTGGTCCTCCATTGAGGGGAAGAATGTGACGTGAGTTACTGGCTCACTGGACTAGCCTCTTAGACAGTGAGTCTATCTGTCAATAGATGAAGGCGGTATTCTGGACCGGTAGACCCAAGGGAGGGCTTTGTGGAGAAGACAGCACGGCTGGGCCTGGAACGCGTGACGCGGCCACGGCTGTACGAGCAGCTGGTGGAACAGATCCTTGCCTATATCGAGTCCGCCCAGCTGAAGCCCGGCGACCTGCTGCCGGCCGAGCGCGACCTTGCCGAGCGGCTGGGCGTCTCCCGCGCCACTCTCGCCCAGGCACTTGTGGCCCTTGAGGTCCTGGGCGTCATTGACGTGCAACACGGCACCGGAGCGGTCCTGGCCCGGAGGCCCAGCGTCGCCTCGGTGGTCAAGGGCCTGCGTGAACACCAGAGCCGGCTGCCGGAAATCGTGGAAGCCCGCAGCACCCTGGAAGTGAAGCTTGCCGCCCTTGCCGCGGAACGCCGGACAGACCAGGACCTCGCCGCGATCGACAAGGCCCTGGACGTCATGGCACAGGAAATCAGTGACGGCGACCGCGGCACCCACGGTGACGAGCTGTTCCACCAGGCGATCACCGGCGCAGCGCATTCGTCGGTGCTGGCACAGCTGATGGCTTTCATCGCGGAGATGATCCTGGAAACGAGGATGGAATCCCTGGGCCAGCCCGGCAGGCCGGAACAGTCGCTGGCGTCGCACCGGAAGATCGCGGATGCCGTACGTGCGCAGGACGCTGCGGCAGCGGCCGACGCCATGCTGGCGCACATCGAGCTCGTCTCCGACGTGGAGCTGCTCCGCTAGCAGCCGCACGCACCGGGCACCCCGCGGCGACACGCCGGGCTGTCTGGCTCCCCGGACAGCTGCGCCTGAATGGCGGTGTTTCCGCGGCGCGAAAACCGATGTGATGGACCTTACGTTTTCATCGCTGAGGAGTTTGGCCATGGCCGGAGGCAGTACCGCCGTAGAGGCACGTTCGATCGACATGATCCCGCCGGGTGAGCGCCACGGCCACCCGCGGGGCCAGTTCACGCTGTGGTTCGGCGCCAACGCGCAGATCACCGCCATCGTGGATGGCGCCCTCGCGGTGGTATTCGGGGCGGACGCCTTCTGGGCCATCGTGGGCCTGCTGGTGGGCAACGTGCTGGGCGGCGCCGTCATGGCCCTCCACTCTGCCCAGGGCCCCAAACTGGGGCTGCCCCAAATGATCTCCAGCCGCGCCCAGTTCGGCGTCTACGGAGCCGTGATCCCGCTGGCGCTGGTCATCCTGATGTACGTGGGGTTCGCCTCCACGGGCACCGTCCTCTCGGGGCAGGCCATCAACCTCATGCTGGGAGTGGACACTCCCGCCGTCGGGATCCTCATCTTCGGTGCCGCCACCGCCCTGCTGGCCATCCTGGGCTACAAGTACATCCATGCGCTGGGCCGCATCGCCACCGTGCTGGGCCTGGCCGGGTTCCTGTACCTGACAGTCGCCGTCGTCACCAAGTTCGATGTCACCCAGGTGATGATGGTCAAGGGCTTCGAATGGCCCACCTTCCTGACCGCCATTGCCCTGGGTGCCGGCTGGCAGCTGACCTTCGGCCCGTACGTGGCCGACTACTCCCGCTACCTCCCGGCCGACACCTCGGAGCGCAAGACGTTCTGGTACACCTTCGCGGGCTCGGTGGGCGGCGCGCAGTGGGCCATGACCCTGGGTGCCCTGGCCGGCGGCCTGTCCGCCGCCAAACTCGGCGGGGACTTCCTGAAGAACCAGGTGGGGTACATGGGAGACCTTGCCGGCGGCGGCCTGATCGCCATCTTCATCTACCTGATGATCGTCACGGGCAAGCTGACCGTGAACTGCCTCAACGCCTACGGCGCCTTCATGTGCGGCGTCACCATCAGCACCGCCGTTAACCGCCGGGACACCGTCTCCAAAGCCGTCCGGATCGCGTTCATCGTGGCCGTCATCGGCGCCAGCGTCCTCATCGCGCTGTTCGCCAGCAAGGACTTCCTGAACCTGTTCAAGAACTTCGTGCTCCTGCTGCTCATGGTGTTCACCCCCTGGTCCGTGATCAACCTCGTGGACTACTACAAGATCTCCCGCGACCGGCTGGACATCCCGGCCCTCTACAACCCGGACGGACGTTACGGCCGCTGGAACGCCGCCGCCCTGGTCTCCTATGGAATCGGCGTCGTCATCCAGGTCCCGTTCCTGGCGCAGTCGCTGTATACCGGCCCGGTCACCAAGCTGCTGGGCGGCGCGGACATCTCCTGGCTCGTGGGGATCGTTGCCACCCTGGCCATATACTACCCCTGGGCCAAGGCAACCAACCGCGCCCCGGCGGCGTCCATCTACCCGGACCGGCCACTCGAGGTGCCGGCTGCCGCGGCGGTGAAGGCATAGGCACGCCGTGCCGGCAGGCACGACGGCGGTCCTGGCGCGGGTGCCGCGTTCCAGCAGGTGCAGGGCCGCCGCCGCTGGCCGGACCAGGCCGGCAGGGCTAGAACGTGCCGGTGTTTGACCCGGCGGTGCCGGCGACGGCCACGCCAATGATGAACAGCAGCCAGAGCGCCCCGTACCCCAGCAGGCAGAGGTAGCCCAGCACCAGGCCGGTAATGGACATCCCCTTGCCCGAGGGTTCGCGGCGCAGTGCCAAGTGGCCGGTGATGATGGCGGCGAACTGGGGAAGCAACAGCCAGCCCATGATGACCGAGGCGATGCCGCAGACCATGCTGGCGATGCTCAGGGTCTTCGGTTCCACAGTTCCGCCGTAGTAGGACGGCTGGCCGAAATACTGGGGCTGGCCATACTGGGCCTGGCTATATGGTGCCTGTCCGTACTGCGGCTGGTTGTACTGGGCCTGCCCGTACTGGGCCGGTGGCTGGTACCCGGGCCATGGCGAACCGTTGGGCTGGTTTTCGGGACGCTGGTAATCGGGCCCCTGGGACGGCTGGTTGGTCATGATTCCTCCCCTGCGAATCTGGCTACAGCCTACTTCAGTGCAGGATCAGACGGACGGCCAGGACCACCATCAGGACGCCGATGGCCGCGTCGATCCACCGCCAGGTGCGGGGGCTTGCCAGCACTCCAGCGAGCGCCCGCGCCCCGTACCCCAGGACGGAAAACCACAGGACGCTTCCGGCCACGGCGCCGCCGGCGAAAGTCCAGCGCAGGTCAGGACCCTGCTGGTTGGCAAGGCTGCCCAGCAGCACCACGGTGTCCAGGTAGACATGCGGGTTGAGGAATGTCAGGGCCGCCGTGGTTGCGATGACCGAATTCCTGGACCTTGGCGCCTGTTCCGCCAGCGCGGCAGGTTTGGCCGCAGCCATAAAGGACCGCACCGCGAACCACAGCAGGTAGGCGGCTCCCGCCCAGCGCAGGACTTCCAGCACTCCGGGGAATCGGGTAACCAGTGCCCCGATACCCGCCGTACCGGCCACGATCAGCAGGGCGTCACCAGCCATGCAGACAGCCACCACTGGGCCAACGTGCTCCCGGCGGATACCTTGGCGCAGCACAAAGGCATTCTGGGCGCCGATCGCCACGATCAGCGCCAGCCCGGTCAGCATTCCCGTAATTCCTGCAGCCCACATACCAATGACCGTAAGATTCCCGCTCAGTGAAGGCAAATAACGGATTCTTGGTTGTCATTAGAATGTCTTCATGAATCTCGAGCACTTGAAAGCCCTCGTCGCGGTCATGGACGAAGGAACCTTTGAGGCCGCGGCAGACCTCCTCCGGATCACGCCGTCCGCGGTGAGCCAGCGGATCAAGGCGCTGGAAGCATCCGTGGGCCAGGTCCTGGTACGCCGCCGGGTGCCCTGTGCCGCCACGGACGCCGGTGCGCTGATGCTGCGGATGGCCCGACAGGTGCAGGTACTCGAGGCGGAAACGTCAGCAGCGCTGGGTGCGGGATCGCCGACCCGGGCCCACCTGCCGGTGGCCGTGAACGCCGACTCGCTGGCCACGTGGTTCATTCCGGTCCTGCACCAGGCCGCGGGCTGGGAGGACTCTGCACTGGACCTCCACGTGGAGGACCAGGGCTACAGCAGCCAACTGCTCCGCGACGGTGCGGTGATGGGCGCGGTGACGTCCGACCCCGTCCCGGTCAGCGGGTGCCGCGTGGAACTGCTGGGATCCATGCGCTACATCCCGGTGGCCACCCCCGCGCTGCGCCGCCGCTTTTCCGCCTCCGGCAGGGTGGACTGGGCGGCAATGCCGGTGCTGAAATTCAACACGAAGGACACGCTTCAGCAGCAGCTGCTCACCGGAAAGAGTGTGCTTGGACTTCCCCCCACGCACACCGTGCCTTCTTCCCAGGGGTTCCTGGCAGCCGTCACGGCCGGCCTGGGCTGGGGAATGATCCCGGAGCTTCAACTCACCGGCGAACTGGCCGACGGCGTCCTGGTCCGGCTGGAGGAGGACGCCCACCAGGATGTGGCCCTCTACTGGCAGGCCTGGGCCCTGGATTCAGACCGGCTCGCGCGGCTGGGCGCGGCCGTCCGGACGGCCGCCGGAACCCTGCTGCAGCCCGGGGGCGGCGGCCGGGAAGCTAACGGGCCAAGTAGGGCAGGACATAGACGGCGAAAATGACGAATGCAGCCAGCAGCGCCAGCTTTCCTCCGCTGGTACTGCCGTGCTGCTGCGCCTTGGCGTTCCGGCCGTTGCGTCCCGGACCGGCCGGTCGCGCTGACCGCTTTTTTGCCGGAACCCCAGCCGCCCCACTGGTCCCCTGGCCTGCCGGTGTTTCCCGTGGCGGAAGGGCCCGGCCGGCGGGGTGCCGCGCTGCACTGCGGGCCCTGGCGGCCTCGTCGCCGGAGCCGGTTTTACGTGCCGGGGGCACCGAGGGGCCGGCTGGGGGCAGCGCACCCGCCGGGCGCACCACCGTTCCCGGGCGCACGTTGCGCAGTGCCGTGATGCCCGGTTCCTGCTCATGCGTAAGCTGCCGGCCCAGCTCCTCATAGAGGCCAACGACTGCCTGCTGGTCAAGGACGGCAGGCAACGCCTCGATGGCCCCGACAACCCGCTGGGAACCGGCCACGGCGACGTCCGAGGCCGTCACCCCGAAAAGGTCCGGCTGCGCAGCCATGCAAATGAGCGGACGCACCAGCCTGCGGTGCGGCGGAGCCAGCACCGAGGCGACAGCGGCGCACTGGGCCAGGGCGCCCTCCACGGCCTGGGTCCGCGCGTAACGGCCCTGCCACAGCACCCCTGAAGCCACCCGCACCTCACCGGTCCAGTTCTTCGAATCCACCACCACCACGCCGCCCGGGCCCACCAGGACATGGTCCAGGTTTGCCTTGGGCCTGCCCGGCCAATGGACATCGTGGAGTACGTACCAGCCGCGGGGAACCAGCTCGCTGAGCTTGTCGGCCACCATCCGCTCCCCCACCGCACCGGCGTCCCATGCCTTGGTGGAATGTTCGGCCTGCTCCAGCCGCCGCTTCAGCCGTGCAACGCGCTCGGCAGCAAGCCTGGACTGTTCCGCTGCCCCGTCTCCTGCCCCCATTGGACGTCCCCGTTTCCTTGCCGGACAGGACGACGCCGGCGGCCCGCCGTCGTCCGTTCCTTTCGCGTGTTTTCGTGGAATTTTCTTGAAATTAGCAGGGCACGGAATGCCCGGTATATAGGTACTTTTGCGGCCGTGTACTCAGGTTGACTACTTGGTTTGCGTCCGTCACAGCAGGTCACAGCGTCCGGATTCTGGGCGGATCGTTTTGACTCCTGCCAGCTTCTGGCATGCTGGAGCCATGGCTAGCCGCGCGGGTACAGTTGCCCAACCCCAGGACCTTGTTGACATCACTGCGCTCCTTGACGCGTATTACGACATCGCGCCGGACCTCAGTGATCCCGGCCAGCGCGTGGTGTTCGGGACATCCGGGCACCGGGGATCCAGCCTTAAGGCCTCCTTCAACGAGCAGCACATCGTGGCCATCACCCAGGCCATCGTGGAGTACCGGGCGGCGCAGGGCGTCACCGGTCCGCTGTTCCTGGCCAAGGACACCCACGCACTGAGCGAGCCGGCACAGAACTCGGCCCTCGAGGTCCTCGCCGCCAACGGCGTCCAGGTGCTGGTCGATGCCCGGCACGGCTACACCCCCACGCCGGCACTGAGCCACGCCATCCTCACCTACAACCGGAAGGCGGCGCCCGGGGCCCCGCAGGCTGACGGCATCGTGGTGACGCCCAGCCACAACCCGCCGGCCGACGGCGGCTTCAAGTACAACCCCCCGCACGGCGGCCCGGCTGACTCGGACGCCACGGGCTGGATCGCCAACCGGGCCAATGAGCTGCTGGAAAACGGCCTGCGCGGCGTGAAGCGGATTCCGCTGGGCGACGCGCAGTCCGCGGACACCACCGGAAAGTTCGATTTCCTCTCCAGCTACGTGGACGATCTTCCGTCCGTCCTGAACCTGGACGCCATCCGCGAGGCCGGCGTCCGGATCGGTGCCGACCCCATGGGCGGGGCCTCCGTGGACTACTGGGGCGAGATCGCCGAGCGCCACCACCTGGACCTCACCGTGGTGAACCCCACGGTGGATCCCCAGTGGGCGTTCATGACCCTGGACTGGGACGAGAAGATCCGAATGGACTGCTCATCGCCGTCCGCCATGGCATCGCTGATCCAGCGGATGTCTGCCGGCGGATCCACCTTCGATGTCGCCACCGGCAATGACGCGGACGCCGACCGCCACGGCATCGTCACCCCTGACGGCGGACTGATGAACCCCAACCACTACCTCGCCGTAGCCATCGACTACCTTTACCGCAACCGCAGCGGCTGGAACCCGGCCTCGGTGGTGGGCAAGACCCTGGTGTCCTCCTCCATCATCGACCGCGTGGCGCAGAGCCTGGGCCGCAAGCTCGTGGAGGTCCCGGTGGGCTTCAAATGGTTCGTCCCCGGCCTGCTGTCCGGTGAAGGCGCGTTCGGCGGCGAGGAATCCGCCGGCGCCTCCTTCAACAAGCTGGACGGCAGCGTGTGGACCACGGACAAGGACGGCATCCTGCTGGCCCTGCTGGCGTCCGAGATCACCGCGGTCACGGGCAAGTCCCCGTCGCAGCTGTACAAGGGCCTGACCGACCAGTTCGGCGCCCCCGTCTACGCCCGGATCGACGCCGCCGCAACACGTGAGCAGAAGGCAAAGCTGGGCAAGCTTTCCGCCGCGGACGTCACTGCCACCTCACTGGCCGGCGAAGAGATCACCGCCAAGCTCACCGAGGCCCCCGGCAACGGCGCACCCATCGGCGGCCTGAAGGTGGTCACCGAGAACGCCTGGTTCGCGGCCCGCCCGTCCGGCACCGAGGACGTGTACAAGATCTACGCCGAGTCCTTCAAGGGCGAGGAGCACCTGAAGCAGGTGCAGGCGGAGGCCAAGGCGCTGGTGGACAGCGTCATCGCCTAACTCTCTCCCTCGCCGCACCACAGCCGGAGGACGCGCCTGATGGTGTGGTCGCCGTCGGGAGCCATGTCCACCAGGGCGACGCGGTCAAGCACGACGGCGTCGCCCGGGTGGAGGCGCTTGCCACCGTGGTGCGAGACGTGGGGTCGGTACCCGGCAAGCGTGTGCGCGGGCGTCAGGATCCTGCCGCGCACGCCGTCGACGACAGAAACCAACTGCACGTGCAGGACCTTCAGATCCGGCTGGGGCTTGATGAGGTTGACCGGTACCGAACCGTTGCGGCCGAACGCCGCGTCCTCCCCCACCGTGAGCGCGGCACCCAGCGCAGCGGCGATCGGCGCATCAGCAAGCCCGGCGATGCTTTCCGCGACGTCCGCGGGGTCCTGGGCGTTTGTGGTGGCGGCAGCGCCGGCGTCGAGCCTCACGTCAAACCGCACCAGCGTGATGTGCAGCGGCCAGTCCGTCCGCGGGAAAACCTGGCCGTCGGCCACGGGCTCGACGAACGCCACGAAGATCAGGTTCCGCATCGGCATGCCCCCAGTCTCCCACCGCGGCCCCGTCCCAACGCCCCATCACCTCCCGCCCTTAAAACCCAAACGCCCCATCAGCTCTTGCCCATAAAACCCGAACGGCCCCATCAGTAGGTGATGGGGCGTTCGGGAAAAGGGGGCAGGAAGTGATGGCGCGTCGGGGGGGGGGTTAGACGGTGCGGACGGCCTCGCCGTAGGAGTACTTGGGCTTGGCCTCGCCCCAGGCTTCCTCACCGGGCTGGCCGATGTTGACTACCAGGAAGCTCTTCTGGTCGCCGGCCGGGAAGAAGGCAGCGTCGATCGCGGCGAAGTCGGCGCCCGTCATGGGGCCGGCGGCGAAGCCGAGCGAGCGGACGGCCAGGATGAAGTAGCCGGCCTGCAGGTGGGCGTTGTTGTTGCCCGTGGCGGCGGCCAGGGCCGGGTCGGCGTCGTACATGGCCTTGGGGGCGTTGTAGCCGGGGAGGAAGTTGTCCCACTTGCCGGCCCAGTCGGTGTCGTAGCTGAGGATAGCCACGAGCGGGGCGGAGGCCGTCTTGGCCTGGTTGCCGCGGGACAGGGCATCCACCAGGGTGGCACGGGCCTCGGCCGAGCGGACGTAGGTGACCCGCAGCGGCTGGGAGTTGAACGCGGTGGGGCCGAACTTGGTGAGCTCGTAGATGGCCTGGGCCTGCTCCTCGGTCACCTCACCGATGAACGAGTTGGCGGTGCGGGCCTGGGCAAAGATGGCGTCGACGGCGGCCGAATCGATAACCGCTTCTTCGTGGGCAATGGTCATTGGCTTCCCTTTCGCTGCGCCGCCCGCCTGCCGGGGTGGCCTCTGTTGCTGTCCATAGTTGCAACTTCAAGTGCATTCCTCCTCTTCCCGTGACGCCTGGTGACCTTGGCCACAGCAGGCCGCGGGAAATACTTGGCGGTATTCTGGACCGAGTTGATCTTCGCCCCTTCGCGGCACCCCTTGAAAGGCATTCCTTCCCATGAGCATGCTCGGAATCAAATGGAAGCTGCACGGCACCGGCAAAACCATCAAGCCCGGCCAGGTGGTGGCCCCGGATGAGCGGCTGGCGTGGCCCCTGACCATCGGCGTGGGCATGCAGCACGTGGTGGCCATGTTTGGCGCCACCTTCCTGGTTCCCATCATTACCGGGATGCCGCCTGCCACCACCCTGTTCTTCTCCGGCATCGGGACGCTGCTGTTCCTGGTGATCACCAAGGGCCGGGTGCCCAGCTACCTGGGCTCAAGCTTTGCGTTCATCGCTCCCATTACCGCCTCGCAGGCGCAGTTCGGGATCCCCGGCGCCCTGGGCGGCGTGGTCCTCGCCGGCGCCACGCTGGCCCTGGTGGGTGCGGTGGTGCAGAAGTTCGGCGCCGGCTGGATCAACCGGCTGATGCCGCCCATCGTCACCGGCGCCATTGTGGCGCTGATCGGGCTGAACCTGGCCCCCGCCGCGAAGCAGAACTTCGACGCCGCCCCCATCACCGCCCTGGTCACGCTCGTCACCATCATCCTGGTCAGCGTCCTGTTCCGCGGAATCCTGGGGCGGCTCAGCATCCTGGTGGGCGTGGTGGTGGGCTACCTGGTGGCCATGCTCCGCGGCGAGGTGAAGTACGACAAGATGGACGCCGCAGCCTGGATCGGCCTGCCGCACTTCCAGACCCCCGAGTTCCACATCGGCGTGCTGGGCCTGTTCGTCCCCGTGGTTTTGGTGCTGGTGGCGGAGAACATCGGCCACGTGAAGTCGGTCGCCGCCATGACGGGCCAGAACCTCGACGGCGTCTCCGGACGCGCACTGATGGCGGACGGCGCCGCCACCGTGCTGGCCGGCTTTGGCGGCGGCTCGGGCACCACCACCTACGCGGAGAACATCGGTGTCATGGCTGCCACCAAGGTGTATTCGACGGCGGCCTACTGGGTTGCGGGTATGTTCGCCATCCTGCTCAGCTTCTCGCCGAAGTTTGGTGAACTGATTGCGACCGTCCCGGCCGGGGTGCTGGGCGGCGCGGCCACCATGCTCTACGGCATGATCGGCATCCTGGGCGTGAAGATCTGGGTGCAGAGCAAGGTGAACTTCTCCAACCCCGTCAACCTGACCACCGCCGCCGTCGCCCTGATCATTGGCATCGCCGACTACACCTGGACCATCGGGGACCTGAAGTTCACCGGCATTGCCCTGGGATCCGCTGCCGCGCTGGTGATCTACCACGGCATGAAAGCCATCGCGAAGGCGCGTGGAACGGTGGCGGAGCCCGAAACGGAACAGGGCGTCCTGCCTCCCGCCGTGAAGTCGGCGCTGAACGCGGCAGCGAGGCGGGCACCGAAAAAGCGTTGAGGCTGAATACAGCGGCAAACCACCGCCACGTCCAGCAGTCCGACCTGCCGCCGGAGCAGATCCACACCCTGGACCCGGTGCCCAAAGGCCGCCTGGCGGCCTGCGTCATCGCATTCCTTTTGGGCAGCTGGATGCTGCAGTACCCGTGGCGCTCATTGACCAGCTCAAGGACGCTGCGGGCCCCGGGCCGGCCATTGTTTCCGGGATCGTCATCGCCCTTGGCGTGGCCATAGCCGGCCTCGGGGGCTTCCGTTCTTCAACGCCAGGGACCGCCGCAGGCCGTGGTCATTTGCCCTCATCGGCGCCCCCGCTGCGTCTGTCATTGCCGCAGTAATGTCAGCAACCCAGCCCGCGTACGGGTTGCTGCTGGCTGCCCCAGCCATCGTGGCAGGGGTCCCCGCACTCATCGCGTTGGCCAGGGACGCCAGCAGGACCTGACGCCGGCACTGCCTGCCGGCGCCGGGCAGGAGTTCCACACGGCGCGCCGGACAGAAGGCTACGCTGCCTGCCCCTCCGGTGCGGGGCCGCCCGCCATTCCCGGATTCCGGCCTGCCACCGGGTGCCCGGGCGGGAATGGCCCCGGGCGGCCCAGGCCAAACACGGGCGCCGGCTGCGGCCGCTTCGCCGCCAGTCCTTCAGCATGCCGGGGAAGCAACTGCTTCAGTACCCACGGCACAAAGTACTGCCGCGCCCACACCAGATCCTCGGCCCGGGCCTGTGTCCACCCATGGGCCGGAAGCGGCCGCGGCTGGAGCGGCTTGAGGGCGTGCGCTACCCCCAGGGCATTGAGGGTGGCCACGGCCACGGAGTGATGGCCCAGCGGGGACAGGTGCAGCCGGTCCGGGTCCCACATCAGTGCGTGCTGAAGCTCCGGCAGGCACCACAGGTCCACCATGATGGCGTGGTGCCGCGCGCCGATCCTGTGCAGGTGCTCGTTATATATCGCCACGCGTCCGCGGATCTTGCCGAAGACAGGAGTGTCGCCCCAGTCCGGACCTGCGTAGAGCAGCACCGTGGCACCGGTGCCTGACAGGATACCGACAGCTTCGTCGATCTTTTCCGCCAGCTTGTCCGGATCGCCGTGGCGGAACACGATGTCGTTACCGCCGCCGGACATGGCGATCAGGTCGGGGTTCAGTGCCAGGGCCGGCTCCAGCTGCACGTCGAGGATCTGCTGCAGAAGGAAGCCCCGGATCGCCAGGTTGGCGTAGGCGAAGTCCGGCTGGCTGTCGGCGAGTTCCTCGGCCACCCGGTCAGCCCAACCACGGAGGCCGCCCAGGCTGTTCGGCTCGGGATCGCCAATTCCTTCGGTGTAGGAGTCCCCCAGGGCAACGAACCGGTGCCAGGGATGTCTGTCCGGCCCTTCGGCGACGGAGCGCAGCTCCTGCTTCTCGATGGTCATGCCGTCCTCCCTTCCGCCGCCGGCGGGGGTTCCTTCCCCGCCGCAGCTTCCTTCCGGGGCGACTTTCCGGTTGGAAAGTCCCGCCCCGCCGCCGACGGGCGCGGAAGCTCCGCCACGCCGTCGTACGTTTCCTGCCGCCGCGCTGGAACCTGCCCGCCCCCGCGGTCCACGCCGCCGGGGGCCACAACGTTCAGTGCCGCGTCCCGCAAGTCCACTTCGTGGTGCACCGCCTGCGTCTGCAGGAACCGCAGTGCACCCTCGCGGGTGAGTCCGTATTCGTTCATGAGGCTGCGCACCGCCAGGTCCACCAGGATCAGGGAGCTTTGGACGACGGCGAGGCCGGCCGTTGCCTCCGCCCGCTCCGCCGTGCGGACGACGACGCGCAGGGCCCGCGAAACCTGGTGTGCATAGCTTTGGCTCTGCACCAGGTCATCGCTGGTGAAGGAATGCGGGGCCGCTGCGTACAGGGTGATGGCAGCGCTCGTGGCGCCTTCGGTAAGGATGGGGACGGAAAGCAGGGACTGCACGCCATGGCCGGCGGCGGCGCTGGAATAACCGGGCCAGCGCCGGTCCCGGCCCAGGTCGGACAGCAGGACGAATTCCCCGGTGCGCACGGCTTCCATGACCGGCCCGTCGGCAAACGAGCATTGTTCGCGGTCGGCCTCGCGCGCCTGCTCCGTGCTGGCCGCCAGGGTACGTGCTTTGCCCAGGCGAAAGAGGGTGGCCGCCCAGCCGAGGCCGCGGCGCTCACCTTTGATACCCGTCATGAAGTCGCGGGTGACTTCCCAGAGGTAGTCTTCGACGTCTTTGCTGTCGAATACCGGCTCCGGGGTAACTGGAAGCGGTCCCCAGCCAACCTGCCCCGTGGGATCAGCGGCCATGCTCCAGCCCTGCTATCAGCGCTTCGGCCCACTGCAAAACCTTTGCTCTAAGAATACGACCCCTTTGAGGCGTTGGTGGGGGAAACGGGTAAAACAGGGGGTTTCGCGGGTTTAGGGAGGAGCGGCGCGCCGGTGTCCCTTCCGCAGGCTCGGCTGCGCAGTAGCATCGGGAGGGGGAACACCGAATACTCCCTGCTCGCTTGGGTACCTGACCTTGGGCAAGGGGTCTTGGGGCATCCATGCCAGCACGGAAACGAGCAACGGAAAGAGGAGCTTATGCGGGAGCCGGGCACCAGCGAGCGTACTTCAGAAGCGGATGCAGCCGCCGCGGGCAATGCGGAAGTGGAAGAGGGCGCTGCGGAGCCGTCACCGGACCTGGAGGTTACTTTCGACGAGCAGTTCTTCGCTGCCCGGCCCAAGGCGCTGCGGCCCATCGCGCGCCGGCGGCAGTTCGTGGGCAGCAGGCCGTCCTTCGAATTCGACGGACGGAACGCCGCGTATGTGGAGTGGCTGCGCAACCAGGCCATGCTCGGGGATGCGAATACGCTGGCACGGCAGCTGTCCGGCCAGGCCAGCATGTGGCAGAACTCGTATGCCCATCCCAACCCGCGGGCCGCCGTCGAACGCGCCTCCGTATGGTTCACCGCCTACCCGCTGTCCTTCATCACCCGGACCGGGCAGTCCTTCCTCTCCGCCCTGGGCGACCCCGAAATGTGGAAGGCTTTCCGCGAAATCGGAATCCGCGGGATCCACACCGGACCCGTGAAGCTCGCCGGCGGCATCAGCGGCTGGTCCCATACGCCCAGCGTTGACGGCCACTTTGACCGCATCAGCATGGCGATCGATCCGGTCTTCGGCACCGAAGAAGAGTTCCGCAGCATGTGCGAGGTCGCGGCTGAGCACGAGGGCACGGTCATCGATGACATCGTCCCCGGCCACACCGGCAAGGGCGCGGACTTCCGCCTGGCCGAGATGAACTTCCGGGACTACCCCGGGATCTACCATATGGTGGACATCCCGGAAGAGGACTGGAACCTGCTCCCGGACGTCCCGGAGGGGGCGGACTCGGTCAACCTCAGCCCCGACTCCGAGCAGGCCCTGCAGAAAGCCGGCTATATCATCGGCCGCCTGCAGCGGGTCATCTTCTACGAGCCCGGGGTCAAGGAGACCAACTGGAGCGCCACGCGGCCCATCGTGGACACCACCGGAAAGACCCGCCGCTGGGTCTACCTGCACTACTTCAAGGCCGGCCAGCCCTCCATCAACTGGCTTGACCCCACGTTCGCCGGCATGCGCCTGGTGGTGGGCGATGCCCTGCACTCGCTGGTGGACCTGGGCACGGGGGCGCTCCGCCTTGATGCCAACGGCTTCCTGGGCGTCGAGAAGAGCGCCGAGGAGCAGCCCGGCTGGTCCGAGGGGCACCCGCTGTCCGAGGCCGCCAACCAGCTCATCGGGTCCATGATCCGCAAGGTGGGCGGGTTCTCCTTCCAGGAGCTGAACCTGACCATTGACGACATCAAGGCAACCTCGGAGTCCGGCCCGGACCTTTCCTACGACTTCATCACCCGGCCGGCGTACCACTACGCCCTGGTCACGGCCGATACCGAGTTCCTGCGGCTGACCCTCCGGCTGTCCATGGAAATCGGGGTGGACCAGGCCTCACTGGTGCACGCACTCCAGAACCATGACGAACTCACTTACGAGCTGCTGCACTTCGCTGCCGGACACCGGGACGAGATGTTCGAGCTCAACGGTGAGGAACTCACCGGCGCCCAGCTGGCCGAGAATGTGCAGCAGACCCTGCGGGACCAGCTCACCGGGGAGAATGCGCCGTACAACGCCGTGTTCACCACCAACGGCATTGCCTGCACCACTGTCAGCTTCATCATGGCGGCCCTGGGAATCAAGGACCCGGCCACAGTAACCCCGGAGCAGGAGGCGCAGATCCGGGACGTCCACCTGCTGCTGGCCATGTACAACGCGCTCCAGCCAGGCGTCTTTGCCCTTTCCGGCTGGGACCTGACCGGCATCATGGCCCTGGACCGCAGCAGCGTCCGCGAACTCACGTCGCAGGGCGATACGCGCTGGATCAACCGGGGCGCGCACGACCTCATGGGGACCAGCCCGGACGCCACCAACTCCTCGGCCGGAATGCCGCGGGCCCGCAGCCTGTACGGATCCCTGCCGGACCAGTTGCAGGACCAGGACTCCTTCGCCCGCCGCCTCCAGCGGATCCTCGCCGTCCGGGAAGAAAACGGGATCGCCACGGGCACCCTGCTGGACGTGCCCGAGGTCTCCAACCGCGCCGCGCTGGTGCTGGTCAACCGGCTGAAGGACGGGGCCCTGCAGGTCACCGCGCTGAACTTCTCCGGGCAGGACATCGCCGGCAGCATCCAGTCCAACGAACTGCCGTCCGGCGCCAATGTCCAGGACCTGTTCAGCGGCGAAACCGTGGGGCAGGTGGATGACCTGCACAGCTTCTTCCTGGAGCTGCCCGCCTATGGCGGAACCGCGCTGCTCCTGACTGAGGCCCCGGAGCCCGAAGCGGAGGCGTTAGGCTGATCGCCAGGTGGCGCCGGGGATCCTCCGGCGTCACCCGGCGATGGCGCCGGCCAGGGTGGCTTCGATGATGGCGGGCGAGAGCACGTACTGGGTGACCAGCTGGCTTGCCCCCAGCACGCCAGCCTGGCTTCCGGCGCGGGAGACGCTGATGCGCAGGTGTGAGGTGGCCAGCGGGGGCGAGCGCCGGTACACCACTTCGCGGATGCCGGCCACCACATGCTCCCCCGTCTCACCAAAGCTGCCGCCCACCACAATCACGGACGGATTGAGCAGGTTGACCACGGTGGCCAGGACCTCACCGATGTCCCGGCCTGCCTGGCGCAGCGCCTGGATGGCCTGCAGGTTGCCGTCTGCGGCGAGCCGGATCACGTCCGCGCCCCTCCCGACGTCCAGTCCGTGCTCCCGCAAGGAACGCGCGACGGCGGGACCTGACGCGAGTGCCTCCAGGCACCCGTAGTTTCCACAGGCGCAGAGGACATCCGCGCCCCGGGCCACCTGCACGTGCCCCAGGTCGCCCGCCGTGCCGTTGGCACCGCGTTGCAGCTCGCCGTTGCTGATGATGCCGGAGCCGATGCCGGTGGCCACCTTGACGAAGAAAAAGTTGTTGTGCTCCGGCCAGTGTGCGGACTGCTCCCCCAAGGCCATGATGTTCACGTCGTTGTCCACCAGCACGTGGACGGGCAGGGACCGCTGGACGTAGCTGACCACGTCGAACCCGTCCCAGCCCGGCATGATGGGCGGCTTCACCGGTTTGCCGGTGTCATGTTCCACGGGGCCGGGCAGTCCGATGCCGATTCCAGCAAGTTCTGCGACGCTGCGTCCCGCCGAAGCGAGGAGCTCCTTGCCCTGGGCCACCACCTGGTCCAGCACGGCCTCCGGACCGTCGGCCACCTGCTGCTCGAGCCGGTGTTCGGCAAGGATCTTCCCGCCGAGGTCGGTGACCGCGACGATGACGTGAGTGGCACCCACGTCCACGGCCAGCACCAGGCGCGCTGCTGGGTTAAAGGCAAAGCGCGACGGCGGCCTGCCGCCGCTGGAGAGGGCTTCCCCTGCCGGTCCCACCAGGCCGGACAGCATGAGCGCATCGATCCGGGAGGCCACCGTGGAGCGGGCCAGCCCCGTGCTGAGGGCAAGTTCGGCGCGGGTGCGGGCCCTGCCGTCGCGGAGCAGCTGGAACAGGTCCCCGGCACGCGACAGGCTGCCGACATCGGAGTCTTTTCCGGCCTGCCTGCCCGTCGGTGAAGTCATGTCTAAGTCATAACACTGTTACTTACTGCTGTCACCACGCCAGAAGAATGACGCGCAACAAACAACTTTTGCTTGACGCGCGTCAAAAGTAGTTCTACGTTGTGACTCAAGGCACATTTGCGGTTCCGATGGCAACCATCCGCCGCACTGATCCCTCCGGTACTCCAGAGTCCGCTTACAAAGAGGTAGTTGAACTTGTCCCACATCGCAGCGCCAGCAGACCGGCCCCTGGGCGTCGGCATCCTCGGCGCCGGGCCCGTCACCCAGGCCATCCACCTCCCGGCCCTGGCACGGCTCCGGGACGCCCTGGAAGTACGGCACATCATGGACGTGGACCCGGCCGTGGCCTCTTCGGTGGCGGCCCGGGTCGGGGCTGCATCCAGCACCAGCCTGGAGGCCCTGCTGGGTGATCCAGGCGTGGAGATCGTGGCGATCTGCAGCCCCCACCAGTTCCACGCGGACCAGGTCATTGCCGCGTGCCGGGCCGGCAAGAAAGCCGTGCTCTGCGAGAAGCCCTTCGCCATGAACGGTGACGAGGCAGCCAGGATCGCCGAAGTCAGCGCCGCGACGGGGGTCCCGATCGTGGTGGGGGCCATGCATACGTTCGACCCAGGCTGGCTCGCAGCGGAACAAAACTGGGGCGATCTTCCCGCACAGGCGCGCACCATCCGCTCCTCCATCATCCTCCCGCCGAACGCCCGCTTCGAAGACTTCGCCACCGAGATCATTACCCGCCCCGCCACCGGCACGCCCGATTATTCGGACGTCGAGGTCATCAAGGCCATGATGCAGGGCGGCATCATGGGCCTGGCCATCCACGACCTGCCCCTGGTGCGGCGCTTCACCCCGGACTTCGATGAGATCGAGGTGCTCCAGGCGCGGCACGTCCGGCCGTTCGGTTACGCCGTCTCACTCAGGACCCCCACCCGCGTCATCGAACTGCGCGCCGTCATGAACAGCACCTGGAAGCCCGAGTGGACCTTCGAGGCCATCGCTGACGACTCCGCGCTGCGGATCGACTTCACGCCGTCCTACGTCCAGGCCGGCTCCGCCGTCGCCACGTTCTCCCGGGGCAGCGAAACCAGCACCTTCGGTCCGTACGGCCACAACGGCTACGAAGGCGAGTGGCGTGAACTGGCTGAACTGGCCCGCGGCACGCGCCCGGCCCCCTCCGCCCAGGCCCTGATCGACGACCTCACCTTCGCCCTGGCCATCTCCGCGGCCACAGTGCAGGACGTTGCCACAGGACACGCGGCCGCCACGGAAACGGCAGGAGCCACCGCATGAGCGCGTACACAGTGACAGCAACGCCGCGGGCCGAAGAAGCAGGCGCGGTAGCCCTGGCAGTTGCCTCCCTGCCGGCGACCTTCGGCCCCGCGACGGAGGACCGGGCGGCTGACGTTGTGGTGGTCGCCGGCGAAGCGGGCTGGACCACGGAAGCCGCCCGGGCCATCGACTCCGGGCCGCGCGGCATCCTGGTGGTGGATCCCGTCCCCGAGGAAACCACGCAGTTGGCGGACGCTGCCCGGGCAGCCGGTGCCGCCGTCGTCCTCGATCTCCACTGGGCTTCCAACCCCGCGCTGGTTAGCGGAAGCGGCGACCCCGACGCCCGCGACGCTATTCGCAGCGCCGTGGGCACGGCATCGTTGCTGGACAGTGTTGCCACAGCAGCCCCGGGCACGGACGTGCAGCGGCTCCTGGCCCGGCACCTCGCCGCCGTGCTCGCCGTCAGCGGACAGCTTTACGGCGTCAGCGTCCTCCGCAGCGGCACCACCGGGTACACCGCCACCGGCCGGCTGGCCAACGGCGCACCGTTCACCGCCCAGGGCGTACTCACCGCAGCCCGCCCGGCCGGCGTCGGGATCCACCTCTACACGGCCGACGGCGGCGTGGACGTCCAGGTCCCGGATCCGGACGCCGCGTGGCCCGCGGAAGTCAGGGTCACCGGGGCCCACGGCCAACTTTTGCTTCCCACCCTGTACGAATCCGCCCACCGGGCGGCGTGGCGGCGGCTGAAGACCCATCTCAGCGCCGGCACGCTCCCGGACGATATGGCCGGGTTTGCCCGGCTGACCGACCTCTACGCAACCCTCGCTGCCACGTAACCAGCCCACCGATACGCAACCGAACCAGCAGTCCAGTCCCACCTCCACTCTCAACGATGAGCAGGACCGCACCAACGGCGCACAGCGCAAGACGGTCCCGAAAGGACACATCATGAACGCAACTCCCGAACAGCGCCGCTCCTTTTCCCGGCGCGGCTTCCTGGGCCTGACGGCTGCCGCAGCCTCCGTACCCCTGCTCGCCGCCTGCGGCGGCGGCTCGGCATCGCAGGGAGGCGGCGGGGGCGGGGCCGGCGGCACCGTGAAGTTCTGGGACATGCCCTGGGCAACACCGGCCTACAACGATGCCGCCAAGGGCATCGCGGAAGGTTTCTCCGGAGCCAATGGCGCCAAGGCGAGCTACCAGATCATCCAGTGGAACAACTTCTACCAGACCTTCTCCTCCGCGATTGCCTCCAAGACGGGCCCGGCTGTGTCCACGGGCGGCGGCTTCCAGGCGTTCCAGTTCGAGCAGCAGGGCCAGATCGCCTACGCGGACAAGGTGATCGAGAAGCTGAAGGCCAACGGCCAGTTCGATGACTTCCTGCCCGGCGTGCTGGACCCCTTCAAGTCGGACAAGGGCTACGTGGCGGTCCCGTGGCAGCTGGACATGCGCGTCTTCTGGTACCGCAAGTCCCTGTTCGAGAAAGCCAACGTTGCGCTGCCCACGGACTGGCCGTCCCTGCTGGAGGCAGGCAAGGCACTAAAGAAGGTGGGCGCGTTCGGCTTCACCACCGGCGCAGGCGCAGGCAACAACTACGCCAACCACTCCATGATCATGATGATGGTCAACAACGGCGGCGGCGTCTGGAACAAGGACGGCGAGCTGGACCTGATGAATGACCGCAACGTCGAGGCCATGGAATTCGTCCTGGAGCTCGTCTCCAACGGCATCGTCGACCCGGCCGCAGTCAGCTACACCACGGACAACATGTCCGCCCAGTGGAAGGACGGCAAGGCCGGATACGGCCTGTTCCAGGTGAACGTCCCGCAGCGCGTGGGCGATACCTCCGGCGACCTGCTGGTGGCTGACCCCATCAAGGGCCCGCACGGGGACAAGGCCACCATCGTCTTCCCGAACAACATCATGATGTACACCAACACCCCGTCGCAGGAAGCCTCGGAGGAGTTCCTGGTGTACTACCTGGGCCAGCTCAAGCAGCTGTGGCAGAAGAAGCTGATGTCCGCCCTGCCGGTCTTCAAGTCGATCACGGAGATCCCGGAGTTCGCCAACGACCCCAACAACGTCAAGATCGTCAAGGACTGGCAGCCCATTGCCAAGACCTTCGCCGCCCAGGGCAGCCGGCTCAATGCAAACCTGGCGGCCCTTGACGGCGGCCAGGCACTGAACCAGTTCAGCCAGACCATCATCACCGGCAAGGCCGACGCCAAGACTGCCCTGCAGACCTTCCAGTCCGGCCTCGAGTCGGTCCTGAAGAAGTAGGACCGAGCGCCCATGTCCAGCACCACCACCCAGTCCGGCCTAAGCCGGGCCCGCCGCGGGCTTGCCCCCGGCGGGTCCGGGGCCGTCCCCGGAAAACGCAAGAGCAAGCTCTCCGCGCAGGCCACCAGGACGTTCTTCTGGCTCCTGCTCCCCTCCGTGGTCCTCCTTGTCCTGATCCACGGCTACCCGCTGATCTACGCCGCCATCCAGGCGACGCACGACGGAGACCTGCTCCAGACCGGCAACTTCGTGGCGGGCCAGAACTTCGCCACCGTCCTGACCTCGCCGGCGTTCTGGAAAGCTGCCCAGTTCACGCTGTGGTTCACCATCGTGGGCGTCTTCGGGTCCTGGCTGGTGGGGCTGGGCCTGGCCCTGCTCCTGCGCACCAAGATCCCCGGCGGCGGCACTTTCAAGGTCCTGCTGCTCCTGCCCTGGGTGGTGCCCATCGTGGTGTCCTCCACTGCCTGGAACTGGCTGGTGGCCACCCCGGACAGCCTGATCCCGTCGCTGTTCCGGAACCTGGGCATGGGCACGCCACTCTTCCTGGCCGATCCCACCCTGGCCTCCATCACCGTGATGGTGTTCAAGGTCTGGGTCAGCTTCCCGTTCATGATGATGATGATCTCGGCCGCCCTGGCTTCGGTGGACACCACCGTTTATGAGGCAGCCAGCATGGATGGCGCCAGCCGCTGGCAGCAGTTCACCCAGATCACCCTGCCGTTGATCGCCCGCTCCACGTACATCAGCTGGATCCTGATGACCATCTTCTGCGTCAACGACTTCCCCACCATCTACCTGCTCACCGGCGGCGGCCCGGTCAATGCCACCACCTCCCTGGTGGTCCTGGCCTACCGGACCGTGTTCCAGGACTTCGCCACCGGCCCCGGCGTGGCCATCGCCTTCCTCATGACGATGACCCTGGTGGTCATCTCGGTCATCCTGTACCGCCAGATCCGAAAGTCGAGCGTCGAATAATGAGCGCAGTCCTCCACGCCCATCCCGAATCAGGCCCCGCGCTCGGCATCGACGCCGGCAAGCGGCGCAGGGTCCTCTCCGAAGCGGGCCAGCGCGGCCGCTGGTGGCGCTTCGCCGCAATCCTCATCATCACGGGGATCGTGCTGGTGCCCATCATGGTCACCGTGCTGCTGGCCTTCACGCCCGGACCCAACAGCACTGCCACCGGCCTGACGTTCGAGAACCTCGGCAACGTCTTCTCCAAGACCCTGGCCGCCACCTGGCTGAAGAACAGCCTGGTCACCACCCTGTCCACCGTGGTGGTCTCCGTGGCTGTTGCCGCCCCTGCCGGCTACGTCCTCTCCCGCGGCCGCAGCAAGGCAGTGTCCGGGTACTCGCTGCTGCTGTTCGTCATGCAGTCGCTGCCCATCATCACTTCCGTGGTGCCGCTGTTCATCCTGTTCGCCGGCATGGGCCTCGTGGACAACCTCCTGGGCCTGACCATCATCTACGTCGGCTCCACCATGACCGTGGCCACCTGGATGATGGCCGCCTACTTCGACTCCATCCCCATCAGCCTCGAGGAAGCATCCTGGATCGACGGGTGCTCCGTGTTCGGCTCGTTCACCAAGGTGGTCCTCCGGAACTCCCTTCCCGGCGTTCTCTCCACCGCGATCTTCGCCTTCCTCCTGGCCTGGAACGACTACCTCGTAGCCATCGTGTTCCTGCGCTCGAACGAAATCTTCACCCTTCCCATGGGCGTGCAGTCCTTCTTCCAGCAGAACGCCACAGACTGGACATCCGTCATGGCCCTGGCCGTGGTCATGATGCTCCCGCCCGTCATCGTCTTCGCCACGCTGAACAAATACTTCAGCGTCGGCGGCATCGGCGGCTCGCTCGCCGGCCGCTGACCCCAGTCCGCTTCGATTCACAACAGAACGCTAAGGAAACCCATGTCCTACTCACTTCAGCTCTACACCCTGCGCAACGCGATCGCGGAGGACCTCCCTGGCACTATCCGGAAGGTCGCCGAAATCGGCTACACCCAGGTTGAGCCCTACAACTTCGTGGCCACTGCCAAGGAGCTCGGCGCCGCCCTGAAGGAAAACGGCCTCACCGCGCCGTCCGGCCACGCGCCCCTGATGAGCCAGGACCAGGACGAAATCTTCGCCGCCGCTAAGGAATTGGGCATCACCACGGTCATCGATCCGTTCCTGCCCGCCGAGCACTGGCAGAAGGCGGAGGACATCCAGGCCACCGCAGCCAAGCTCAACGCCGCGGCGAAGAAGGGCGCCGGGTACGGCATCCGGGTTGGCTACCACAACCACGCCTGGGAGCTGGAGTCCACCATCGAGGGCCGCACCGCCCTGGAGTACTTCGAGTCCCTGCTGGACCCGGAACTGGTCCTCGAAGTGGACACCTACTGGGTGGCCGTCGGCGGCCAGGACCCGATCGACATCCTCACCAAGCTCGGTGACCGCGTGAAGTTCATCCACATCAAGGATGGCCCGCTGAACAAGGACAACAAGGCCCAGCGTCCGGCAGGACAGGGCAAGGTGCCGGTGATGGACGTCATCGCCGCCGCGCAGTCCCTCGAGGTAGGCGTGGTGGAGTTTGACGACTACGACGGCGACATCTTCGAGGGCATCGCCCAGAGCCTTGCCTTCCTGGAGAGCAACACCGCAGCCGAAGGAGCCAACGCATGAGCACCCCTGCCGGCAAGCCGGCCCGCAGCGGCCGGGTGGGCGTCGGCGTCATCGGCGCCGGCGTGATCAGCAAGCAGTACCTGGACAACCTCACGGCGTTCCCCGACCTCAAGGTCCACGTCATCGCCGACCTCTTCGAGGACGCCGCGGAAGCCCGTGCCAAGGAGTATGGCATCCCTGAGTGGGGAGGCGTGGACAAGGCCCTGAACCACCCCGACGTCGAAATCATCGTCAACCTGACCATCCCCGCAGCCCACGTGGAGGTGGCCACCGCAGCCGTCAACGCGGGCAAGCACGTCTGGACGGAGAAGCCATTCTCCCTGGACCGCGAATCCGGCCTGGGCCTGCTCAAGACCGCCGACGCCGCCGGCATCCGGCTGGGCTGCGCGCCGGACACCTTCCTCGGCGCCGGTATCCAAACGGCGCTGCGCCTGATCCAGCGCGGCGACATCGGCACGCCGCTGACCGCAATGACCACGTTCCAGACCCCCGGCCCGGAGTCGTGGCATCCGAACCCTGCCTTCCTCTTCCAGCACGGCGCCGGCCCGCTGTTCGACATGGGCCCCTACTATCTGACCGCCCTGGTCCAGGCCTTCGGCTCCATCCGCAAGGTGGCCGCCGTCGGTTCCAAGGCCAAGGACGTGCGCGTGATCGGTTCGGGACCCAAGGCGGGCGAGGAGTTCACCGTCGAGGTGCCCACCCACGTCTCCGCCATGGCGCAGTTCGAATCCGGCGCCTCCTCGCACAGCGTCTTCTCCTTCGAATCCCCCCGGACCCGGATGGGTTTCGTGGAGATCACCGGAACGGAAGCCACCATTTCGCTGCCGGACCCCAACTACTTCACCGGAGACATCAAGCTCTGGCGTGCCGGCGACGAGGACTGGACCACGGTTCCCGCCACCGGGCCCGCCAACGGCCGCGGCATGGGCGTCCTGGACATGGCCCGCTCTCTCCGCGCCGGTGTGAAGCACCGTGCCACGGGTGAACTGGCGTACCACGTCCTGGACACGATGGTCTCGATCTCGGAGTCCGTCGATTCCGGCACGTTCGTGAACGTTGAAAGTTCAGCCCCGGCATCCCCCGCCCTCCCCGAGGACTGGGCGCCGGAAACCGCCACGCTCTGATCCAGCAAGTAATCCAGCACGTAGTCCAGCCAGCAGGAAGCACGCAGGAACGCACCATGACCGCACCCGCACACCCCTCCGAACCCCCGGCCTCCCGACCGGCTTCGCGCCCGCTGGGCGTGGCAGCCATCGGTTATGCCTTCATGGGCAAGGCCCACTCGAATGCGTGGCGGAATGTGGCCAGCTTCTTCGACGTCCCGGCCTGCGAGCAGAAAGTCCTCGTGGGCCGGGACGCCACCGCGGTCGCGGAGGCCGCGGAAAGGTATGGCTGGGCCGAATCGGCAACGGACTGGCGCACGGTGATCACCCGCGATGACATCGACATCGTGGACATCTGCGCCCCGGGCTGGATGCACGCGGAGATCGCCATCGCCGCGCTGGAGGCAGGCAAGCACGTCCTGGTGGAAAAACCCCTGGCCAACACCCTGGCCGAAGCCGAACTCATGACCGCCGCCGCAGCCAAAGCCAGGGCCCGGGGCGTGCAGTCGATGATCGGGTTCAACTACCGCCGCGTCCCGGCCCTGGCCCTCGCGAAGGAACTGATCGCCGAAGGCCGGCTGGGCACCGTCCGGCACGTCCGGGCCGCGTACCTGCAGGACTGGCTCGCGGACGCCCAGGCACCCATAACCTGGCGGCTGCGGAAGGAAACCGCCGGGTCCGGTGCCCTGGGCGACATCGCCTCCCACGCAATCGACCAGGTCCTGTTCCTCCTCGGCGACCAGGTCACCGAGGTGTCCGGGCGGCTCAACACTTTCGTGGACCAGCGCCCCGGCAAGAACGGCACCGAGGACGTCACGGTCGACGACGCCGCCTGGGCCACGCTGTCCCTCACCTCCGGGGCTATCGCCTCGGTGGAGGTCTCCCGGGTGGCCACGGGACGGAAAAACAGCCTCCAGATCGAGATCTATGGGGACAAGGGCAGCCTCCTGTTCGACCTGGAAAACCTCAACGAACTCGGCTTCCTGGACGCCACCGCCCCGGTGCGGGAACAGGGCTTCCGCCGAATCCTGGTCAACGAACCCGGCCACCCCTACCTGGAAGCCTGGTGGCCGCAGGGCCACATCATCGGCTGGGAACACACCTTCACCCACCAAATCCGCGACTTCCTCACCGCCATCAAGGACGGAACCCAGCCCTCGCCGTCGTTCGAAGAAGGACTGAACGTCCAGCACATCCTGAACGCTGTGGAGGAATCCGCCGCCAACAAAAGCACCCTCACCGTCGTCCGCCACTAACGCCTGACCCGGCAGCGCCCGCCAGTCCAGCTTTAAGCCAAGGAGCCCCGAATGCCCCGCCCGTTCACCCTGTTCACCGGCCAGTGGGCCGACCTGCCCTTCGAAGAAGTCGCGAAGCTTGCTTCCGGCTGGGGCTACGACGGCCTGGAAATCGCCGTCTCCGGAGACCACCTGGACGCCTGGCGCTGGGATGAACCCGGCTACGTCGACTCCAAACTGGCAATCCTGGACAAGTACAACCTCAAGGTCTGGGCCATCTCCAACCACCTCAAGGGCCAGGCCGTCTGCGATGACCCCATCGACTTCCGCCACCAGGCCATCGTCGGGTCCAAGGTCTGGGGCGACGGCGACCCCGAAGGCGTCCGCCAGCGCGCCGCCGAGGAAATGAAGCACACCGCCCGGCTCGCCAAAGCCCTCGGCGTGGACACCGTCGTCGGGTTCACCGGCTCCTCCATCTGGCAGTACGTCGCCATGTTCCCGCCCGTCCCGGAAGAAGTCATCGACGCCGGCTACCAGGACTTCGCCGACCGCTGGAACCCCATCCTGGACGTCTTTGACGAATGCGGCGTCCGCTTCGCCCACGAAGTCCACCCCTCCGAAATCGCCTACGACTACTGGACCACCGTCCGCACCCTCGAAGCCATCGGCCACCGCGAAGCGTTCGGCCTGAACTGGGACCCCTCCCACATGATGTGGCAGGGCATTGACCCCGTCTCCTTCATCTGGGATTTCAAGGACCGGATCTACCATGTGGACTGCAAGGACACCAAGATCCGCCAAACCGGCCGCAACACCGTCCTGGGTTCCCACCTGTCCTGGGGCGACCCCCGCCGTGGCTGGGACTTCGTCTCCGCCGGCCGCGGCGACGTCCCCTGGGAAGCCTCGTTCCGCGCCCTCGCCGCCATTGGCTACACCGGCCCCATCAGCATCGAATGGGAAGACGCCGGCATGGACCGCCTCCACGGGGCCCCCGAAGCACTGGCAGCGCTCAAGAAGTACGATTTCCCAGCCTCCCAAACCAGCTTCGACGCCGCCTTCAGCAGCAAGGACTGATCCACGCCATGCGTGCCCTGCAGCCGGGCCAGCAGTGCGAGGTCTGGATTGCCTCTGCCGGCGGCGGGCTCGCACTGGCATACGCCACCGGGAATATGCTCCTGGAGGCACCTAACTGGACGCTCGATGGCCGCGCACTGATCCTGAACGGTGACGGCCTCCTGTGGAAACTGGACCTGGCGGACGGATCCCTTGCCGGGATCCGGCTGACGGGCCTCCCGGCGCTCAATAACGACCATGTCCTGGCCCCGGACGGCGACACCATCTTCCTGTCCGGGGAGGACGGACACATCTACCGGGCGCCCCTGGCGGGTGGACAGGCCACCAGGATCACGGACGACGACGGGTCCTTCCATTTCCTGCATGGCGTCAGTCCCGAGGGCACGGAGCTCGCATATGTAGGGATTGAGGGCGGCGACTTCACACGGCCGGGGCGCCTGATGACCATGAAGTCCGACGGCGGTGCTGCCGCCAGGGTCGACGTCGGGCCCGGGCACTGCGACGGGCCCGAGTACTCGCCCGGCGGCGACTGGCTGTACCTCAATACGGAATCCTTCACCACCCTCCCCGGCCATGCCCAACTCGCCCGCGTCCGGACCGACGGAAGCCAGTTCGAGCGGCTGGTGGACAGCGCTTCCGTGGACTGGTTCCCGCATCTCTCCCCGGACGGCCGCCTGGCCGGCTACATCCGCTTCCCCGCCGGAACGCAAGGCCACCCGGCAGACCTGCCGGTCGACGTCGTCCTCGTCTCCACCACTGACTGGACCACCCCGCTCCACACCTGGCCGGTGTTCGGCGGCCAAGGCACCCTGAACGTCAACAGCTGGTCGCCGGCGTCAGACCGCTTCGCGTACGTGGCGTACCCGCTGTCCGGTGCAGCCGGCGGCAGCGGAGCCTGAGGCCCTGAGGCCCACTAGGTGTACTCAGTCAGTAGGTTGTTTGCACCTGCTGATGGGTGGTTTGCCTCCGAGGCTGCCGTGTGGCCGGTGGTTGTTGTAGAAGTTTAGCCATGGTTGCAGGGCGTCGGTCCGGGCTTGGTTCGAGG
>Ga0308158_10000439_pt1 | contig 68416 bp, 62 predicted proteins | sample PhyBR2_FD_201038 | JGI IMG/M metagenome (GOLD analysis project Ga0308158, IMG submission 201038) | Phyllosphere microbial communities from UC Gill Tract Community Farm, Albany, California, United States - DLSLB.R2 | ecosystem: Host-associated > Plants > Phyllosphere > Unclassified | place: USA... | reverse complement strand
AAGGGGGTGGGGTGTGATGGAGGGTTGGGTTGAAGGGGGTGGGGTGTGATGGAGGGTTGGGTTGAAGGGGGTGGGGTGTGATGGAGGGTTGGGTTGAAGGGGGTGGGGTGTGATGGAGGGTTGGGTTGAAGGGCGCGGGATGTGATGGAGGGTCAGGAGGATGCCAAGATGGGACTGTGACTCCTGAACCAATGGCGACTCCAGACCACGCGCCCACGGGCGGCTCCTCCTTGCAGCGAAGCAGCGCACTGACACGCTTCCGGCTTGCACCCAACCCCGGCCCGATGAGCCTGGACGGCACCAACTCATACGTCATCGGCGCTCCTGGTTCGGGCACATCAGCCGTTGTGGACCCGGGCCCCCAGGATGAACAACACTTGGCCGAACTGGCGGCAGCCGGCCGGGTGGAGTTGATCCTGATAACCCATCGCCACGCCGACCACACTGAGGCATCCGCGCGTTTCCATGAGCTGACGGGCGCTCCGGTGCGGGCGATGTCCCCGGAATACTGCCATGGCGGCGAGCCTCTCCGGGACGGTGAGGTCATCAACGCGGGGGGAGTGGAAATCCGTGTGCTGGCAACGCCCGGCCATACGTCGGATTCGGCGTGTTTCCATCTCCCCGACGACGGTCCCCGAGGATCGGTCCTTACGGGCGACACCATTCTGGGCCGGGGCACCACTGTGTTGGACTACCCGGATGGCCGGCTGGGGGACTACCTCGCCAGCTTGGATAAGCTCGAGGCCCTCGGCGGGGCAACACTGCTCCCCGCTCACGGCCCTGTTCTTCCAGCACTGGACGGGAAGTGCCGCGAATACCGTGAACATCGGTTGCAGCGTCTTGCGCAGATCAGGGCAGCCCTGGAACAGGTGGGCCAGGACGCAACGATCGCCCAGGTTACGGACGTGGTGTACGCCGACGTCGACCCCTCCGTCAGGTGGGCCGCTGAGACCTCCGTGGCCGCGCAGCTGGAATACCTTCGAAGCTAAGCCGTGACGGTAGGCTTGGGCCCATGCGTATCGCCCGGTTTGTAGTTGATTCTGATCCCCTTTACGGCGTTGTCGAAGGCGAGCCCGGCAGTGAGGAAATCACTGTCATCAACGGCGACCCCTTCTTCAACGGCGTTGAACGTACCCACGTGAAGCACAAGCTGGAGGACGTGCGGCTCCTTGCCCCCATCATTCCCCGCAGCAAGGTCATTGGCGTGGGCAGGAACTTCGCAGAACACGCTGCGGAACTCGGCAATGAAGTGCCGCAGCAGCCGCTGCTTTTCCTCAAGCCGAACACCTCGGTGATCGGCCCGAACGATCCCATCATCCTCCCCGAGTTCTCCGAGGAAGTCTCGTTCGAGGCTGAGCTGTGCGTCGTCATTGGCCGCATCTGCAAGGACGTTCCCGAGGACCGCGCGGATGACGTCATCTTCGGCTACACCTGCGGCAACGACCTCACTGCCCGCGATGTCCAGAAAACGGACCTCCAGTGGGCCCGCGCCAAGGGCTTCGATACCTCCGCGCCGCTGGGACCGTGGATCGAAACCGAACTGGATCATGAGGACCTCTCCATCCAGGGGCGCCTTAATGGTGAGCTCCGGCAGGACGGCAGCACCAACCAAATGATCCGTGGCGTTCGTGAGCTCGTATCGATCGTTTCCCACGCGTTCACGCTTCTTCCTGGCGACGTCATCATGACCGGTACCCCGGCAGGTGTCGGTCTCGTCAGCGAAGGCGACCGTTTTGACGTCGAGATCGAAGGCATCGGACGTCTCTCCAACCCCGTCGTTCGCCGCTAGGCGAGCGGACTGAGCAAAACCACGACGGCGGTGCTTGCCTTTCGCACGAAAGGCAAGCACCGCCGTCGTGCGTCTTCGCCCGGGAAACCGAAGCAATGGCAAGCGGTAAAGTTGGAACTACTATGACTACTGCTTCTGCGTCCACCGCTGCTTCCAGCGCCATTCCTGCCGTCAACGCCGAGACTCCGGTCCGAGTCCGTTTCTGCCCGTCACCCACAGGCACCCCGCACGTTGGCCTGATCCGCACGGCCTTGTTCAACTGGGCTTACGCGCGCCACACCGGCGGCAAGCTGATCTTCCGGATCGAGGACACCGACTCTGCCCGCGACAGCGAAGAGAGCTACCACCAGCTGCTGGATGCGCTCAAGTGGCTCGGCATCAACTGGGATGAAGGTGTGGAGGTCGGCGGCCCGCACGAACCCTACCGCCAGTCGCAGCGCGGCGACATTTACCAGGACGTCATCGCCAAGCTCAAGGCCGGCGGACACGTCTACGAGTCGTACTCCACCCCGGATGAGATCGAAGCCCGCCACCGGGCCGCAGGACGCGATCCCAAGCTGGGCTATGACGGATTCGACCGCCACCTCACGGAAGAGCAGCTCGCGCAGTTCAAGGCCGAGGGCAGGGAAGCCGTCCTGCGCCTCCGCATGCCGGACGAGGACCTGACGTTCAACGACCTGGTTCGCGGCGAGATCACGTTCAAAGCCGGTTCCGTCCCGGACTTCGCAGTGGTCCGCGCCAATGGTGCCCCGCTGTACACATTGGTGAACCCGGTGGACGACGCGCTCATGGGAATCACCCACGTCCTGCGTGGCGAGGACCTGCTGAGCTCCACCCCGCGGCAGATCGCCTTGTACCGGGCGCTGTACGCCATCGGTGTCGCCGAGTACATGCCGGAGTTCGGCCACCTGCCCTACGTCATGGGCCAGGGGAACAAGAAGCTGTCCAAGCGCGACCCCGAGTCGAGCCTGTTCCTCCACCGCGAACGCGGCTTCATTCCTGAGGGCCTGCTGAACTACCTGTCCCTTCTTGGCTGGTCCCTGAGCGCTGACGAAGACATCTTCACGGTGGAGCAGCTGGTGGCCAACTTCGACATCCACGATGTCCTTGGCAACCCTGCGCGCTTCGACATCAAGAAAGCCGAAGCCATCAACGGCACGCACGTCCGGATGCTTGCCCCCGCGGACTTCGAAGAGCGCTTGGTTCCGTACCTTCGTGCAGCCGGTTTCGTGGGGGAGATCCTTACCCCGCGCCAGGAAGAGATCCTCGCCGAGGCAGCCCCGCTGGTCCAGGAACGCATCACCCTGCTGGGAGAGGCTCCGGAGATGCTTGCCTTCCTGTTCAAGGCCGACGACGCCATCGACATTGCGGACGACGCCCGCAAGGGCCTCCCGGCCAACCTGGAGGAAGTTCTGGACGCGGCCCTCGCCGCTTTGGAACCCATCGAAGAGTGGACGGCGGAGAACATCCAGACCGCGCTCAAGCAGGCTTTGGTGGAGGACCTGGGCATCAAGCCCAGGGCTGCGTTCGGACCTGTCCGCACGGCCATCTCCGGTCGTCGTATTTCCCCGCCGCTGTTCGAGTCGATGGTGATCCTGGGCAAGGATTCCTCGTTGGCCCGCGTTCGCGCTTTCCGCGGCTAGGAGAGGCACCTGTCATGGCGATTGCAACTGCTTTCGGCGCTATCCGCGGTGTCCTGTTCGACATTGACGACACTCTGGTGGACCTGGAATACGCCATGACGACAGCTTTGCGTGACGTCAGCGAACATCTCCTGCCCGGCCTTGACCAGGCCGGGTGGGTGAAGTTCGGCCGGATCTTCACGCACGAAACAACGCATTTCTACGACCGGTACCTTGCCGGTGAGCTGACCTTCAATGAGCAGCGGCTGCTGCGGGGCAGGGCCGCCCTGGGTCACTTTGGCGTGGAACTCGACGACGGCGAGGACGCGCAAGCGTGGGTTGCCGAGTATCACCAACGCCAGACAGCGTACGTTCGCGCCTTCTCTGATGTTGAAGGCGTGCTGGACGCGCTCGATGCTGCCGGGATCCCTTATGGGGCTGTCAGCAACAACGTGCACGATTACCAGCGTGCCAAGTTGGACGGCGCCGGCCTGTCGCGGATCGGGATCCTGGTGGGGACGGACACTGTGGGTGTCGCCAAACCTGACCCGGCAATCTACCTTGAGGGCGTGCGCCTTCTCGGCACGGAACCGGGGGAGACACTCTACGTAGGCGACAACCGGCTGCTTGATGCCGATGGTGCCGACGCAGCAGGGTTGGTGGGAGTCTGGCTCAACAGGACCGGCGAAGTGGTGGAAGAGTTCACCGGGCGCCAGGTGGATTCCCTCGCGCAATTGCTGGCCAAGACCCCGACGGCCGCCTGAGTTTTCCGTGTGATGCAGGTAACGGCCCGCCGATTTGTGCAGGTGGCGAGACTCCGGTAGAGTCATTACTCGTGCTGAGGGGCACGGAGGGAAAAGCTGAGGGAAACCAAGGCAAGGAACTCCGGTCCGAAAGTCACTTTGGGATATGGTGTAATTGGCAACACTACGGTTTCTGGTACCGTCATTCTAGGTTCGAGTCCTGGTATCCCAGCTCTGAAATTCCGCGTAAATACGCGGAAAATTCGGAACCTCCGATCCGCGAAAGCGATTTGGAGCGAAGCTGAAAGTATGAAATACTCATTCAGCTTGATCGCCGGAAACGGTGACAAAAAAGTGCAAGGCCCCATCGTATAGCGGCCTAGTACGCCGCCCTCTCACGGCGGTAACGCGGGTTCGAATCCCGCTGGGGTCACAGTGAATCCCCCGGAACATGTGTTCCGGGGGATTTCTTTTTGCCCATTGAGCCTGCCCGGCGCTCGTGAACGGGACGGGGCTGGCATGATGATGCTGTGACCGAACACGCAGACCCGCCGGCAGCCCGGAGCAGCCCTGTGCCCCCGAGTGCGGCAGCCGCCGTCGAAACCCTGGAAGCTGCACGCGCCGGACTTGCGGCCACCACCCTTCCTTTGGCGGTGCCCGAAGTGCAGGAGGCCCGCCAATGGATACGGGAGTCCCTGGCGCAGCTCGATGATTACATCATTCCCCGCTACCGCAGCCTGGACGCGCCGCTGCTGGCCGTCGTCGGCGGTTCAACCGGGGCCGGAAAGTCGACGTTGGTCAATGCCCTGGTGGGGTTTCCGGTGACCCGCTCGGGAGCGATCAGGCCTACAACGCGCCAACCGATCCTTCTGCACCACCCCAACGATGCGGAATGGTTCGAAGGACAGAGGATCCTTCCGAACTTGCAGCGGATCCGGGGAACGGTCTCGTTAGTCCCCGTCCCGGCGAACCAGGCCGGCGCGGCCCCCGACGCCCAGGCGATCACCTCGCTGGTATTGCTGGGGCACCCTGCTGTGGCGCAGGGCATTGCCCTGTTGGATGCCCCGGATGTCGACTCCATTTCCGACGACAACCGCAGACTCGCGGGGCAACTGCTCGCCGCGGCCGACCTTTGGATCTTCGTCACCACCGCCAACCGCTACGCCGACGCCGTTCCATGGCGTCTGCTCCTTGATGCGGCTTCGCGGGACATCACCGTGGCCGTGGTCCTGGACCGTGTGCCGCCGGCAGCTGAGGACGAAGTCCGGACGGACCTGCAGGCGATGCTGGACCGGCAGGGACTTGGGGAGGCGAAACTCTTTGTCGTGCCCGAAAGCGCGTTGGACGGGCTGGGAATGTTGCCGGCGGGAGCGGTGGACCCTTTGCGCCTGTGGCTCGGTGCCTTGGCCGCCAATGCCGCCGGCCGTGCCGAGGTTGCCCGACGGACACTCAACGGTGCCGTCAAGGCCGTGAGTCTTCGCCTGGACAACATAGCCGTGGCAGCGGCCACACAGGACGCTGCAGCCCGTGACCTGGAGGGCTCGTGCTCCGAGGAATACGGGCACGCACTGACCCGCATCCTGGAGGCCACCAAGGACGGGGCTCTCCTCCGCGGAGAAGTATTGGCCCGTTGGCAGGATTTCGTGGGAACGGGGGAGTTTTTTCGGGCCCTGGAGCAGAACATCGGCCGGATGAGGGACCGCATGGGCGCCTTTTTCCGAGGCGAACCGGCACCGGCTGTAAAGGTGGAGACGGCGATCGAAACAGGGCTGCAGGCAGTGATCCTCGATGAAGCGGCCACTGCTGCTGAAAACGTTGACAGGCGCTGGCGGGCGGACCCGGCTGGCCGCCAACTACTGGGCCAGGACGACCTCTCCGGAACCAGCGAAGGCTTCGATGCCAAGGCGGCCGCGGCAATCCGTACTTGGCAGGAAGGCCTGATGGAGATGATCCGGACCCAAGGACAGGGGAAGCGGACCCAGGCCAGGTGGCTGTCCTTCGGGGTCAACGGGCTTGGTGCTGCGCTCATGGTGGTGGTCTTCTCCATGACGGCTGGCCTGAGTGGTCTGGAAATCGGGATCGCGGGCGGCACAGCGGTGGTTGGGCAGAAGCTGCTCGAAGCGGTATTCGGCGAGGATGCTGTCCGTCGCCTTGCCCAGCAGGCCAGGCAGGACCTGCACACGCAGTGCCAGCGCCTGCTGGATGAAGAACGGCTCCGCTTCCTCACCAGGCTCGAGACCGTTCAGCCGGTCTCGGGTCCTGATCTCGCTCTGCACGCCAAGGCCCTCCGCCGGCTGGCAGGGACTGCATGAGCCGCCACAGTCTGGTCCGTGAGTCGTCCGCATTGCAGCGCAGGCTCGAAGCCCTCAATACCGCACGCGAGCTGGCCGAAGGCGTTCTTCCCGATCAGGAACTCCAGTCCGTCTACGACGTTCTGGAGCGGGCAACTTCCCGGCGCTCCCTATCGGCAGGACATACCGTAGTGGGCTTTTTCGGAGCCACCGGGAGCGGCAAGTCATCCCTGTTCAACGCAGTCTCCGGCAGCGAACTTGCCACCGCGGCTGCGCGACGACCCACTACCTCCGAACCTTTGGCGGGTATCTGGGGCGAGGAGGGCAGCGGACCCCTGCTCGATTGGTTGGTCGTGAAGGACCGTCATGTACTTCCGCCGGTTACCGGCTTTGCCGACGAGGACAGTGGGCTGGTGCTCCTGGACCTGCCGGACTTCGATTCCACCCGGGTGGAAAACCGGGAGATTGTCCAACGGATGGTTGGCATGGTGGATGTCCTGGTGTGGGTGATGGACCCACAGAAGTACGCCGATGCCGCGGTGCACAACGACTTCCTCCGGCCCATGGCTACCCACGGCGCCGTCACCTTGGTTGTCCTGAACCAGATCGACAAACTGGGCGCACCGGACGCCGCCGCGGTTCTGGACTCCTTGGAAGGGATCCTTGCACGCGACGGCCTGGGGACCGTCCGCGTGCTGGGCGCGTCGGCGCTGACGGGCGACGGCGTCTCCGCCGTCCGCGGGGCCATCAGGAACGTCGTGGTCCAGCGGGCAGCGACCACGCAGCGCTTGGCAGCCGACGTCGCCAAGGCTGCTGCCGGGTTGTCGAAAGCGTCGGGCGACGGTGAAGCACGCGGGATCAAGGCAAACGCAAGGGCCCGCCTTTCATCGGAACTGGCGACGGCGGCGAACGTCCCGGTGGTGGTGGACGCGGTCCGGCGTTCGTTCCAAAGGGAGTCAGCGCGCAGGACGGGGTGGCCGATCACACGATGGTTGTTGCGGTTCCGTCCCGATCCCCTGCGGAGGCTGAATCTGGGGCGGAGCGACACCAGGCCCGAATTGAGCCGCACGTCGTTGCCTCCGGCCGGTGCCCCTGAGCGTGCCCGCACGGATGCCGCCGTCCGGGAGTTCGCTGATGAGGCCTCGGCCGGCGCTCCGGGTCCTTGGCGGGCAGCCATTCGCGGGGCAGCGAGGGATGGCCGGGACCAATTGCCCGATGCCTTGGACCAGGCCATTGCCGGAGCGGACCTGAAAACGGCTAAACGTCCCCTCTGGTGGCTGTTGTTCAACACCCTGCAATGGTTGGCCCTCCTCTTGGCGGTCGGCGGGCTGGGCTGGCTCGGAGTCCTGGCAGCCTTGGGCTACTTCCAGATGCCCGTGCCTGAGGTACCGCGCACGGAGGGGTGGCCGTGGCCCACCTTGATGGTGGCCGGGGGAGTGGCGTTGGGAGTGCTGTTGGCCATTACCGGCCGCATTCTGGGCGGCTGGGCGGCACGCATCAGGGCAGCCGGCGCGGCGAAGCGTCTGAAAGCGGCCGTGGCCGAGGTGGCGGAGCAAAGGATCGTGGAGCCCGTGGGAGTGGAAATCACGCGGTTGAAAGCCTTCAACGCTGCACTGAAAGCCTCGCGCCCGGACTAGGATTCGCCCGGACCAAGATGCGCCCGGACTAAGATGCGCCCGGCTAGAGAGCGGCCGCGGCGTCCCTGACTTTGACCAGCGTACGGAGGTTCCGGGTGGTGGTGCTTGCCTTGTAGCGTGGCTTGGCGGAGAGCTTGCTGAACGGGCTGTCCAGGGTGCCGCCTGCAGGTGCCAACCAGGCGGAGGCTTCAGGGCCCAGGCGCACTTGCGCCACGCCCCCCAGTTCTTCGGCTGCTGCAAAGAGCTCGTCAAGCATCGCGGTGTCCGAGGCTAAGGTGATGTAGCTGTGCGTCGACTTGTCATCCGCGGGGTACGGGCAGGCGTCCACAAGTTCGGCGACCCTCTGCGCTGTCAGGACCACCACCCAGGCGTCGTAGCCGAAGGAGTCCCGCAGGCACTGTTCGAACCGGGCCTTGACGTCCTTGGCGATGAGGTCGCTTTGCAGCACCACATTCCCACTTGCCAACAGGGTCTTGACCTTGGTGAACGGGCAGTCCTGGAGCGCTGCCTTGAGGTCGGCCATCTTGATGTTGATGCCGCCCACATTGATTCCGCGCAGGAATACGGCGTAGCTTTCCATGGCTAGTCGTTGTTCTTCCGCAGGGCCTCCGTCAGGACCCGCGCGGCATTGCACACGACTTCGGCGTGCAGGCGTCCGGGCTGACGGGTGAGTCGTTCTATCGGACCCGAGATGGACACTGCGGCGATGACCCTGCCGGAGGGTCCGCGCACCGGCGCGGAAACCGAGGCGACTCCGGGCTCGCGTTCGCCGAGGCTCTGACCCCAGCCCCGGCGTCGTACTCCTGCCAGGACGGTAGGCGTGAAGCGGGCGTTCTGCAGTCCCTCAAGGAGCCGGTCGTGGTCTTCCCACGCCAGCAGTACTTGCGCTGCGGAACCGGCTTTCATGGACAGCTGCGTGCCGACGGGAATGGTGTCGCGCAGGCCGATGGGACGTTCTGCCGAAGCCACGCATACGCGCCAGTCACCTTGGCGGCGGAAGATCTGTGCGCTTTCACCCGTGGCGTCGCGGAGCTGGATGAGGACCGGGCCGGCCGAAGCAATCAACCGGTCTTCGCCGGCGGCGGAAGCAAGCTCGACGAGCCTGCTGCCCAGGACAAAGCGTCCCTGGATGTCGCGGCTGACGAGCCTGTGGTGAACCAGTGCCAGGGCGAGTCGGTGAACCGTGGGGCGGGCGAGCCCGGTGGCTGCTACAAGCTGGGCAAGTGTCGTTGGCCCGGCCTCGAGGGCATCGAGTACTTGGGCCGCTTTATCAATGACACCGACTCCACTAGAATTGTCCATGTAATGATATTGCCGTCTCAATATCTGAGATGCAAGTTGTTTCACTGGCCTATTTCGCAAGCGTGCTGGTTCAGTGGATGAAGAACAGTTCAGTGGATGTAAACCATCCGACCGCAGTGAAGGGAGCAAGGCCGTGGGAAAGACACTGGCCGAGAAAGTCTGGGACGCGCACGTTGTGCGCAAGGGTGAAGGCGAAGGAGCCAATGCCCAGCCCGATCTTCTCTTCATCGACCTTCACCTGGTTCACGAAGTAACATCCCCGCAGGCATTCGAGGGCCTGCGCCTGGCCGGCCGTAAGCTGCGCCGCGTGGACCTGACCATCGCCACCGAGGACCACAACACTCCCACGCTGGACATCGACAAACCGATCGCCGACCTCACCAGCCGCACCCAGATCGAAACCCTGCGCGCCAACTGCAAGGAATTCGGTGTGCGGCTGCACTCACTGGGTGACAAGGAACAAGGCATCGTCCACGTCGTGGGTCCGCAGCTGGGCCTGACCCAGCCCGGCATGACCGTGGTCTGCGGCGACTCGCACACCTCCACCCATGGCGCCTTCGGTGCACTGGCCATGGGTATCGGCACGTCGGAAGTGGAGCACGTCATGGCCACCCAGACACTGTCCTTGAAGCCGTTCAAGACCATGGCCATCAACGTCGAGGGCACCTTGCGTCCGGGCGTCACTGCCAAGGACATCATCCTCGCAGTCATCGCCAAGATCGGTACCGGCGGTGGCCAGGGCTACGTCCTGGAATACCGTGGTTCGGCTATCCGTGCCCTGTCCATGGACGCCCGCATGACCATCTGCAACATGTCCATCGAGGCCGGCGCACGTGCCGGCATGGTCGCGCCGGACCAGACCACGTACGACTACATGCAGGGCCGCCCCCACGCGCCGGAAGGCGCGGACTGGGATGCCGCCGTCGAGTACTGGAACACGCTGCACACCGACGCCGACGCGACCTTCGACGTCGAGGTGGACCTGGACGCAGACACGCTTGAGCCGTTCGTGACCTGGGGTACCAACCCGGGGCAAGGTGTTTCCCTCTCGGCCAAGGTTCCGTCTCCCGAAGACTTCGGTGACGAGAACGCCAAGGCTGCCGCTGAGCGTGCCTTGCAGTACATGGGCCTGGAAGCCGGGACGCCCATGAAGGACATCCGCGTGGACACCGTGTTCCTGGGGTCCTGCACGAACTCCCGCATCGAGGACCTGCGCGCCGCAGCGGATATCATCCGGGGCCGGGAGAAGGATCCGAAGGTACGGATGCTGGTGGTTCCCGGATCGGCGCGCGTCCGCCTGGAAGCCGAGGCCGAGGGCCTGGACAAGGTCTTCAAGGACTTCGGTGCCGAATGGCGCTTTGCCGGCTGCTCCATGTGCCTGGGCATGAACCCGGACCAGCTGGAACCGGGGGAGCGTTGCGCCTCAACGTCCAACCGCAACTTCGAGGGCCGCCAAGGCAAGGGCGGCCGCACACACCTGGTCTCGCCCGTGGTGGCTGCAGCGACTGCCGTCCGCGGCACGCTGAGCTCGCCGTCGGACCTTGAGTCCGCCGCCACAGGCACTTTGACCGGAATCGCAGTCTAGGAGGATCCCATGGAAGCTTTCACAACCCACACCGGCATCGGGGTCCCGCTGCGCCAGAGCAACGTGGACACCGACCAGATCATCCCCGCCGTGTACCTCAAGCGAATCACCCGTACCGGGTTCGAGGACGCCCTGTTCGCCGCGTGGCGCAAGGACGAGTCCTTCATCCTGAACCAGGCCCCGTTCAACGCCGGTTCCGTGCTGGTGGCGGGCCCGGACTTCGGTACCGGCTCATCACGTGAACACGCCGTTTGGGCCTTGAAGGACTACGGCTTCAAAGCGGTCCTCTCGTCCCGTTTCGCCGATATCTTCCGCGGCAACTCCGGCAAGCAAGGGCTCCTCGCAGCACAGCTTGCGCAGGACGACATTGAACTGATCTGGAAGGTCCTGGAGAACGCTCCCGGTACCGAGGTGAAGGTGGACCTGGTCAGCAAGACGGTCGAGTGCGGCAATGTGGTGGCACCGTTCGACATTGACGACTACACCCGCTGGCGCCTGCTGGAAGGCCTGGACGACATCGGCCTGACCCTCCAGCACGAAGAAGACATCACCGCATACGAAGCCACCCGGCCGTCGTTCAAACCCCGGACGATCCCGGCAAAAGTCGATGCCCGTTAGCCGCTGACCCTTCATCGGAATTTCCGCTGGCAGAGGACCGCCGGACCCCCTTGTGAGGGTCCGGCGGTCCTTTTTTGCGGGAGTTCGGCCTGGGCCGGATCCGTACGGCGCGGGGCGGGTCCATTTCGGTTCGGTTACGTGAGCTTCTATGCTTAGCTGGAGCCTTTGTAAGTTTGGGGGGCGAGTAGTCGTGAGGAAACCGGTATAGATGAGTAGTGTTCTGACAATCCGCGGTGGGGTCCCGTTAACTGGACGAGTGACCGTTCGCGGTGCCAAGAACCTGGTGCCCAAGGCGATGGTGGCCGCGTTGCTGGGCAGCGAGCCATCGGTGCTGAGGAACGTGCCGGAAATCAAGGACGTCGAGGTCGTCACCAGCCTTCTGAAGCTGCATGGTGTGACTGTCGTCAAAGATCCGGAGTCGGGTGACCTCACCCTGGATCCGAAGGACGCCAAGACGGCCTCCAGCACTGCAATCGACGCACACGCCGGCGATTCAAGGATCCCCATTTTGCTGTGCGGACCGCTGATCCATGCGATCGGTGAGGCCTTCATCCCGGATCTCGGTGGTTGCAAGATCGGTGACCGGCCCATTGATTACCACCTCAATGTCCTTCGCCAGTTTGGTGCCGTGGTGGAAAAACGCCCCGGCGGCATCCACATTTCGGCCCCCCACGGCCTGCACGGCGCCAAGATTTCCTTGCCCTACCCGTCCGTGGGGGCTACGGAGCAGGTTCTGCTCAGTGCTACGCGGGCCGAAGGCATCACGGAGCTTATTGGTGCGGCAACCGAGCCGGAGATCATTGACCTCATCGCTGTCCTCCAGAAGATGGGCGCCATCATCAGCGTCCAGACTGACCGGACCATCCGCATCGAGGGCGTCAAGGACCTGCGCGGGTACAACCACCGTGCACTCCCTGACCGCAACGAGTCCGCTTCCTGGGCCTCGGCTGCGTTGGTAACCCGCGGCGATATCTTCGTTGAAGGTGCTTCCCAGCGGGACATGATGACGTTCCTGAACACCTACCGAAAAGTGGGCGGCGGAATGGACATCGGCGACGACGGCATCCGTTTCTACCACCAGGGTGGAAAGCTGAGCCCGCTTGTCCTGGAGACGGACGTGCACCCGGGCTTCATGACCGACTGGCAGCAACCGCTGGTGGTCGCGCTGACCCAGGCCGATGGCGTGTCAATTGTCCATGAGACCGTTTACGAGAACCGTTTTGGTTTCACCGAGGCTTTGGCCCGCATGGGAGCAAACATCCAGGTGCACCGCGAATGCCTTGGCAGCGTGCCCTGCCGCTTCGGCCAGCGGAACTTCCTCCACTCCGCGGTGATCTCCGGCCCCACGCCCCTGAGGGGCACCGACATTGACATCCCGGACCTTCGCGGCGGCTTCAGCCACCTCATTGCAGCGCTGGCAGCAACAGGAACCTCCAAGGTCACCGGGATCGATATCATCAACCGCGGTTACGAGCGCTTCACCGAGAAGCTGGCCGCCCTGGGCGCCGATTTCGACATCACCACCATCAAGTAGCGGGGGATCCTTTGAAGGAATCGGCCACGAGCCGTGCCATGTTCATATTGCTGGCGGGCCTTGCCCGTCCGGCGATGAATATGTTGATGGCAAAGAAGTGGGAAGGCATCGGGAAACTTCCCGCGGGCGGTTTCATCGCCGTGCCCAACCACTGCACCGAGATTGATCCCATTGTTGTGGGGCACCTGGTGTACAACCAGAAGCGGCCACCCCACTTCCTGGCAAAAGCGGGGCTCTTCAAGATTCCCGTACTGGGCAGCCTGCTGCGGGCCACGAAACAGATCCCGGTTGAACGCTCGACGGCGGGTGCGAACCGCTCGCTGCAACTGGCCAAGGAGGTGGTGGACGCCGGTGGCGCCATCATCATCTATCCCGAGGGGACCCTGACCAGGGATCCCGACCTGTGGCCGATGAAGGGCCACACCGGGGCGGCCCGCCTTGCCCTGCAAACAGGAGCACCGGTAGTACCCATGGCCCATTGGGGCGCACAGGAGGTCTTCCCCCGGTACGCCAAGCGCTTCCATGTCTTTCCCCGGAAGACCGTCCGCGTGCTGGTGGGTGAACCTGTGGACTTGAGCTCCTTCGCCGACCGGCCACTCGACCGGGCCACGCTCACCGAGGCCACGGACGTGATCATGGACGCCATCACAGCCCTCCTGGAGACGCTTCGTGGCGAAAAAGCGCCGGCTGAACGCTGGGACCCCGCGCTCCACAAACAAAGCAAGCATGGCCGTTTCGTTGAGGGGGCACCCTCCGAGACCCAGGATCCGGAGGCCGGCAAGTGACCGTGATCGAAAGCGCCGGTTTCGTTCCCGGCACTGTGGCCGTTCTGGGTGCAGGGTCCTGGGGCACCACGTTCGCGAAGATCCTGGCTGACGCAGCCATTGCGGCCGGTGTCGAGCGCAGCATCCGCATCTGGGGGCGCCGCGCCGAAGTAGTGGAGCAGATCAATACACTTCACCGCAACGAGCAGTACCTGAAGGACATTGACCTCCCGGCCACCATCACGGCGTCCACGGATGTGGCGGAGGTGCTGAAGGATGCCACCCTCGTGGTGCTCGCTGTACCTGCACAGTCGTTGAGGCCGCAGTTGGGTGACTGGAAACCGCTGTTGTCGTCCGACGCCGTGGTTGTTTCCCTCATGAAGGGCCTGGAACTGGGCACGGACGCCCGCATGAGCGAAGTCATTGCGCAGGAACTTGGTCTTTCGGAGAGCCGCGTCGCTGTGGTTTCCGGACCCAACCTGGCCATGGAAATTGCCAGGGAACAACCGACTGCCTCCGTTGTTGCGTGCAGCGACGCCGATACGGCGGCTGCTATAGCCCTGTGCTGCACCGCGCCCTACTTCCGCCCCTACACCAGCACGGACGTGGTGGGCGTCGAGATCGGCGGCATCGTCAAGAACGTGATTGCCCTGGCGGTCGGAATCTGCGAGGGCCGGCAAATGGGCGACAACACCAAGGCGTCAGTGATAACCCGCGGACTCGCGGAAACGTCCCGGCTGGCTCTTGCCCTGGGCGGCGAAGCCCACACCATGGCCGGACTTGCCGGACTCGGAGACCTCGTGGCCACGTGCTCGTCTGCGCTCTCCCGGAATCACACTGCCGGCCGCCTGCTGGGTGAAGGCCTCAGCCTGGTGCAGGTGGCCGAACAGATGACCCAGACCGCTGAAGGCATCAAGTCCGGCCCCGCCGTGCATGAACTGGCGGGGAAACTGAATGTAGAAATGCCCATCACCGCAGCCGTAGTGGCCGTGCTTGAAGGCAGAATGTCCGTTGATGACCTGGGGCCGCGCTTGCTGGCCCGGGCACTGAAGTCCGAAGGCGACTACTGATGGTGACTGAAGAACCCACACCCGTGAAGGAGAAACCCCGCGTGGCGATCCTCTTTGGGGGCCGCTCAAGCGAACACGCTGTCAGCTGCGTCACGGCAGCTGGCGTCATGGGAGCCATCGACACCAACAAGTACGAGGTCATCCCTATCGGCATCGCGAAGTCGGGCCAGTGGGTTTTGGCTTCGGGAGATACCAGCCAGTGGTCCTTGAGCTCCAGGTCGCTTCCCGAGGTGGCAGCGTCAGGGCAGACTGTGACGTTGGCCGAAGTCGGCGGTGAGCACCAATTGATCGTCACAGAGCCCAACGCCGTCCCCCGGGAGCTGGGCTCCGTTGACGTCGTGTTCCCATTGCTGCATGGCCCGTGGGGTGAGGACGGAACAATCCAGGGCCTCTTGGAGTTGTCCGACACGCGCTACGTAGGCGCAGGCGTCCTGGCCTCCGCAGTGGGCATGGACAAGCACTTCATGAAGGTTGTCTTCGAAGCCGCCGGGCTGAAGGTGGGTCCCTACGTAGCTGTGACGGACCGCGAATGGGTGACCGACGCCGAGGCCGTGCGCAAACGCGTGGACAAGCTTGGTTTCCCGGTGTTCGTCAAGCCCGCCCGTGCGGGTTCTTCCATGGGAATTTCGAAGGTTGACTCCCTGGACGGCCTGGATGCCGCCGTCGAGGAAGCCCGCCGCCATGACCTGAAGCTCGTTATCGAAGCCGGGATCGTGGGACGCGAAATCGAGTGTGCCGTCCTGCAAGGACGCGGCACCGACGCTCCCCGCACGTCAATGCCCGGTGAAATTGCCGTGGCGGCCGGGGAACACGATTTCTACGACTTCGCTGCCAAGTATGTGGAGGACGGGGCCGCCGCACTCAGCTGCCCGGCCGACATGCCCGACGAAGCCATTGCCCGCGTCAGGGAACTGGCCGCCGTCGCTTTCGACGCCGTAGGCGCGGAAGGCCTCAGCCGTGTGGACTTCTTCTACACCCCGTCCGGCGAGCTGATCATCAACGAGATCAACACCATGCCTGGCTTCACTCCCAAGAGCATGTACCCGCAGATGTGGGCAGCCTCCGGACTGTCCTACGCCGAATTGATCGATGAACTGATCCACTTGGCGCTGACCCGGAAGACGGGCCTGCGCTAAGCTCACGATGCTTGGGCACTGCCTGCCTCGGCAGGCGGCGCCCAAGCATCGCCGCTATTTGCCTGTCGGCAGGTTCTGCAGGTCTTCCTGGCCTACGCACTTGCCGCTGGCCTTGATTTTTCCGACGGCGGCGGCGAGCTCGGTCAGGACAGTTGCGGAGCTGATGTTGGCAGCCTCCAGTTTGACCGGGTCGACCAGGATTTCCGTGGCGGGCTCGCGGCCGAATGTGGTCAGCGTGTACACGGGGTCGCCCTCCTTGATGACCCAATCGATGTTATTGACGCTGACACAGCGGTCCGTCGTGGGTCCGGGGACATTCACACCACAGCGCAGGATGATCTGGGACGGATCGCCCCATGCTGCCGTCGCCTGGCTGTTGGTCTTGCGGAGGGCAGCATCGCCGATCTTGTCGGGCAGGGCCACCATCATGGGGGCGCAGGCAGGGTTGGCGGCGTCCGCGGCAGCAGTGACGTCAACGGCAGGTGAACAGGCCGACAAAGCGAGCACGGATGCAGAGGCCAGGGAAATGGCCATGGCAGTCCTGTGGAGGGTCTTTCGATGCATCCTTCCAGCCTATCCCGCATGGACTGCCTGCCCGACGTGGGTAGCGTGGGTCACATTCCCGCGAAGCCGCCGCAGGGGCAGCCCGTCATTATTGTGTCGGTGGATCGCGATAGCGTAGAACCGTGCCCGCAGAACAAGTGACCGTCCAAGACCTTTCGGAGTCCGAGCTCCTCGCCCGGATCTTTCCCCGGCTGAACAGCAGCCCCGGCGTCCTGCTGGGACCCGGTGATGATGCAGCCCTCGTAGCGGCCCCGGACGGCCGCACCCTGATTTCCATAGATACCCAAACGCAGGACCAGGACTTCAGGCTGCAGTGGAACAACGGCTACAGGACCAGCGGCTACGACGTCGGCTGGAAGGCCGCGGCGCAGAACCTCAGTGACATCAATGCCATGGGAGGCACTGCCACCTCGCTGGTGGTGAGCCTGACCATGCCGCCGTCCACTCCCGTCGATTGGGTGGAGGCTTTTGCGGACGGCCTCACTGCAGCCATCGTCGAGCTGGGGGCACCGGACTGCTCTGTTGCCGGAGGGGACCTCGGCCGGGGCCGCGAACTCGCCGTGACGGTCGCCGTCGTCGGAACTCTTGCCGGAATGGCGCCGGTGCTGCGCTCTGGCGCCCGGCCAGGGGATGTGGCGGCGGTTGCCGGCACGCTCGGCCGGGCAGCCGCAGGCTGGGCGCTGCTTGAAAGCGATGTCCCGCTTGAGAAGCTTGACGAGGAGCTGCGGGGTTTCGTGGGGAACCAGTGCAGGCCTCTTCCGCCGCTGGCAGCAGGACCGCTTGCAGCGAGGGCCGGCGCCACTGCAATGCTGGACATCTCCGACGGTCTGTTGCGCGACGGCGCCCGGCTGGCCATCGCCAGTGGTGCCGTGCTGGACTTCGATCCCATCGCGTTGAAAAAGTATGCCGCCGTGCTGGAACCGGCAGCTGCCTTGCTGGGTGCCGACGCCATGGCATGGGTCCTTGGCGGGGGAGAAGACCACGGCTTGCTGGCCACGTTCCCAGCCGGTATTCAGCTGCCGCAGGGCTTCACTGCGATAGGCTCAGTTCAAGCCGTTGTCGAGCCGCCAGGCAGCGGCGTCCGGATTGCCGGGCATGCTGCTGACACCGTTGGATGGGATCACTTTGCAGACTAAGATCGCCGCGAATGCGCACGCCATGAAACGTTGGCTCGGCAAGGCGGAGGTGGTCCTCGGAAACCACAGCGACCGCCTTAATGCGATCAACATCTTTCCCGTCGCCGACGGTGACACGGGCACAAACCTGTATCTGACAGTCCGTGCTGCCGTTTCTGCCTTGGATGAACCTGCCGTTGCGGCGTCAGAATCAGGCCACGATGTTGGCGCGGTTCTGTCAATGGCCGGCCAGGCAGCCATGGAGCAAGCGCGGGGGAATTCGGGAACGTTGTTCGCGGTCTTCCTGTGCGCGGCCGCTGAACCTTTGGCAGGCAAAACACGCCTTAGTGCCCCGCTCCTGGCTACCGCACTTAACAGGGCCCAGATACGTGCCTGGTCCGCGCTCAGCGAGCCCGTGGCCGGAACCATGCTTTCAGTCCTGGAAGCCGCCGCCCATGCCGCACAGCGGGTCGACGCAGAGCAGGACGGCGACGACAGCAACCATGCGCTGGGGTTGTCGCTCGATGCCGTGGTGGAAGCTGCCTACCAAGCCGTTCTTCGCACCGAGGATGAGCTCGCCCAGTTGCAGGAAGCGCACGTGGTCGACGCCGGCGGCGTGGGCATGCTCCTGGTATTGGACTGTCTTCGTTCCGCAGTGCTCGGCGAGGAACTGCAGGACGAAATGCTGGACAACCTGCACGGCTACAAGCTGCAGGATCCACACATCCATGAGCACATGCCGGCAGATGACGGCGTGGAGGTCATGTGCACCATCAGCCTTTCCCCGCTCAACGCTGCCATCCTGCGGCAAAGGCTGGATGAGATGGGCGACTCCGTCATCATGAGCCAGGTCGGGGGTGCCCGGAACGACGACGACGATGACGAGGAATCGCCGATGGAGGCCAGTTACCGTTGGCGTGTCCACGTCCACGTTCCGGATCCCGCTCCGGCCGTGGAACTGATCCGTTCGCTCGGGGAACCGAGCGATATCGCCGTCAGCCAGCTTGCCCTGCCCCGGCATGATTCAGACCAGCCACGGCATGATTACTGAACTGGAACTGCCCCTCGAACGCAGGATCGGTAAGCGGTCCGCGGCAGTTATCGATAAACACCTGGGCCTCAAATCAACCGGTGCCCTGCTGAACTACTTCCCGCGGCGTTACCTGAGCCGCGGAGAGCTGACGCCCATCAGCAACCTGCCGTTGGACGAGGAAGTCACGCTCATCGCCCGCGTCCTGTCCAACAGCACCCGCCAGATGCGCGCCCGCCGTGGTTCCATCACAGATGTCGTCGTCACCGATGAAGCCGGCGGAAGCGGTGTCGCGGGGACCCTGAAGGTGAGTTTCTTCAACGGGTTCCGCGCCAAGGCGGAGCTGCTGGCCGGTCGCCGGGCCATGTTTTCGGGGAAGGTGACACGCTACGGTGGGGCTCTTGGCCTGACCAACCCCGACTTCCTGTTGCTCGACGAGGACCCTGAAGCCGAAGGCTCCGTGGACCCTGCGAAGCTGGCCGCCATGCCTATTCCGGTGTACCCGGCGACAGCCAAACTGACCAGTTGGTCCATTCACAAAGTGATCACTGCGCTCCTGCAGACCATGGACCTTGACGGGCTGGAGGACCCGATCCCGGCGCATCTTGCCGGGAGGGACGGTTTGCTGAGCGTCGCTGAGGCGTATCGGCTGATCCACTCGCCGGAGACCCCCAAGGACTGGCAACGGGCGCAGGAACGATTCCGATACCAGGAAGCTTTGGTCCTGCAGACTGCCTTGGCGAGGAGGCGCGCCCAGCTTGCGGCCGAGGAAGCCACAGCCAGGCGACCGCTGCCCGGGGGCCTCCTCAGCACCTTCGACCGGAACCTCCCGTTCACGCTGACCGCCGGCCAGTCCGCCGTCGGAAAGACCCTGGCCGAGGAGCTGGGTCGGGATACGCCCATGAACCGGCTCCTGCAAGGCGAAGTGGGTTCCGGCAAAACAATCGTTGCCCTGCGCGCCATGCTCCAAGTCGTGGATGCCGGAGGCCAGGCCGCGCTCCTCGCACCCACCGAGGTCCTTGCCGCCCAGCATTTCGATTCAATCCGCCGGACCCTGGGCCCACTTGCCCGCGACCATATCTTTGGCGGGGCAGGCATGCTCGGCGGAGACTCCGGGCAGCAAGCCGTCCAGGTAACCTTGCTGACCGGTTCCATGCCCACCGCGGCACGAAAGCAGGCAATGCTTGATGCGGCGTCCGGGAATGCCGGGATCGTCATCGGCACGCATGCCCTGCTGAGTGACAAGACGAGTTTCCAGGATCTCGGCCTGATTGTGGTCGATGAGCAGCACCGCTTCGGGGTGGAGCAGCGCGATGCCCTCCGGGCAAAAGCACAACGTCCTCCCCACTTGCTGGTGATGACCGCAACTCCCATTCCGCGTACCGTCGCCATGACTGTGTTCGGTGACCTTGAGACCTCCATCCTCGACGAGCTTCCCGCCGGACGAGCCCCTATCTCCACGCATGTGGTGGGGCTCTCGGAAAACCCGGGTTGGGCTGACCGCATCTGGAAGCGGTCGCGCGAGGAAGTCGACGCGGGACACCAGGTCTATGTGGTGTGCCCCAAGATCGGATCGGACGACGACGGCGACTTCAGTCCCGGCGAATCGGAACCGAGCGAAGCGGAACTCCAGGACGAGGGCGGGGCGAGGGAGCTCGCGTCGGTGACTGCCGTCGTCGAGGGCCTCCTGCAGGAGCCGTCCCTGGCCGGTGTTCCAGTGGCACCCCTGCACGGACGGCAGGATCCGCAAATGAAGTCTGAGACCATGGCCTCATTTGCGTCCAATGAGACCAAGGTCCTGGTTTCCACCACTGTCATCGAAGTGGGCGTGGATGTCCACAACGCCACGTTGATGGTGATCCTTGATGCTGACCGTTTCGGCATTTCCCAGCTCCACCAATTGCGGGGACGTGTGGGGCGCGGCGGGCTTCCGGGCACATGCCTGCTGGTGACCACCCTGGAGCCCGGGCATCCGAGCCGGCGCCGCCTGGAGGCGGTTGCGTCCACTACCGACGGTTTTGAATTGTCGCAGGAGGACCTCAAGCTGCGCCGTGAAGGTGACATCCTGGGGGCTTCACAGTCCGGCGGACGCTCCACTTTGAAGCTGCTCCGGGTCCTTGAGCACGAGGACATCATTGCCCGTGCAAGGGCCGATGCCCAGTCCCTGGTGGCGGACGATCCCGCGTTGGCGGACCAGCCCGCGCTTGCCGCCGCGATAGATCAGTACCTGAACCCTGAGAAGGAGGCGTTCCTTGAACGCGGTTAGAAGCCCCGGCAAAGGCCCGCAAGGAGTATGCCTGTGAGCCGCATCATCGCCGGAGTTGCCGGCGGAAACCCTCTGGCAAGCGTCCCCGGCAATGCCACCAGACCCACGACGGACCGCGTCAAGGAGGCCCTGTTTTCGCGTCTGGAATCGTTGGCGGTGATCGACGGCGCGCGGGTCCTGGATCTCTACGCGGGCTCGGGTGCGCTGGGCGTCGAGAGCGCCAGCCGGGGCGCGCACAGCGTGGACCTGGTGGAGTTCGATGCCAAGGCAAGCGACGTCTGCCAACGGAACGCGGACCTGGTCAACCAGACCCTGGGGTCCAAGAAGGTTTCCGTCCACCGTTCCAAGGTGGAATCGTTCCTGGAGCGTGCAGGCGATGCTTCGGTGTGGGACCTGGTCTTCCTTGACCCGCCCTACCCCCTGGACGAACCGGCGCTGGCTGCGGTGCTCGAAAAGCTGGCACTGCACCTGGACGATGCCGCCGTTGTGGTGGTGGAGCGCAGTTCCCGCAGCCCCGAACCGTCGTGGCCGGATGCCTTGGAGTGTTTCGCCGACAAAAAGTACGGGGAGACCAAGCTGTGGTTCGCTGAACCGGCGTGAGCACTGGTTCCGTTTAGCCGGTGATCCGGTCCAGGTCCACGCCCGTCAGGACGGCAGCCGGGTGGGGGCCGCGGGCCAGTAGTTCAGCTGTCCATTCCGCGGGCCATGGCGTACGTGTGCCGACCAAAATTATGTTGCCCGGATAGCGGCCTTCAAACATGCCGGCCTCCGCGAACGCAGCAACATCCGGCATGGCCTTGCGCAGCGCTGAGACCTGGCTGCGGACAAGCGTGAGCGCGGGCTCGTCGCCCACATTGACGATGAGGACGCCATCGGGAGCCAGCCGGGCTGCTGCCTCTTCATAGAACTCCCGGCAGGCGATATGGGAAGGGGCCTCGGGCCCGGAAAAGATGTCAAGGATGACGACGTCGAACCCCGCCTCGGCGGGAAGCTGCGCCAATGCGTCGCGCGCGTCGCCGATATGGGAGGTCAGCCTTGTACCGTCGGGCATCGGCAGTTTCTGGAGGACAAAGTCCAGGAGTTCACGTTCCAGTTCAACGGCGTACTGTTCGGAGCCCGGTCGGGTGGCCTGGATGTAGCGGGCCAGTGTAAGTGCTCCGGCGCCCAGATGAAGGGCCCGGATGGGGCGGCCAGGTTCTGCGGCCAGGTCCACCACGTGCCCGATCCTGCGGAGGTATTCATAGAAGATCTCACCGGGCGCCGCCAGGTTCACGTGTGACTGTTCGGCTCCGCCGATGCTCAGGATGAAGCTGCCCTCCACAAGGGGGTCTGTATCGATCGTGGCGTGCTGGCCGCTGGTGCGGAGGAAGCGGGCGGCATGGCCGGAATCCCGGGAATTCACAGGCGTTCCTTGAGCGTAGCCAGGCGCCCGGCAGCTTCTTCCAGGACGTCGATCTTCTTGCAGAAGGCAAAACGCAGCAGGCTGCGGGTGCGTTCGGCGCCTTCCGGATGACAGAAGACCGGAACAGGGATGGCAGCCACTCCGACGAGTCCGGGCAGGCGCCTGGCGAGATCAACGGAATCCCTGATGCCCAGCGGCGCGGTATCGACGTTGATGAAATACGTGCCGCTGGGGTTGAAAACGCCGAAGCCTGCGGTGCGGAGGCCTTCGGCGAGGATGTCGCGCTTTTGCCGGAGGGTATCGGCAATGCCCTGGTAAAACGCGTCGGGAAGGCCCAGGCCGACCGCGATGGCGCCCTGGAATGGCGTGCCGGAGCTGTAGGTCAGGAATTGCTTCACGGTGCGTACAGCTGCCACCAGGTGTGCCGGTCCGGTGAGCCAGCCGATTTTCCATCCGGTGAAGGAGAACGTCTTGCCGGCGGAGGAGATGGTGATGGTTCGTTCGGCGGCGCCGGGCAAGGTGGTGACCGGGATGTGCGGCACTCCGAAGGTGAGATGCTCATACACTTCGTCGCTGAGGATGATGGCGTCGTATTTGCCGGCCAATTCCACGATCCTGGCGAGGACGCTATGCGGAAATACGGCACCCGTGGGGTTGTGCGGGTTGTTCAGGAGGACAATTTTGGTTCTGCTGCTGAAGGCTTCTTCCAACGTTTCGAGGTCCGGCAGGAAATCAGGGGCCAGCAGGGGAGCGGTGACATGCTTGGCGCCGGACATCCCGATGATGGCACCGTACGAGTCGTAGAAAGGCTCGAAGGTCAGGACCTCGTCGCCGGGTTGGACGAAGGCAAGCAGCGCCGCTGCGATGGCCTCGGTTGCTCCCGTCGTGACAAGGACTTCATTGTCGGGATCCGGGTCCAGGCCGTAAAACCGTTGCTGGTGGGCCGAGACAGCTTCCCGCAATGCGGCAACCCCCTTGCCTGGCGCATACTGGTTCGCTCCTGCCGCAATGGCGGCCTGCGCTGCGTCCTTGATCTCTACGGGGCCGTCCTCGTCGGGAAAGCCCTGACCGAGGTTGATGGCTCCGGTGGACACAGCCAGTGTGGTCATTTCTTCGAAGATGGTGACTCCCAGGTCCCCGGCAGGTGAGAGCAGGTTGGCTCCCATAGCGGCCCGTTTCCAAGGTGCCGGAGCGTCGGCTGAAGTTCCAATAAGGGGAGCGCTGCTGCCTGCTGATGCCATGGCAGCCATGGTATCCCGGCGAAGCCATGGGGTAGGTTCGTCTCATGAGACGCGCGGTATGCCCTGGATCCTTTGACCCCATCCACAATGGACATCTCGAAGTCATTGCCCGGGCCGCCGGCCTGTTCGATGAAGTCATCGTTGCCGTGTCCACCAATTACGCCAAAAAGTACCGGTTCAGCCTCGAAGACCGGATGGAGATGGCACGCGAAACGTTGGCTTCCCTGCGCGGAATCATCGTGGAGCCCATGGGTGAAGGCCTGCTGGCCGAGTATTGCCGCCACAGGGGCGTTTCGGCGATCGTCAAAGGCCTGCGCTCGTCCTCGGACTTCGACTACGAGTTGCCGATGGCCACGATGAACCGCCAGTTGACCGGCGTCGAAACCGTCTTCCTGCCCGCCGAAGCGCACTACGTCCACCTGTCCTCCACCCTGATCAAGGAAGTCAATGTCCTGGGCGGGGACATCTCTGATTACGTCCCCAAATCTGTGTTGAAGCGGCTCCTTGCAGGCGAGCCGCCCACTGAAGCGCCCCGCAAGGGGTAGGCTTGTCGGGTACCTGCGCCCTCACGCAGAGTTCCCCAAGCTGAAACCAGCGTGCTTCTGTGCGCGCCCGGTGCCGGTTTGAGTCCTCAAGCGTGATCAGGCTAAGATGGTACGTCGGTCATATGTTCTACAGGAGTTCTCATTAAGCGAGATGCAAGTTCGCCCTTGGCGCTGGTAGTCAAGGACCTTGGACGCAGTCCAGGGACCATGCGGACACTCAACGAGCATGTACCTGCGCCAAGTGACCTTGGTGTGGCGCTCATTGGCGTAAAGGAAGGCTCGGATATCGAGCTGGATCTTCGTCTTGAGGCCGTACACGAAGGAATTCTGGTATCCGGATCCGCGATCGTCGAAGTAACCGGCGAGTGTGGGCGATGCCTGGATCCCCTTGCGTATGACCTTGAGGTCAATGTGCAAGAACTTTTCTTCTACGAAGGTGCTGAGCTTTCGGCCGAAGAAGACGATGAAGAGCAACGTCGAGTCGAGTACGATCTGATCGATCTTGAGCCGGTGTTGCGGGACGCAGTTGTCACTATGCTGCCGTTCCAGCCGGTGTGCCGGGAAGACTGCCAGGGTCTGTGCTCCGAATGTGGAGCGCGCCTGGAAGACGAGCCGGGGCACCACCACGAGGTCATTGACCCTCGCTGGGCTGCCCTAGCTGATCTGGCTAAGACTGACCGGCAAACCGATTAGTAAGTGTTCGTCTAAGAGAGAAATGAGATAGCCGTGGCTGTTCCCAAGCGGAAAATGTCTCGCGCAAATACACGCGCCCGCCGTGCCCAGTGGAAGGCAACTGCCCCCAACTTGGTCAAGACCATCGAAAACGGTCAGGTTACCTACAGCCTGCCGCACCAGGCAAAGGTCGTTACTGACTCTGCCGGCACCGCGCTGTTCCTTGAATACAAGGGCCGCAAGGTCGCAGACGCCTAATCTGCCGTAGAGGCTGACTAAGGATGTCTTCAACTGAAGAGCTTCTGAAGCGTCTCGGTGTCTCCATTGACACCGAGACGCTTCGTCTTGCTCTCACACATCGCTCATACGCGTATGAGAACGGCGGGATCCCCACCAACGAGCGCCTTGAGTTCCTCGGCGACTCCATCCTGGGTTTCTCCGTGACCGATTCCCTTTACCGTGAGAACCCCACGCTGCCTGAAGGCGAGCTTGCCAAGCGCCGCTCCGCCGTCGTCAGTACGCGCGCCCTGGCCGGAATCGGCCGTGAGATCGGCGTCGGCGAGTTCATCTACCTCGGCCAAGGCGAAAAGCTTACTGACGGCAAGAACAAAGCCTCCATCCTGGCTGACACCATGGAGGCGCTGATCGGTGCCACTTATCTGTCAAACGACATCGAAACCGCACGCCAGCTGGTCATGCGGCTCGTGGGACCCCTCCTGAAGGACGCAGGTGCCCTGGGCGCCGGCACGGACTGGAAGACCAGCATCCAGGAGCTCACCGCCAGCCGGCAATTGGGCGCCATCCACTATGCGGTGGAAGGCTCCGGACCGGATCACGCGCGGACTTTCGAAGCCGTACTGAACATTGGCGGAACACCCTACGGACGCGGTTCCGGTCACTCCAAGAAGGAAGCAGAGCAGGAAGCGGCCGCCGATGCCTGGCGTGCCCTGACTGCCCTGGACACGACCCCGACTGGTCCGGCGTCCGCTTGATCCATGCCTGAGCTTCCCGAAGTAGAAGTGGTGCGCCGTGGCCTTGCCCGATGGGTCAGGGGCCGGACCATCACAGCCGTCGAGGTGCTGGACCCACGCTCGATCAGGCGCCACGCCCTTGGGACCGAAGACTTCGTGGGGAATCTGGAACACGCCACGGTGCTTGACGTCGTGCGGCGGGGAAAGTTCCTGTGGATGCCTCTCTCCATGGACGGTGTGTCCGCCACCGGTGATGGGACCCTTCCCGAGGTCGCGACCCTGCCCAAGGTCGCGCTTATGGCCCATCTGGGAATGAGCGGACAACTTCTCATGCAGGATCCGGACGTGCCGGACGAAAAACACCTTAAGGTCAGGATCTCGCTGAGCCCGGTGGAGGGCATGCCGGAACAACTCAGGTTCGTGGACCAAAGGATCTTCGGCGGACTCTTCGTGACCTCCCTTGTGCCCACCCCGGACTCCGGGCCCGGTGGCCTGGGCGAGACGCCGCTGCCGGAAATCGCCGAGGAAGCCTCGCACATAGCAAGGGATCCGTTGGATCCGTGGTTCTCATTCGACGCGTTCTACCGGAACGTCAAGAAGCGGAAGACGGGCCTGAAACGTGCCCTGCTGGACCAGGGAGTCATCTCCGGTATCGGCAACATCTACGCCGACGAGGCCCTGTGGAAGGCGCAGCTCCACTACGCACGGCCCACCGATACCTTGCGACGGGCAGATGCAGAGCGGCTCATTTCGGCCGTCAAGGATGTCATGGACGCCGCCTTGGCCGCCGGCGGGACCAGCTTCGACTCCCTCTACGTCAACGTCAACGGCGATTCCGGCTACTTCGCGCGCTCCCTCAACGCCTACGGGCGGGCCGGTGAATACTGCCTGCGTTGTGCCGGGAAGGGGCTTCAGAGCGTCATCAAACGGGAACAATTCATGAACCGTTCCTCCTACACCTGCCCGGTTTGCCAGCCCCGCCCACGGAATGGGCGCTGGTAGCGCCAAAACTGTTCCGGAATCGTGGCGTGAATGGCAGACTGTCCCCATGAAACGCTTGGTGCGGTACATCGCCATCGCACGGCCGAACGCCACCTCATCGCAGGTGGCGTCACTTCTACCCGCCGCCCCTGAGTCCCACGCCGTAAATCCGCGGCCGGGCGGGGCTGTTCTTCCGGTCATGCCATGATGGCGCGGCGGCTGGTCATCGCAGGCATATGCCTTGCCGTGCTGATCGCCGCCGTCGCAATACTCTTTGACCAACTGGCGGTGAAGCCGGCCCCTTCGGCGCAGACGACGTCCTCGTCGTCGCCAAGCCCAAGCTCGACTGCCCCCGGGCCAACAGCTTCGGCGGGAACCACGTCGCAAGGCGCCGAGGCACCCGGCTCCGGCAGTTCGCCGTCGGATGCTTCAGCAAGCGGAGGTACTGAAAACGGTGGCGACGGCGGTTCGTCACCGTCCGCCGGCCAGCCACTGGAAGTCCTTCCCCCTGTGACGGCAACACCGACAGGGCTGCCCGCGCCAACTGCTCCCGCTCCACTGATCACCGGAGCCTTGCCGGAGCCTGGTACCGCAGCCGGTGAAATGGTGGACGGCTGGCCCGCAGGGATCCTCACCTTGCCAGCGGGCTCGACCATCGGTTCAACCTCCGTGTCGACCTCGGGCAACACGCTCCAGGTCGCAGCTGACGGCATCATCGACAAGCCCCGTGCAGAGGTGCTTGGTTCCTTCCGGGACTCTTTGGTGTCCCATGGATTCTGGTCCGAAGACGCTCCGGCAGCGGAAGGATCCTCGGCTGCCCGGTTCGTACGGGGAACGGATACGGTCACTGTTTCGGTATCAACCACAGGGACCGGCAGCTCGCGGTTCCAGCTTCTGGGCAGCCTGCACACGGCGGCGGACTAGGGCACCCATGTATATTTCCCTTTCTGACCGCAGCGGCGGTAAGCGGGACAAACCGCAGGGTACGAGGACGGCACTATCCAGCGAGGTGCCGTTCCGCTTGTCTCCGGTCATCCTTTGGCTGGGCATTGTCAGTATGGTCACCGATGTTTCCTCGGAATCGGTGTCGGCCGTCCTGCCCCTGTACGTGACAGGTTTCCTGGGCTTGTCCACGATCGCTTTCGGCGTCATTGACGGCATCAACCAGGGTGCCAGCGCCATCGTCAGGATCGCCGCAGGTTGGGCCGCCGACCGCAGCGGCCACCCCAAACGGATAGCTTTGGCGGGCTATGGCTTGTCCATGCTCGCCAGGATCGGTTTCCTTTTCGCCGGGGGTTTTTGGGCGATTGCGGCCATTGTTACCGGTGACCGCATCGGCAAAGGCATCAGGACCGCTCCGCGTGATGCGCTGATTTCAGTCTCGGCGCAGCCGCAGCATCTGGCGAGATCGTTCGGCGTGCACCGGATGCTGGACAACATCGGCGCGGCAGCGGGTCCGTTGATCGCCTTCTTTGTGCTGTTGATGATTCCCAACGGGTTCAGCACAGTGTTCGTGGTGTCACTGGCTTTCGCGGTGATCGGTGTTGCCGTTCTTGCCTTGGTGGTGCCCGATGTCCAGGCCAAGGCCTTGAGAGGTGCCAGCGAACGGAAGGACCGCAGGCTTTTCGCCTTTTCCTGGAGCCATTTGAGGGAACCGGGTTTGGGCAAGCTGCTGATCGCGGCGGGGATGTTGGGCCTGGTCACGATTGGCGACGGTTTCATCTACCTGGTCCTGCAGGACAGGGATTCGTTCGCGGTCCAGTGGTTCCCGCTGCTTTTTGTGGGCACCAACGTGGTGTTTCTTGCTTTGGCCATTCCGCTGGGACGGCTGGCGGACCGGGTGGGAAAGATACCGGTGTTCGTCGCCGGGCATGTTGCCCTGCTTGCCACGTATTTGCTGGCGGCGGCACCTTTCGGCGGGCTTTGGGCGACGCTGGGCTGCTTGTTTCTGCTGGGCGCTTTCTACGCAGGCACTGACGGGGTCCTGGCCGCCTTGGCAAGCCAGCTGACGCCGTCGGGACAGCTCGCCACGGGAATCGCCTCAGCGCAAACCGTGGTGGCTCTGACCCGCATGCTGGCCTCGGCCGGTTTCGGTGTGTTGTGGTACGCCGTTGGTGCTTCCACCGCGATGCTCTTGGCAGGGGCGCTTTTGGCCTGTGCCGTTGTGGCTGTGGTTTTCATCCTCCGAGGTGCCAAGCGCGACGTCCCGGCCGACGTGAGCGACGAAGCATGAGGGAACGCGCCTCCGGGGGAGCTGCCGCGGGGAAGGTGCGGTGGGGTGTCCTCCTGGTGGTCACTGTACTGGTCCTGGTCGCAGCGGGCGTCTACGCGGTGGGGGCCTACCAACGCTTTGAAGAAAGCCGGACGGCGGCCTCGTCCGTGGGGACCTCAGCCGGCGGACAGCTCCCCGGTGCTCCGTTCGTGCTGTTCCGGAACACCGCGTCAGGGCAGGGGTACGGGAACGCCGCAACTGTTCCGTTGTCGGATCCCGGCGGTAGCCGGGCCGTGAGCGGCCAGGAATGCGACCGGGTCTACGGCTCGCCGGAGCAGGTGGTGTGTTTGCGCACCAACCGGGGGCTGGTGACCTCTTTTGAAGCCGAGGTGTTCAACCGTAACTGGGAGCAGCAACGGGCCTGGCCGCTTCCCGGGATCCCCAGCCGGACCCGGATCAGCCCCGACGGCTCCAATATTGCCACTACGGTGTTCGTCACCGGCCACTCCTATGCGACAGCAGGATTTTCCACCGCCACCGAAATCAGCCTCCCAGGCGGTTCCACCGGCAACCTCGAGGACTTCGCCCTGCTGGTCAACGGCGAACGGTTGCAGGCTACCGACCGCAACATCTGGGGGGTGACCTTCGCACCGGACCAGGCGGATGTTTTCTATGCCACTGCGGCCGCCTCCGGACGCATCTGGCTGGTGCGGGGGAGCCTGTCAGCAAGGACTTTGACGGCTGTCCATGACAACGTGGAGTGTCCTTCGATTTCCCCGGACGGGACCCGGATCGCGTACAAGAAGAACGACGGCGGCGCGCTGGCAGCGCACTGGAACGTCGCGGTTCTTGACCTCGCCAGCGGACGCGAGACCGTCCTTGCCGAAAAGCGCAGTGTGGATGACCAGATCGAGTGGCTCGATGACCGGAGCCTTCTCTATGGCTTGCCGGACGAGACAACGGACGGGGACAGCAACATCTGGAAGCTGGAAACGGAACCGGGCGCCCAACCAAGCATGTTCATTGCCCATGGTTGGTCGCCCAGCGTCGTTCGCTGACGTTGTTGCTTCAGCAGATCCCGAGCAAGCCGCAGACGAGTCCAGTCTGGGTCGGGCTGGGTGACGGACTCGGTGACGGGGTCGCTGTCGGTGACGGGGTCGGGGTCGCTGTTGCCGTTGCCGTTGCCGTCGCTGTTGGGGTTGCTGTCGGCGTGGCAGTAGGTGATGGTGACGGCGCCGCCTGCTGCTGGGCTGGAGCTGCGGTGGAGTACACCACATCCACGAAGTAGTTCGTGGCGTTCCAGGAACTGGTGGGCATCACGCCGCCTGAGCCGTACCGGTAGCGTCCGTTGTTGGGGCCCGAGGCCGTGAACACTCCGCTCGTCCATGTCTGGTTAAAGAATCCCTGCGTTGAGGAGTAGCGGCCGTTTGGCGCCCGGTAGGAGACCACGTAGGTCTGTCCGGTAGACAAGGCAACCGGGGTTGCCAAGGTGGCGGTTTGCCAGCCGGTGGCTGTTTCGTTGGTGAAGGTCACCTGTGCCAGCCTGGTGCCTGCGGCGTTCCACAGCGAGCCAACATGGGTGCCTGTGTTCCCGGTTCCCTTGTAGAAGCGGATCCCTGTGACGTTCCCCGCCTGGGACACCGTAAAGGCAGTTCCGAGCTCCACCGAAAGCGGGTCGGAGTTGGCTGCAACCTGGGGAAGCAACGAACCGAAGATCGTCGATTGCTGGACGGCTGCCGCCGCCGTGGTGAACTGCCAGGTGGTCGGGGGCAGGGATTGCCCCTGCGGGGTGGCCACGCCCGAGACGTTGGCGGATATCTGGGTGTTGGCGGGAAGGGCGGCCGCCGGCGTGAACGTGATGGTGCGGGCGTCAGCTGACAGTGCTGCCGTTCCTGCGACAGAGGATCCGTTCGCGGTCAAAGTGAACGTGGCGCCCGGATTGATGGCGGTGGAGAACGTGATGGATGGTTTCACGTCCGTGGGAATGGCGGTGGCTCCTGGAGCGGGCACCTGGGCACTGATGGACAGGGGAGGTGCGGCTACGGTGAAGACCAGGTCCACCAGGTAGCTGGCCGTGGACGCCGTACTCGGGAAGTCACTGGTGTAGGAGTACGCCCCCGAATCCGGCTGGGTCTTCAGCGGTCCGCTCGTGAAGCCTTCACCGAAGCCACCGGAGGTGTAGGAGTACTTGCCTGTGGGCGTCTTGTAGGCAGCTACATACTCGGTGTCCGCCTGGATGTTCACGGGCTGGCTGAACGTAGCAGTCTGCCAGCCGGTACTGGATTCGTTCGTGAACGTCACGGTCGCCAGGACCTGGCCGCCCACCGTGTAGAGGTATCCGGTGTGGGTCCCGGTGTTGCCGGCTGACTTGTAGAAACGCACACCGGTCACCTGGCCCGCAGTGTCGCTGGTGAAGCGGACACCCAAGGTCAAGGGCACGCCATCATCTACTTCGAGGGTCGTTGGCGTCACCGTGTCCTCGTACAGGGTGCACGGGCACGAACCGGGTGTGCCCGCGGCCTGTACTGTGGTGAACTGCCACGTCCCACCGGATGACATTGGTTGTCCGGAAACGGCCGTAGCAGTCACCGTGGCCGTGTAGGAAGTAGCCGCCGCCAAAGGTGCCGAGGGCGTGAAGGTCACCTTGCGGGTGTTGCTGTCATAGACAGTGGTCCCGGCAACGGCGGCACCTGCGGCCGTCTTGAGTGACAGAGCGACGCTTGAGGACACGGCTGCTTCCGAAAGAACCGCGCTGACCGTTGTGTTGAGCGGAACGCTCGAGGCGTTCGGAATGGGGGAGTGGCCACCAACGGTGAACGGAGGCGCCGAGACCACCACCACTACGTCCACCAGGTAACTGGTGGAGGACCTCGAAGCAGGGAAGTCCCCGCTGTAGCTGTAGGCCCCGGCGTCCGACACAGTCCGCAACGGTCCAACGCTCAGTCCGGCCCCAAAGCCGTTGGCGGTTGCCGAATATGCGCCCGCGGTTGACTTGTAGCTAGCTATGTACTCGGTATTGGCAGCCATTTGGACCGGCTGGCTGAACATGGCCGTCTGCCACCCGGAACTGCTCTCATTGGCAAAGGTGACCGTTGCCAGCTGCTGCCCGCCCGCTGTGTAGAGCGCGCCTGTATGGGTGCCGGTGTTGCCGGCTGACTTGTAGAAGCGGACCCCGGTCACCTGACCGGCGGAGACACTGGTGAACCGTACTCCCAAGGTCAGCGGGACTCCGTCCTGGATTTCCGCGATGCCGGGAGTGACGGAGTCGTCATAGAGGCTGCACGGGCACGATCCCGGCACGGACGCCGTGGCAGCGGTGGTGAAGGTCCACGTGCCGCCCGAGGTGACCTGGCCTCCCGTGCTGTCAGTGCCTGACAACGTTGCCGTGTACACGGTGCTGAAGGCCAGCTGGGATGCCGGAGTGAACGTTGCCTTGCGCGTGGTCGCGTCATAGCTCGTAGTGCCCGTTACCGTTCCGGCAGAAGACTTCAGGACCAGCTGGACGCTGGCTGGGGTCACTGGCTTGGAGAAGGAGGCGCTGACCTTGGTGGTCACGGGGACGCTGGACGATGACGGAATGGGGGACTGCCCGGACACCGTCAGCGGCGAAGTATCCACGGTGCTGAAAACTGCATCAACGAAGTAGTTGCCACCGTTGAAACTGGTGGTCGGGAAGCCTTGCGAGGTGTTGTACACGCCCGCAGGCTCCGCCCCGAAACCACCGGTGACCTTCAACGGCGGATCATTGAATCCAAAGCTCGCCCACTGGTAGTCCTTGGTGGCATAGTGCCCCCTGGGTGCCCAGTACGAGACCGTGTACTTTTGGCCCGCGGAAACGGCTACCGGCTGGCTGAACAGCACGCTCTGCCAGCCCGAGGCGGTTTCATTGGCAAAAGTGGCGGTAGCCAGGCGGGTGCCGGTGGAGCTCCACAACGAACCCGTGTGGGTTCCGGTATTGGCCGAGCTCTTGTAGAACCGGACCCCCGTCACGAAGCCATTCACTGAGGGCGTGAACCGCAGGCCCATTTCGTAGGCTCCGCCGTCTCCGGAGTCGGTGATGGCAGGGACAGTTTGGCCAAAGACGCTGTAGGGTCCGGTGAGGCCAAGGTTCCTCGTAGCCACGGCTCCGATGTTGGCGCTGTCATCCACGGCCCGAACCTGGATCGCGGCGGTGTCCAGGCCCTTCTGGATGTAGGTGTAGGTCCAGGAAGCCTTGCCCTGGGCCGGGTGCCAGGTAGTACCGCCGTCGGTGGAAACCTCGACGCCGGCCACAACACCGCCGGTGTCCGTGGCAGTTCCGGTGACCGTCACGCTGCTTCCGTGCGCGATGGTTGCGCCGTTGGCTGGAGCGGTGATGGTCGCCGTGGGGCCGGTCAGATCCGAGCTCGCGCTCGCAGCAACAAGCCCGGCCGCGCGGGTTGCCGGCTGAACGCCCATGTCCGCAAACAAGTTCACTTGAGCCTGCCGCATGCGCATATCGGCAGCGGCGCCGTCGCCGTCGTGCTCCTGATCCAGGCCCCAGGTCCACTGGACGCTGCCGGCCGAGAAGACAAGAGCCCCGCTGGCCGCCCGGTACAGGGTGATGTGATGCGTGGTTGTGCCGGGCTTGACCGTATTTCCGTAATCCTGGAGGTACTCGCTGACGCTGCCGACTGTTGTGGACAGCTGGATCAGACCTGACGGCCGGAAACCGTTATCGAGGTCCTCGTCGGATTCATAGCCCACTGTGTGCGGCGCCAAGGCAGCAGTGGCACCTGCGGGCAGGGAAGCCAGTGAGGTATTGCGCCACAACCGCGACTTTCCTTCAGCGGCTGACACCGTCACTGGAAGGTCGGTGTAGTTGGACATATACAGCGTGCCCGTCAATCCGTTTTCGGGCAGACCACCGCCATTGGCCTGGGATGCGTAGCGCGGATCCCGCCATGTTCCGGTCCATTGGCTGGTGGGGTCGATCTTTCCGTTGCTCCACGTCTCCTTGTAGCAGGTCAAGGTGCGGCCCGCGGCGCCGTCCACGGAGGAGGGCTCGAACCGCGTACGCCAGTACATTTCATTGCCCGAAAGGAACTGGAGGTTGACGCCCGCGTCGCGGGCCGCAGTAACATTGGCCCTTTGGGGGCCGGACCAGTATTCGTCGTGGCCGACGGAAAGAAATACCTTGTGGTTCAGCAGCTCCGCACCATTGCGGTCAACGTCAAGGCCGCTGACGTAGCTGACGTCATAGCCGTTTTGTTCCAGGAACCGCACCATCGGATATTCGTTGGCGAAGTAGAAGTCCCGGCCTCCGATGCCGCCCCGGGTGTTCACGGGGCGGTTGTAGCTCACTTTGTAGGCGCGCCCGTTGACGGCCCCCTGGTAGAAGTCGGCGCCGCCATACGTGTTGTAGGCCTGCCAGGTCTGGTCCGCTGTTTGGAAAACGATCGATGAACGGTTTCCGTCGTTCCTGACGATGAAGGTGATGTGGCTCTGGCCGCCCGTATCCGGGCGAGTGAGAAGGGCGATATAGACCCCGGAGACCGCGGTCGCAGGTACCTGCCAGGTGGCCGAAACAGCCCAGGTACCGCAGTCATAGAGTTCGGTCGTCAGATCGTTCCTGCATGCGGGCTGCGTCTGGCGCAGGACCGATGGAGTGACGTCGGCAATCTTCCGCGCACCGTTGCCTCCATACCAGCCCGTGCGGTAGATCGCGATGGTGTAGCTGGGGGCCTTCGTGTCGATCTTGAAGCGGATGGGTTGTCCGGCATTGACGCTGATCTCGGTGGAGAAACCCTGGATTGTGTCATCCCCGGCCCCGTCAATGTCCCATTCCGAGGGCGGGCTGCCCGGTTTGGAATTCTCACACGCCACAGCGTTCACTATGGGGTCGCAGGGGCCCGCCGCCACAGCCGCGGGGGCGGTCAGGGGCAGCAACGCTGCCACCATTGCCAGCACCAAAGTGAAGAGCAGCCCCTTGAGGGCCCGCTGAGGTGGGGTTGCTGAAGGACCGGGCATGAGAACTCCTGGAGTGGTACGCCAATTGCTACGACGGGTCTGCGTCTTCACACAGCCCCTGCTTGCCGCTCCCCAGCCAGGGTCAAACCAAGATCTTCAGTTATGGAAACCACGGTGCCTTGTGGACAGGCGTTCCTACTACGGGACCGGATCCAGCCAAAGCCGAACAGAAGTTCAAGCCGAGGCCGGATCACCGGAACGAATCCACCAAGTAACCCTTGGCAGGAGTGTAGGGGTGCGGCATCCCTGCCGCAAGGCTTTCCCGCTGCAGATCCGTGGATTTCACGTAAACGGCAGTAGATTTAGGGGGACACAAACACCCGGGCCACCCAGGAGAACCGAAGCGCCTTGCATTTGAAAAGTTTGACCGTCCGCGGATTCAAGTCGTTTGCGTCGGCCACGACGTTCGACTTCGAGCCCGGCGTCACTGCCGTCGTCGGTCCCAATGGATCCGGCAAATCCAACGTGGTGGACGCGCTGGCCTGGGTCATGGGCGAGCAGGGCGCAAAAACACTGCGCGGCGGAAAAATGGAAGACGTCATCTTCGCCGGAACCTCGGGCCGCCCGCCACTTGGCAGGGCACATGTGTCGTTGACCATCGACAACGCGGACAACGCCCTTCCCATCGAGTACAGCGAAGTAACCATTTCCCGCACCCTCTTTCGCACCGGTGGTTCCGAATACGCCATCAACGGTGCGCCGTGCCGGCTGCTGGACATCCAGGAACTCCTCTCGGATTCCGGTCTCGGCCGGGAAATGCACGTGATCGTTGGCCAAGGCCAGCTGGACCGCGTCCTGCACGCTACGCCCGAAGACCGCCGGGGCTTCATCGAAGAAGCCGCAGGCATCCTCAAGCACCGGCGGCGCAAAGAAAAAACAGTGCGCAAGCTGGAGGCCATGCAGGCCAACCTGGCACGGCTCAGTGACCTCACCGCCGAAATCCGTCGGCAACTGACCCCCTTGGGGAAACAGGCCGAAATCGCCCGCCGCGCCCAAACCGTCCAGTTCGACGTACGCGACGCCCGCGCCCGTCTCCTCGCCGACGACCTCGTACAACTGACAACCACCCTGGAACAGGACGTCGCCGACGAAGCCGCGCTCAAGCAACGCCGCCAGGTAGTCGAAGCCGGGCTGGGCGTGGGACGGCGACGGCAAGCAGAGCTGGAACAGCACGCCGCAGAAGCAACCCCCCGCCTCAACGCCGCCCGCGATACCTGGTACCAGCTCTCCGCCGGCAGGGAGCGTCTGCGTTCGCTGGGTTCGCTGGCCGCTGAACGGCGGCGCCTGCTGGGCTCCTCCGAAACCGCACCCGAATCGGGGCGCGATCCGGAACACCTTGAGCGCCAGGCCGCCAGGGTCCGCGAGGAACAAGCAGCCCTGGAACACGACATCCTGGCAAAACAGGCCGCACTGCTTGAAGCCACTGTCGCCAAGGACGCAGCCGAAGCGCTCGCAGCCGCCGAAGACAAGCGCCTCACAGTCATGTTGCGAACTGCAGCCGACCGCCGCGAGGGGCTTGCCCGTCTCGCCGGCCAGCTTGCTGCCGCACGGTCCCGGGCAGAGGCAGCCGAGGCCGAGCGCGGCAGGTTGCGGGAGTCGCTGGGGGCCGGAGATGAGCGGCGTAGAAAGGCGCAAAGCGAGTTCGCCGCCCTTGAAGCGCAAGTAGCCGGCGTCGAGGACGGCGAGGAAAGCCTGGATGCCGAATACGAGGAAGCAAGCGCGGCGCTGGACGGAGTACTTGCCGAAATTGAGGAACTCAAGGCTTCCGAGCGGGAGGCAGTCCGTGAGCGGGACGCCCTGACGGCCCGGCGGGATGCGCTTCAGCTCGGACTCAACCGCAAAGATGGCTCCGGGCACCTGCTGACGGCCGAAGGAGTACTCGGTCCGCTGGCGGGTTTGATCAGTATCGAGCCCGGCTGCGAGGCCGCCATTGCCGCGGCCCTGGGCAGCGCCTCGGATGCCCTGGTGGTTGCCGGTGCCGACGCTGCCGTTGCGGCCTTGGGTCTGTTGAAGAAGGACGACGCCGGTCGTGCGGCGTTGCTCTTGGCCGGCGGTTTCGCCGAAGAAGACGACGCCCGGACCGCCGTCGAACTGCCTGCGGGATGCCGCCGGGCTGTCGACGTCGTAAAAATAGCCGACCCGGCGGGCCACGGTGCCCTCGGACTCTTGGCCAATACCGTCGTGGTCGATGACCTCCGCACGGCGGCGGCGCTGGTCGCGGACCACCCTGAAGTGAAGGCAGTCACCACCGACGGTGACGTTTTTACCGCCGTGACTGTCCTTGGCGGCTCAGCCACCGCACCATCGCTTCTTGAAGTCCAGGCCGCAGTGGACGACGCCGATGCCCGCCTTCATGAGGTCACCGCCCGGCTGGAGCGTGGCCGTTTCGCCCTGGCCGGGGCCCAGGCCCGCCGCGCCGAAGCGCAGGACCGTGCCGATGCCGCACTGGAAAGACTGCATGAGTCCGACGCGCGGCTTGCTGCTGTCGCCGAACGCCTGGGCCACCTGAATTCTGTTCTGCGCAGCGCAGTGGGCGAAAGCGATCGTCTGGCGGCCTCCATGGCCAAGGCTGAAGCAAATATTGCGGAGGCGCAGCTGGATCTGGAAGTTGCTGCCGAGCGCCTTGCTGCCGCCCAGGAAGTCCCTGACGAGGAACCCTCCACCGACCAGCGGGATGAACTTGCCGCTGAGGCGAGGACGGCCCGCGCCCTGGAGACGGAAGCCCGGCTGGCGCTTCGCACTGCCGAAGAGCAACTGGGCGCGGTCAGCAACCGGGCTGCCTCCCTGGAGCGGGCTGCAGCCACCGAACGCCGTGCCCGTGAGGAGGCTGCACGACGGGCCCAGCGTCGCAGGTCACAGGCCCAGCGTGCTGCCGCTGTTGTTTCGGCGGTCGAACAGACTCTGCGCTACGTGGACGTCTCGGTGGAGGTGGCTGCCGATGAACGGGACCAGGCCGAGCAGAAACGCGAACTCCTTGAAAAAGAGCTTTCGGACGTCCGCTCGGGCAACGAGGCCCTGGCACGCGAGCTTGCCGAACTGACCGATTCGGTGCATCGGGATGAGATGGCACGGACACAACAGCGGCTGCGGATCGAGGCCTTGGAAAGCCGGGCCATCGAGGAACTGGGACTTTCCGCTGAGCAGCTCATTGCCGACTACGGCCCGGACCGGCCGGTTCCGCTTACCGCCGGATCCACCACGGACAAATGGGCCGAACTGCGGGCCCCCGTCGACGAAAACGGCGAACCTGTGGTGGAAGGTGTTCCCTTTGTCCGGGCGGAGCAGGAGAAGCGGCTGAAGAAGGCCGAGCGCGAGCTGGCAGCCCTGGGCAAAGTGAACCCGCTGGCGCTCGAGGAGTTTGCAGCCCTGGAAGAGCGGCACCAGTTCCTGAGCTCGCAGTTGGAAGATCTCAAGTCCAGCCGGAAAGACCTGCTGGACATCATCAAAGAGGTGGACAAACGCGTCCAGCAGGTCTTCACGGAAGCTTTCGCGGACACCTCAGCCCAGTTCGACCACGTCTTTGCCAGGCTCTTCCCCGGTGGCGAGGGAAAGCTGGTGCTTACTGATCCGGATGACATGTTGACCACGGGCATCGAGGTAGAGGCCCGTCCCGCCGGGAAGAAGATCAAGAGGCTTTCACTGCTTTCAGGTGGTGAGCGCTCCCTGACTGCTGTCGCACTGCTGGTTGCCATCTTCAAGGCGAGGCCTTCACCGTTCTATGTCATGGACGAAGTCGAAGCGGCGCTGGATGACACCAACCTGGGCCGGCTCATCACCATCTTTGAAGAATTGCGGGAGTCCAGCCAGCTCATCGTGATCACCCACCAAAAGCGCACCATGGAAGTGGCCGATGCCCTCTACGGTGTGACGATGCGCGGTGATGGCGTGTCAACCGTCATCAGCCAGAGGCTCGGTGCCGGGGCTTAGCTTTATGAGAAGGTAGGGGAGTGAACGATTTCCTACCCATAATTCTGTCCATTCTCGCTGCGCTCGTAGTGGTCGGCGGACTCGTGCCGGTATTGATGAAGGCCCGCAAATCGGGCGCAAAATACCCCGGAACGCGAGATGCGAACGATCCTTTGCAGTCGTCGGCAGCAGGCGGCGGAACCCTTGTGGAGGACCGCCCGGATGCGGCGAAGGCACCGGCCCCGACCTTTGACGGAACAGTCGAAGGCACGGATGTTCCGGACGACGCCGCAGGGCTCGAAACCATCGCCATCGACACCCCGGCGCCGGTCGAAGGGCGCCTGACCCGCCTGCGCGCCCGCCTGGTCAAGTCCAACAACATCCTCGGCAAGGGCCTGCTGGCCTTGCTGTCCGGCGACAAGATCGACGAGAACGTCTGGGATGAGGTGGAGGAAACCCTTCTCCTGGCCGATCTCGGCACCGAGCCCACCATGCAGTTGGTTGATGCATTGCGTGAGCGTGTCAAAGTCCTGGGCACCCGCAGCCCCGAAGACGTCAAGGCCATGCTCAGGGAAGAGCTCATCAAGCTGGTTGATCCCGGGATGGACCGTTCACTGAACGTCGAACGCAAAGGCGACCGTCCAGCCGTCGTGCTTGTTGTCGGTGTGAACGGCGTCGGCAAGACCACCACCGTGGGCAAGCTGGCGCGTGTCCTGGTGGCCGAAGACAAGGACGTGCTGCTCGGTGCTGCTGACACCTTCCGTGCCGCCGCGGCTGAGCAGTTGGCCACGTGGGGACAGCGTGTGGGTGTGCCCACGGTCAAGTCCGACATCGACGGCGCGGACCCTGCCTCGGTTGCCTACGAGGCCGTGAAGGCAGGCATCGACCAGGAGGTCGATGTGGTCATGGTGGACACGGCAGGACGCCTGCAAAACAAGACCGGCCTCATGGATGAGCTGGGCAAGGTGAAGCGGGTCATCGAGAAGCTGGCGGAGGTGGACGAGGTCCTGCTGGTACTGGACGCCACCACCGGCCAGAACGGACTCAACCAGGCACGGGTTTTTGCTGAAGTGGTCAACATCACCGGCATCGTGCTGACCAAGCTCGACGGCACGGCCAAGGGCGGCATCGTTGTCGCCATCCAGAAGTCCCTCGGCGTTCCGGTGAAGCTGATCGGCCTGGGTGAAGGCCCGGACGACCTTGCACCCTTCGAAGCGGAAAGTTTCGTTGACGCACTGCTCAACTAAACAGCGGAACAGCTGAAGAGCTCCAGCCAAACAGAACTCCCACTGGACTGGCCGGCAGCAGTGGTTGACCCGAAACCGGGCAACCTCGGCCGCCGGTCAGTTCCTGGGTTTAAGGGGTTCCCTTGCAGGCAGCCACGCTGCCGCGGTGACCAACAGCACCGCACCCGTCAGGCCGAAGGCCCAGCCATAGCCCAAGCGGTCGGCGATCAGGCCGGCAACCACCGGGCCGATGATTGCGCCAGTATCGGCAGCCATCTGGAAGACGGCAAGCACCTTGCCGCCCGAGCGTCCCCTTCCAATGACATCGGCGACGGCGGCCTGCTGCGCCGGCCCCAGCAAGCCGGAGCCGAAGCCTGCTATGGCGGAGGCGATGAAGAAGGCAGCCAGATCCGTGGTGAGGCCGATGAGCCCTGTGGCCAGTCCAGTGATGACCAGGCCCGGGATCAGCAGGCGTTTTCGTCCCCAGGCATCTGCCAGGCGGCCGGAGAACGTCAGGGCAAGGGCATTTCCGACGGCGAACACGGCCAGTGCCCACGCAGCGGTTTCCGGACGTGAATCCAGGACGGCCACAGCAAAGAGCGGAATGGTAGCCATGCGGACGCCGAACGTCACCCAGCCGTTGCCGAAGCTGGAAAAAACTGCGGCGCGGTAGGCGGAGTCGGACAGCGCCTCTTTCAAAGCCATTGCGGGTGCCGGTCCGGCCTCCTGGGCGGCATTGCCGTCACCTCGGAGCATTGTCCGGACTACCAGGGCAGCAACAAGGAGCGCTCCGGCATAGGCCAGGAAGGGAACCCTCAGCCCGAAACCTGCCAGCAGGCCACCCACCACCGGCCCCAGGACGCTGCCAATCAGGAACGCCGAAGCATAGGCGCCGGATACCCTGCCACGCCGTTCCGGCGGGGCCAGCCGGATGAGCAATCCCATGGCCGCAACCGTAAACATCACCGAGCCAGCTCCGCCGAGTCCGCGGAAGATCAGCAGCTGCCAGTAGTCCTGGGCAAACGCGCAGGCCGCGGTGGATACGGCAACGATCAAAAGGCCGGAGACGTACACGTTCCGTTCCCCGAACCGTCCGATCAAGGCCCCGCCCGCCGGCGCGAAGACCAGCCGCATGAAAGCGAAGATGCTCACGATCACGGCAGCCGCGGTGGCACCGACGTCGAAGGTCGTGGCGAATTGCGGCAGAACGGGAGCGACCAGCCCGAATCCCAAGGCGATCAGGAACGCGGCAGCCAACATCACCTTGATGTCCCGTGGCAAGGGCGCCTTTTCCTGCCGGATCCTTGGAACTTTGGTGGATCGGGACGACTGGGTCATTCGGGGCTGGTCCTTCTGGTGGGTTTTTGGCACTTCTGCGCTGCGACGGGGTTGAGCTGGGCAATTCCTGTGAAGTCTGACGCCTGAAACATATCCGTAACATCGGAGATATGCACCATTTACGTTGGGGAGGTTGTTGTAACCGGCCCGCAATATAAATCCAGCGCAGGTGAAACACGGCGGCACAAAACTCTTAAGCAGGACGCAAAAGGCGTCAGGACAGCGGTTGAACCGCAGATCTAGCAAGAGAGGAACGTGCACCATGGAACTTACCGCAGGTCACGTATGGGTCATGGTGGCGGCGGCGCTTGTGCTGTTCATGACACCTGGTCTGGCATTTTTCTACGGCGGCATGACACGCGCCAAAGCAGCCCTGAACATGATGATGATGAGCTTCATCTCCATCGGCATCGTCGGGGTCGTCTGGGTGATGTGGGGCGCATCGATGAGCTCCGGGGAAGGTTTCCTGGAGATCGTGGGCAACCCGTTCGCCTCGTTCGGTCTTATCGGAGTTGAAACCACCCCGGACGCGATGATCAAGATTGGCTACGCAGCTACCTTCGCCATCATCACCGTCGCCCTCATCAGCGGTGCGATCGCAGACCGTGCCAAGTTTGGTGCCTGGAGTATCTTCGTTCCGGTCTGGGTCACCCTGGTCTACTGCCCGCTGGCCTACATGGTCTGGGGTGGAGGCTTGTTCGGCCCCGAAGGCGCAATCGGCAAGGCCCTCGGCCCGGCCATCGACTTCGCCGGCGGCACCGTGGTTCACATCAACGCCGGTGTTGCAGCTCTCGTCCTGGTCCTCATCATTGGCAACCGCCGCGGTTTCGGCAAGGACCCCAACCACCGTCCCCACAACATCCCGTTCGTCATGCTCGGTGCTGCAGTTCTGTGGTTTGGCTGGTTCGGCTTCAATGGCGGCGCAGCTACCACTGCGGAACAGGCGGGCCTGATCTGGATCAACACCCTGGCAGCACCCGCGGCAGCCATGATCGGCTGGCTCATTACGGAACGTATCCGCGACGGCCACCCGACATCGCTCGGCGCAGCGTCCGGTGTAGTCGCCGGTTTGGTAGCCATCACCCCTGCCTGCGCAAACGTTGATCCCATCGGCGCCCTGGCGCTCGGTGTGGTTGCCGGTGTGGCCTCTGCCCTTGCTGTCGGCCTGAAGTTCCGCTGGGGCTTCGATGACTCTTTGGACGTCGTGGGAGTCCACCTCGTCTCCGGAATCATCGGCACCGTGGCCCTTGGCTTCATCGCCAAGTCCGTGGACGGAGTTGGAGGCGGCCTCTTCTACGGCGGAGGATGGACCCAGATGTGGGCACAGCTTGCTGCGGCCGGCATTGCCATCGCGTTCTCGGCTGTCATGACGGCCATCATCGCCTTCGCCATCCACAAGACCATGGGCTTCCGGGTTTCCACGGAACAGGAGAACGTGGGCGTTGACCTCAGCCTCCACGCTGAGACCGCTTACGAGTTCGGCATCAACGGCCACGGCGGCAGCTTCCAGCCGCTGCACGAGGCCATGACCGGCAAGTCGGAAGCCACCGCAACCAAGGCACCCGCAGAGGGCAAGGAGAGTGTCCAGGCATGAAGCTCATCACAGCGATCGTTCGTCCCGAAAAGCTTGAAGCGGTCCGTGAAGGCCTCGAAGCCTACGGAGTCCAGGGCCTGACGGTCAGCGCGGCCAGTGGTTATGGCCGGCAGCGCGGCTATACCGAGGTATACCGCGGAGCTGAGTACAACGTGGACCTGCTGCCCAAGATCCGGATCGAGGTTCTCGCCACCGACGAGCAGGCGGACGACATTCTGGATGTCCTCATTGCCAGCTCGAATACCGGACGCGCAGGTGACGGCAAGGTATGGACCGTGGACGTTTATGAAGCGGTCCGGGTTCGCACCGGCGAACGTGGCGCGGCCGCAATCTAGGACAACAACACAGTAGCCAGGACAGCAGGACCGTCCAGGTGATGGCAAAGCGGGCCGGGTACCCTTCAAGGTATCCGGCCCGCTTTGCGCTGCGCTGACCTAGTTGTCGACGGCGGTGGGCCAGCCCGCCGGACCCTCGCTCCCGGCGTCGTATTCTTCCAGCGGCACCTCGCCGTCCGCCCAGGCCCGAAGGACCGGCTCGATGATCCGCCAGCAGTCTTCGGCGGTGTCGCCGCGGACGGACAGCAGGGGATCGCCGGTGAGGATTCCTTCCAGGACTTCACCGTAGGGCAGCATTCCCGCTGCGCTCAGTTCTGCCATGAGGGTCGCGCGGTCCAGCGTGAAGATGTTTCCGGGCCCATTGACATCGACATGGAGCTCCAAGGTGTCCGGCCCGAAACCAATCCGTAGTTGGTTGGGGGAGTCCACGCCCGTAAAGCCCACTGGCAGCTGGGGAACCGGCCGGAAGGTGATGACAGCTTCCTTCCGGCGTTCTCCCATGGCTTTTCCGGACCGGAGGATGAACGGGACGCCCTTCCACCGCCAGTTATCAATGTCCACCTGGACTTCGGCCAGGGTTTCGGTGTTGCGGCCGGGATCCACGCCTTGTTCAGCGGCGTAGTCGGGGACTGTACGTTCGCCGAGGGTTCCGGCGGTGTACCTGGCCCGCCGTGTGGAGGCATCGAAGGGGGCTTTGATGCTGCTGGCGCGCAGCACGGTTGCCACAGCGTCACGGAGATCGCGTTCTTCGATGGTGGCCGGGGCATCGATGGCCAGGAAAGCCATGATGTGCAGGAGATGGCTTTGGATCATGTCACGCAGGGCGCCGGCAGCGTCGTAGTAACGCGCCCGTCCTTCGAGGGCCAGGTCTTCGTCGAAGACGATTTCCACCTTTTCGACGTGCTCACGGTTCCAGACGGGTTCCAGGAATCTGTTGGCGAAGCGTAGGCCCAGGATATTCAGGACTGTCGCCTTGCCCAGGAAGTGGTCCACGCGGTGGATGTGGTCCTCGGGCACCAGGGCCGCCAGGGTCTTGTTCAGTTCACGCGCTGATTCAGTGCCCGAGCCGAAGGGCTTCTCCATCACCAGGCGCGTGCCGGCCGGCACCTGCTCACGCCGCAGTATTTCGCAGGCCTTCTGGCTGACGTGCGGAGGCAGTGCAAAGTACACGGCGACCGGCCCCTCCAGCTGCGCCAGCAGTTCGGCCAAGGGGCCATCCGCTGTCACATCCACCTGGTGGTATTCGGTACTTTCGGCAACTGCGGCCAAAGCCGCGCGTCCGGCAGTATCGGCGGACTCCGACGCCGCCTCGAAGGCGCCCTTGACCCGTTCCTGCCATTGATCCGGTGACCACGGGTCCGAACCGGCGCCCACCAGCCTCAGTCCGGGGGCACGGCCGGCCGCCAGGAGTCCGGCTAGTCCGGGCAGGAGCAGCCTGCCTGTCAGGTCCCCGGACGCGCCGAGGATGAGCAACGTTTTTACAGTTGTTTTACTGGTCACTGTGCCAGCATGCCACCTTGCCAGCGTGACTTGGTACCCTAGATAGTCGAGTCCCGTGGATAACGCCGGACCGGCCACCATTCGTAGACCATCGAAAGAAGTGCGCGGCGCGTGTTCAATTCACTCTCTGACCGGTTGACAGCAACCTTCAAGAACCTCCGTGGCAAGGGCCGCCTCACCGAGGCTGACGTCGATGCCACCGTCCGGGAGATCCGCCGTGCCCTCCTGGACGCGGACGTCGCAGTGTCCGTGGTCCGCGAGTTCACAGGCCGCATCCGTGAACGCGCCCTGGGTGCCGAGGTTTCGGGAGCGCTGAACCCGAGCCAGCAGATCGTCAAGATCGTCAATGAGGAACTCAAAGAGATCCTCGGCGGCGAGACCCGCCGCATACGCCTGGCCAAAACCGGCCCCACCATCATCATGCTGGCCGGCCTTCAGGGTGCCGGTAAAACCACCCTCGCAGGCAAGCTCTCCAAGTGGCTCAAGGCCCAGGGCCACAGCCCCATGCTGGTGGCGTGCGACCTTCAGCGCCCCAACGCAGTGACCCAGCTCCAGGTAGTTGGCCAGCGCGCCGGTGTCCCGGTGTTCGCCCCGCACCCGGGTGCCACCTCCGAACTTGAGCACCCCGCCGGTGACCCGGTTGCGGTAGCCAAGGCCGGCGTCGAGGAAGCCCGCCAGAAGCTTCACGACGTCGTGATCGTGGACACCGCCGGCCGCCTCGGCGTGGACGCCGAGATGATGGACCAGGCCCGTCGCATCCGCCAGGCGATCATTCCCAACGAAGTCCTTTTTGTCATCGACTCCATGATCGGCCAGGACGCCGTCAACACGGCGATGGCGTTCGATGAAGGCGTCAACTTCACCGGCATCGTGCTTTCGAAGCTCGACGGCGACGCCCGCGGTGGTGCCGCACTTTCCGTTGCGTCGGTCACCGGTAAGCCGGTCATGTTCGCGTCAACGGGCGAAGGCCTTGACGATTTCGAACTCTTCCACCCGGACCGGATGGCTTCCCGCATCCTGGACATGGGTGACGTACTTACCCTGATCGAACAGGCTGAGAAGGCGTGGGACAAGGACGAAGCAGCCCGGATGGCGAAGAAATTCGCCGACCAGGAAGACTTCACCCTTGACGACTTCCTGGCCCAGATGCAGCAGATCCGCAACATGGGCTCCATGAAGAAGATGCTCATGATGATGCCGGGTGCGCAGAACATCCGCCAGCAGCTTGAGAACTTCGACGAAAAAGAGATCGACCGCGTCGAAGCGATCGTCCGTTCCATGACCCCGCACGAGCGTGTGGCTCCCAAGATCATCAACGGCTCACGCCGCGCCCGTATCGCCAAGGGTTCAGGTGTCCATGTTTCCGAGGTCAACGGCCTGCTGGAGCGTTTCGCCCAGGCCCAGAAGATGATGAAGAAGCTGGCCCAGGGCGGCGGCATGCCGGGCATGCCCGGAATGCCCGGCCTCGGTGGTCCCGGTGGAGGACGAAAGAACGGGAAGAACGCGCCCAAGAAGAAGGCACGGTCGGGCAACCCGGCCAAGGCTGCCCAGGAACTGCGTGACGCAGAGGCCAAGCGGGCCAATGCGGCCTCGGCAGCTCCCACAGGCGCGGCCTTCGGCCAGGGCGCAGCGGACTTCGACCCGTCCTCGCTCAACCTTCCCAAGGGTTTCGACAAGTTCCTCGGTAAATAACCGTGCCGACATCCCGGCCCCGCGTCGGAGCCGGGATGTCAGAGCCGTCGAATAGGCTGAACCAATGCATAAGCAGCGCGTAGTCTTCCTTCACGGCCTGGGCAGTTTTGGTGCTGCGGCCTGGCCGAAGCAGCACGGCATGGCGCTTGGCTATGATGCACTTTTTCTCCGGAGGCACGGTTTTGATCCGGTCGCGGAACCGGCGGAATCCAACGTCGCTGCCGACGTCGCCTTCGTGATTGGTGCCTTGGCTGATTCAGGGGGCGGCCACGTCGTGGCGCACGAGCAAGGCGCGATCTCCGCCATGTTGGCGGCCGTTGAGCGCCCTGATCTTGTGCATTCGCTTTCCTTGGTGGAGCCCGCCTGTTTGTCCTTGACTGCTGAGCTTCCCGCTACCGCTTCATATCGGGCGCTGATGGAACCGCTGTTTGAGGTGCGGGGCCAGCTCAACGACGCCGATTACCAGCGTGAGTATTTCCTCCGCGCGTTTTCCGCCGAAACGGGAGGGCTCGACTCTCCCGAGGCCCGGCGTTCTGCCCGCAGGCTCCGGCTCCAAGCTCCGCCGTGGGAAGCTCCACTGCACATTGTTCCTGGTGTTCCCACCCTGGTTCTTACGGGTGGTTGGGAGCCGCTGTACGAGGAAATCGCCGCGTACCTCCAGGAGACCGGTGCCCTCCGCCGTGTGGCAGCAGGCGGGCACCGGCCCCAGGACTCACCCGACGGCGATCACATCATCCGCTCGTTCGTCGCAGAGGTGGGACGGGCCAGGTCAGTTCAGGCTTCCTGACTGCGTGGTCCCATCGATCGGCTCCGGCGTCCGTGCGGAGGCCACCTGGAGCTCCGGCAGGTAGACCTTTCCACCGGAGGCGAGGAACTCCGCACTCTTTTCCCGCATCCCGCTGTACATTCCTGCGATCGCCGCTTGGGATTCTGCTGAACCGTATTCGTCGCGGATGTCCTGGCTGATGCGCATGGAACAGAACTTGGGCCCGCACATTGAGCAGAAGTGCGCCGTTTTGGCGGGTTCGGCCGGCAGTGTTTCATCGTGGAAGGACTCGGCCGTCACAGGATCGAGGGAGAGGGCAAACTGGTCCCTCCACCGGAACTCGAAGCGCGCCTTGGAAAGTGCGTCGTCGCGCTCATGTGCGCCGGGGTGCCCCTTGGCAAGGTCCGCCGCGTGCGCCGCGATCTTATACGTGATCACCCCTGTTTTGACATCGTCTTTGTTGGGTAGGCCCAGGTGTTCCTTGGGCGTGACGTAGCAGAGCATGGCCGTACCGTAGCGGGCGATCTCCGTGGCACCGATGGCTGAGGTGATGTGGTCGTAGCCGGGGGCGACGTCGGTGACCAGCGGACCCAGGGTGTAGAACGGTGCCCCTTTGCAGAGTTCCTGCTGCCGTTCCACATTTTCGCGGACCAGGTGGAACGGGATATGCCCGGGACCTTCCACCATCACCTGCACGTCGAATTCCCAGGCGCGCTGTGTGAGTTCGGCCAGGGTGTCCAGTTCCGCGAATTGTGCGGCGTCGTTGGCGTCAGCGGTAGCGCCGGGACGCAGGCCGTCGCCGAGGGAAAACGCGACGTCGTACTTGGCAAAAATTTCGCACAATTCGTCGAAGTGCGTGTACAGGAAGTTCTCCTGGTGGTGGGCCAGGCACCACCCCGCCATGATGGACCCGCCACGGGAAACTATGCCTGTCACGCGGTTGGCGGTCAGCGGTACGTACCTGAGCAGTACACCGGCATGGATCGTCATGTAGTCCACGCCTTGCTCGCACTGTTCGATCACGGTGTCACGGAAGATTTCCCACGTGAGCTTGTTGGCTTCTCCATTGACCTTTTCCAGTGCCTGGTAGATGGGAACGGTGCCGATCGGAACAGGGGAGTTGCGGATCAGCCACTCGCGGGTGGTGTGGATGTCGTCGCCGGTTGACAAGTCCATGACGGTGTCCGCGCCCCACTGCGTAGCCCACTGAAGCTTGTCCACTTCTTCGGCAATTGAACTGGTGACGGCCGAATTGCCGATGTTGGCGTTGATCTTCACCAGGAAGGCCTTGCCGATAATCATGGGCTCGGATTCGGGGTGGTTGATGTTGTTGGGAATGATCGCGCGGCCGGCGGCGACTTCGCTGCGGACCAGTTCGACATCGCAATTCTCGCGCAGCGCCACGAAGCGCATCTCAGGCGTCACCTGGCCTTGCCGTGCGTAGTGCATCTGGGTGACGGTCTTACCCTCGACGGCGCGGCGTGGCACCGGTTGCGCGCCCTTCCACTCGGCTGAGGCGGCCCCGCGGCGAACAGCCGACTTGCCGTCGTCGAGCAGGTTCCGTTCGCGGCCGGAATAGGCCTCAGTGTCGCCGCGGGACTCGATCCATGCGGCCCGGAACGGTTCCAGGCCCACGACGGGATCGCTGCCCGGGCCTGCCGTCCGGTACACCTGCAGTGGTGCGTTGGCTTGGCCATTGGGGGAGGGCTCCAGCGCGATTTCCGTGACGGGGACGCGGATTCCGGCGTCATGGTCTTCAAGCCATGCCAGCGAGTGGGACCTCAGGGACTGCGTAACAGGCTCGTTTTGGGCAGGGCTGGACTCGCTTTGGGCAGGGCTGTGCTGTGTTTTGGTGGTGCTCAAAGGATTACTCACTTCCTTCGCCGGCATTACCCGGACAGGTTCAACGGTCGCAGGCTGCCTCAGCCCGATCTCAGCCCCTGCAAGGGCCCCCGTGTGGTCGTAGACGAAGCTACCACAGCTGGCAGGGGGCGCCCAGTCACATCAGTCCGCCGAAGCCTTCCGCCCCGCTGCGGATTAGGCTTTTGCCATGGCCAACATCATTGAATTCAGCGGACCCGTGCTCGTGGCAGCAGATGACGTGCGCCAAGGAATGTGGTCTGTTGGGGGAGCGCTGACGTTTGAAAAGCCGTCGTCCCCTCCCGACAAGGTACTGGACGGTTGGGTCCTGCCGGGTTTCGTGGATGCCCACTGCCATATCGGATTGGGCGCCGGCGGGGCCGTGGCCGACGCCACCACCCTCGCGCAGGCCCAGGCCGACCTCGCTTCGGGAACCCTGCTGATCCGCGACTGCGGATCTCCCAGCGACACACGTTGGGTGCAGCAGCGGACGGACTTGCCCCGCCTTATCAGGTCCGGCCGCCACATCGCCCGAAGCCGTCGGTACCTGCGCGGATTGGGCCATGAGATTGAACCGGAACAGCTGGTGGAGACCGTCCGCAAGGAGGCCCGTGACGGCGACGGTTGGGTGAAGCTCGTAGGCGACTGGATCGACCGGGGCATCGGCGACCTGACGCCCTCTTTTCCGGCAAAGCTGGTCAAGGACGCCGTAGCTGCCGCCCACGAGGAAGGTGCCAGGGTCACGGCGCACTGCTTTGCGGAGGACACAATCGACGACATGCTGGATGCAAACATCGACTGCATCGAACATGCCACTGGCCTTCTGCCCCGGCACATCCCACGGCTGGTGGAGCAGTCAGTGCCGATCGTTCCCACGTTGGTGAACATTGCGACCTTTCCGGAGATCGCCGCCCAGGCGGCGCCAAAGTTCCCCGGGTACGCGGACCACATGACGCGGTTGTGGGAGCGCCGGCGTGAGCGGGTCCTTGAGGCTTTCGAGGCCGGGGTGGCGATCTACGCGGGAACGGATGCGGGCAGCGTGATCAAGCACGGCCGCATCGCGGACGAAATGCATGAACTGCACGACGCCGGCCTGCCGCCCGCCGCGGTCCTGGATGCCGCTGCGTGGGGCGCCCGGAAGTGGCTGGGAGCCGACGCCATCAGCGAAGGCGCCAGTGCCGACGTCGTTCTCTGCCATGACGATCCCCGGTACGACCTACGGACGGTATCCGGGCTCAAGCACGTGGTCCTTCGCGGTGAACTCATGGGATGAGCGTCAAATGGTTGGGAATAAATTGAAGCTTCAAGTAATTTAGAGAAGTAGAACCTGCCGAAAGGCGGACACTTCAACACCGGGAGCTTCACATGTCCACATCATCCGCACAGGACCTTCTTCCTGCCGACCTCGCCATGGGCACTGTCATGCTCAAAGTCGGCGACATGAAAGTCATGAGTGACTACTACCAGCGTGCTTTGGGCCTTGTGGTCGTGGCCGAACAGGACGGCGGCCTCTACCTGGGCCGGGCAGGCAAGCCCGTGGTTCACTTGGCGCCGGCTGCGGGGCTCCAGATTCCGGGGCGGGGGGAAGCCGGGTTGTTCCACACCGCCATACTGTTCCAGGATCAGCCCTCACTGGCTGCCACCATCGCCACCGCTGCCGGATACGAACCCCGGGCGTTCGTGGGCAGCGCAGACCACCTGGTCAGCGAAGCGTTCTACTTCACCGACCCGGAAGGCAACGGCATCGAGCTTTACTACGACAAGCCCCGTGAAACCTGGCAGTGGGACGGCAAGAACGTCGTCATGGACAACGTGGCCCTCCCGCCGCAACGTTTCCTTCAGCAGCACCTGAGCGAAGAGGCCGTCACGGGCCAGCATCAGGCAGCGGCCGGTGTCGGGCACGTCCACCTTCAGGTGGGTGACGTCGCCACCGCCCAGGACTTCTACGTCGGGACCCTGGGCTTCGAGCGGACCGCGGGCTGGCACGGCCAAGCGCTGTTCGTATCCGCCGGCGGCTATCACCACCACATGGCCATGAATGTCTGGAACAGCCGGGGTGCCGGCCCCCGCAAGGACACTCTTGGGCTGGGGGAAGTGTTGATCGAGGTTCCATCCAGCGAGGATGTCGGGGCCTTGGCGGACCGTTTGCGCGTTGCCGGGGTGCAGAACCATCACACCGGCGCTGAACTGCAGTTCGAAGATCCGTGGCGGAACAAGCTGCGGGTGGCTGTTCGCTAGACGGCATCCCGCCGGAGTGCCCATGCTGCACTAGGCTGGGCAGTGACGGTTCGGGACCCTGGCGGGCCTGCGCCGGACGTCCCGTCAGCACGAAGGATTGAGAGTACTTTCCATGGGCTTTGCCGAAATTTTTGTAGCCACCCACGACGAAGCACTCAAGCGGGCGGCAGCCCTGGGTAAAGGTGCCGATGCCGCAGGCCCTGCAGTCCGCATCAACGGCATAACGGACTTCGAGGTGGAACAACTGGGCGACCTCGCCGGCCAGGCCGTCCATGCCGCAGGCGCTGACTACGAACTCGCGCTGGTGGACGTCACCAGTGACGCGCTGCTTGGCGTTCCCGAAGCGATGGTGAGGGCCTTGGCCGAATTGCTCACGTATGAGAGCGAAGGTGAAGCCAATGTCCTGGATGACGTTGCTTCGGCCTGGGCGGAACAAGAAGACATGCCGTTCGACGCCGCCCAGTCCCGGCAGTACGTTCAGCAACTTGCTGCTCTGGCCACGGACGTGGAAAAAACGGAGCGCGCCGGGCTTTACGTCTGGTCCGAATAGCCACCTCTCCGGCTGGGTCCGGGCACTGACCGGGCCTTGGTGTGACCAAGAACTCACCGACCCGGAGGGCTTGAGTCGTAATCTACCCGGGCATCTGGCACAATAGACAGGTACTCGATCGGTGCGGCCCCTCTCTCCGTGCTCGTATCTTGTCCTTCGAACCGTCTAGTATGGCCCGCCCCACGGGTGCAAAACGTCGGGTTCAACCCCGTTTCAGAAACAGGAGTGACCACAAAAGTGGCCGTAAAGATTCGCCTTAAGCGCTTCGGTAAGATGCGCGCACCGTACTACCGCATTGTCGTCATGGATGCCCGCGCCAAGCGCGATGGCCGTGCCATTGAAGAAATCGGCAAGTACCACCCCACCGAAGAGCCGTCGTACATCGAGGTCGCTTCCGAGCGCGCCCAGTACTGGCTTTCCGTTGGCGCCCAGCCGACTGAGCAGGTTGCTGCGATCCTCAAGATCACCGGTGACTGGCAGAAGTTCAAGGGCCTCCCGGGCCAGGAAGGCACCCTGAAGACGAAAGCTCCCAAGGAAGCTTTCGTAGCACCGGAGAAGGGTTCCGTCATCATCCCGGAAGCCATCACCAAGAAGGCCAAGAAGGACGACGCTGCCGAGGCTCCGGCCGAGGCTGAAGCAGAGACCACCGAGGCTGAGTAAGTTGCTGGCAGAAGCGCTCGAGCACTTGGTTCGTGGGATCGTTGACAGCCCTGAGGATGTCAAGGTCAGTGCCAAGAACAACCGCCGCGGGGAATCCCTTGAGGTGCGCGTTCACCAGGAGGACCTCGGACGGGTGATCGGCCGTCAAGGACGGACCGCACGCGCACTGCGCACTGTGGTTGCCGCCTTGGCTGGTGGCGAGCAGGTCAGGGTCGACGTCGTCGACACCGACCGCCGCCGGTAACGCGCTCAGCACTGCTTGTCTTAGATCCGGCCCCTTCACCGAATATGGTGGAGGGGCCGGATTGCTTTGTCCAACACTTCATACCGTGGCTGCCCGGCGGCGCGGAACAACAGGAATTCAGAGGAACCCATGCAGCTCCAGGTGGCCCGGATCGGTAAACCCCATGGCATTCGCGGCGAGGTAACGGTGCAGGTACTCACTGACGCACCCGCAGAGCGCTTCGTCGCCGGAACCGAGTTCGTCGTGGAGCCGGCGTCCGCCGGACCCCTGACCGTCCGCAGTGCCAGGTGGAACAAGGACATCCTGCTGCTCGGATTCGAGGAGATCGCGGACCGAAATGCCGCCGAGGCCATCCGCGGCGCCAAGCTGTACATCGAAACCGAGGAACTCGACGACGAAGACGACGACGAGGGCTGGTACGAACACGAACTCGTTGGGTTGGAAGCGCGCGTTGGATCCCAAGTCGTGGGCAAGGTGGCAGCGCTGACGACGTTGCCTGTCCAGGACCTGCTGACAATCACCACGGACGAGGGAAAGGAAATCCTTGTTCCCTTCGTGGATGAAATCGTTCCCGAGGTCAACATTGAGGACGGATACGTCCTCATCACCCCGCCTGCGGGACTCTTTGAGCTCAATGACGACTCCTCTGACGACGCAAAGGATGCTGCGGGGGATGACGCCTGAATGAGGATTGATGTCGTCAGTATTTTCCCCGAATACCTGGCCCCCCTTGAGCTCTCCCTGATAGGCAAGGCCCGGCAGGACGGATTGCTGGAGCTCAACGTCCACGATCTCCGCAGCTTCACCACCGACAAGCACCGGACGGTGGACGATACCCCGTACGGCGGCGGCGCCGGGATGGTCATGAAGCCTGAACCCTGGGCCCAGGCCCTTGAGTCGCTGGCGCCTGCGCACGAAGGTGCCAAGCCCGTATTGATCGTTCCGTCACCGGCAGGACAACGCTTCAACCAGGCGCTGGCCTACGAACTCGCTGAAGAAGAGCAGCTGGTCTTCGCCTGCGGCCGATACGAAGGCATCGACGAACGCGTCATGGACTGGGCCCGGGACCACTTCACGGTGCGCCCCGTCAGCCTCGGGGACTACGTTCTCAATGGTGGCGAGGTAGCTGTCCTTGCCATGGTTGAGGCAATCGGTCGCCTGCTTCCCGGGGTGGTCGGAAACCCGGAATCCCTGATCGAGGAGTCGCACTCCGACGGCCTCCTGGAGTATCCCGTCTACACCAAGCCCTCGTCGTGGCGGAACCACGATGTTCCGGAAATCCTGCTCAGCGGCAACCACGGAAAAATTGCCCAGTGGCGCCGCCACGAGCAGTTCCGCCGCACCGCAGAGCGCCGGCCTGACCTCTTGGCGGATTTCGACGCCGGTGCTTTGAGCCGCGCCGACCGCAACGCGCTGGCGGAACTCGGCTATGACGTGGTGGATGGACGCCTGCAGGCCAGGCATGGCGGCGACGCCGCCAACTAGCGCTGCCCGCCGCCGTCGGGAGTTCCAGTCCCGCCAGTTGGCTGGATGGCTGCGCTTATGGCAGAATTAACCCTTGTGTCTGCTGGGCTGACACCTGCCACAGGGGGAGTTCAGCCAACAGTCGGACAACCCGGTGACGCCAATCAGTGGCGGAACCGGACACTAATAAAACTTCGGCGGAGATTTCCGGTAGGCCTTCGGGCTGCGGGCTTGTTCGCCGTAACCCAAAGTGAATGACCTGTGGCGTTCACCAGGAGTGGATTAATGCATATCCTCGATAGCGTAGATGCAGCCTCGCTGCGTAACGATGTTCCTGAGTTCCGCGCGGGTGACACCCTCAAGGTTCACGTCAACATCATCGAAGGCAAGAACTCCCGTGTCCAGGTTTTCCAGGGCTTCGTCCTTGGCCGCCAGGGCGACGGCGTTCGCGAAACCTTCACCGTGCGCAAGGTTTCCTTCGGTGTCGGCGTAGAGCGTACCTTCCCGGTACACTCCCCGATCATCGACAAGATCGAGGTCGTCACCAAGGGTGACGTCCGCCGCGCCAAGCTTTACTACATGCGCGCACTGCGCGGTAAGGCTGCGAAGATCAAGGAAAAGCGCGACTTCGCCAAGTAAGTCCTGCGACTTACGCAACGGGTCCAGGATTCGTGCCCGGTTGTATCCGGAGCAATCCGCAACGCAACAGGGATACGAGTCATGGACACATCAGAACGCCAGCCCCGGAAACAGGGCTGGCGTTTTGTTTTGCTCGCACTGGTCCTCGCGATCGCCATCAGCGGATTGGTCCGTTCCCTGTGGCTTGATGTCTACTACATTCCCTCGGAATCCATGGAGCCGCTCCTGATGACGGGCGACCGGATCCTGGTATCGCGGACCGACTTCAGTGCCGAGCCGATCCGCCGGGGCGATGTTGTGGTCTTTGATGGGCGGGGTTCGTTTGCTCCGCTGAGCAGCGGGCGCGGTCCATTCGTTGACGCCGCCTCTGCAGCAGCCCAGTGGTTCGGGCTGACGGGCAGCGACACCACATACGTCAAGAGGGTCATCGGGGTGCCGGGTGACCATGTCCAGTGTTGTGATACCGGCGGCCGCCTCACAGTGAACGGTCAGGTACTTGAGGAACCCTATCTGTACCCGGGAGACGAACCCAGCAAGCAGAAGTTCGACGTCGTGGTGCCTCCGGACCGGCTCTGGTTGATGGGCGACCATCGCTCGCGGTCTGCTGACTCCCGTGGCTTGCTGGGTGCGCCCGGCGGAGGAATGGTTCCGATGGACCGGGTTATCGGCCGGCCGGTCCAGATCATCTGGCCACTTGATAGATTTGCAGAGATGCCTCGCTCCACGCAGGCCGAAACACCATCGAAGAACGGACAGTAGATGCCGGACAAAGCTCCTGGGAACCCCGAGCGGTACGACGACGACTCGCGGCTCCCGGACGGAACGGCAAGTGCCGCTGGTGTAGCGGAGCCGGATGCTGGTGCAGCAGAGCCTGAAGAGGATCAAAAGAAGCCCCGCAAGAATCCTGCCCTGGTGTGGATCAAGGAAATCGCCACTGTCGTGGCCATTGCACTGGTGTTGTCCTTCCTGCTGAAAACCTTCCTCTTCAAGGCTTTCTACATTCCCTCGGAGTCCATGGAGAGCACCCTGGACGTTTACGACCGCATCTTCATCAATTTGCTCGTTCCCGGACCCTTTGACCTTTCGCGGGGAGACGTCGTGGTCTTCAAGGACACGCAGGCCTGGCTGCCGCCCGTGGCACAGAAACCCGCCGGCCCCATGGACTGGGTAGGGGACACGCTCGAGTTCGTGGGCTTGGCTCCGGATGCCAGCGAGCAGCACCTGGTGAAGCGCGTCATCGGACTGCCGGGCGATCATGTCACGTGCTGTGACGCCCAAGGCCGCGTCAGCGTCAATGGCGTCGCGCTCAATGAAAGCTATATCAACCCCGCGGAACTGCCTTCCCCGCAGTCGTTCGACGTCGTCGTGCCGGAAGGTAAAGTGTGGGTTATGGGCGATAACCGCAACCACTCGGCTGACTCGCGGGCCCACCAGGAAGTCAACGGTGGATTCGTCAACATAGAGGACGTCGAAGGCAAGGCAACCGTCATCGCGTGGCCGATCAACCGGTGGACCGTCCTCGATAACTATCCGGACGTTTTCCGTAATGTCCCTCAAGGCACCCCGGCGAAGTAATGGCTACCGCAACAGCCCGGAAGAAGACCCCCGCCAAGGCGAAGGCCAAAGCCAAGGCCCAGGCAGGTTTTCCCACACTCGACGTTGAGCGTTCCTTTCTGTCCTCCGGGGTGCGCTTGCTGGCCGGTGTCGACGAGGTAGGCCGTGGAGCCTTGGCTGGCCCGGTCAGCGTTGGCATCACAGTGGTCGACCTTGCCGATCACGGCCTGCTGGCCGATGTCCGCGACAGTAAACTCCTCAAACCAGAGGACAGGGACAGACTGGAACCCCTGGTCCGTGAATGGGCCCTGGCGTCAGCTGTAGGTCATGCCTCGTCCCGGGAAATCGACGAGATCGGCATTATTGCGGCTTTGCGTCTGGCAGGCACGCGTGCGTGGTGTGACATCCTGGACGGCGGCGTCACGCCTGACCTGGTCCTGTTGGATGGGAGCCATAACTGGCTCTCCCCCGAGGTCCAGGCATCTCTTTTTGATCCTGCCCCGGCGGGCGCCGGCTGCGAGGCACCGGTCCACACCAGGGTAAAGGCGGACATGAGTTGCCTGAGTGTTGCTGCGGCCAGCGTATTGGCCAAGGTGGCTCGTGACCGCATCATGGTGGACCTTCACTCCGAGCTGCCGGCTTACGGCTGGAACGTGAACAAGGGGTATGCCACCGCCGCACACAGGGATGTCATCCGCCTGCACGGTCCCAGCGCGTACCACCGGACCAGCTGGCACCTGACGGGGCCCGACCCAGAGTAGAGCGATCCTGTAGCTTTCTGTTGCAGGTCTGGCGCATGGCACCTTGCAGATGGTGCAAGATGGAACCATGAGTGCCGAGGACCTTGAGAACTATGAAACCGACATGGAGCTGCAGCTCTACCGTGAGTACCGGGATGTAGTCGGTCTGTTCAGCTACGTTGTCGAGACGGAGCGGCGGTTCTATTTGGCCAACCATGTTGATCTCCAGGCCCGCAGCGCAGACGGGGAAGTTTACTTCGATTTGACCCTGCAGGACGCTTGGGTCTGGGACGTTTACCGTTCGGCCCGTTTCGTCAAGAACGTCCGCGTGATTACTTTCAAGGACGTCAACGTCGAGGAACTGCCCCGCAGCGAAGACCTGGCCTTGCCGAAGGACGGCGGCCTGGGCGATCTCGGAGATCTTGGCAACTAGCCTGCTTCACTGCACTGTTCCTCCACAGCGCTGATTCCGGCGGGTTTACGCACATAGCCTCCTAAGCCCCTGCCGCTCACCCCCTCCAGCCGGAAGGCTGGACAGCGGAGGTGATGGTCATGAGAGCAAAAGACCGGCTTGGCCAAAATGGCGAGGCATTGGCTGCGGATTTCCTGACGGATCAGGGGATGCGGATCATTGATCGCAATTGGCGGTGTGCGGAGGGTGAGATAGACATCGTCGCGATCGACGGTGACACCTTGGTGGTTGCCGAGGTCAAAACCCGGAGCAGCCTGGACTACGGGCACCCCTTCGAGGCTGTTGGAGCGGCAAAGCTCGCCCGTTTACACCGGCTCCTTTCCTGTTGGTGCCGGACCCACGAGTTCAAAGCGTCGCGTCAGCGTGTCGATGTCGTCTCGGTGGTGGACGGCGGCGTCGGTGATCCCGTGCTTGAGCACCTGCGGGGTGTCGGCTAGGTGGGGGTGGGCCGCAGTTACTGTGTTGCCCTTGTGGGCCTGAACGGTTACATCGTGGAAGTGGAGGCCGACATTGGGCAGACGCTTCCGAACTTTGTGATCCTGGGGCTCCCTGACGCCGCCTTGAACGAGGCCAAGGAACGTATCCGATCAGCCGCGCAGAACTCCGGAATACCTTTGAGCCGCCGGAAGATCACGGCCAACCTGATCCCAGCGTCACTGCCTAAACGGGGATCGGGCTTCGACCTCGCCATCACAATGGCAGTGCTTCGTGCTGCCGAGGACATCCGTTCCATCGATGGAACAGTCTTTATCGCCGAGCTTGGCCTGGACGGCAGGCTGAGGCCGGTCCGGGGAATGCTGCCCGCCGTCATGGCTGCCGTGCAAGCCGGGTATCCGGACATCGTGGTGGCGGAGGCGAATGTTGCCGAGGCTGCCTTGGTGCCCGGCGCGAACGTCCGAGGCTATAAGACGCTGGCACGGCTCGCCTATGATTTTGGCGCAGACCCGAAGGACCTCGCCCTGGACTACGATCCCATGGACGAGGATGTCCTGGAGATTGACGCCGTTGAAGTGCCGGTGCCGCCGGACCTTTGCGACGTTTCGGGGCAGGAAGAAGCCCGGCAAGCGTTGGAAGTCGCTGCTGCCGGCGGACACCATATGCTGCTGACGGGGCCGCCGGGAGCCGGAAAGACCATGTTGGCCGAGAGGTTGCCTGGTTTGCTTCCGGATTTGGCGGAGACAGCAGCAATGGAAGTGACGGCCATCCATTCCTTGGCAGCCGTCCAGGCATCCGCCGTGCGGCTCATTCACAGGCCGCCTTTTGAGAATCCCCACCACAGCGCCACTGCCGCGGCGATCATCGGCGGCGGCTCGGGACTTCCCCGGCCGGGCGCGGCATCGCGGGCGCATCGGGGAGTGCTGTTCCTGGATGAGGCTCCCGAGTACGAGCGACGGGTCCTGGATGCCCTTCGCCAGCCCCTTGAAAGCGGTGAGCTTGTCATCCACCGGTCGGCCGGCACGGCGGCGTACCCCGCGCGCTTCCAGCTCATTCTGGCGGCGAATCCCTGTCCCTGTGGCAAAGCAACCGGCAAAGGCCTGGACTGCACGTGTACGGCGATGATGCGGCGTCGCTACATCGGCAGAATGTCCGGCCCGTTGCTGGACCGCGTTGACATTCAACTGAACGTGGAACGGGTGTCCTTGGCGGATTTCGGCCATGCCGGGCAGGAGGAGGACACACGAACCGTAGCGGAACGGGTGCTGGCGGCCAGGGAGCGGCAGTTGATGCGCCTGAAGAACACCGGGCTCGAAACCAACTCCCAAGTACCGGGAAGAATCCTGCGAGGACAGCTGCGGTTGCCTCCGGGAACCACGAGGATCCTGGACACCGCACTCGAGCGGGGAGTGCTGACCGCTCGCGGCTACGATCGCGTCCTTCGCCTCGCGTGGACACTCGCTGACTTGGACCGCAGCGAGCGACCGGATGCTGACCATATTGGGCAAGCGCTCGGCCTGAGGCAGGCCGCGGCGGCGACATGAGCGAACGACACGAACGCAATGAACGGAAAACGGCAGGAGTGGCAGGAATGAGCGTGCACGACAAAGAACGGGTAGCCCGGGCCGCGTTGGCCCGGCTGATGGAGCCGCAGGACTCAGTGGGACTGGCCCTGGTGCAGGTGGTCGGCGCTGTGGATGCGTTGGGGGTTGCCACGGGGGAGCTCGGGACCGGTCCTGGTATGGAGCAGGAGATTTCTGCGGTCCTCCGCGACGGGGGCGGACCCGCAACGTGGGCAGGTATGCAGGATAGCCTCAGGCGCTGGGCTCCGCGTGTTGCTGACCTGGCCCCTGACCGGGACCTGGAGACCATGCGGCGGTTGGGTGGCCGGTTGATTGTTCCCGGAGATGATTTGTGGCCGGCACAACTTTCGGATCTGGGCCTTCAGGAACCGCTGTGCCTGTGGTGGAGGGGGCACGAACAGGCGTTGCCGTCGGCAGGTCGGGCCATTGCGCTTGTGGGTTCAAGGGACAGTACAAGCTACGGCGCGTCCGTCACGGGCGACTTCGCCTTCGGGCTTGCCCAGCGGGGCTTCAGTGTGGTCTCAGGCGGCGCCTACGGCATCGACGCGCACGCGCACCGCGGAGCACTCAATGGAGGCGTAGCCGGGCTTCCTACCATCGCCGTGATGGCAGGGGGAGTAGACCGCTTTTATCCCTCCGGCAACGAGGATCTCCTTCGGGCGGTGGCCGCGCAGGGAGCGGTGATCTCCGAAGTTCCTCCGGGGTCCGCGCCCACGCGTTACAGATTCCTGCAAAGAAACCGCCTCATTGCAGCCTTGTCCTCGGTCACTGTTGTGGTGGAGGCGCGTTGGCGCTCCGGCGCCCTGAATACCGCCCATCACGCCGAGTCGATAGGCCGGGTCGTGGCTGCGGTTCCAGGATCCGTTCACAGCGCCAATTCCGCCGGTTGCCACCGCCTGCTCAGGGACGGGGGAGCCGTTTGCGTCACGGATGTCGGTGAGGTCGCTGAGCTTGCGGGGGCCATCGGTGCATCCGGCGCCCAGGACGAGGGGAACCAGCAATACCAAGAACGCGGCGCAAACCAGGAATCCAGCGCCGCGGTGCACGATGGATTGTCCCTGGAGGATTTGATTCTCCTGGACGCATTGCCCCTTCGATCCACCAGCTCGGTGGAGAAGCTCACGGTGGTGGCAGGTTTGAGTCCGGAGTCCGTTCGCGCTGGACTCGGCCGGCTGGGGCTGCTGGGACTGGCAGTCTCGGACCGGGGCGCCTGGAAGCGTGGAAAGAATGCCTGACCCTCCCGCGAAAAGCATGTTGGTGCGGGCGCTGGGGGACGACTGCTGGCACAGTTGGAAAGATGGACGGACAATCACTACCTACAGCGCTGGCCGGCGCCGTCGAGGGCTTCCGGCGCTACTTGGAGGGGGAACGGGCGCGGTCCACCCATACCGTTCGTGCCTATATCGCGGACGTCGAGAGCCTGCTGGGTTTTGCTGTGCGGGAGGGGGTTGAAGAACTCCCGCAATTGGAGCTCGGATCGCTTCGGCGTTGGCTCGGCGCGCAGAGCGAAGCGGGGATGTCCCGGGCCACCTTGGCCAGACGCGCAGCAACTGCCCGGGCTTTCACCGGCTGGGCACTCCGGGAAGAACTGATCCCAACAGACCCGGCAATACGTCTGCAAGCGCCCAAACGCAGCAAGTCACTTCCCGGGGTCCTTCAGCAACAGCAGGTCACCCGCATGGTGGAGGACCTGAACATCGCTGCGGAGGATGGCGGCCCGATGGCTATCCGCAACCGGGCAATGGTTGAGCTTCTCTATGCCACAGGAGTCCGGGTCGGCGAGCTTGCCGGGCTGGACATCGATGACCTGGATCCGGACCGAAGGACCCTGCGCGTGTTGGGCAAGGGAAACAAAGAACGCACGGTGCCGTTCGGGGTCCCGGCTGCCGTGGCTGTGGACGACTGGCTCAGGCGTGGCCGCCCGGCCGTCGTGACCGCAGGCAGCGGCCCCGCCTTGTTTCTGGGTGTCAGGGGCAACCGCGTGGATCCGCGACAGATCCGCGCCGTGGTGAGCGATCTGCTGCATGCCTTGGGCGATACCTCAGCCACCGGACCACATGCGCTAAGGCACAGTGCGGCTACGCATCTGCTGGACGGCGGGGCAGACCTTCGCGCAGTCCAGGAGATCCTCGGTCACAGCAGCCTCGCCACTACCCAGATCTACACCCACGTTTCCGTTGACCGGCTCCGCAATAGCTATCAACAGGCGCACCCACGGGCTTGATCATGACCCTTACAACCCCCGCACTGGCGGAAACCGGCAGCGTACGGCAAAATGAAAGCACCATGGGGAAACCTTCAATGCAGGCTTGAGGGTTACTTCTGTGCCAAGATCGTCAAAAGGACCTACACAACTGAATAGCCTGTCAGGGCCATCATGAGATTCATGACATCCGGCAGCACAGGCAGACCATCCAAGCAGAGGTCGTTGGGGAAGACGTACCTACAGCTATGGAGGATGGAATGTCTGTTGCAACAACCCGCGGTGTCCTGTTCGTGCACTCGGCCCCTACGGCGCTTTGCCCGCACGTCGAGTGGGCCATTGGATCGGTCGTGGATAAGCGGACCGATCTTGAGTGGACCCCTCAACCCGCCGCGCCCGGAATGTTCAGGGCCGAGCTTTCGTGGACGGGCGCCCCTGGAACCGGTGCCCAGTTGGCGTCGGCCCTGAGGGGCTGGGCCCACTTGCGCTACGAAGTCACCGAAGAACCAAGCCAGGGGGTGGATGGCGCCCGTTGGTCCCATACCCCTGAACTCGGTATTTTCCACGCCGTCACGGACGTGCACGGAAACATCATGGTGACCGAGGACCGCATCCGCTATGCCTATGAGTCCGGCGCCGGGGATCCCTCAGCGGTCTACCACGAGCTGTCATTGGCCCTTGGCGAGGCGTGGGACGAAGAACTCGAGCCGTTCCGCCACGCCGCAGAAGGTGCTCCGGTGCGCTGGCTGCACCAGGTCGGCTGACAGCGACCCACGACAAATACCCCATAGCAATGAAGAGGGCCCCACCAACTGGTGGGGCCCTCTTCATGTCGCACGTTGCGGCAGCTGCAGATCCTGCTTAGACGTTGCGTACCGCGATGACTGCGTTGTGTCCGCCGAAACCGAAGGAGTTGCTCAGCGCGACGATATCGCCGGCGGGCAGGTCCCTGACGGAAGTTACGACGTCGAGCGGGATCTCCGGATCCTGGTTCTCGAGGTTGATGGTGACCGGTGCCTTGCGCTCGTAGACGGCCAGGACCGTCAGAACGGCTTCAACGGCGCCTGAAGCACCCAGGAGGTGTCCCATCTGGGACTTGGTGGCGGAGACCGCTACGTTGTCCACGTGGGTCCCCAGGGCGGCACGGAGGGCCGTGTACTCGGGCTTGTCACCAACGGGGGTGGACGTAGCGTGTGCGTTGACGTGCACCACGTCCTCAGCCTGGATCCGGCCGTCGAACATGGCAGCCTTCAGCGCCCTGGTGGCACCCAGGCCTTCGGGGTCCGGTGCTGTGATGTGGTAGGCATCCGCGGTCACCGACGTGCCGGCAAGCTCGGCGTAGATGCGCGCACCACGGGCGATCGCGTGCTCCTCGGCTTCAAGGACAAGGGCACCGGCGCCTTCACCCATGACAAAGCCGTCGCGGTCGATGTCGTACGGGCGGGATGCGCGTTCCGGCTCATCGTTGCGGCGGGAGAGGGCCTGCATCGAGGAGAACGCTGCCAGGGGCATCGGGTGGATTGCTGCTTCCGCGCCACCACACACCACAACGTCAGCCTTGCCGGACCGGATAAGGTCCAGTCCCAGGTGAAGTGCTTCGGTGCCGGATGCACAGGCAGAAACCGGCGTATGCGCTCCGGCACGTGCGCCGAGGTCGAGGCTGACCGCGGCAGCAACGCCATTGGGCATGAGCATGGGAACCGTCATGGGCAGGACCCTGCGGGGGCCTTTGTCCCTGAGGGTGTCCCACGCATCCAGGAGGGTCCAGACGCCGCCAATGCCGGTGGCGAAGGCCACAGCCAGCCGGTCGTGGTCGATGTCCTCAATCCCGGAGTCGGCCCAGGCCTCCCGGGCGGCGATGACGCCAAACTGCGTGGACGGGTCCATGCGCTTGGCCTCAACGCGGCTCAGTACCTCAAGTGCCGGGGTGGAGCACCGGGCAGCAAAGTGGACGGGGAGGTCGTACTTGGCCACCCACTCGTCGTCGAGCGTGTGGGCGCCGGAGACGCCTTTCAGCGCGTTCTGCCACATTGTGGGTACGTCGCCGCCGATGGGAGTGGTGGCCCCCAGACCGGTTATGACTACTTTGCGTGCCATGCGATCACTCTCTGTCGGATCAGCCATCCCGCCTGCAGGGTTCACAGGGGTAGGCAGGAAAATCTTTGGGCGTTATTGCGGCTGTGCCGGGCGCAGGGACTAGCGCCCTGGCCCGGCACAGCTGGTGTCAGGACTAGGCCTGTGCGTTGGCGATGAAGCTGACGGCGTCGCCGACGGTCTTGAGGTTCTTGACCTCTTCGTCGGGGATGCGGACGCCGAACTTCTCTTCAGCGTTGACAACGATGGTCATCATCGAGATGGAGTCGATGTCCAGGTCCTCGGTGAAGGACTTGTCGAGCTCTACGGCTTCGGTGGCGAGGCCCGTCTCTTCGTTGACGATTTCAGCCAGGCCGGCCAGGATCTCTTCGTTGCTAGCCATTGTTGGCTCCTTTTCTTGTTGTACCGGCTGCTGCCGGAAAGGGGGCAAACCGCGGTTACGGTTTGGGTTTTCAAGTCATATTCAGTTGGCTGGAGGCCACCGGGGCCGGTCCAGGTCTATGGCAGGACGACAACCTGGGCGCCGAAAACCAAGCCCGCGCCGAAGCCGATCTGCAGGGCAAGGCCGCCGCTCAGGCCAGGGTTCTCCTGGAGCAAGCGATGGGTTGCGAGAGGGATGGAGGCCGCAGACGTGTTTCCGGCCTGCGCAATATCGCGGCCGATCACAACAGACTCGGGAAGCTTCAGCTTCTTCACCATCTCGTCGATGATGCGCATGTTCGCCTGGTGGGGAACGAACGCAGCGAGGTCACTGGCTTCGATGCCGGCAGCATCCAACGCCTGCTGGGCCACCTTGGCCATCTCCCAGACCGCCCAACGGAAGACGGTCTGGCCGTCCTGGCGCAGGGTCGGCCAAACATCCTGTGTTGCGGAAAGGATAGCGGGGTCGTCAATTTCGTCGGAATGCCTGGCGGATTCGCCAAGCTTCTTGACGTCTTCCAGCGAGTGGGTCATGCCGATGGCATCCCACTTGCTGCCGTCGGAGCCCCAAACGGACGGGCCGATGCCCGGCGTGTCAGACGGACCCACTACGACTGCGCCTGCTCCATCGCCCAAGAGGAAGGAGATGGTGCGCTCGTGGTTGTCGATGACGTCCGAGAGCTTCTCAGCACCGACTACCAGGACGTACTCGGCTGCGCCGGAGCGGACCAGCGCATCAGCCTGGGCCACGCCGTAGCAGTACCCTGCGCAGGCGGCTGAGATATCAAAGGCCGGTGCCGGCGTCGCGCCGAGGCGTTCGGTGAGTGCAGCGGCGGCGGATGGCGTCGCGTAGGGGTGCGTGACGGTGGAGACGATCACGGCACCCAGCTGGGACGGTTCGATGCCGGCCTGCTGGATGGCCTCCCTCGCCGCGCCTTCGGCCATGTCGATGACGCTCACATCGGCGGCTGCGCGGTGGCGGGTGATGATGCCGGTCCGCTGGCGGATCCATTCATCCGAGGAATCGATCCACTGGCAGACGTCCTCATTGGTGACGATGACGTCCGGGCGGTAGGCCCCGATGCCGAGAATGCGGGCATTCTCGTTGACGGTGGCTTTCTTCAGTACCGGCGTGCTCATGCCTGTCCCTCCAGTTCAGCAAAGAGTGCGAGTGCCGCAGACAGGTCATCCGGGGTTTTGACTGCAACAGTCTTCACGCCGGGCATGCCGCGTTTTGCCAGACCCGCAAGGGTTCCGGCGGGAGCAAGTTCGATGACGCCGGTGACGCCGCGCGCCACCAATGTCTCCATGCACAGGTCCCAACGGACGGGCCGGGAAACCTGGGCGATCAAGCTATCGACGGCGGCAGGGCCGTCGGTGACTTCCTGGCCGTCGTAGTTGGACAACAGCGGGACTGTCGGTTTTTGGGGCGACAGTGACGGCTTCAGCGCTTCCAGTGCGCTGACTGCAGGGGCCATATGCGAAGTGTGGAATGCGCCCGCAACCTTGAGCGGAATGACACGTGCCTTTGCCGGCGGGTTCTCTGCAAGGGCCTTGAGCTGTTCGAAGGTACCCGCGGCGACGGTCTGGCCGGCACCGTTGACGTTGGCCGGCGTTGCGCCGGCAGCTTCGATGGCTGCCAGGACCTCAGCTGGGTCGCCGCCAACCACGGCGCTCATTCCGGTGGGGGTGACGGCAGCCGCTGCTGCCATGCTGTTTGCACGCTCGCGTACGAAGGTCATGGCCTCGGACTCGGTGAGGACGCCGGCAAGGGCGGAGGCGGTGATCTCGCCGACGGAGTGGCCGGCGAGGATAACGGGAAGGGTGCTCAGCTCAACGTCGAACAGGGACTTCGCGGCCACAAGGCCGGCAGCAACAATGAGGGGCTGCGCAACCGCAGTGTCCTTGATGGTCTCTTCGTCCGAGGTGGTGCCGTGGGCCTTGAGGTCAATGCCTGCGATCTCGCTCAGGGCGGCCAGTTGGCCTTCGACGGAGGGGAGTTCCAGCCAGGGGGCCAAAAATCCGGGGGTCTGGGAGCCCTGTCCAGGGCAGACGATTGCAAGCACGTATCCAGCTTTCCAAATTGCCACGTGATCCACTGGTGTTTTGGTACACCAAGCTCACTGGGTCAGTTTGTAGGAAGTCTACAACGGTTCAGCTCTGCGAACGTGACGCATGACGTTCCGGAACGGCTTTCGGCGGAGCCGAAAGGCGGCCCACCACCAGGGCGGTTTGCAGAACAAACGCCTCCCGCGGAAGGAGGGGATCCCAGCCTGTCACGTCGCAGACACGCTTCAAACGGTAGCGCACCGTATTGGCATGGACGAACAGTTCCCGGGCCGTAGCCTCCAGTGAATGACCCAGTTCAAGGTAGGTGCCCAAGGTCTCCACGAGGCCGTTTGAGGCGGCCAGGAGCGGCCTGTAGATGTTCTTGATCAACGATCGCCTGGCTGCGTCATCGCCCGAGGCCACGCGCTCCGGTAGCAGATCGTCTGCTGCGACGGGGCGGGGCGCCGAGGGCCACGCACGGGCGGCCGTGAGGCCGGCGAAGGCGGCCTGGGCGGAACTGCTCGCTTCCAGCAAAGATCCGGCCTCCGGACCGTAAACCACGGCACCGGGGGCAAAGAGTTCACTGAGTTTGAGGTAAGCGGTGTCCCGGTCCTGGACGCCACCAAGGATCAGGATGAGCCGGTCGCCCTGGATTCCCACCAGCGCATCCTCGGCAAATCGCCCGGCAGTACGGCGCAGTTCGCTGACGTAGCTTGCACTGGGTTCCGACGGAGAGTTGCCCACCATCACGGTGAAGCGTTCCTGTGCTTTCCAGCCCAGCGCCGCGATCCGTGACCGCAAGGCATCTGTATTTTCCCCACGGAGGATGGCATCCACAATCAGCGCTTCCAGCCTGGTGTCCCACGACCCGCGGGACTCGGCGGCACGTGCGTAAACATCGGCAGCGGCAAATGCGACCTCGCGCGAATAGCGCAGGACGGCTTCGCGCAACGACGGCTGGTCGGACTCCGGGGCGATCACCGGTACCTGGTCCTCCACCACTTCCACCACGATGCGGATCAGCTGCAGGGCCTTTTGGAGGCTGATTGAGCGGGTGAGCTCGGTGGGGGCATTGCCGAAGACGTCCGTGAGGATCCAGGACGGTGAACTGGGGCGCTCATACCAGGTCACGAACGCCGCGATGCCGTTTTGTGCCACCAGGCCGAGCGCCGATCGTTCATCGGAGCTCAGGCGGCTGTACCAGGGGAGCGATTTCTCCAGTTGGCGCATGGTGCTGGTGGACAGTTGCCCTACGTTCGCGCGGAGCTGCCGGAGAGTTTCCGCCTTTTCCGGCGACAATGCCGGGGTTGCTGCCTTGCGCTTTGACGTTGTTTTGGTGGGCTCTGCCATGGAATGAGCATACGGCCCAGCCCGGGGAACCTCCATTTGTGCGAAGGCTACAACTAGCCTTGTTGCCCGTCACGTCCCGTCGAGCGCCTGCGTACAGCTTTAAACGCCCGACGGCGGCCCCCACCTTTTGGTGAGGACCGCCGTCGCGGATGGTGCTGGTGACGCGTGACGTCCCGGAAGAAGCCTAGGCGTCGCCGCCTGCTCCGCCGGTGGTGCCGGCGTTGACATCCAGGAGCCGGTACTTCTCGATCGCCTTTTCCAGTGCGCCTTCTTCAACCTCGCCCTTGGCGGCGAGGAGTTGGAGGGTTTTGGCGACGATGGAGTGGGTGTCGTTTTTGAAGTAGCGGCGTGCGGCTTGGCGGGTGTCGGAGAAGCCGAAGCCGTCTGCTCCGAGGGAGGCGAAGTCGTTGGGGATGAATTGTCGGA